>Ga0181516_10002979_pt1 | contig 11629 bp, 7 predicted proteins | sample PEATcosm2014_Bin_25_FD_121104 | JGI IMG/M metagenome (GOLD analysis project Ga0181516, IMG submission 121104) | Peatland microbial communities from MTU Mesocosm Facility, Houghton, MI, USA - PEATcosm2014_Bin01_10_metaG | ecosystem: Environmental > Terrestrial > Soil > Wetlands > Peat | place...
GATGCTGGACAAGCAAGTAAGGTTGGGGCGTCCCCTGCGCGTGGCGCGGCCTTCGACGCTGAGCAGCCGCAGCGGAGGGACTTCATTTACGGGGCTTGCCGAATCCACATCGGGGCCCGCTTTCGCAACTACCGCCGGATTGCTGGCGATCGCTATGCAGCCGGAACTGGCGTCAAGCGCAGGGGCAAGCACTTTTACCAACCGCGCCTTGGGCAGTGGCGGATCGGCGCTGAACCGGATTGGGTTATGGTTAAAGCAGAGTTTGTAAGACATGGAAATTCACGCGTACTTGGCGGGGCCGGATGTCTTTTTGCCTAAGGCTGTAGAAATAGGCGCTTCGATGAAGGCCAAACTGGCCGCCGTGGGGATTGTCGGGCATTTTCCTTTTGATAATGAAATTCCGGCAGAGACGTCGGGCGATTTACGTCAGTCGTCCCATGTTATTGGTCGCGCCAATGAGCAGATGATGCGGGACTGCTGCAAGGACGGAAGATTGGGCATTATTCTGGTCAACATGATGCCCTATCATGGGCCGTCGATGGATGTTGGCTCGGCCTTCGAAGTGGGGTTCATGAGCGCGCTGGCGGAAAAAGAAAACGTGATCATCATCGGCTATACGAACAACCGCCAGACATTCGAAGACAGAGTTAGTGAGCGCATATATAGCGGCGGCGTGACAAAGAAAGACGGATATCTGTTTGGCAGCGACGGAAATATGATTGAGGCATTTGGCGGCACGGACAATTTGATGATCACACATGCCATCGAGAAAACGGGCGGCCGGATTGTTTATAGTTTCGATGAGGCTGTGGCGTTGGCGAGAGAAATTGCTGATCGAAAAATTGCCTCACAGCGGCTGTAAATGACCTTCTAATCATTCCAGCGGAGTCACATCGATCTGCTAATTTCATCATTTTGATTCACATATCACATTCACTTCGCCCTCTAACCCACTGCACGCGTTTTTCTTTATGGGTTTTTTAGGGGGTAAAAGCGGCTAAATGCCTGAAATTTCTGATTCTTGGCGCTGGTTTTTGTTGCGCGAATCAAAGAAAAAGATTGATATGTCGGCATACGATTCATTCGCGAATTCTCGCGTCCTTGCCCGGAGGTTTATTCATGATCAATTTGTCGATGGCCGATCCCGACCACAATTTGCGTCCCCGTCTGACCGTTATCGGTGTGGGCGGCGCGGGTGGCAACGCCATTAACAACATGATCCGTTGCCAGTTGGAAGGCTGTGACTTCATTGCCGCCAACACGGATTCGCAAGCTTTGGCGCTGTCGCTGGCGGGACGCAAGATTCAGCTGGGCGTCAATATGTCGCGCGGTTTGGGCGCGGGGTCGAAGGCCGATGTCGGCAGAGCCGCCGCTGAAGAACAATTGAACGATATTATGGCCAGCCTTGAAGGTTCGGACATGATCTTTGTGACCGCAGGCATGGGCGGTGGCACTGGAACCGGTGCGGCTCCCGTTATTGCCCGCGCCGCGCGCGAGGCAGGAATCCTGACCGTTGGCGTTGTCACCAAGCCGTTCCATTTCGAAGGCAACAACCGCATGAGGCAGGCCGAAGCGGGCATTGCCGAGTTGCAGCAATATGTCGACACGCTGATTGTCATCCCCAACCAGAATCTTTTCCGCATCGCCAACGAACGCACGACTTTTGCCGAAGCTTTCCGCCTAGCCGACGAAGTTTTGCATTGCGGCGTGCGCGGCATTACCGATCTGATGGTTATGCCGGGCTTTATGAATCTCGACTTCGCGGACGTCAAGACCGTGATGGGTGAAATGGGCAAAGCGATGATGGGCACGGGAGAAGCCGAAGGCGACAACCGCGCTATTAAAGCCGCCGAAGCCGCCATTTCCAACCCCCTGCTCGACGACGTGTCGATGAAGGGCGCGCGCGGCGTGCTCATCAACATCACCGGCGGTTTGGACATGACTTTGTTCGAAGTCGATCAGGCGGCCAACCGTATCCGCGAAGAAGTCGATCCCGAAGCGCAGATTAAGGTCGGTTCGACCTTGGGTGAAAGTCTGGAAGGCAAGATCCGCGTTTCGGTCATCGCCACGGGTATCGATGTTGCCGTCAGTTCGGCGCGTTCGGCCACGACGGGCGCAGGCACGACGGGACTTGGCGCGCATCAAGCGCGCGTTGCACCCAAGGCACAAACACCAACCGCCTATGCGCAACCGGCTTTCAATCAGCCTGCGGCGTCGGTACAGCAAGTGACTCCTTCGGTCACGGCGCAGACTAATTATTTCACAATGCCGCAAGCGGTTGCCGCACATGCGACGACCCCTCCTCACACCGCGCCGATTGAAACGGCCCGCGCCGAACACAGCGCACCGCCGAAGGCCGTTGAACCCGCGCGTGAAGAAATCGAAGAAGTCCTAATCGAACGCGAGGAGATTCAAGCGGAACCGGAACAGGCGCCTGTCGCCAAGGTTGCACAGCCTGCGCCGATTGCGCATCGCAGTGCGCGTCCTGCCTCGCCCATGCCACCGGTTGATATGCGCACGACCCAATTGTCGACGCAGCCTGCCAGCGCGCCCACGACGACGGATCAACGCCGCCAGCGCCGTTCTGAATCCTTGTTCACGCGCATTACGGGCTTTGGTCTGGTGCGTCCTTCCACACAACATCACGAGGAAGAAAATACCGACGCGCAGATGCACGAAGAAGCTATGACTGCGCAACATCTCGATATTCATCCTTCCGACCGGCCGGCTTTGTCGTCGGAGCAACCGGAGGATTTATTGGAGATACCGGCTTTCCTGCGCCGCCAAAGCAATCACTAGAATTGCATGAGAAGCTTCTTCTTTCTCCGCCACGGAGAGACGGACTGGAATCTTGCGAACCGTATGCAGGGCCAGATTCAAGATATTCCGCTCAATGAAACGGGCATCAAGCAGGCAAGCGATGCGGCCACGCATCTGACCCGATATCCGCTTGACGTGATCATTTCGAGTACGCTTGATCGCGCCGTGATGACGGCACGGATCATTGCGGAAAAAACGGGGCTACCCATTGTTCTCGACAAACGCCTTATCGAGCGTAATTTAGGCGCTGCCGAAGGCATGACCATCGATGAGGTGGATGCCTCCTATCCGGGAACGTTCTTTACACATGACCGGGATCCGCAAGAGGCAGGTAACTCGCGCCAGCCCGAAGGATGCGAAACGAGGGAAGATCTGGCAAAACGCGCTTCATCGACCATTTTCGATCTTTTGACGCAGTATGCCGGACAACGCATCGTCATCGTCACCCACGGCGCGTGGCTGCGCGCGCTGACGCGCAGGCTGACGGGCGTTGACAGAGGCTTTATTAATGCAGAGCCGTTTATTGCCGAAGAAGCCGCCGAAGGGTGGCAGATTAGCCCGCTGGATTAATTATGCCTCGACTGCGGGTCGAAGGCTTTCTTCGGCGATTTGGCGGGCGCGGGTGTAGTCGGTTTTGCCGGAACCAAGCAAGGGGATTTGATCGACCTTGATCAGTTTACGCGGCACGAAGAGTTCCGTCAGCCCATAGGTGCGAAAGCGTTCGGACAGGCCGTCAAGTTCAACATCGTCGGATTCGGTTAACAACACCACCATTTCGCCCTTGCGTTCGTGGGGCACGCTGACGGCGACGTGGCGCCTATCGGGCCACAGGGCGCAAACGACGGCTTCAATCGCGCCCAGAGACACCATTTCGCCCGCGACTTTAGCAAAGCGCTTGGTGCGGCCCAGGATCGTGATGAACCCATTTTCGTCAATCGAGACAACATCGCCCGTATTGTACCATCCCTCAGCCGGAGGTTGGATCACACCGGGATTGTCGGCGCTGACATAGCCCATCATTACGTTGATACCGCGCACGACCAATTCGGCCCCGTCTTTGATGCCCTCGACCGATTGTAGTTTGACATCGAGACAGGGGAGCACACGCCCGATAGATCCGGCTTTATAATACATAGGCGAATTGACGCTGATAACGGGGGTCGCTTCCGTGGTGCCATAGCCTTCGAAAAGGCGCACGCCGAATTTTTCCGCCCAGACGCGCCGCGTTTCGGGCTTGATCTTTTCCGCACCGCCGATGACGTAACGCAGAAAGTAAAAATCATGCGGCGTGGCGTTTTTTTCGTAATTGGCAAGAAACGTATCGGTTCCGAGCAGAAGCGTCGCGCCCGTATCGTAAACCAGTTCGGGAATGTCGTGATAGCGCAGCGGCGAGGGAAACAAAAAGGCGCGCGTGCCAAAAAACAACGGCATAAAGAAGCCGAGCGTCAGGCCGAAGGAATGGAACATCGGTAGACAGGCGAATGAACTGTCACGCGATGAAAAGCCCAAACGCGTTCCCGTTTGGAATCCGTTGGCGATGACGTTCAGGTGGCTGAGCATCACGCCTTTAGGCCGCCCTTCGGTGCCGGAGGTGAACAGCATCAGCGCGGGGCCTTTGGGGGATTTTGACAGGCCACAAGCGGCGACGGAGGCGGGCACATGCGCTTTGGCAAAGGCGATGAAGCGGTCGAATGGGTTAATGGACGCCAACAGATCTTCAAGATAGATGACGTTGATCTGTTCTTTGGTTAGGGCTGCAATGACGGGATCGAGTTGCTGCGCCTCGATGAAGCTTCGTAGCGTGAGCACGGTGCGGACCGGAGCCATTTGGCAGGCCTGCACGATGCGCGAAGGGCCGGAGGTAAAATTGATCATCGCGGTGATGCGATCCAGCGCCTGTATGGCAAAGATCGCGGTCGCATTGGGGATGCCGTTGGGCATCATGATGCCGATGGCTTTTTCTTGTTTGCCCACAACACGGGCAAGCAAACGCGCCAATAGAAAGAACTTGGCAACAAATTCATCATGCACGATCGGCGCACGGGTCGCATCTTCAAGAATGACGTTGTCCCCGCCGCGCAGCGAACGGGTCGCGAGCAACTGGCGCAGCATCGTCGAATAAGGCGCGCCCTCAACCATAGTACGCTCCAAGATGTCGTAAATTTTGGTTCCGGCCAAATGGCGGCGGGATGGACCTTTGATTTCTTCGGGCAAAACCAGTGGACTGGCGGGAAGAATCGTTAAAGTAATTTGCGGGAAAACCCGACGCCGCACGCTACCATGCAAGGCGGAAAAAAAACTGTATTGCGGCCCGTCGATTCTGATTGGCAGAATTTTGGCTTCGGCTTTATCTGCGATCATACCCGGGCTTTCATAGACCTTCATCAAGCCGCCCGTCGTTGTCAGACGGCCTTCGGGGAAGATCATGCATTTTTGCCCTTGCTTCAGGGCATCGACCATTTTCTTGGCCGTCATCGCGTTGGCTTGATCCAGCGAAAAATCGTCGCCGATATGCCAATAAGGTTTCAACCACCAGCGATGCGCGATCCCGGCGTGTGTGGCGAACAGGATGCGTCCGGGCAAAAAAGCCGACAGCAAAACGGCATCGAGATTTGAGACGTGGTTAGCGATAATCAAAACGCGCGAACCGGCGGCATGAAAATGCTCTAGCCCTATGACTTCGACCCGGCAACAGAGGCGCAGAAGGAAGCGCACAAGGAAAAAAGGGAGGATTTTATGAAAGACGTGGGACAGACTGATATTCATCATTGCGCTCGATACAAAAAAGACTCGAAACGCGGATAGTCTGAGCCTTTATAATCGGTTGTTAAAGGGGTTTTATTAAGAATAGCGCAGATGCATCAACGCTTTGTGCATCAGGCTGGCGCCGTCTTCTGACATGATCGATTCAGGATGAAACTGGTAGCCTATGAAACGGGCGCCTTCCATCGCGACGATGCGGCCCGTTTCATCGACGTCGAATTTGACTGAGGTATGCGCTCTGGCCTTGTCGTTAAACACCGGAGAGAACGAGTTATAGAAGCCGAGGCGGTGTTTTTCGCCCATCACTTCGACGTCGCGCTGCATCCCTTGGGTCGAGTGTTTTTGCCGCTCGACATCGATATTCTTATTCACGGCCAACGCCTGATGACCAAGGCAAATGCCGAGCATCGGCCTCGAACGCTTGGTCAGGTCGCTGATGATTTCTTGCAAGCGGCTCATGCGCGGATGAGCCATGTCCGTGGGATCGCCCGGCCCCGGGCCAATAATAACGATATCGCTGGTATCCTTTGCGGGATCGAAGGACAGGCTGTCGATAACGGTGGCTTCGGCATGCATAATCCTGAGCATATGGCCGATCATGCAGGCAAAATCGTCTTCGTTATTCAGGATCGTGATTTTCAGTTTACTAAGTGTCGGCAAAACTCCGGCATGAGGGTTCTGGCGGTTCATCCAGAAAGACGACAATTTTTCGTTCCGCGCCCGCAATATGGGCGCGGTTTTTTTACGCAGATCCTCCGTCAGATAAGATTCTTTAAGCTGCGCTGCACCCGTCAGAACGCCGACAAGGCCCATGGCTTTGGCGCGGGATTCTTTGGCTTCGTTCACAGGATCGGAATCGCGGACGAGACCGCCGCCCGCCTGAACGCGGAATGTCCCATCGCCATTGATTTCGGCGCAGCGGATCAATATGGCGCAATCCAGATCACCGTTCGGGGCGTCCGTGCGCGGATTAAAATAAACGCCGACTTCGCCCCCATAATAACGCCGCGATTCAGGTTCGTATTTATGAATGATGCGCGCCGCGCTTTCCATCGGCGAGCCGACCACCGTGGGCGCATGAAGCGTGCGCCGCAACGCCGTCATCGTATTCGTTCCCCGCCGCCCGACCAGACGATATTCCGTATGCACGACGGCGCCGATCTCGCGCAGGAAAGGCCCTTCGACATCGCCGCCATCGGGGCAAATAACGCCCATGATTTTCATTTCTTCATCGACGACTTGGAATAGCTCGTTGATTTCTTTCGGATCGGCAAGGAATTTATCCAGACGCTCGGCAAAACTGTCCCGTGCCTCTTTGCGCAAGGTTCCGGCGATCGGAATCATGATGGTTTCATTGCCGCGAATTTCCAAGTGCCGTTCCGGCGTCGCGCCGATGATAAAGCGGTCTTTGGTGTGGTCTGCGGAATTGATATTGGCGAAGAGAACCGCCATATACTGCCCGCGCTGCCGCAAAATCGCGCGGTAGATACACAAGGCGGTTTCTATGTCGAACGCTTCTATTTTTCCTGTAAAACACCGCGCCAGAGTCACTTGCGACGCGTTGCCGCGTTCGATCTCGTTCTCCTGAAAACGCCGGACGAGATCGGCGTATTCATTATCTGAAAGAGATGATTGAAGTTCTTCGCTGAAGATAATCGGAAACTCCGTCAGCTCGTCCACCAATTTCCCGGTGGACATTGTCAGAGACGTTTCGATTTCCATTGCCAGTATCGGCTCTTCACCCCGCGCTTCAAAACCGCGTTCGCGGATTACCCGATAAGGCAAGGCAAAGGCAACATCGCGTCCGGTTCGGCGCGCCAGTTTGTGAATATCATCTATTCTATCCAGCGCATGAAAGGCACCTTGGAAACAGGATACGCGCCCGTTCTTTTCGATGAGAGCAAACGGGCGCGTTTTATCTAAAACATCAAAAAGCATGTCTAACCCCTGCTCGCATCTATCATAATCCATTCTCGCTATCTGTTTTGTGTCCCTGTTTGACGTAGTCGGCGATCAGGAACGCGAGTTCCAGAGCTTGCGTCGCGTTCAGGCGAGGGTCGCAGTGGGTTTCGTAGCGTTCGGAAAGTCCGGCATCCGTAACCGCAGAAGCGCCGCCGATGCATTCGGTGACTTCCTTGCCGGTCATTTCCAGATGCACGCCGCCGGGATGGACGTTTTCGGAGCGGCAGGCATCGAAGAAAGAGCGCACTTCGGACAGAATATCGGTGAAATTGCGGGTTTTATAGCCGCTGTCCGAAACATGGGTATTGCCATGCATGGGGTCGCAGCACCAGGCCTCGCCGCGTCCCGCTTTTTTCAGCGCGCGCAGCAACGGCGGCAGGCTGGCCGCTATTTTATCTTCGCCCATGCGCGCAATCAGGGTCAAGCGGCCAGGTTCGTTGGCGGGGTTGAGCACCTCGATCAGATGCAACAAATCGTCCGGTTTCATTTTCGGCCCGCATTTGAGGCCGAGCGGATTTTTGACGCCGCGCAAAAATTCGACATGTGCACCGTCGGGATCACGCGTGCGTTCGCCTATCCACAGCATGTGGGCGGACACGTCGTACCAATCGCCCGTCGTGCTGTCGATGCGCGTTAGGGCTTGTTCATATGGCAGCAGCAAAGCTTCGTGCGAGGTGTAGAAATCCGTCTCGCGGATTTGCGACGATGTTTCCGAGGTGATGTTACACGCCGCCATGAAATTCAGCGTTTCATCAATGCGACTGGCCAGATCGCGGTATCGCGCCCCCTGCAAACTGCGTTCGACAAAATCGAGATTCCATTGATGCACGCGATGTAAATCCGCATAGCCTCCTTGCACGAAAGCGCGCAGCAGGTTTAATGTCGAAGCCGATTGATTGTAGGCACGGACCATTCGTTCGGGATCTACGCGGCGGGATTCTTCCGTAAAATCGAAGCCGTTGATGATGTCGCCGCGATAACTGGGCAGCGTTATGCCATCATGCGTCTCGCTATCTTCGGAACGCGGTTTGGCGAATTGGCCTCCGATGCGTCCGACTTTGACGACCGGAAGACCTCCCCCGAAAGTCATGATCACCGCCATTTGCAGCATCATGCGGAACATATCGCGGATATTATTGGCGGAAAATTCGGCGAAGCTTTCGGCGCAATCGCCGCCTTGGAACAAAAAGGCCTCCCCCGCCGCGACCTGAGCCAGCCGTTTTTTAAGGATGCGAGTCTCGCCCGCGAAGATCAAAGGCGGCAAAGTTGAAAGACGTTTTTCAACGTCGGCTAATTTGGCGGCATCAAGATAAGTCGGCGCTTGCTTAGCCGGTTTGACGCGCCAACTGTCCGGAGTCCATGCGGGAATCTTTGTCATGATCGTCATGATCTTTGCCTTTACCTAATAAGCGTCCCGCCTGTTTAGCGGGCGTTTGTGAGTCTGTCTAATCATCTAGGGGGGAAAAGCGTGTGTGTGTTCCGGTGTTACCGGAACCAATAAGACCAGCCATAGGCAAACGCGCCGCGAAGGACGGCAGAGGCGTTTGGTGAGAGGGCGGTTGCGTTCATGGGATAAAAATAGCAGGCAAAAACGAGGAAATCAAATGAATTGCAAACCACGTCCTTCATAGACTAAAAACAGAGCTGACGTTAAACCTTTCGGAAAAAAACACCTATGCCCGCATACCAATATATCTATGTCATGAAAAGCCTCTCCAAAGCTTGGCCCGGGGGGAAGAAGGTTTTGGATGATGTGTGGCTGTCCTTTTATCCGGACGCAAAAATCGGCGTTTTGGGACCGAACGGCGCGGGTAAATCGACTTTGCTGAAAATTATGGCGGGGCTGGATACGGATTATTCGGGCGAGGCTTGGGTGGCCGACGGCGCGGTGATTGGTTATTTGCCGCAGGAGCCGCAGCTTGACCCCAAATTAACAGTGCTTGAAAATGTGATGTCAGGATTGGGGGATAAGAAGACCCTGCTTGACCGTTTTGAGGCGGTCAGCAACAAATTGGGCGAAGTCGAAGATCCTGACGAAATGCAAAAGCTGATCGACGAGCAAGCCGCGTTGCAGGAAAAGATCGAAGCCGGAAATTTGTGGGATTTGAATCGCTCGATTGAAATTGCGCTGGATGCTTTGCGCTGCCCGCCGCGCGATGCCGATGTCACGACGCTCTCGGGCGGCGAACGCCGCCGCGTGGCCCTATGCCGCCTACTGCTGCAAAAACCGGATTTGCTTTTACTTGACGAACCGACCAACCATTTGGATGCGGAATCTATCGCGTGGTTGCAAACCTATTTGGCGGCCTATACGGGCGCTGTTGTTATGGTCACGCATGACCGTTACTTCCTCGATAATGTTACGGGCTGGATTCTGGAGCTCGACCGCGCCAAAGGCATTCCCTATGAAGGCAATTATTCGGCGTGGCTGGAGCAGAAGCAAAAACGTTTGGAGCAGGAATCGCGCGAAGAAACCGGAAGGCAGAAAACCCTCGCCCGCGAATTGGAATGGATCCGCCAATCGCCCAAGGCACGTCATGCCAAGAGCAAGGCGCGCATTACCTCATATGACAATCTGCTGGCCGTGTGCGCCGAAGCGACTTCCGATACCGCGCAGATCATCATCCCTGCCCCGCCGCGTTTGGGCAATAACGTCATTGATGCCGAGAATTTACGTAAATCCTTTGGCGAGCGTCTGTTGATTGATGATCTGTCATTCAAGCTTCCGCCCGGCGGAATTGTCGGCATTTTGGGCGCGAACGGGGCGGGTAAATCGACTTTGTTCCGCATGATCACAGGTGATGAGGCGCCCGATGGGGGCACGATTAAAATCGGCGATACCGTCAAATTGGGCTATGTCGATCAAAGCCGCGACAGTTTACATGCGGATAAAACCGTGTGGGAAGAAATCTCCGACGGGCTGGACATCATCGATCTTGGCAAGAAAACGATGCCGAGCCGCGCCTATGTCGGCGCGTTTGGATTCAAGGGCGTCGATCAGCAAAAGAAAGTTGGCATCCTGTCGGGCGGCGAGCGCAATCGCGTGCATATGGCAAAAATGTTAAAGTCAGGCGCGAATGTCCTGCTGCTTGACGAACCTTCGAACGATTTGGATGTCGATACGCTGCGCGCATTGGAAGACGCGATTGTCGCCTTCCCCGGATGCGTCGTCGTCATCACCCATGACCGTTGGTTCATGGATCGGGTTGCTACGCATATCCTCGCCTTTGAAGGTGACAGCCAAGTTGTATGGTTCGAAGGCAATTACCAGGACTATGAAGTCGACCGTCATCGCCGACTCGGCACCGAAGCCGACCAACCGCACCGGATCAAATATAAGCCGCTGCAACGCAATTAGGACTGTTTTTACCTTTTATTAATTATAATCCTGCACAAGGATTGTGAGCATACGCTTATGTGTCTCACAACCAATCACAGGAGCAGCCTTATGCCTGCCAGCGACCGTAGCCTTATCCGCCTCGTGAGCAGTCTTTCCTTCCGCCTCCAATTAATGACTGTGATCCTTTCGCTGGTAGGCGTATTTTTCGGCGTCAGAGATTACATGCATGTTTATGAGGAGTTTGGCGACGCGGGAAGCCAAACGACATTGCACGACCTGATGCTTCAGATAGGAATCGCTCTGCTTTTTAATATTACGTCCGCCTTTGTCATTTATTACATCGTCACGTCGCCCGTCCGCGCCATCAGCAATGTCATGCGCGGGCTAGCCGAGGGAAATTTGGAAATCGATGTTCCCTATGTCAAACAAAGCACCGAAATTGGCAGTATGGCCCGCAAGGTGGCCATTTTTAAGCAAAACGCTGTTGATAAAAAGAATCTGGAAGAACAACAAAAAATACAGTCCCTCAAAACCGCAGAAGAAGGCAAGCGGGTGAGAGAAAAACTGGCCAAGGATTTTGAGGATACCGTCTTGTCGGTTGTCGAGATTGTCGCCAATGCCGCCGGAGACATGCAGGCCAACGCCAAGAACCTATCCGTTATGGCGGACAAGACGAGCGAACAATCCTCTACCGTAGCTGCTGCCACCGAACAAACATCGGCCAGCGTGCAAACGGTCGCTGCC
>Ga0181516_10002980_pt1 | contig 11624 bp, 6 predicted proteins | sample PEATcosm2014_Bin_25_FD_121104 | JGI IMG/M metagenome (GOLD analysis project Ga0181516, IMG submission 121104) | Peatland microbial communities from MTU Mesocosm Facility, Houghton, MI, USA - PEATcosm2014_Bin01_10_metaG | ecosystem: Environmental > Terrestrial > Soil > Wetlands > Peat | place...
CGTGCCGGCGTGCTGTCGTTCGTGATGGAAGGCGTGCATCCTCACGATCTGGGCACCATCCTCGATCGCGAAGGCATCGCCATCCGCACCGGCCACCACTGCGCGCAGCCGGTCATGGATCGTTTCAAAATTCCCGCTACCGCGCGCGCCTCCTTCGCCGTGTACAACACGCGCGAAGATGTAGACGCGCTGGTGGAAGGATTGCGCAAGGCGCATGAGGTGTTTGCGTGACGTCAGAACTGGGCGAACTCTATCAGGAAGTGATTCTCGAGCACAGCAAGGCGCCGCGGAATTTTCACCGCATCGCTTCGGCGAATCACGAGGCCGAGGGATATAACCCGCTGTGCGGAGACCGCTGCTCGATCTACATCGATATGGACGGCGACAAAATCAACGAAATCGGCTTCCAGGGCTCCGGCTGCGCCATCTCGCGCGCGTCGGCTTCCATGATGACGCAGATGGTGAAGGGCAAAACCAAAGCGGAAGCCGTCAAGCTCTTCGAGCAGTTCCACAACCTGGTCACCGGCAAGGACGAAACAGTCCAACCCGCCGACCTCGGCAAGATGGCAGTTTTTGGAGGCGTTTCTAAATTCCCCGCGCGCGTCAAGTGCGCCACGCTGGCCTGGCACACACTGCAATCCGCCCTCGAAGACGAAAAAAAGCGAGAACCCGTCTCGTCCGAGTAACAGTAGCGCCGGTCTCCAGACCGGCTGTCGTGCGGGCCTCCCGGCCCGCACAGGGAATCACAATGACGCCGTCCGAAAACAACGAGCAGACCGCCCCCGCCTCCGAACCCTTCCGCGAGGAAATGATCTGGAAGCAGTTGAAGACCGTCCGCGACCCCGAGATCCCTGTCAACATCGTCGACCTCGGCCTCATCTACGCCGCCGCGGCCGCCGACGTCGAAGGCGGCAAACGCATCGAAGTCCGCATGACCCTCACCGCCCCCGGCTGCAGCATGTCCGACGTAATTAAAGCCGAGGTCGAGCGCAAGCTCGCCGCGCTGCCCGAGGTACGTGAGGTCAAAGTCGAAATCGTCTTCGATCCCCCCTGGGACAAGGGCCGAATGTCCGAAGCAGCCAAACTGCACCTCGGCTTCGACTCCGACTTCGGCGCGCCCGCGCCGCCTCCCGGCTCCTTCAAGATCCTCCGCTAAACCATCGGTTTATCGAGTTCCCAAATGGAATCTCGACATTCTCGTTATCGATTACGGAACGTTTGTCACAAGGGTTTTCTGTGTGTGTAACTTAAAGATTCTAAACGGAATCATTTGGCCAGGTATGGGTCAAACGGTGAGTCACTTGCCAATCTCCTCTAAACCTATGTAGAACGTCACGGTTGCTGGAAAGCTCCGTCCGTAGCGCATGTGTGCAATTTGCTACAGATAGAAGCGAGGCATTTCGCGCACAATTTCGTTCGTCGATTTCATCTCCAAAAACCAAGTCAACCACAACAAGAATCAAGACTCGGGAGGAATATCGCAGAAATGACACACTTAGCCAGTTATTGGAAACGCACCTTCCTCGCAATTGCCGTGCTACTCGGCGTTGCTCTGTGCTGCTCTACCGCGATCGCGCAAAGCGGCGCCGGCTCCATCCAGGGCACTGTGACAGACTCCACCGGAGCGGTAATTCCCGGGGCATCTGTTCACGTTCTCAACCAGGCCACGGGTGTGGCAGTTGACACCAAGACAAACAACACCGGCTTCTATGAGGTACCGGAACTATTCACGGGCACTTATGTGGTTTCGATCTCGGCGAAGGGCATGAAAACCACGACGCAAACCCTCGAGCTGTTGGTGTCTCAGGACGCGGTCATCAATATTTCCTTGACCACCGGCTCGGTGACGCAGCAGGTCACGGTTTCTGCCAACACCGTCCAACTGCAGACCACCGATAACGGGGCCATTACGTCGACCCTCGAAAACGCCCGGATCAATGAGCTCCCGATGAACGGGCGCAACATTATCTCTCTGGTCAACGAGGTCACGCCGGGATTGGAAAGTTGCCCTGAATCCGCCTCCTGCGCCAACGGCCTGGAAGGCCCGGCGACGGTATATGAGGTAGACGGCGCCAGCCTGGAAAACCGCGAGTTCGGCGGCGTGCACCAGGGTGCGCAGCAGATGGTCGACCCGGATGCGATTCAGGAGGTCCGTGTGCAGGATGAGGCAGCGGGCGCCCAGTACGCTGCTCCCGCCACGGCCATCATGAGCACCAAGTCCGGGACCAACTCGCTACACGGCTCAGTGTTCTGGACCGCACGCAACAACGGCTTCGGTGTCGCAAACAATCGCTCGGTCGTAACCGGTTCGAAAGCGCCGGAGTACATCCGCAACGAAGCCGGCGCCTCGGCAGGCGGTCCGATCTGGATTCCGAAACTTTACAACGGGAAAAACAAGTCGTTCTGGTTCTTCGCCTATGAGCGCTATTCGCTGGCGAATTCGCCCGCCGAAACCCAGTCCACGCCCACCCAGGCGTTTCGCACCGGCGACTTCAGCGCACTGACTAACAGCTCGAATGTCACGCAGAATCTTTACGATCCCTACACCACCACCGGTTCCGGATCAGCGACTACGCGCTCATCCTATACCAGTGAAAACAACATGGGAACGAAAAACGCCACCTGCGCGAGCGAAACGAACTGCATCCCGACCTCGCAGATCAATCCGCTCTACCAAACGTTCATGGCCATGACGCCGCTGCCCACGAATAGCCAGAACCCGGTTTCCGGGTCCAACCTGAACACGAATTATTACGAGAAGAGCGTCATCCCGCAGTACACCGCCCGTATTGACCAGACCTTCAACGAAAACAACAAAGCCTATCTGCGGTTTACGCGCAATAGCAGCAACCCCATCACGGCCCGTAACGATCCGGCGCAGGCCTATACACTGGCGGCAAAGACTCCCAGCGGCGGGGCCATTCCCCAGTGGGTGAGCGGCGCAGAATACCAGATCGCCAACGTGAATGGCGCGGCGCTGGGATACACCCATGTCTTTTCGCCGACCTTCTTTTCCGAAACGGTTTATAACATGACCTGGTACGGCGAGAATACCTGGGGCGGCCCCGTATCGGGCACCGACTTTGAAACGGAAATGGGCCTGCCCAATAACTTCGGCGAGTCCGGCTTTCCCATCGTTGGCTCAGGCGAGGTACTTCAGCCATTCGACGGAACCATGTTCAATTACTCGGTCACTTATACCGACTACACCGCGGACGAAAACCTGACCAAAATTTTGGGCAAGCACCAGTTGTTGTTCGGCGGCCGCTACATGTTCGAGCACCTGGGCTCGCTGCCCGATCGAAGCAAGGACACTCTTGCATTCGATGGTCTGGGAACCGGCTTGCTGAATTCTTCCTCCTACAGCACGTCGGCCGCCAGTGCCACTACGAACACGGGAAACGACAACGCCGACGATGCGATCGGCGCAGCCTACGAATACGAAGTCTACCTGCAAACTCCCTACCAGCACTTCCACGACATGGAAACGGACGCCTACTTCCAGGACAACTGGCGCGTACGCAACAACCTCACGGTCAATCTCGGCCTGCGCTGGGAGGCGCATCCCGCCGCATATCAGGGCCAGGGCGCGATGATGGGTTTCGACATCCCGAACCATGCCATCGTCACCTCCGGCTCGCTCTCGTCACTGGAATCGGAAGGCCTCATCACCGCAGCCAGCGTCACCAACATGGAAAATAACGGCGCGGTTTTTGAAACGCCGTCCCAGGCAGGCTTGCCTCCCATGCTGGTGAAAAGCTATATGCTCAACTTCTCTCCGCGCATTGGAGCTGCTTGGCAGCCCTTCGGAAAATCTGGCACCGTGCTGCGCGGCGGAGTGGGCCGTTACATCTACCCTGTGCCCATCCGCGAGAGCTACCGCGAAGAGGATGAGAACGACCCCTTCGGCATCGGCTACACGGAGAATTACGCCAGCAGCACCTACACACCCCACACCAATTACCTGCTGCTCTCCGCACCCAACAGCTCCGGGAGCTTCAACTACAACACCACCTGCTCGACCTGCGGCACTGGCGGCGCAGCGGTCGGCAGCGGTTTCCCGCTGATGGGCGTCAACAGCGCGAACGCGATCAATTCCGCACAGACAAATTCCATCGCGATCGGCCCCAGCATCCAAAACATCGATCCCGATTATCCGCCGACGTTCGTCGACGAGGCCAACTTCACCATCGAGCAGCCGTTCAAGTGGGGCTCGATGCTGCGCGTGAGCTACATCTACACGCACGGAACCAACCTGGGCAACTACTTCTACTACAACAATCATCCCTCGACGTATAGCTGGGAGGTCCAACAGGGCGCGCTGGCGCCCAGCTCGGCTACGTTTGGGGCCACCAACAGCACCACCGGCATGGGGCCTTATGACAACACCGTGTGGGGCGGCAGCATGAAGCAGATTCAAAAGAGCGGCTGGTCGAACTACAACGGGCTTCAGGCTGTCTATCAGAAGCTCTACCATAACGGCGTTGGCTGGCAGGTCATGTACGTCTGGTCGAAGAACCTGCGCACGGGCGGCGACTACGGTGGTTCAGCCGGCGATTACGTCGATCCCTACATCAACTATGTGAACAGCTACGTCGGCGGCTACGTGGGCGCCGGCCCGAGCGCGGGAATCGCGTCGGCTGTCGCTGACCCTGGTACCTGGGCCGGCGGGCAGCTGTCGGGGCCCCCGGGGACGATTAATCTTCCACCACCGCCTCCCACCGGCGTTCCCGCCTGGGGCTACTACAAGGCGCTGAACCGCTGGGAGAATTACATGGTCGACGCCGCCTCTCCGCCGCAGCACCTGCAATTCAACGGCCTGGTCGACCTTCCCTTCGGGCGCGGCAAGCGCTGGATGGGCGGCGTCAATAAGCCTCTCAACGAACTGGTCGGCGGCTGGCAAGTCGCCGGTGACGGACAGGTCTTGAATCAGGTTTTCTATGTCACCACCACGAACTGGGGCCCGACTGCGGACGGCGCGTCACCTTCGAGATACAACCTCAAGGTCTACAAGAAGAGCGCTCCCATAACAGACTGCCGCAGCGGCACCTGCAAGCAAGCCTACGAATGGTTCAATGGCTACATTCCGCCCACGTCGCTACCCGGTTACTGCACGACGGGATTGTCGGCCGTTGTCAGCGGCCTGCCCGGCAACTGGATACCCTATCAGCAGCCTATGGACAATCTGTGCGGCGCGCCGGTCAGCGGTAAGACGGTCGTTGGCAAGTATTCCGGCGCGAACGACGTCTTCATGAACAACGTCACCGGCCAGGCGGCTAACACCGAGGTCGGCTACGGCGATGTCCCAGGCAACAACGACAACGGCGCGGGCGGAGGCGCCATCGACGTGACCAATCCCTTCGGCCATACAGCACTGCACGGGCCGACGAACTGGGTCGCCGACGCATCGCTCTTCAAGGTCTTCCCGATCACAGAGCGGGCCAATGTGCGCATGAACGTGGACGCCTTCAACGTCTTTAACCACCAGGGCCTGCCCAACCCGAGCAGCACAGACGGCACAGTATGCACCTCTCCCGGCGGCGTGGGTTGCAGCTCCTACAACGCGGCACGCACGCTTCAGTTAACACTGCGCATCAGCTTCTGACGCGGTTGCGCGCTTTAACACGAAAGGCTCCGTTCGCCGGTTTATGACCACTCCGATGCAAGGGCCTCCATGCATCGGAGAAACCGGAGAACGGGGCCCCGAAAGGCAAGAGATAAACCGCCGGGCGAGCCGGCGCATCGGCTGTCGCAACAGGTCTTTGGCCGATGGAAGATAAATCTTGCCGGGCCCCATCCTTTCGCCCGGTTTTTGGGCCCAGGGGTGGGACAACACGAACTCCACTGGCGCGCCTTCGCGCGGGAAGAGACCGAGGGAACTCAGGCTGCGCTCAGCGGCAATGAGCGAAAAAACCAGGGCTTGACGCAACTATGGGTCCGGTTCCGGGCCGCACTGGGGGAGTTTTTTACCAAAAAGCGGTTGCCGTGACCCTGACGCACGAGATAGAGAACCTATGCCGCACTCATTCAATTCTTCGCGCCGGCGCTTTTTAAAGTCGATGGCCGCAGTTGCGGCAGCCACGCAAGGGAAGTTAGCGCTGCCCGCATCCCTCGTGCGTCCGGTACTGGCCAATGCCGAGGCTTGCTCAGCCTCCCAGTGTCTCGACTCTGGCTGGGAGTATTATCGCGGCGCGCTTGACGGACCCTGGGAGGTCTGGCGCGGCGACGAGATCGCGGTCTGGGAAAAGGTTTCGCTGCCCCACTGTTTCAACCACTACGACGCCTGCGATCCCGATACGCCGTACTATCGCGGTCACGGGTGGTACCGCACCCATCTTCCCGTCGCCAACCCCATCAAAGATGGCCGCACGCTGCTCTACTTCGAAGGCGCCGGGCAAACTTCGCATGTGTACGTCGGCGGCGCCGTGGCCGGCTCGCACGTGGGCGGATACGACGAATTCGTGCTCGACATTACCGACGCGGTTGCCGCCGCGCCTGCAAGCAAAAGCGGCATTCCCCTCGCCGTCCTCTGCGATAATTCCGAAAATCTCGAGCGGCCTCCGTCCGACTTGAGCGACTTCAGTCTTTATGGTGGCCTCTACCGTCACGTCCATCTGGCTTATGTCCCCGCGGTATCTCTCGAAGCAGTGCACATCGCGCCATCGTTCCTCCCCGGCTCCGCGGCCACGGTCAAGGTGAAGGCCCGACTCTATAACCCCGTGAAATTTTCAGGCAGCGCCGCGCTCACCGTGGAAATCGCCGATCCCGCCGGCAAGACCATCGCTCACCTCGAAAAATCTCTCGCCGCATGGGACGCCGAAGCCGAAATCGCATCCACTACGATTGCGTCTCCATCGCTCTGGGCGCCCGCTCACCCAAATCTCTACACCTGCAGCGTCACTCTCACCACTCCCTACGGCAAAAGTGCCGTCAAGGAGCGCTTCGGTATTCGCCACGCGGAGTTTGTGGACCATGGGCCCTTCAAACTGAACGGCGAGCGCCTGCTGCTCCGCGGCACGCAGCGCCACATGGACCATGCGGGCTTCGCGGCTGCCGAGCCTGACGCTCTCATCCGCACCGAAATGGAGCTGGTCAAGGCCATGGGCGCCAACTTCATCCGCCTCGGTCACTATCAGCAGGCGAAACTGGTGCTCGATCTCTGCGACGAGCTCGGCCTGATGGTTTGGGAAGAAGCGCCGTGGTGCCGCTCCGGCGTAGGCGACGAAAACTGGAAGAGCCAGACCCGCCTCATGCTCGCCAACATGATCGACCAGCACTTCAACCACCCCAGCGTGATCATGTGGGGCCTGGGCAATGAAGACGACTGGCCCGGCGAGTATCCGGCGCTGGATCAGGCGGCGATTCGTGGCTTCATGCAGGAGATGAACTCGCTCGCTCACGAGATGGACTCATCGCGCTTCACCTCGCTCCGCCGTTGCGATTTTGCGCGCGACATCCCCGACGTTTATTCGCCTTCCATCTGGGCCGGCTGGTATAGCGGCGTCTATACCGACTATCTAGGCGCCCTCGAAAAGCAGCGCGCGCAGGTCAAGCGCTTCGTGCACATTGAGTGGGGCGCCGACAGCCATGCCCGCCGTCACGCTGAGATGCCGGAGTCGGCGGCGAAGGCTCCCTTTGGCGCAGACCTTTCTGAGAACACTCAGGACTCGCTCGAAAAGGGAGCCAAGGCTGCTGAGTCGCACAGCGGGGACTGGTCCGAAACCTACGCCTGCGACCTCTTCGATTGGTATCTCAAGGTGCAGGAATCCCTGCCCTGGCTCGCTGGTTCGGCGCAGTGGGCCTTCAAGGATTTCACCACCCCCTTGCGCGTGGAGAATCCCGTGCCGCGCGTGAACCAGAAGGGTGTCATCGAGCGCGACATGACCAGGAAGGAAGGCTACTTCGTCTTCCAGTCCTATTGGGCCGAAGAGCCCATGGCGCACATCTACGGCCACACCTGGCCGGTGCGCTGGGGTGCGGAGGGCCAGCCGCGCATAGTGAAGGTCTATTCCAACTGCCCCTCCGCCGAACTGTTCGTCAACGGCGCATCAGCCGGCACGCGGCAGCGTAACAGCCAGGATTTTCCTGCCGCCGGCCTGCGCTGGATGGTAAAATTCGCGCCCGGCAAAAACCATCTCCGCGTCGTCGCCGGCAAGAATGGCGTCACGGTCGGCGATGAGATCGAGTTCGAGTACCAGACTGCGAAGTGGAGCAAACCGGCGCGTTTCGCCCTGGCGCAAATCGCCCGCGACAAAGACGTCGTTACCATTGAAGCCACGGCCTTCGATGCCAAAGATGTAATTTGTCTCGACGCGAAAAATGTCGTGCGCTTTTCCCTCGCCGGCAGCGGATCCCTGATCGACAACCAGGGCACCTCCACCGGTTCGCGCGTCGTGCAGCTCTACAATGGCCGCGCGCAAATCTCCATTCGCTGCATTAGCGGCGCCTGCACTGCCGGCATCACCAGTGAAAACATTGTGTCCGCATTTGTAACCGTTTCCGCGTGAAACAAGTTGCGGATTAGTTGTCTTGCGATGGAGTTTAGTGAAGAGGAACGATTTTGGTATTCCCCGCAAGTCGCGCATCTGAGTAGCGCCGGTCTCCAGACCGGCTGTACTGGCGGCGTCCTCGCCGCCAGGGTCCGCGTGTGGGCCGAATGGCGCATGCGACAGCCGGCCCGGAGGTCAGAGCTAGCAACGCCGTTTATCGTACGTGCTACCGCAAATCAACCCCGGAGGTTGAATTCTTCGATGCTTATACCGTTCAGGTGGAACGCCATGGTTGTCGTCCCGCTGCTCGCGGCCGCGCTCCCCGCAGCCGCCCAGAATCACCAGCCACAACATGCCAATCCCGCGCCGCCCCGCGTCTTTCTCCTGGACGCGCAGGAGTTGGCAACTCTTCGTACCGCCGATGTCAACGATCCGCGCCGGCAGGCGGTTGTTGGCGCTGCCGTGGCCGCGGCGGACCACGCCATGACCGAGGGCCCCTTCTCCGTGATGGACAAACAGATTGCGCCGCCCAGCGGCGATAAGCACGATTACATGAGCCGAGCCACCTACTGGTGGCCCGATCCCTCCAAGCCCGATGGCCTTCCCTACATTCGGCGCGATGGCCAGACCAATCCCGAGAACCGCAAAATCACCGACCACGAAGAGTTCGGCCGCATGTGCACGGCGGCGCGCGCCCTCGCGCTGGCCTGGTATTTCACCGGCAAAGCGGACTACGCCAGCCGCGCCGCGCTCCTGCTGCGCACCTGGTTTCTCGATCCAGCAACGAAGATGAATCCCAACCTCGAATTCGCCCAGGCCATTATGGGCGTCAACACCGGCCGCGGAACTGGCCTCATTGACACACGCCCGCTGGTCGACGCCATCGATGCCGCAGGTTTGCTCGCTGGCTCAACCGCGTGGACCGGGGCCGACGAAAAGGGCCTCCACGATTGGTTCACACAATACTTGCACTGGATGCGCACCAGCAAGAATGGAATGGATGAAGACGCGGCCAAGAATAATCACGGCAACTGGTACGACGTGCAGGTTACCTCGATGGAGCTCTTCCTCGGCGATCGCAAGGAGGCCATGGCCACGCTACAGCGCGTGAAGACCCGCCGCATCACCGTGCAGATCGAGCCTGACGGGCGTCAGCCGATGGAACTGGCGCGCACCAAAGCCTGGGGCTACAGCAATATGAGTCTTGAAGCCTTGTGCAAGCTGGCCACGTTCGGCGATGAAGTGGGCGTCGATCTTTGGAACTTCAAAACCGCTGACGGCCGCTCCATTCGCGCCGCCATCGACTTCCTCGTGCCCTACGCAGCCGGCAAAAAGACGTGGGACTATCAGGAAATCGCCGGCTTCCATGCCGGCGCCCTGGCGCCCACCCTCTGGCGCGCGGCCAGGGCCTATCACGATCCCAACTACGCCGCCCTCGCGCAACAGATCGGCTCAGATAGAGACGACGTCGAAACCCTGTTGCTGCGCGACCAACTCGCCGTGAAGTAGCGCCGGCCTCCAGGCCGGCTGTCGTGCGGGCGTCCACGCCCGCACAAAAAATCGCGTGACCTTGAGATCGTAAAGTCGGAATCCTACTCGTCTTCGTCGCCGGGCTGCGTTTCTGCCAGCTGTTCCAACTGATTGCGCCAGTCGAGCGACTCGACAAAGGCCCTCGACTCGCGCCAGCCGGGCTCCACAATCACATACAGCTCCAGGTACACCCGCGTCCCCAGCAGCGACTCGATTTTGCGCCGCGCGCTGGTCCCGATCGCCGTCAGTTTCGATCCGCCCTTGCCGATCAAAATCGCTTTTTGCCCTGCGCGCTCGCAGTAAATCGCCGCGTTGATCCGCGTCAGCGGTCTCGTGCCTGGCCTCGGCTGCCCTTCCGGCTCTTCAAAGCGCTCAATCACCACGGCCGCCGCATAAGGAACCTCCTCGCCGGTCTCGAGGAGAATGCTTTCGCGTATTAGTTCTGCCACCATAAAGCGCACCGGCTGGTCCGTGTACTGGTCTTTTGGGAAGTAGCGTTCGCCCGTTGGCAGCACATCCACAATCTTGCGCACCAGCACGTCCAGGCCGTCGCGTTTGCGCGCGCTCACCGGGATTACCTGCGCAAACTTGTGCCGCTTCGCCAGCGATTCGATCATCGGCAGCAGCTCATCTTTGCGCACCAGATCGATCTTGGTCAGCACCAGGAATACCGGGCAATCGAGCTTGCGGATCAGCGAGAATAGAAACTCGTCCTCGTTCGCAGCATCGAAGCGGCCTTTGCCTTTGGTGTCGGGTGCCCCCGATCCCTCGCCTTTGGGGACCGGGGAGGGATCTTCGTTCAACCGCACCCTCCGCGTCACATCCATCAGCACCAGCACCAGGTCGCGCGATTCCAGCGCCTCGTGCACCTCCTGCAGCATGCGCCGGTCCAGTTGCGAGGCGGGCCTGTGCACACCCGGCGTATCGACAAAAACGATCTGCGCCGCCGGATGAACCTTCTTGCGCGCCGGCACTTCCAGCACTCCAATGATGCGGTTACGCGTAGTCTGCGGCTTGGCCGTGACAATGGCCACCTTCTCGCCCGTCAGGGCGTTCAGCAGGGTGCTTTTGCCCACGTTGGGCCGGCCGAGGATGGCAACAAATCCGGATTTCACGCGCGACGCTCCATTCCTCATTATCGCGGACGGAGCGCTCCAACGCCGCGTCGGAGCGCCGAAACACAGCTGAGGTCGCGTGTCCTTTGGGCGGATGGACTCAGCCGTCCTTCGGAAACGGCAACCGCGCCACGGGCGGAAACAGCCGCACGCGCTCAATGCGCCGCCCCGTCGACGCCACAATCTCCACGCGCAGTCCCAGCGGTTCCAGCAACACGGTTTCGCCGGCCTTGGGAATGCGCCCCGCAATCTCGCTCACCAGGCCGCCCAGTGTCGTCGCTTCATAGTCTTCGCCCAATTCCACCGTCTCGCCCAGCAGATCGCCCAGTTGGTCGGCGGGAAAACTGCCCGGCACGAGCCACGAGCCCGAGGGTTCACGCTGCGGCTCTTCGATCTGCGTGTCGGTCTCGTGCTCGTCGCGGATGTTGCCAACAATCTGCTCCAGCAAATCCTCAATTGTCACCAGCCCCGCCACCGCGCCATACTCGTC
>Ga0181516_10002981_pt1 | contig 11622 bp, 10 predicted proteins | sample PEATcosm2014_Bin_25_FD_121104 | JGI IMG/M metagenome (GOLD analysis project Ga0181516, IMG submission 121104) | Peatland microbial communities from MTU Mesocosm Facility, Houghton, MI, USA - PEATcosm2014_Bin01_10_metaG | ecosystem: Environmental > Terrestrial > Soil > Wetlands > Peat | place...
GCTGCGATCGGTCGAGACGACAAGAACAGGAATGGAGTTGCGCAGGGGATCTTCGGCAAGCGCCTCGATCAACTGTTCGCCGTTCATGTTCGGCATGTTGATATCGGTCAACACGACGTCGACCCAGTCGGAATCCAGGACCTTGAGCGCTTCCAACCCATCGCCCGCCTCGAGACACTGGCCGACTTCGAAGCCCGACAGGGTGAGGACGCGGCGAATCACCTTGCGCATACTCGGAGAGTCATCAACGATCAAAACATTAAAAGCCATGGGTGCCTGTGGTCCTTTCTTTGCACTTCTGAACAATTTCCCGTTCGTCGCGGCCGTAGGAGAGGACAATGCGCCCGCTGCCTACTTCCATTCGCACGCTGCGCGGTTGTGTTCCGCCAACGTCCTCGTGATGCACCATGACGCCCGCTTTCCATATAATTTTTCGAAACGCGAGATAGTTACGTTTTCCTATATTGAAGGTGTTATTGGCGTCGAGAACCTGTGCGCCGCCCATAACACTTACAGTGAGCCGCTTCTTTTGCGCGCCCAGGTTATATGCACCGTGAAAGAGCATCGGTATCCCCGTGTCGGCAAACATATAGGGCTTTGCCTGCCCCTTGTCCCGGTCCATGCTCGACTCGGGAAGCATGAAGTGAAGCAGCCCAGCCACCTGTGCCACGGGATCGTGAATTGCGACCGCGATGCAGGAGCCCAGTGCGTGCGTTGCGATGATGGCACTTGCGTCCTTGGAGACGATACAGTCGCTGATGCCCACCGTCAGGATTGTGGATGATGTCATTTCGCCTTCTTTCGAAATCCTGTGCTGCGCATCAATTCGCGATCGTTGCTCGAGCCTTTTTTCCGATAGGTCGCAGGGGAAATGTACTGGAGGGGATGATCGATTCCGTTCAGACTTTCCGAGTGCCCGATCAGCAAGTATCCTCCGGGCAACAGGCGCGAAGCGAGACTGTTGACGACCGTTTGCTGCGTTTGCTGATCGAAATAGATCATCACATTGCGACAGAAGATGACGTGAAAGGGACCAAAAGAGGAGCACTCGTCGAGCAGGTTGAAGTGGCGAAACTCAATCAGCGACTTGACCTCTCTCTTTACCAGGCACTGGTCGGCATACTGCCCCGTTCCTTTCAGCAGGCATTCGCGCCGCACCGCGGGCGGAAGCTTATCGAGCCGGGCGGCCGGATACAGGCCGAGTTTGGCGCGTTCCAACACGCGTGTCGAAATGTCGGTGGCCAGAATTGTCGTGCGGTGGAAAGCAGACGCGCCCAGCGCTTCAACCAGTGAGAATGCGATAGTGTACGGCTCTTCGCCGCTGGAGCAGGCCGCGCTCCAAATCGCGATCGGTGAGTTGGCCGGAAGCGAAGGTACGATCGATTTCTTCAAAAAATCGAAGTGCTGTTGCTCGCGAAAAAAACTGGTATGGTTCGTGGTCAGCGTGTCGATCATCATTGAAAACGCAGCGCCAGATTTTTCAGATCGCACATGTTCGCAGTATTTGTCGAACGAGTCGAAACCGAGGTCCCGCACGCGCTTGCCAAGCCTGGTGCCGACGAGGACCTGCTTGCCCGTGAGATCGACCCCGCAAAACTCGTACACCATTTTGCGAATCTGGTCGAAGTCGCTGGTCCGCAACTTGGGCGGACTCTGGCTGAATGTCGTGGCGTCGATCATCTTCTCCCCCGGAAAAGTCCGTCGATATCGAGGATCAGTCCAACGCGTCCGTCGCCCAATACTGCGCATCCGGAAAGCGCGGGCACATCCTTGAAAGTGTGGCCGAGGCTCTTGATTACGATCTCCTGCTTGCCGAGCAAGTCGTCCACGAGGAGACAGAAGCGGCGGCCATTGGACTCCACAACGACCATCAGGCACTCAGCTGGATTATTCGAACGCCCGGCGATGCCCAAGCGCTGATGGAGCCGTACGACGGGCAACAGTTGTCCGCGAACCAGCGTCATCTCATCGCGCCCTTCCACGGTGAACAGCGCATCGGGTTGCGGACGAAACATCTCCCAGACTCCGGAAAGAGGAATGATGTACCGCTCGGTTCCAACTTCCACCACCAGGCCATCGATGATGGCGAGTGTAAGTGGAAGCTTCAGCAGGAATGTTGTTCCTTGTCCCCACGTCGACAGAGTCTCAATGCGGCCGCGCATCTTCTCAACGTTGCGGCGGACCACGTCCATGCCAACGCCGCGGCCTGACACATCCGTGATCTTGTCGGCGGTGGAGAAGCCGGGCTCAAAGATCAACTGATTGATCTCTGCGTCGGTCAACAGTGCGCCCGGTTGGATGAGTTGGCGTTCTTCTGCCTTGCGGCGGATCTTCTCGCTGTTCAGGCCTCTTCCGTCATCGGAAATCTCGATAATCACCTGGCCGCCCTGGTGGCGGGCCGACAGGCGAATGCGCGCTTCGGCGCTTTTGCCTGCGGCGATCCGCTCGGCGGGTAACTCGATGCCGTGGTCGACGGAGTTACGCACCATGTGCATTAACGGGTCGGCGAGTTCTTCGGCAACGGTCTTGTCAATCCCAGTGTCGGTGCCGGATGTTTCAAGCGAAACCTGTTTGCCGGCTTTGCGCGAGAGGTCGCGAATAGCGCGTTCGATACGTTGAAACAGTTGGCCGACGGGAACCATGCGCATGCTCATCGTCGCTCGCTGCACTTCCGCGGTCACGCGAGCCAATTGCGAAAGGTCTCCGAGCAGACGCGTGTCGGAAGTTGCGGCAAGCGTTTGATTATGCCGGATCAGCGATTGGGCAATCACGATCTCGCCGACCATGTCCATCAAGTGATCGAGTTTCGCGGTCTCCACGCGAACCGAACCTGCCTCAGAAGAGCGTCGCTCGCCATCACGCGCGGGCTCCGCTTGGCGGGGCGCAGGCGTTGCAGCCTGGGCCGGGGCAGGCTTCGCCGCGGCCTTGCTTGCAACCGCACTCGCGTGGACTGCAGGCGGCGCAGCCGACTTGGGTGCGGCAACAACCGGAGAGGAAACCACCCGTTCCTGCGGCGCAGCCGCCTGCGAATCGACTGCAGCCTCGGGTTCCTTCTGGGCTTCAGCTTGCGGTTCGTCCGCTGCGTCGGTCTCGGGAGACTCCAAATCTACGGTCTCTTCCGCTTCCGCCGACTCTTGGTCATTTGGTGCTTCGGATTCAACCGCCGCGGGCGCTTCGACAACTTGGACCTCGACGGTCTCTTCCTGTGGTTTCGCAGCTTCGCCAACTTCTGCCGTAGGTGGCTTGGGCGCTGCGCAAATCTTGATCTTCTCAATCAATGCGCGATGATCGCCGGCTTCCAGCGGAGCGCCGCCGTTGAGCGCGCGCTCAATTGCGCATAACTCGCTCTTCAGGGCGTCGCCGCTCTCCAGCACGACATCTACAACGGATGAATCAACCACCAGGGCGCCATTGCGAGCCAGGTCGAGCAGCGTCTCCACCTCATGCGACAATGCCTGCACCGAACCGAAATCGAGAAATCCAGCCAGACCCTTGATGGTGTGGAACGCGCGAAAGACCGCGTGAATCACTTCCATTGCGGTGGGATCGCGCTCGAGCTCGAGCATCTGTCCTTCGATCTTGGAGAGATGCTCGCGAGCTTCAACCAGGAAGTCCGAAACCAGTTCCGCGTCTTCGCTGAGCGACATGGGAGACTCTGCGGCAGGCTGCTCGGCGCTGGCCGTCAAGGACCTGCGCAGTTCGTCCAGACCGGTCTTGAGTAAATATCCCGTGCCTTGTTGAATATCCTTCTGCATCATGGACAGAATCGAGTCGAGGGCCGCTACGGTCTGGCTGGCGTTGTGTTCCAACGCGTCGCTCCTGAAAGCTGTAAGCTCCTCGATCGTTTCGGGTCCGCCGCCCTGCACCATCAGCCGCGTTGCCAGCGTGTCCAGGCGCGCGTTGCAGCTTGTGACAAAGTCTTCCGCGGAGATATCTTTTTGTTGGACGAACATAGCCTCACTCGTTGATTTCTGAAGGTTATTGTTATCGGTTGAGTTCGTTACTCGATGCCAAAGTTGTGACGACTAGAACGACTGAAAACTATCTTCGAGCGGAAACTCTTCACTTTTGATCGCGGCTTTCTTTGAAGGGGCAACCGCAGTTTGCGCCAGCTTGGTCTTGGGCGTCTGCAGACGAGATTTGTTGAATTCTACGGGTGCTTTGCCGGCTGCAGAATGTGCGGCGCCGAGTGACCGCCGGGAATATCCCTGCGCACTTTCCTCGACCAGCGACCGTATATGTCCAACGACGTCCTTCATGGTTTCCGACTGGGCATTGAGCTGTTCCGATGCGGCAGCGCTCTCTTCTGCGTTGGCTGCGTTGGTTTGTGTAACTTGTTCCATCTGCACGATCGCCTTGCTGATCTGGTCGATGCCGCGCGATTGCTCGTCGCTTCCCAGGCTTACTTCATCGACCATCGTCTTGACTCTGGCTGTGTCCTCCGTCACCGCGCGGATGGCAGTGGCGACCTGGTCGACCTTGCTTTGACCTTCGCTCGACTTGGCGATTGAATCTTCAATCAACGTAGCCGTGTCCTTGGCGGCCTGCGCGCTGCGCTGCGCAAGGCTGCGCACTTCGTCGGCCACGACGGCGAAGCCCATTCCAGCTTCTCCAGCGCGCGCAGCCTCAACGGCCGCGTTGAGCGCAAGAATGTTCGTCTGGAACGCAATCTCGTCGATGACCTTGATGATCTTGGAAATCTTGCCGCTGGAAGCAGTGATCTCGTTCATTGAAATCACCATCTCCGCAAGATGGTCATTCGCCATGATGACTTTCTTCTGCGATTCGGAAAGTAACTCGGCGGTGGCGCGCGAGTTCTCAGCGTTCTTGCCGGCCATTGAGTTGATCTCGGCGGCAGATGCGGCAGTTTCTTCCAAGGTCGCGGCTTGTTCCGAAGAGCCCTGAGCCAGCGATTGACTGGAGGACGAAACCTGCGACGCTGCGCTGGCAATCTGTTCCGCGCCCTCGGATAATTCGTTAACTACCTTGTTCAGTTCACGGTTCAGGGCGGTAACCATGAACCACGAGATTCCAATCGCAAGTCCGACGGAGATCAAACCCATCAGGATCGTCAACCATCGCGCGCTTGCAACAGTTGCGTTGGCTGCATTCACCGTTGTGTCGTTTACCTTTTTATTCCAGTCCACCAGCTCAACCAACTGGATCTTGAGCTGGTCCATCGTCGGTGTAATATCCGAAGTGTAGATTTGAAACGCCTCTACGTTCTTCGATGCGCGGCTTACCGGGCGAACCTTTTCCCAGCCCTGACGAATAATGGCAATCCCTGGCCGCAGCTTCGCAAAATTCTGTCGATCCTCGTCGCTGGTAATCGCATCTTCGTATTCCTTTAGATGCTCGTCGAGAAGAGAATTGTTCTTCGCTATGCTATCTTCCACCACTTGCATCTCTGTGTCGTTGCTGCTGGAGATGTGCCGAAGGAAGTCTCCCCGCATTGCCAGGAGGTCGCCGCGAATTGCAGAAGCGTAAACGATGCCAGGGATCGTGTCCGTCGCCATGCTATGCACATTGGCGCGTACGCTGTTGAATCCCCATACCGATACGATCGTCATCAACGTGCTCAACAGCACCAGTGTGCCGGATGTAATGATGAATCTCTTGCCAACGGTCATGTTCATGATCAGAGTTGCTCCTATCTCTTGTATTGGTTTCTAGAAAGTCCCCAAGGTGGCAAGTCCGCCGAGTTCCTGGCTGCTGAGAACGCGATCGATGTCGACCAGGATCTTGACCTTGCCCTTGCTCTTGGCGATGCCGCGCAGGTAGGTGGTTTTTACTTCGCCGCCAAAATCCGGCGTGTCTTCAATGTCGTCGGCACTCACAAACAAGACCTCGACCACGGAGTCGACGATGATGCCGATGGCCTGTTCGCCTCCTTGCGTCTCTACACGGACGACGATGATGCACGTGCGATCTGTGTATTCCGCCTCGGACATGCTGAATTTGCTGCGCAGACTCAGCACGGGCACGATGCGCCCGCGAAGATTGATAACTCCTTGGACAAACGCCGGCGTTTGGGGCACCATGGTGACCTGCTGCATTTTCATGATTTCTTTCACCTGCAGCACGCTGACGCCGAATTCTTCATTGCCGAGTTCGAAGATAAGATACTTGCCGGCACGACGATCGGTGGCGGGCTGCATCTCACTTTTCCGCTGGGTATGTGCTTCGTATGGTTTTGCCACGGCATTCGATGCCATCTGTTTCTCCCCTTATGGATTAAGCCGAGTTTCCAGGGCTGAATCGATCCTTCTTCGATCTCGTCGGCCCGCATCGTGCGCCGGGGCGGCATCAAACTCAGAACCAGTGCTTCTATCGGCATTCGAGTAAGTTGCTTCTAGGCCGCAGCAAGGGAAATGTTGAGAGTTCGAGCGGCACAATGTAAGGGCAGGCTTGTAAGGCAAGGGGGGATGGCGCGTAGAGGTACAGAGCAGCGTTGACACGAGACGGCGCGGGGCTTGACTGGCGCGCCAGTCAAGCCCCGCGCCGCCGCCCTATCTGGTTGCGGTTGTTCCTACCATGGTACTCAAGGAGTCGATTGCTTCCATCAGGCTTTCAGACTGCGCGTTGAGCTCCGTTGCCGCCGCCGCGCTCTGTTCCGCGCTGGCCGCAACTCCTTGCGTAGCCTGGCTCAAATCGGAGATGGAGAAGGTCACCCGCTCAATGTTGACTCTCTGCTGCTCCGATGCGGTGGCTATCATGTTCACCGCACCGTTCAGAGGTCTTCCGCGATCCTCGATTTCTTTCAGACGAATTTCGACGTCATTACAAATCAAGGCGCCGCGGGCAGCCCTTTCCAGGGCGTCGCTCACCAGCGTCTCGGTTTCTTTTGCCGCCAGCGCGCTGCGCTGCGCCAGGTTGCGCACCTCGTCGGCGACAACGGCGAAGCCGGCTCCAGCCTCTCCGGCGCGGGCGGCTTCGACTGCCGCGTTGAGGGCAAGAATATTGGTTTGGAACGCCACTTCATCGATGGTCTTGATGATCTTCGAAACGCCTTGCGTGGCTTCGCGGATCTCGCCCATCGCCTTGCCCATGCGCACCATATCCTCGGTGCCGCGCGCCGCCGCCGCGCTGTTATCGTCGGCAAATACTTTAGCTTGTTGCGATCCATTTGCGGAATTCTTGGTCTGATCTTGCACGGTCGAAAGGAAACCGGAAATCTCGTCGAGCGAGGCGGATTGCTCGGTGGCGCTTTGCGCCAGGCTCTGCGATGTCGCCGCGATCTGGCGCGAAGCATCCGAGGTCTGCGAACTGGATTCGTGGATCGCGCTCACGACTTTCAAGAGCGGTTCCACAATCGACTTGCGACCATACCAATAGAAGCCGAGTCCGACAATGAGCCCCGTCGGGATCATCCAGAACAAAGTGGTGCGCATGGCTGTGGATTGTGCGCGGGCCGAGGCCACATGGTCTACCTGGTCCAGGTGCGCGGTCAGCACAAAGGCGCCATGTATCTCGCCCACCTTCCAGTTTTCCATCGGAAAGCCGGCTGCGTCCTTGCCGTCGTGCGTTGGGCTGGTGGCCGGGTCGCCGTGGCAGCTCAGGCAATCGCTGGTGAGGCGAATCGGCCGCGCATAGACGATCGTGTTCGATGCGCGGTCTGGCTTGTAGTACTCTTCGGCGCCGGACTTTTCCAGTTCGTCCAGAATCGCGGCCTCTGCGGCAGTCGGTTCGTTCTTTGGATTCCGGGCCTGGCGCTTGGGGATGCGGAACTCAAATCCTTCCCTGTTCGCAACTTGCTCAATCGACCTCCAGGCGGCGACCACAGGAATTGTGTCATACAGCCGGGTTTGGCGGAGATCTGTGGCGGTCTTCGCTTCCTGAACAATCGACTCGTCGTTGAATGTGTTTTTCGACCTCATGGTGGCAACCGATGCGCGCATGCTCTCGGCGGCGATCAGTGTAGCGCGCATGGTGTTGCGCGTCATCTCAATGCTCTGCGAGCGGATGGCAATGCCTTGAATAAGGAGTGCGACTCCGGTGCTGATCGCCACGCTTGCAAACGAAACCAGGACAATCTTCTTTCCAACCGTCATGTTCACTACCAAATAACCTCAGGCGCAACTGTGCGTATCCTTTGCATTCCTCCTATCGGTCATCCATGGTTAGTTGGACAGAGCGGGAATTGAAGAAAATTGGGAAACCGGCAGCACAGGCCTTCTGGTTGAAAGGAATGCCGCCGGGGCTGCCGGGTCAGCGCTATGCCGTTCGATTACCAAGGGGTAAGGAGGCATCGCTCGCTTTCGCGGCAAGGAGCGGGACGCCGGCGATCTTGTATTCTTCTCCCATGAAGACCGTGGTTCGAACTCTTCTTTATCTCTCTCTGATCACCTGGTTGGGCGCGGAGATATTTTTCCCCATCGTTGCCGCTATCACCTTCATGACACTGCAGCCGGACACGCACACCGCAGGGGCTATCGTGGGCCACCTGCTTCACATCCTGCACGGCATGGGGCTGGTTTCAGGGATGGTAGCCACCGCCCTGCTTGCCTTGGCGTCGGGATGGGGCATCTATCGGGGGCGCACCGCGATTCCGCCCATGGCCCTGCTGATCGCGATGATCGGGCTCACGCTTTACTCGCAGTTCGGCGTTGTTCCGGCCATGGAGAGGGACAGGATCGCTGCCGGAGGGCGGATCGATGCCGCCGCGTTCGATAACCCCAGCCGCATCCACTTCGAAATACTGCACAACCGCAGCGAGCATGTTGAAGAAGCCGTTCTTTTGCTCGGCCTGGCGGCGGTTGCACTGGTGGCGAGCGCCGAATCGGCACGGCCGTGACCCGACGGTTCCGTTCGCCCCGTTCCTGTATCATCGAAGAGGTCCTGAAGCGCGCGGCGCATCGTGCGGGGGCCTCTTAGGAAGTACATGAAGACTGGCATTATTGGCCTGCCGCAGGTGGGCAAGACATCGCTGTTCAAGATTCTGACCAAGGCCAAGCTCGACGACCGCGGACACTCGCGCGAGGCCCATATCGGCGTGGCGCGGGTCCCCGACGAGCGACTGGACAAGCTCTCTGCCCTCTATTCGCCCAAGAAGACCACCTTTGCCTCGGTTGAGTACGTTGACGTGGCCGCCATCGGGCAGGAAGCGCTGAAGGAAACCGCCTTCCTGGCCAGCCTGCGCCAGGTTGACGCCCTCATCCATGTTCTCCGCGCATTCGAGGACGACTCGATTCCTCACGTCGGGCCCATCGACCCGCTGCGGGACATCAAGAGCGTCGAATTCGACTTGATGATCAGCGATCTTACCCAGGTTGAAAAGCGGCTTGAGCGCCTGGAGAAGGACCTGAAAAAGGGCCGCACCAGCGACCTGGAACGCGAGCAGGCCCTGCTCATCCGCTCCAAGGAGGCGCTCGAAAAGGAACAGCCTCTCCGCGAACTTGAGATGACCCCCGAGGAAAAGAAGCTGATTCGCGGCTTTATGTTCCTTTCGCAAAAGCCCATCCTGTACGCGCTGAACATCGGCGAGAGCACCACCCTGGGCGACGACCTTGCCTCCGCGGTGGCGCGGTTCCACCTGGAAGACGTTGTCAACCGGCCCAACTCCGGCGCCACTGCGATTTGCGGCAAGGTGGAAGCCGAACTTGCCGAGATGGACGACGAGGAAGCAGCGGAGTTCCTGGGCAGCTACGGCCTGGTGGAGAGCGGCCTGGTGCGGCTCATCCGCAAGAGCTACGAGTTGCTCGGCCTGATCAGTTTCTTCACCGCCGGGGAAGACGAGTGCCGCGCCTGGACCATCCCGTTCGGCTCCAAGGCCCCGCAGGCGGCTGGCGCCATTCACTCCGATCTCGAACACCACTTTATCCGTGCCGAGACCATTCGCTGGGACAACCTGCTTGCCGCCGGATCGGAGGCCGCCGCCCGCGCCAAGGGCACGCTTCGCCTGGAGGGCAAGGAATATATCGTGCAGGACGGCGACGTGGTGCATATCCGGCACAGCGGATAGCCGCCAGCGCTCCGCTCCCCTGGATGTCATAGATTTGGTTACAATTAACCTGGTTCCACGGGAGCACGGATGCTCAAACTCTCGCTTTTGCTCGGCGCCATCGCTGCCCTGGCCGATGTAGCCGGCGGCCTGGTACTGGTGCGCGCCCGCGGGATTGAGCGGTATTTGCGCTACTTTGTCGCGCTGGGCGCCGGCTTTCTGATGTCTACCGCGTTGGTTGAAATGGCTCCGGAGAGCCTGCACCTGAGCCCGCGCCTCGGCCCCATCCTCATCATGGCCGGCTATTGCGTAGTGCACCTGCTCGAACACACCATCAACTCGCACTTCCACTTCGGAGAAGAGACGCACGCCGGCGAATTCGTCTCCCGGCATACCGGCAATTCTGTGTTGGCAGGGCTCAGCGTCCACGCGCTTTTCGACGGCGTGGCTATCGGCTCAGGGTTCGTTGTTTCAAGCGCCCTGGGCTGGCTCATCTTTCTGGCGGTATTTCTGCACAAGGCGCCAGAAGGCTTCACCATGGCCTCGGTGATGCTTGCCAGCGGCCGCAGCCGCCTCAGCGCGTTCTACTCCGCAGTTGGACTGGCGGTGGCCACTTTGGCGGGCGTACTGGTGATCGAAATGGCGCCGAGTCTTTTGCCCTTCGGACTTCCCATCTCGGCCGGCGTTGCGCTTTACGTGGCAGCCACCGACCTGGTGCCCGAGGTCAACCGCGAGCCCGGCATCCGCATGGCGCTGGTGTTTTTTATGGGCGTAGCCGCGTTTCTGCTGCTTCGCTCGTGGCTGCCGTCGCTTTAGTCGAGATGTAAATCCAGTTGCGCCCAGGGCCTCAGTTGGTCCGGCCAGTAATGCGGTCCGCATACAGCCTAAGTAAGAGGCGCGCATAGTCGTAGCCGACCTTCATGTTGGCCTTGCTGGCGCCGCGATAGCGCAGGCCAAACGAGAAGGGAATCTCTTCGACTGACTGGATGCGCGCGCGGACCAGGATCTCCAGCAGGAGCTTGAATCCCGATTGCTGAAAGGCGACCCGCTCGAGACAATCCCGCCGCACGAGGAAGAAGCCGGACATGGGATCCTTGGCGCGAAGTCCGGTCCGTTGGATGGGCCAAGTTGCCCAAACCGCAGCAGCGGAAAACAGTTTTCGTGACCGGCTCCAACCGCCCAGTGCGCCACCCGGCGTGTAGCGGCTTCCAATGGCAAGATCGCTGCCCGCGTAGATGGCGGAAAGCAAGGCGGGCAGCAGTTCGGGGGGATGTTGCAGGTCGGCGTCCATCACGCCGAGGATTTCAGCATCGGAGTGTCGCCAACCATGCAGGATGGCGCCCGACAAGCCGCGCTGGCCCTTGCGAATCAGGAGGTTGACGCGCGGATCTTCCCGGCCGGCCTCGGTCACAATCTCAGCGGTGCCATCGCAGCTATCGTCGTCCACCACCAGAATCTGGTAGTCGAATCCATGCGGATCGAGCACGGTGCGCACATGGTCCAGCAGGCCGCGAATGTTGCCTGCTTCACGCAAGGTAGGAATGGTAAGAGCAAGCCTCTTCCTGGCACAGTCTCTCGACATTGCCGGCTGCAAAAAGGGTGGCGCCGATACGTCCAGGGGGCTTTCGAAAACTTCCAACGGTGATACAGGCATGCTTTCCTAAGAGTATAAAGGTCAAAAC
>Ga0181516_10002982_pt1 | contig 11618 bp, 10 predicted proteins | sample PEATcosm2014_Bin_25_FD_121104 | JGI IMG/M metagenome (GOLD analysis project Ga0181516, IMG submission 121104) | Peatland microbial communities from MTU Mesocosm Facility, Houghton, MI, USA - PEATcosm2014_Bin01_10_metaG | ecosystem: Environmental > Terrestrial > Soil > Wetlands > Peat | place...
TCGAGCCTGAGCGGCGCGTTTCTCGGAGTGCCGTGGTACTGGAACATTGCACCGAATCAGGATGCGACCTTTACGCCTACCTACTATTCGAAGCGCGGCCTCGACCTGGGCGGCGAATACCGGCTGCTGACCGAGTCGACGCGCGGCTCGGTCGACGCCAACCTGATGCCCCATGACAGTCAGACCGGTGGCGATCGCAGTTTTCTGCGCCTGATCGACCGCTATCAGCTCGGTTGGAATACCCGGATCGATACCAACATCGAGAACGTCAGCGACGGCGCCTATTTCGAGGATTTCACCCAGGGCACCGAGAGCACCAGCACCCCGTTCCTGCCCCGAAGTCTGGCGGTCACGCACCGCGATGACATCTGGACGCTGCGCGCAGAGGCAGTCGGCTATCAGACCCTGGACTACAACAACGTGCCGGTGGATGAACGCCCGTATATCCAGGTGCCGCGCCTCACGGCCGCGGCGCTATGGTCGCCCCAGAGCTGGTCGCAGCTGCAGACCGGGTTCGACAGCGAGCTGGTCAATTTCACCCGCGCAGGCTGCAATCCATGCTACCTGACCGGCGGCTGCACCGGCCTCGCCAACCTCTGCAATCAACCCGGCACCGCCCCGGATGCGAATGCGAACGTCAGTGGTTGGCGGCTCGACGCGATGCCGCGCGTCGGCTTGGATTTCAGCGGCGCGGGCTACTTCCTCAGGCCCGGTGTGGCGTGGGAGTTCACCCAGTACGCCCTGCGCGACAACAGCGGCGGCGAGAACTCGCCGCAACGCAGTCTGCCGATCATCAGCGTCGACACCGGCCTGGCGTTCGAGCGCCTGATCGGTTCGAGCGGCGCGCGCAGCATCACACTCGAGCCGCGCGCGATGTATGTCTATATCCCGTACCGCGATCAGAGCCAGCTGCCGGTGTTCGATTCCGGCATTCCCGATCCCAACCTGATCGAACTGTTCCGGCCGAATCGGTTCATCAGCGTCGACCGCATCGGCGATGAGAACGGACTGACGCTCGGCTTGACCTCGCAGACCTTCGACACCGCCAGCGGCACACGCTTCCTCAGCGCGACCATCGGTCAGGCGATCTATTTCCAGCCGGCGCGCGTGACACTGCCCGGGGAGGCTTTGCAGAGTGTCAATACCTCGAGCCTGATTGCCGAGGTGATCCTGAGTGCCTATCGGAACTGGAACCTGCAGTTCGACATTGCTTCCAACCCGGCGATGTCGGGCATCGAGCAGGATGAGATCACGCTGCAGTACCACGCCAGCAATCAGCAGGTCGCCAACCTGAGTTATCGTTACCGTGTCGGGCAGCTGGCGCAGATCGACGCTTCGACCGCCTGGCCGGTCGCCAGCCACTGGGACCTGTATGCGCGGGCGGTTTATTCGCTGTTCGACAACCCCGCCGCGACGCTCGACGCACCGGCCGTGCATCCGGGATCGATCGAGGATTTTGCCGGTTTCCAGTACCGCGGTAGCTGCTGGAACATCCGCGTGGTATGGCAGCGGTCCGTCAGCGAGCGTAACGGCGCCCAGAGCAGCGGGGTATCGTTCCAGCTGGAACTCACGGGGCTGTCCAGTGTCGGAAGTCAGGTCACGTCTTTCCTTGAGCAATCGATTCGGGGATACTCCAGCTCCGCCAATCGGCAACCTCTTTTCTAAGCTTAAGCCACTGAGGCGAATGGATATTTGATGCGCGTTGCGATTCTCTCCCTGGCGTTCGCCGGATTGCTGGCCGTCGGCGCGGCCGGACCTGCCGCGGCCGCCAAGAATTCGAGCAATTCGGACTCCAGCGCCACCAGCTCGACCCCGAGTCCCGACACGCCGCACAAGGATCTCTCCACGGACGGTCAGCTGCTCGATCGCGTGGTGGCATTGGTGAACGACGGCCTGGTGCTCGATAGCGAGCTCGTTGCCCAGACACGGGAGATCACCATGCGGCTGCGGGCACAAAACGTCCCGCTGCCCAGCAACGATGTCATGCGGCAGCAGGTACTCGATCGGCTGGTGCTCGAGGAGATCCAGGCGCAGCGCGCTGACCGTGCCGGCATCAAGGTCTCGGACGAGCAGGTCAACGCCGCCATGGATGACATCGCCAGGCGGCAGGGCACCACGCTCGAGGAGCTGCCCGCAAAGCTGGCCGCTGACGGCATCGACTACGCCCAATACCGCAACGAGCTCAAGCGCGAGATTGCGCGGCAGATTCTGCGCTCGCGTGACGTGATCCAGCGCATCACCGTGACGCCGCGTGAGCTCGACCAGTATCTGTCGCACGAGAAGCGGACCGCCTCGGCAGCCAATGAGTACAATGTTTCCCACATCCTGATTGCCGTGGCGCAGGACGCCACACCGGCGCAACTTGCCGGGGCCAGCAAGCGCGCGCAGGAGGTCGATGATCGGGCCCGCAGTGGTGAGGACTTCGGCAAGCTGGCGATCACCTATTCCGCCAGCGAGACAGCGCTCGACGGCGGCTCGCTGGGCTGGCGCAAGGGCACCGAACTGCCGACCTTCCTGGCCGACGTGATTGCGCGCATGAAACCCGGCGATGTCAGCGACACCATCCAGACGCCGAGCGGATTCCACATCGTCAAGCTGAACGAGACGCGCGCCGCCGGCGGCGCGCAGATCATCCAGCAGGTACACCTGCGCCACATTCTGCTCAAACCCACAGAGATCGAGGACGACGCGACCGTGCGCCAGAAATTGTCGCGCATGCGCGATCAGATCCTCGCGGGCAAGGAGGATTTTGCGGTGCTGGCCAAGACCAATTCGCAGGATGTCAGCTCGGCAGTCAACGGTGGCGATCTGGGCTGGACGCAGGCGGATTCGTTCGTGCCGGAATTCACCGCCATCACCGAGGCGCTCAAGCCCAACGAGATCAGCCAGCCGTTCCGCACCCAGTTCGGCTGGCACATCGTGCAGATGCTCGGACACCGGGACTTCGACAACACCGCGGATGCGGCGCGCGAGCGTGCCTACGAAGCGCTGCGCGACAGCCGCGTCGAAGAGGCCACTGAGCTGTGGCTGCAGCAGATCCGGGACGAGTCCTACGTCGAGCTGCGGCTCTGAGGCCGATTGCCCCGATCGCGTTGACTGCCGGAGAACCGGCCGGTATCGGCCCTGAGCTGTGCCTGGCTGCGGCGGCGCAGCCACGCGACTGGCCGCTGGTCTGTCTCGCCGATCGCCAGTTGCTGCAGCAGCGCGCCACGCTGCTGGGGCTGACGCTCGAGCTGCGCGATTATGCGCGCGGCGCGCCGGTGACAACCGCGGCCGGCGCATTGAGCGTGCTGCACCAACCGCTGGCGACCGCTGCCGTTGCAGGACGGCTCGATCGCGCCAACGGCGCGGCCGTGCTGGCGCTGATCGATCGCGCCGTGGACGGTTGTGTCGACGGCGAGTTCTCGGCGATCGTGACCGCCCCGGTGCAGAAGAGCCTCATCAACGAGGCCGGCTTTGCCTTTACCGGACACACCGAATACATCGCGGCGCGCACGCATGCCCCGCTGCCGGTGATGCTGCTGGTGGCTGGTGAAATGCGGGTGGCGCTCGCCACCACCCACCTGCCGTTGCGTGCGGTCAGCGACGCGCTCAGTACGCCGGGACTGCTGCAGCTGCTCGAGATCATCGCCCGCGATCTGGCGCGTCACTGGGGTTTGGCGCGCGCCCGCATCGGTGTCTGCGGCCTCAATCCACACGCCGGCGAGGGCGGACACCTCGGCGACGAGGAGCAACGCATCATCGCGCCGGCGGTGGCGCAGGCACGCGCGCTGGGGCTGGCGGTGGACGGCCCGATACCGGCCGACACGCTGTTCGTGCCGCGGCACCTGGCTCACTACGATGTGGTGCTGGCCATGTACCACGATCAGGGACTACCGGTGCTCAAGTATGCGGGCTTCGGCCACGCGGTCAACGTGACGCTCGGCCTGCCGATCGTGCGCACCTCGGTCGATCACGGCACTGCACTCGACCTGGCCGGAACCGGCCGAGCCGATGCCGGCAGCCTGATCGCGGCGATCGCGCTGGCGGCAGCGATGGCCGCGCGGCCGTCGTGACCACGGCGCGGCCCGCGAGCCGCGCGCGCAAGCGGTTTGGTCAGCACTTTCTGCATGACCCGGCCGTCATTGGCAGGATCGTCGAGGCCATCGCCTTGCAGCCCGGAGAGGCGGCCGTCGAGATCGGTCCCGGCCAGGGCGCGCTGACCGCGGGCCTGCTGGCGGCCGCCGGACAGCTCGATGCCATCGAGATCGACCGTGATCTGGCTGCCGCCCTGCAGACACGCTTCGGCCGCGACCCGCGCTGGGTGCTGCACCAGACCGATGCGCTCGGGGTCGACTGGCGTGCCCTCGCAGCCGCGCGCCGCGGCCGGCTGCGCGTGATCGGCAACCTGCCCTATAACATCTCGACGCCGCTGCTGTTCCGGCTGCTCGGAGCAGCCGAGGCGATCACCGACATGCACTTCATGCTGCAGAAGGAAGTGGTCGATCGCATCGTCGCCTCGCCCGGCAGCCGCGACTATGGTCGGCTGACCGTGATGCTGGCGCCTCGGGTCACGGCGACGCGCCTCTTTGAAGTGGGCCCCGGGGCCTTCCGGCCGGCCCCCCGCGTGACCTCCGCGGTGCTGCGCCTGGTCGTGGCGAGCGCGCCGCCGGAATGGGCCTGCTCACCGCTGTACGGGGAGATCGTTACCGCCGCGTTCGGTCAGCGGCGCAAGACACTGCGCAATGCGCTGCGGCGTTATCTGGCGGCGGAGGCGATCGAATCGCTGGGCATCGACCCAGGGGCGCGCGCCGAGACCTTGCCTGCCGAGCGCTTTGGTGCGCTCGCCGTCGCGGCCGCGCGCGCCACTGCGGCTTCGATCCGTTAAGCTTGGCGTTGATGACCAGCCTCCGCCACAAGATCAGCGTCGAAGTGGAGACCGCTTACCTGGAAGATCAGTCCGAGCCGCGCGAGCGGCGTTATGTATTCTCCTACACCATCACGATCCGCAACGAGGGCGACCTGCCCGCCAAGCTGCTGACCCGGCACTGGGTCATCACGGATGCCAACGGGCGCGTGCAGGAAGTGCGCGGCGACGGTGTCGTCGGAGAGCAGCCGTATCTGAAGCCGGGCCAGGGATTTCGCTACTCCAGCGGCGCGGTGCTTGAAACGCCGGTCGGCGCCATGCAGGGCAGCTATCAGATGGTGGATGATGATGGCGCCACCTTTGATGCAGCCATTCCGGCATTTCGTCTGGCAATGCCGGGCATGTTGCACTAGGAGCCTGTCTGACACATGGCGCGCTGGGCCATTGGCGACATCCAGGGTTGCGCCGAGGAACTCGCGGAGCTGATCAAGCGCATCGGCTTCAAGCGCGATCGCGATCAGATCTGGTTCGTCGGTGATCTGGTCAATCGCGGCCCCGATTCGCTGAAGGTATTGCGGCTGGTGCGCGGTCTGGCCGAAAACGCGCTCAGCGTATTGGGCAATCACGATCTGCATCTGCTGGCGGTGGCTCTGGCGCATGCAAAGGTGCGCAAGAGCGATACCATCGAGGCGATCCTGGCCGCGCCCGACCGGGATGCACTGCTCGAGTGGTTGCTGCAGTTGCCGCTGGCCCACCTCGAACATGGCGATCTGCTGCTGCACGCGGGCGTGGTGCCGCAGTGGAGCGTGGATCAGACACTCGAGCTGGCCGGCGAAGTACAGCGCGCGCTGCGCACCGACCCACGCCAGTTGCTGTCGAGCATGTACGGCGATCGGCCGGATCGCTGGCAGTCATCGCTCAAGGGTGAAGAGCGCCTGCGATTCATCGTCAACGTACTGACCCGGCTGCGGTTCTGTACGCCCGAAGGACGCGTTGACCTGAAGCAGTCGGGCCGGCCTGACTCGGTCTCGGGCCCGCTGATGCCATGGTTCAAGGTGCCACGCCGCGCCAGCACCCACGCGCGCATCGTCTTCGGCCATTGGTCGGCCTTGGGCTTCTACGCCGGCGATCGCGTGCTGGCGCTCGACACCGGTTGCGTCTGGGGCGGTGCGCTGACCGCCATTGATCTGGATGCTGCGCAGCCGCTGCCCATCAGTGTGCCAAGCCGCCAGCCGCGCTCCATCGAATAGTGAGCTGCGGCGTGTCGGGCACGTAGACGCCAGGCGCGAGCTTCAGCACCAGCGGCTTGCCTGCCGCCGGCACTTCGAACACCGTGCGCTGAGCAGCCTGCACTTCCAGTTGCCGTATGCTGCCCGGCTGTACCTTGAATTCGAGCCTCACCGGCCAGCCGTGCACAGCCTGCAGGCTCGCTTCGCCCTTGCCGCTGAGCGCCGTGAGATCGAGCAGCAACGTGTTGCGATCCCAGAACTGAAGGATCGTCGCAGTGCCGTCGATTGACAGCTCATGCACCGGCTGTGGCGCGGCGGGACCCTGGTGTCGCCAGGGCCAGTGCAGGCCGCAGCCAGAGAGGGACAGGCACAGCGTCAGGACCGACAGCGGCACCCATGAGGCCGTTTGATTGGACATATCCAAAGCGTCCGGATTCGCCACACCGCGGCAATATGCTTACCATACATCATCGACATGCGCCCTCTGCAACCCATCGATTTCAAGCACTGGATCGACAGCAATCGCCATCTGCTGCGGCCACCGGTGGGCAATAAACTGGTCTACCAGGACAGTGAGTTCATCATCATGGTCGTCGGCGGCCCGAACAGCCGCAAGGACTTCCATGTCGACCCGGCCGAGGAATTCTTTCAGCAGCTCGAGGGCAACATGGTCCTGCGGGTGGTCGAGGACGGGCGCATCCGCGACCTGCCGCTGCGCGCCGGGGAGATTCTGCTGCTGCCGCCCGGGGTGCCGCACTCGCCGCAGCGCTTTGCAGACTCCGTGGGCCTGGTGATCGAGCGGCGGCGGCGGCCCGGCGAGCTCGACGGGCTGCAGTGGTACTGCGAGCGCTGCCAGCTCCTGCTCTATCAGGAGTTCTTTGCGCTGACCGATATCGAGCGGCAGTTCCCGCCGGTCTTTCAACGCTTCTTCGGCAGCCTCTCGCTACGCACCTGCAAGCACTGCGGTGCGATCATGGAGCCGCCGGTCACGGTGGCGGCCGTCCATGGCGCGCAATGAGCGCGCCCAGTGGGCACGGCTGGATATTGACGGCATCCCGCTGCTGGCCGATCTCGCCGCGGGCATGAGTCTGGCGCGGGTGCTGGATTTCAATGGCGCGCAGCTGCGTTGCTTCGGCGCGCCGGCGGCCAGCAGCGCGCCGCTCGAGATCGGCGAATTCAACGGCCGCGTGAGCCGCGGCGCGAGCTGCAACTGCAGCGTGCTGACGTTGACACCGCACGCCAACGGCACGCACACCGAATGCGTCGGTCACCTGACTGTGGAGCGGCTCGACGTCCAGGCGCTGATTCCACGACGGCTGCTGCTGGCGTGCCTGATGACGCTTGAGCCCGAGCTCGCCGCCGACAGCAGCGAGAGCAGCGTGCCGGCGCCGCAGCCCGCGGACCTGCTGATCACACGCGCGCAGCTCGAAGCGGCATGGCCGGCGGCGCCGGCGCCGCGATTGGTGGCGCGCGCAGCAGTCCTGCGCACGCAGCCGAATGATGCCGCCAAATCTACCGTGGAGCAGCCATTGGCACCGTTCCTGTCTGCCGAGGCGGCCAAACTGCTGGTGGCGCGCGGCATCGAGCACCTGGTGCTCGATGTGCCATCCGCCGATCGCCTGCGCGATGGCGGAGCCCTCACCGCGCATCGCATCTTCTTCGGGCTACCGCCCGGCAGCACGCAACTTGCGCAGGCACGCCGTCGCGGCTGCACGATCACCGAGCTGGCCTACGCCGATGATGCCGTTGCCGATGGCTGGTATCTGCTGGCACTGCAGTCGCCCGCGATCGCGGGTGATGCCGTGCCTTCGCGACCGGTGCTGTACCCGCTGCGGCTGGCCTGAATTCGCATGCCGCCGCTCAGCCAGGTCGAACCCGACGCCGGACGCTCCTGGGCGCGGCTGCAGGATGAGCGCGATCCGCTGCGGCAGCTGCGCGCGCGCTTCGCATTGCCGCGCAACGCTGACGGCCGCGAACTGATCTATCTGTGCGGGCATTCGCTGGGGCCCGCGCCGATCGACGCCCGCGCCATGGTCGAGGCAGAGATCGAGGACTGGCAGCGGCTGGCGGTGCGTGGGCACGAGCACGCACGCTCGCCATGGATCGATTACGCGGAGCAGCTGCAGCCGCAGCTGGCGCAGCTCTGCGGCGCCGAGCGACAGGAAGTGGTGGCGATGAATTCGCTCAGCGTGAACCTGCACCTGCTGCTGGCGAGCTTCTATCGCCCCAGCGGCGAGCGACGGGCGCTGTTGATCGAGGCGGGCGCGTTCTCGTCCGATCGCCACGTGGTCGCGGCACAGATCGCCTGGCACGGCCTGGATCCGGCAACCGAACTGATCGAGCTGGCATCGCGTCCGGGCGAGCACTGGCTGCGGGCAGAGGATATCGAGCAGCGGATTGCACTGCTGGGCCCGCGGCTGGCGCTGGTGTTGTGGCCGGGCGTGCAGTACCGCACCGGCCAGGCGTTCGACCTGGCGCGCATCGCGCGGGCGGCACACGCCGCCGGTGCCTGCGTCGGATTCGATCTCGCGCATGCGATCGGCAACCTGCCATTGACGCTGCACGATGACCAGGCTGACTTCGCCGTCTGGTGCAGTTACAAATATCTCAATGCAGGCCCCGGGGCGGTCGGCGGCGCGTTCGTGCATGCACGCCACTTCGGCGACCACACTCTGCCGCGGCTGGCGGGCTGGTGGGGACACGAGCCCGCCACGCGCTTCGAAATGGGACCGCAGTTCGCGGCAGCGGCCGGCGCCGCCGGCTGGGCGGTCAGCAATCCGCCGATCTTTTCCACCGCGCCGCTGCGCGCCTCGTTGCCGATGTTCCTTGAGGCCGGCATGCCGGCGCTGCGACGCAAGTCGATCGCACTGACGTCTTACCTGCAGTCGCTGCTGCAGACATTGGCGGGCGATGCGCTGGAGTTGATAACGCCCGCCGATCCGGAGCAACGCGGCTGCCAGCTGTCGTGGCGCCTGCGCGAGGGTACGCGTCGCGGCCGCAGCGTTTTCGAAGCCTTGAGCGCCCGTGGCGTGGTCTGCGACTGGCGCGAGCCCGATGCGATTCGATTGGCGCCGGTGCCGCTCTACAACAGCTTCGAAGACGTGCTGACCGCGGCGCTGCAACTGTCGGCAATCATCCACGACTGATACGCCGTCGATGCCCGACTTCACGCCCGACTACACTCTGATAGGCGCCGGACCGGTTGGCGCCCTGATGGCGCTGTTGCTGGCTCGCCGCGGCCAGCGGGTGCGACTGTTCGAGCGCCGCCCCGACCCGCGGCAGGCACCGCCCGAGCGTGGCCGCTCGATCAACCTGGCCCTCGCCGCCCGCGGCCTTACGGCACTGGCACACGCCGACCTGAGCGCGCGCATCGCACCGTTGCTGATGCCGATGCCCGGTCGAATGCTGCACGATGAGCGCGGCGCGCTGCAGTTCCTGCGCTACGGCCAGCACCAGCGGGAGGTGATCTACGCGGCCAGCCGCGAGCAGCTGAACCGCACGCTGATCGATGCGGCGGCCGCGAGCAACGCCATCGATCTGCGCTTCGATACCCGCTGCCTCGATGTCGATCCGCTCGCGGGCTGCGTGCTGCTGCGCGATGAACGCAGCGGTCAGGACTACCGCGAAGCGTTCGCAGTGCTGCTGGGCGCCGATGGCGCCGGTTCCGCGGTGCGCACCGCGCTGGCCGGTCGCGGTCTGCTGCGGGCGCATGAGTCCCCGCTGGCGCACGACTACAAGGAACTCGCGCTTCCTCCCGGCTTCGAGGCGCAGGCACTGCACATCTGGCCGCGCGGCGGCTACATGCTGATCGCCCTGCCCAATACCGATGCCAGCTTCACGGCGACGTTGTTTCTGCCACGCCACGGTGACCCCGGCTTCGATCAGCTCTCGACTGACGCCGCGGTACAGCACCTGTTCGATACACAGTTCGGCGATGCCGCCGCGATGATGCCGGATCTGACGCGGCAGTTTTTCGCCCACCCGCAGAGCCGACTCGGCACCTTGCACTGCGATCGCTGGCAGGTCGACGGACGCATCCTGCTGCTGGGGGATGCCGCGCACGCCATCGTGCCGTTCCATGGCCAGGGCCTGAACTGCGGCTTCGAGGATTGTCGATTGCTCGATCAGCTGCTGGTGACCGGTGTCGCCAGCGATCCCGACGCCCGCGCCGCGCTGTTCGCGCGCTTCGAGCGCGAGCGCCGTCCCGACACCGACGCCATCGCGACCATGGCGCTCGAGAATTACCAGGAAATGCGCGACACGGTGCGCTCGCCGCTGTTCGTCCGCCGGCAGGCGCTGGCGAGCGAGCTCGAGCGGCGCTTCCCGGAACGCTTCATTCCGCGCTACTCGATGGTCATGTTTCATCCGGAGATTCCCTATGCCGAAGCGCAACGTCGCGGCGCCGCGCAGCAGCGTGTACTCGATGCGCTGCTCGCCGCTCACGACCGGCCTGAGCTCGAGTCGCTGCTGCAATCGGCAGGACTGTAGAATGGGCGGCCGCACCGATCATCTGGCTGCAACGGAGACGCCATGAGTGCCAAGTTGAACCCACTGCCCGACACCGACGCGCTGTGGATGCCGTTCACCGCCAACCGGCAATTCAAGGCTGCGCCGCGCCTGCTGGTCGGCGCCAGCGGCATGTACTACACCGCTCACGACGGTCAGAGCGTGCTCGACGGTACCGCCGGGCTCTGGTGCGTGAATGCGGGCCATTGCCGCGCGGAAATTGCCGCGGCCATCGCGCGGCAGGCGCGTGAACTCGACTACGCGCCCGGCTTTCAAATGGGGCACCCGCTGGCATTCGAGGCCGCCAGCGGCGTAGCGCGCATCATGCCGCCGGGCCTGGATCGGATCTTCTTCACCAACTCCGGCTCCGAGTCGGTCGATACCGCGCTCAAGATCGCGCTCGCGTATCACCGCGCGCGCGGCGAAGGGCAGCGTCACCGCTTCATCGGTCGCGAGCGCGGCTATCACGGTGTCGGCTTCGGCGGCATCTCGGTCGGCGGCATCGGCGCCAATCGCAAACCGTTCAGCGCCAACCTGATGCCGGGTGTCGATCATCTGCCGCACACGCTCAACATTGCCGAAGCGTCTTTCTCGCGCGGACAGCCCGCGTGGGGGGCGCATCTGGCGGATGACCTCGAGCGCATCATCGCGCTGCATGATGCCTCGACGATCGCTGCGGTCATCGTCGAGCCGCTGGCCGGCAGCACCGGCGTGCTGGTGCCGCCGCGCGGCTATCTGGAGCGCCTGCATGCGATCTGCGCGCGTCACGGACTGCTGCTGATCTTCGATGAAGTGATCACCGGCTTTGGGCGCCTCGGAGCCGCCACCGCCAGCGAGTTCTTCGGCGTCAAGCCCGACATGATCACGCTGGCCAAGGGCATCAACAATGCTTCGGTACCGCTGGGCGCGGTGGCGGTCAAGCGCGGCATCTATGAGACCGTGGTCAACGCCGCCAATCCGGAAAGCATCGAGCTGTTTCACGGTTATACCTACTCGGCGCATCCGGTCGCGGCGGCAGCCACGCTCGCCGCGCTCGA
>Ga0181516_10002983_pt1 | contig 11618 bp, 10 predicted proteins | sample PEATcosm2014_Bin_25_FD_121104 | JGI IMG/M metagenome (GOLD analysis project Ga0181516, IMG submission 121104) | Peatland microbial communities from MTU Mesocosm Facility, Houghton, MI, USA - PEATcosm2014_Bin01_10_metaG | ecosystem: Environmental > Terrestrial > Soil > Wetlands > Peat | place...
GCGCCAGAGCCAGGTTCTGGCGGATCTTCTGGTAGTTGGCGTAGGTCGCGGTATCGTTGGGAACCAGCATGTTGTTGGCGTCGTTGCCGCCGAACAGGAAGATGCACACCAGCGCCTGGTAATTGCCGGTAGATTGCGCCCGCGCGGTCATCAGGCCGGCCCGTCCGAAGGCAGCGGCCGCGCCGATAGTGGAAATCGTGCGGTAGCCGCGGCGGAAAAATTCGCGGCGCGAGGGAAGCTGTTGGAATGTCATGGGTGTGTTTTCCTCCTACCGTTCGATCTCGTATTGCGGTGACGCCGCCGCGGCATAGAGCGCACTGCGCACGCGCGACGCCAGGCTGGTGGACGCGCTGGCTGCGGTAGTCAGAAGGCCGCGCACATCGGTACCCATTTCGCCCCGGAAAAGCGCCTGGTTGAGCGCCTCCACCAGGTCGGGCGGGTTGTTGGCCAGATCCTGCAAATTCGTAAAGTCCACTTTGATGCCGCCGGAGATGCCGTTGCCGGCCACCAGGTAGGCGAAGTTGGCGCGCGCCAGGGCCGTGGCGGCGTTCAGCGCCTGGAATTCGGGCGCCACCGCCGGCTGCGCCGCGCCCGGAACGCTAATGGCATAGAACGGCGAGAAGTAGCTGAACACGCTGCTGGGTGTGAGCGGTGTCTGGCCCATGAGAGTGGCCTGGTTGGTGAGGGCGTCGGCCGCAGTGACCGTGGCATTGAGCGCGCGCAGCAGGCCCGTGGCATAGAGAATCGGTTCCGCCAGCTTGCCGGTGCCTTCGCTCTGCGCTTCCGGGTCGCTAAGCAGGGCGGTAATCACGGTCTGCAGGTTGCCCCCGGAAGACTGGAACGCGCTCGCCACACGGCCCACATAGGCCGGCGTTGGGCTGCTCATTACGAATCGCTGAATCAGCCGGTACGCCACGAACGGCGCCACGTTGGACTGCTGGCAGATACAGGCAATCGCCGCGCTCAGGTCGGTCTCCGCCGTCCCGCCGGCCGGAATCGCGCAGGGCAACGGCAGGTTGATGGTCTTCTGGGTGGTGTCGTGATAACTCTCGAACGCCACCATGGGCGCGAAGTAGTACGGCATGTTGGTCCAGATGGAGGCGAATCCGGGCGTCTCGCCGTAGGTCCAGCCGGTCATCACTTTGGCCATTTGCCCGATGTCGGCCTCGGTGTATTCGGGAAGCGTCGAGCCGCCGTCCGTGAGGGGAACGCCCGTGGGATCCAACTGCACCAGGCCCAATGAGAAGAGCTGCATCGCCTCGCGCGCGTAGTTCTCGTTGGCCGAAGTGCCGGCAGTGGGGTTGGCCTTCACGTTGTTCACCATGTCGAGGAAGTAGCCCATGGAAGGATCCAAGGTTGTAGCGGATAGCAGGTTCTGGTACGTGCCGAAGGCGTAGTTGGCCATGAGCCGCTGATACCCCACCATCTGCTCGAACGCCGTGTTCTTGACGGCGGACGCTACCAGGATCTGGGCCAGGGCGAACGACGCGCGCTGGCGAAGCTGATCGCTGCCGTTGATGGCCACGGTGAAGAAGGCGGTCTGCAGGCGGGCCGGGCCTTCGGTAGTGCTGTCGGGATCGGGCCACGCGCTCGCCGGCGCGGCAAATTGCGCGGCCAGCCAGGCGCTTTGCCCCATAGTCTGCAGATCCACTACGTTTTGCGGTGTGGGTCCAAAGGTGGTCATCTGAAGGAAGCGCACCGCGCTCGCATATGGCACGTTCTCGACCGCCAGGCGGACGGGCACCGCGATGGGGGTTGAGGTGGTTCCGCCGGGGTTCGGATTAGTCACCTTGACGGCTGCCAGGCGCCCCACCGGCATGGCGATCAGGCCAGTGGCCGTAAGCTGGGTGCTGGATACGAAAGTTGTGGGCAGCGCGGCGCCGGCAAAATAGATGGTAGCTCCACTCGCAAACTCGGTTCCGTTCACTGTGATGGTCACGTTGCCGGGATTCACCGGGTTGGGCGTCACCGAAGTAACCACCGGCAGCCCGTTCTGGAGATTCACGGTCGTGCTGGCCATTGCCGTGGGTTCGGCTATGCTGACCGCGGTCACGGTCACCGCCGGGGGATTCGGCAAAAGCACGGGCGCGGTGAAGACGCCAGCCGAGATCGTCCCGACGGCGGCGCTGCCTCCGGCCTGTCCGTTGACCAGCCAGACCAGCCCCGTGTTGGTGGTGTTGGCGACTTTGGCCGTGAGAGACACGGTGGCGCCGCAACGAATGGTGCTGGTTGCGGGCGTAAGCGTCACCGTGACCGGCGTGCCCGCGTAGTTCTGGATCGGAACGGAGATCCCGGTTTGCGTACTGGCGCCGCCGATGGTTGCCACAATCGGCTGATCGCCGTTGGGCAGTTGCGGGACGACCAGGTTGATCTGGTACACCCCGGGGAGCGTGATGCCGGCGTATTGCACCGTGGCCGCCACGCCGCCGATAGTCACATGCAACTGGGTGAGGTCCGACAGGGGCGCCGGGCTGCCCACCAGTTGGCCGGCCGGCACGGCGGGCGTCGTAGGGCCAAGGCCGGTAGCGTAGATCTGGAGCGATTCGCCGGACTGGGCCGGTTGCGACGTGACGCTGGTACCGAGATATCCGGCCGGCGCCACGTAGAGGTCGTCGGTATTATGCAGGGCCGAGGCATACTTCCCCTGAAAAGTGAAGAACGCCGGCGCGTAGTTCTGCAAGGTAACCGTACCGGTAGCTGTGCCGGAAGAGTTGTTGACCACGACCGGGACCGGCCCGGTCGCCGTGTCCGCGGGCGCCTGCACGTTCAGTTGTCCGGGGCTGATGAAGGAGATCGCAGCCTTCCTGCCGTCGATCTGGACGCTCACTCCATCCATCGTGGTGGGAAGAGTATTGCCGGAGAAGTCCGACGCCTGCCAGGGCCGCGTGGTCGCGGACAGGCCGGTGCCGTAGATCGAGACCCACGAGCCGCCTTCGATGGCAGCCGCGCCGCTGGCGTTGTTCGAGACACCGGTAATAGCCGGGCCCGCTGTGGGCGGCTGGCCGAACAGGGAGGACCCAGCTACCAGAAGAAGCAACCCCCACAAACATGCTCGTTTCATCGCACCTCCATGGCCGGGCGCCAGGGGTCCGGTGATGACATAATAACACCAATCGGATCTTCTTTGATCGGTTAGGGTGCTTCGCCGTTTCGGCCGAGCTGCGGGCGTGAGCGAGCGGAGGCCTTTCCCCAAACGCTTACGCACCCGATCGATTAGCGGCTAATGCATTGCCGCGCCGCCGCGGCTGTGGCGCGGTCTCTTCATCACCAACAGCAGCGGGAGCACCAGCAGGAACACCAACCCCATCGCCAGAAAAGTATCCACAAAGGAGAGCATGGAAGCCTGGCGCTCCACCAGCCGCCAGAGGGATACGTAGGCTTGCCGCGAGGCTGTCACCGGGTCGGACCCGTGCGCCACCATGTTGACCTCGACGCCCTTCGACATGGCCCGCGTCATGGGGCTGAAGGCGGTCACCCGCGCGCCCAATTGGTTGGTGTGGAACTGCTGGCGGCGGAACAGGTAGGTGGTGGCTGCCGCGATCCCGAAGCTGCCGCCCAGGTTGCGCATCAGATTGAACATGCTGGTGGCGTTGCCCATTTGTTCTTTGGGAATAGGGTCCATGGTGGCTGTGGTCAGCGGCACGAACAACAGGGCTAGCGCGGCGCCCTGAATGAACTGCGGCCAGAAAATGTCCCAGTATCCGGCTTCCAGGTTGAGCCGCGAAAGCGCGTAGAGCGACCAGGCCGCGCCGGCCAGACCTACCGCCAGCACCTTGCGCGGATCGAGCCGGCTGAGCAGGGTTCCCACCACCGGCATCATGAGGAACGACCCCAGCCCGCGCGGCGCCATGGCGATGCCCGCGCTCAACGCCGGGTAGCCCAGCAGCGTCTGTAAGAAGATCGGCACCAGCAGCAGACTTCCGTAGAGTACGAAGCCGAGCACCGTCATCAGAAACACGCCGGCGCTATAGGTGCGATCCTTGAAGACCCGAAGCTGCACCACCGGATCGCGCGCCCGCAACTCCCTGATCACGAAGGCCACTAGCCCCAGAACGGCCACTAACCCCAGCAGCACCATCCAGTTGGACTCGAACCAGTCTTCCTCCTGCCCGCGGTCGAGGACAAGCTGCAGTGCTCCCACGCCCACCGCCAGCATCCCGATACCCCAGTAGTCGATGCCGCGGTTGGAGCGCCGGATGTAGGGCGGATCGAAGATGAACCACCGGGTCATCAGGATGGACATCAGCCCCACCGGCAGATTGATGTAGAAAACCCACCGCCAACTGTAATTGTCCGTCAGCCATCCGCCGATTACTGGACCAAGCATGGGCGCCACCACGATACCGAGTCCCCAGAAAGCCATGGCCTTGCCGCGGTCATTGGGCGGAAACGCCTCCAACATCACTGCCTGCGAAAGCGGCTGCAGGGCACCCCCGGTGGCGCCCTGAACGATGCGGAAAAACACCAGCGTCGACAGGTTTGGCGCCAACCCGCATAGGAATGATGCCGTCGTGAAACCGAACACCGCCCCCAGCAGCATGCGTTTGCGGCCAAAGAAGTTGGCCAGCCATCCGGTCATGGGAAGAATGATGGCGTTAGCCACCAGGTAAGACGTGAGCGCCCAGGCGGCTTCGTCCACGCTCACTGAGAGGCTCCCCGCGATGTGCGGCAGCGATACGTTAACCACCGTGGTATCAAGCACTTCCATGAACGTGGCGAACATCACCGCGATGGCCACAATCCACGGGTTCACGTTGGGAGATGGTTCCTGTCCGGACAGCGTTATTCCCTCTGACCTTTATGATGCACCAGGTGCGGTGCGCGACGCCGCGGCCTTCCCTACTCCTACAGGCTGGGTGGCCATAGTACCAGCCAAGCCATCTGTCGTTTCGACATCTTGCGTTTACGTGCCCGCTTCCGGCAAGCTAGAGGGGTAGCACACACGAAGAATCATGGGACATATCTTAAATCTCTGGAGGGACGAGCGGGGTCAGGACTTAATCGAGTACTCGATCCTTATTTCTTTTGTTGCGATTGCGGTCGTAGGGCTGTTCATAGGCCCCGGCAAGGATGTCAAGAACATCTGGGTCGTCAGCAACAACCAGCTCACCAAGGCCAACACCACAGCCTCATAGCCTGATCCGGGCCAACGGGGGGCGCCCCAACGCTTGCCATCACCTCCCGCCCGTCACCCTCGGTGCCCACCGCCGCCCTCGGCTCCCACCGCCGCGCCCCCACGCCCGCCAACGCCCGCCCAGTGTGGTTGACGTCACTTTCAGAGGGATGCTACCCTGAACGTCTTACTAAATCCGGTTTTCCTAGCAAATCATGCAAGAAACCCTGCGCGCTTTAGGCGGAATCCTGCTGAAAGCGGTGCCCACGTTTGTGCTCGTGGTGCTGCTTCATTATTATTTGAAGAAGATCTTCTTCCAGCCCATGGAGAAGGTCCTGGCCCTCCGGTACCAGGCCACCGAGGGCGCCCGCAAGCTCGCCGAGCAGAGCCTGGCGCGGGCTGCCGCCAAGACGGCGGAATACGAGGCAGCGCTGCGCGCGGTCCGCGCGGAAGTCTACCAGGCGCAGGAGCAGTTTTACAAGCAGTTGCACGAAAGTGAGGCGGCGCAACTGGCGGCGGCCCGTGAGAGCGCCGAAGCGGCGGTGCGCCAAGCCAAGGCGCAGCTTGCCCGCGACGTGGAAGAGGCCAGGGGCAGCGTGGCCCGCGACAGCGAAATGCTGGCCGGCGAGATAGCCGCTTCCCTCCTCAGGGGGATCGCCGCATGAAACGCGCCGCCCAATTGGCCCTGTTGCTCTCCCTGGGCGCCGGGCTGAGCTTTGCCGAAGGATCGGAAAGCGGCCAAGGCAACCTGACGTTGTGGAAATGGGCCAACGTCCTGCTGTTGGCGGGCGGATTGGGATACCTCATCCGCAAGGCGGCGCCACCTCTGTTCGCCGCGCGCTCGCAGTCCATCCTCAAGGACATCTCGGAGTCCGGGAAAATCCGCCAGGACGCGGACGCCCGCGCCGCCGAAGTGGAACGCCGGTTGGCCGGCCTGGAAGCCGAAATCGCCCAGTTGCGCGCGGACTCCCAGCGGGAATCGCAAGCCGAAACCCAACGCCTGGCCAGCCACACGGCCGCCGAAATCGCCAAGATCCACACGCAGGCCGAGCAGGAGATTGGCGCCGCCGGAAAGGCCGCCCGGGCGGAATTGAAACGCTACGCCGCGGAGTTGGCCGTGGGCCTGGCGGAAAAGAAAATCCGCGCCCGCATGACGCCGGCCGCGGAAGACGGACTGGTGCGCGGGTTTGTGCGCGACCTCAAATGACACCCTCTGCCGTAGCTACGCGATATGCCAGCGCCCTGGCGGACGTGGTGACCGCCAGTGGTTCGTCCCTCCGTCCGGAAGACGCCATGGCGCAATTGCGGGCCTTCGAAACGGCCCTGCGCTCCTCGCCCGAGCTGCACAACGCGCTGGTCACGCCGGCTGTTTCTGGCAGCCGCAAGAAGGCCGTGGTGGGACGGATCGCGGACATCCTCGCGCTCTCGCGGATTGCACGCAATTTTCTTTTTGTTCTGGTGGACCATCGCCGCATCGCCTCGCTCACGGCCATTATTCAGAGCTTTGAGCTGGTGGTGGATGAACGCCTCGGCTTCGCCCGCGCGGAAATCGCCTCGGCGAGCCAGCTCACCGAACCGCAGCGCGCGGCCATAAACCGCGAGCTGGAACGGCTGACCGGCAAGCGGATCCGCGCGCAGTACGCCGTGGACGCCGCGTTGATCGGCGGCGTGGTGGCGCGCCTCGGATCCACCGTTTACAACGGCTCGGTGCGCGGCCAGTTGGACTCCCTGGAACGCCGCCTGAGCGCGGAAAGCTGATCGGAAGGAATTATGGCTCAAATTCGAGCGGACGAAATAACCAAGATTCTCCGCCAGGAGATCGAGAACTACGAGCGGGCGGTCGACGTGACCGAGGTCGGCTCGGTGATCTCCGTGGGCGATGGCATCGCCAGAATCCATGGCCTGGAGAAGGTCATGGCCGGCGAGCTCATCGAGTTTCCGCACGACGTGGCGGGCATCGCCATGAACCTGGAAGAAGACCAGGTGGGCGCCGTGCTGCTGGGCGATTTCGCCGAAATCAAAGAGGGCGACGAGGTGAAGCGCACCGGCCGCATCATGTCGGTTCCCGTGGGCGAAGCGCTCATCGGCCGCGTGGTGGACGCTCTGGGACGCCCGGTCGACGACAAGGGGCCGATTCAAACCACCGAGTTCAACCCGGTGGAGCGCCTGGCGCCCGGCGTGGTTGCCCGCCAGCCGGTGAAGGAACCGGTGCAGACGGGCATCAAGGCCATCGACGCCATGATTCCTATCGGCCGCGGCCAGCGCGAGTTGATCATTGGCGACCGGCAGACCGGCAAGACCGCCATTGCGCTCGACACCATCATCAACCAGAAGGGCGGCGACATGATCTGCATCTATGTCGCCATCGGCCAGAAGCGTTCGACCGTAGCCCAGGTGGTGAGAATACTCGAAGAACACGGCGCCATGGAGTACACGGTGGTGGTGGTGGCATCCGCTTCGGAGCCGGCCCCCATGCAATACATCGCTCCCTTTTCGGGATGCGCCATGGGCGAGTACTTCCGCGACAAAGGCAAGCATGCGCTGTTAATCTACGACGATCTTTCCAAACACGCGGCGGCCTATCGCGAAATCTCGCTGCTGCTGCGCCGTCCGCCGGGCCGCGAGGCATATCCCGGCGACGTGTTCTACCTCCACAGCCGTCTGCTGGAGCGCGCCGCTAAGTTGAATATGGAGAACGGCGGCGGGTCGCTCACCGCTTTGCCGTTCATCGAGACGCAGGCGGGCGACGTTTCGGCGTACATTCCCACCAACGTCATCTCCATTACCGACGGCCAGATCTTCCTCGAGTCCGATCTGTTCAACTCCAACGTGCGCCCGGCCATCAACGTGGGCATCTCGGTCAGCCGCGTGGGCGGCAACGCCCAGACGAAGGCCATGAAATCCATCGCCGGCGGCTTGCGGTTGGATCTGGCGCAGTATCGCGCGCTGGCGGCCTTCGCGCAGTTCGGGTCGGACCTGGATAAGGCGTCGCTCGACCAGCTCAACCGCGGCAAACACCTGGTGGAAATCCTGAAACAGGGTCAATACCAGCCGCTGCCGCTCGAAAAACAAATCATCATTATTTTTGCCGGCACCAAGGGGTATTTGGACGACCTTCCCGTGGAGCGGTGCCGCAAGTTCGAAGAGGATCTGTACCGCTTCGTCGACAACGCGCACCGCGGCCTATGGGACGAAATCCGCACCAAGAAAGCCCTGGACGACGCGCTCACCGCCAAGGTGACCGCCGTAATCAAGGAGTTTAAAGCCCGCTTCGTGGCGGAGCAGCAGTAGGAACACATGCCCAGCCTGATCGACATCCGGCGGCGTATCCGCTCGGTCAAGAACACGCAGCAGATCACCAAGGCCATGAAGATGGTCTCGGCGGCGAAACTGCGGCGCGCGCAGAGCCGGGTAGTTTCCGCGCGTCCTTATGGCGCGCTGTTGCGCAAGGTGCTGGGCAACGTGGCCGCGGCGGTGGCGTCCGATGAGCAGGCCGGCGGCAATCCGTTGCTGGCCGTGCGTCCGGAGCAGCGCGTGCTGCTGGTGCTCATCTCGAGCGACAAGGGTTTGGCCGGCGCCTTCAACACGAATCTGATCAAGGCCGCGCAGCGGTTTGTGGCCGAGCGCGCGGACGCCGGCGGCGCGGGCGTGCAAATCCGCATGGAGCTGATTGGCCGCAAGGGCCGCGACTTCTTCCGCAAGCGCGGCGCCACCATCTCTGGCGAGCACATCAATATGGCCGCGAAGCTGGTTTTTGCCGATGTGGCGGCCATCGCGGGCAAGGCCATGGAGATGTACCGCAACGAAGAGATCGACGCGGTCTACCTCATCTATAACGAGTTCAAAAGCGTGGTGGCGCAGATCCTGACCACGGCGCGTGTGCTGCCCATCGAACTGCCGCGGCAAACCGCGCCGGTGGATTATATTTTCGAGCAGCCGCCCAGGGAAATGCTCGACGCGCTGCTGCCCCGGTATGTGGAAACGGAATTCTACCGTGCGCTGGCGGAATCCACCGCTGCCGAACACGCCGCCCGTATGACGGCCATGGAAGCGGCCACCTCCAACGCCGGCGAGATGATTGAGAAGCTGACTCTGTACCTGAACCGCGTGCGCCAGGCCAGCATCACCAAGGAAATCATCGAAGTGGTGAGCGGCGCGGCCGCGGCCGAGTGATCGGCGGAGTAAACGAAGGATTGACATGGCAACTACCAAGCAAGTCGTGATCGGCAAAGTGGTCCAGGTAGCTGGGCCCGCGGTGGACTGCGAGTTCCCGGAAGGGCAGATTCCGCTCATCTATACGGCAATCCGCATTACCAGCAAGGGATTCCAGGTTCCCGACCCCATCGACATCATCTGCGAAGTGGAGCAGCACATCGGCGAGGGGCGCGTGCGCACCATCGCCCTGCAGCCCACCGATGGGCTAGTGCGCGGCATGGAGGCTATCAGCCTGGGCCATCCGGTGGAAGTGCCGGTGGGACCGGAGACGCTGGGGCGCGTCCTCAACGTGATCGGCCAGCCCGTGGACAACATGGGCCCCGTCAACGCCAAGCTGCATTACCCGATCCACCGGCCGTCGCCCTCGTTCGAGGACCAGTCCACGCGCCTGGAGATGTTCGAGACGGGCATCAAGGTGATCGACCTGCTGGAGCCCTACCTGCGCGGCGGCAAGATCGGCCTGTTCGGCGGCGCGGGCGTCGGCAAGACCGTCATCATCATGGAGCTGATCAACAACATCGCCCAGAAGCACGGCGGCGTGTCGGTCTTCTCCGGCGTGGGCGAGCGCACCCGCGAAGGCAACGACCTGTGGCTCGAAATGCAGGAATCGGGCGTCATCGATCCGCACGACTATAAGAAATCCAAGTGCGCCCTGATCTACGGCCAGATGACCGAGCCTCCCGGGGCGCGCCTGCGCGTGGGCCTGACCGGCCTCACCGTGGCCGAATATTTCCGCGACGAAGAAGGGCAGGACGTGCTGCTCTTCATCGACAACATTTTCCGCTTCACGCAGGCGGGCTCGGAAGTTTCCGCGCTATTGGGCCGCATGCCGTCTGCCGTGGGCTACCAGCCCAACTTAGCCACCGAAATGGGCGAGCTGCAGGAGCGCATTACTTCCACTAAGAAGGGCTCCATCACGTCGGTGCAGGCCATCTATGTGCCGGCCGACGACTATACCGATCCCGCGCCGGCCACGGCCTTCGCGCACTTAGACGCTACCACCAACCTGTCGCGCGATATCGCCGCCCTGGGCATCTACCCGGCGGTTGACCCGCTGGCTTCCACTTCGCGCATTCTGGACCCGCTGATCCTCGGCGACGAGCACTACGGCACGGCGCAGATGGTCAAAGGGATTCTGCAGCGGTACAAGGACTTGCAGGACATCATCGCGATTCTGGGTATCGACGAGCTTTCCGACGAGGACAAGCTGACGGTGGCCCGCGCCCGCAAGATCCAGCGTTTCCTCTCGCAGCCGTTCCACGTAGCCGAGCAGTTCACCGGCTATAAGGGTAAGTACGTGAAGCTGGCCGACACCATCCGCGGCTTCCGCGAAATCGCCGAAGGCAAGCACGACGAGATTCCCGAGCAGGCATTCTACATGCAGGGCACCATCGAAGAAGTTCTCGAGAAAGCCGAAGCGTTGCGCAAGGCTTAGGTATGGCCGACTTACTGGAACTGGAAATCGCCACGCCTGAGCGCCAGTTAGTGCGCGAGCAGGTAACCGCCGTGCAACTGCCCGGCAAAGACGGCTATCTCGGCATTCTGCCCGGGCACGCCGCGCTTCTAGGCCAGCTCGGCGCCGGCGCACTGAGTTACACCGCGGCCGGCGGCGAGCGCTACCTGGCGGTAGACGGCGGCTTCGTGGAAGTGCTGGACGACCACGTGCGCATCCTGGCCGACCTGGCGGAGAAAGCCGAAGACATAGACCTGGACCGCGCTAAAGCCGACTTACAAAAGGCGCAAGGTGAGTTAGGCAACAGTGCGGCCGATGCGGACCCGGAAGTAGCGCTCGCCGCGGTAAATCGGGCGCAGGCGCGAGTCAGCGCAGGCGAACATAAGAGCTAGCGGTCTGCGAGTTAGAAACGCCGAGCGCGGCGAGTGGCATCCCGCTTCGCCCGCCAGCGGATACGAGGGACCAGGGTTACTGACGTGGGGGCCAAACTGAACGTCATACAGCCGATAGCGCAGCCTAGTTGGGAACCGTTCTGACTGCGACCAGCTAGAGTTAGATCCCTGCAACAATTCGGCTCCGCTGGCAGGAAACACAGATCGGCGCTAGGACGCCGGAACGCCGGTGTCGAGCTGGGCATCGGGCCCTAGCGATCAATGAGGCTCGCCGGCCGGGGCGAGTTATTGTCACATCTGATTTGGGGAGTCCTCGCCACAACGCGGACCCACCCCTCCACGGATGACTTCCCACATGAAGCGCGGTACGCTAGTTTGCAGGGGGATCTGTGCGCGGTTACCGAGAGATCGTCGTTTCCAATCCCGGCGTGATGATGGGCAAGCC
>Ga0181516_10002985_pt1 | contig 11614 bp, 11 predicted proteins | sample PEATcosm2014_Bin_25_FD_121104 | JGI IMG/M metagenome (GOLD analysis project Ga0181516, IMG submission 121104) | Peatland microbial communities from MTU Mesocosm Facility, Houghton, MI, USA - PEATcosm2014_Bin01_10_metaG | ecosystem: Environmental > Terrestrial > Soil > Wetlands > Peat | place...
AGAACCGATCCCGTATTATTCGGTCCAGTGGTATGCCGTTGCCCGGTTCATCGTCGTGCTGACAGAAAAGGAATTCTTGACCGTGGCCGAAGGGTCGGTGTTCGCCCGTGCGTGGGATTCAATGCTTGCGCTGGGCTTCGGCAACGTCGCATCCGAGGACGAAGAGGCACATGCCGAACGGATGGCTGCCGAGATTCGGCGCGTGCTGGCACGAGATGGACTGTTCACGTAATCGCGAACCGATCGGGGATGTGACCCTCTGCCCTACTCCGGGAACCTGCAACGTCACCTCCGGAGATGATGACGGTTTCAGGCAGCACACGCCTCGCCGACGTGGACCGACGCCGCCGCGGGTCTGATCGGGGGCTTTCGGATGAAGACGCCGAAGTCGCCTACGAACTCGGCACCGGACTTTTCCAGAGTTTCGCGGAGCAGCCTCATGGTTGCCGATCCCACCGAGCCACCCGATTCCAACCGCAGAACGGTGTTCTTCCCGAGGGACGCCATGGCGGCAAGTTGGCGGACGGTCAGTCCCAGGCCGTTTCGCGCCATGACACACTGTGTCGCCGTCAAGGTCTGGGTTGCCGCCGTCATGTCCGCTCCTCCGGAACGCCGTCCCCGAACGGGACCGCTGTCCCCAATCTCCCGTTGACAGCGCAGCAGCCGTAGACGCATGGTCGTGCCGCACCGCAGGCGAACGATACACCCATGCAGCACCAAGGTCACGCATCACGTTCCGAGTCTCAAGCCCAGCAGCGGTTTCCGCGGTGCGGTCGCCGATTCGCAACCATGCGCGACTCAGTATCCTTTGCCTTCCGGCGGCTTTTTACCCGAGTCGGGAAGTCCTCACCGCGCGAGACCTTTGACGGCGGCGGTTATCCCGGTATCATCGCGGCTTCTTTGACGGGAGAGAACCGTATGAATCGATAAAGCTCCTACAGGCTAAGCCCGTAGGAGCTTCACGACGGACGGAGGTCCGGAAATAGCCGATTTACCGAGACTCCAGGGCATCTGCTTGGCCGCGGTTCCCTAGCGTCTCTTTCAGATCGGTTCAGATCATAGCCAAGCCTGCCCTCAGATGCAACGGATTTTGCGTCGTCGGGTGAGCTATGCCGACCTCCTCCTCCGTCACCTGAACGGAAGGAGACTGCGGAAATGCGCGTAGCGATTTTGCCTGAACATCTATTCAACCATCCGGAAATCGGAGTCGATGAAATCGCCGTGATGGCGGCCCTGAGCCTCCATGCAGACCGATCGGGGAGCTGTTTCCCGTCGCAAGCTCTGCTTGCCAGAATCCTCGGAAAATCCCGGCCGTGGGTCTGCGCCGTGATCGGCAAACTCGTCGAACTGGGTCTGCTCGAGAAGCAGCATCGGTACCGGCACGACGGTGGCGAGCGTTCATGCCTTTACAAACTGGTCATAGCACAAACGAAGGTGGAACCAGACTCCCCGACCGAATGCACTCCCGAGTCGTCGGCTTATCCCAGCACTGACAGGGACTGTCTCGATTCCGACACCGCCTGTCATGCGGCTGACAGCATAAAGAATCCAAAAGATCAAAGGGACGAGACTCCCCCCGCGTGCGCACACGAGGAAGCCGACGACAGAATAATTCAGTCGGTCGTTCACCTTCCCAACCACTGCGCCCCTGTCGATGATCCAAACCCTGATGACAGCAATAAAGCATTCAGGAATGCCATCAGTATTCCGTCCATTCCATCCAAGGATTGGCAGCCAACAGATGAGGACTTGATTTACGCACTAGAGCGTTTCCCCAGCGCTGACCTGACGGAACACACCGAGAAATTCGTCACTAAATCTCGGGCAAAAGGATACCGTTATCATGACTTGTCAGCAGCATGGCGTACCTGGCTGGTGGAAGATGAATCAGCACGAGCGTCGGGTATGAATCGCTTTACAGGAAGCAGGGCAAAGCACTCGGCAGCGCAAATGAAGTTCAACGTCTGGGCTTCGGTTGCCCATCAAGCGTCGCAGGAGGTGCGTCGTGCAGCGTAACAACGTCCAACTCCGTTCCGAGACCGCGATTCCCCTGCCCTGCTCCGTTTCGTTCGAACCTGTGTCGGCTAGGGTTGCTGACCTCCTGGCTCCTGCGCGGACGATTCCGAGATACGGCGAATTCGGGTACGAAGGTGAATCCGAATACTGGGAACCGAAGGCTGTAACTGCCGTGGATGCGGTAGACCTGCGGAGGCAGCTCGCAATCGTTGAGGCTGCCTCCGCACCCGGAGATGCCGGAACCATTATGGCGCGTATTTATGCGTTGTTGGCACACTATCGCAGTCCCGAAATGCCCGAGGCCGTCGAACGCGCGGTAGCCGGTGATTGGATCGAGGACCTCGGAGAGTTCCCGGCGTCTGTGGTCGAGGAGGCGTGCCGTCGCTGGAGACGGCACCCGTCGAAGTTCAGATACCGCCCGTTGCCTGGGGACATCCGTTCGATCTGCGTTGAAATCATGGGCAAACTCCCGACCATCCGCGATCGCCTGCGTCGGCTGCTGTCATCGGTGCGGACATCCGAGTCGACCGATGGTCGCACTGGGGATATCAAGGATCGCATCCTCCGGCTGGCTACGGCGAGAAAGATGCCGTGAGCATGCCGACTCGGCGGGGTCCGTTCGTCGTAACAAAGCCTGTCGGTGCCCGATTTCGGCATGAAAGGTGGCACTTCCGCATATCGTTGGCGGATTATCGCGCCGTTGGCGGTTGATGATGTTGCGTCCAGGTATCAACTCGCCGATTATCCCGCTGGAACGTCGTCACGGAGAAGCGAGATGAGCGGCAGCGTCATGTGCAAGGTCAGAGAAAGCAAGGGCGCGACACAGCAGGAGTTCGCCGTCTTGCTCAACGAACGTCTGTCTCGTCGGTACGACAAGTCAAAGGTATCGAGATGGGAATCCGGTGCTGAGGCAATTCCTGGCGACGTATCTGGACTTCTCACGCTCTGGCAGTTGACGTTCAAGCCAACGGGCAGGGGGGCTGTTACGATAGTAGTGAGCCTTCAGAAGGGCGGCGTTTCGAAAACGCTCACGACTTGCGGTCTTGCTCACGTACTTGCTTCAGCATCGGCCCGCGTCCTGCTGGTCGATTGCGACTCACAGGCCAACAGCACGGCCTTGGCAGGGTTCGGCGAGGCCGACGTGGACCGCCTCGCCAATGAAGGACGCACGCTCTATCACGCCCTCATTCCCGATCCGCCGACGCCGCTGTCCAAGGTCATACAGAAAACACGGATATCAAATCTCGATCTTCTTCCTTCGTCGCTTCACCTGGCGCTGGCCGAGATGAAGCTGAACGACGGCAGGGAAGAGTCGAAATGCAGACTTCGGAATTTGCTTGCCGAAGTCAAAGACGACTACGATTTCATCGTCGTTGATACAGCGCCCTCGCTCGGTTTGATGACCGTGAATGCCTTGGCGGCGGCAACCCTGGTCCTGATACCTGTTCAAACCGAAGCGTTCGCGGTGACGGGGCTGCGCCATCTGCGGGCTACAATCGCCGAAATCAGGCAACGCCTCAATCCTGGAGTGGAAATACTCGGAATACTCCCGACCATGTATTCCTCGCGCCAGTCTCAAGACAAAGATTCTTTGATCGACATCTATAAGCATGCCGGGAAGGACAAGGTCTTTGAACCCGTCCCCAAGTCCGCGGTCTACGGTCAGGCAGCCGCGGGGTCCAGAATCGTTCATGATGTCGATCCCGGTGCGCCTGGTCTTAGCTCGTACATCGAGATTGCTCAAGCCTTGGGGGTTACCTATGGCTGTTAAGATTCCCAGGACCGTTACGCCCGCAGACCCGCGGACCGGCACAGGATTGAATGAAGTGTTCGGAAAGTCTGCTGACTTTCCGAATATTGCTGAAATCGATGTTGCCGACATTCTCGAAAACCCGCATCAAGCGAGGAAGTATTTTGACGAAGATTCGATTGCCGACCTTGCTCGCACGATTGAAGCTCATGGTCTTCAGCAACCGATCATCGTCCGCAAACACGAGGGTGAAGATCGGAAATTTGCGCTGGTAGCCGGCGAACGGAGACTCCGGGCGCATCGCCTCCTCGGACGTAAAACCATATTCGCGATCGTCAGTGCCAAGGACAATCCTGAAATCCTGTCTCTCCTTGAGAATGTCCAGCGTCAGGATTTGAATGCCGTGGAACTTGCCTCGGGGTTCGCTGCACTGGCCGAAAAGGGAGAGTCTCACGAGAATATCGGGCAGATTGCAGGACTGAAGCCCTCAGCAGTTTCCCGCATCCTCGGCATCCTCAAACTCCATAGCGACATCATTAAGGAATATCCTCAGTTTTCGGAGGTTGTCAGTCGTTCGACGCTGACCGAACTGACAGACATCAGAAACGAGGATACGCAGCGCCTGCTATGGGAGCGAGCCAAGGAGGGGAAGCTGACCCGTGAGGAAATCAGGAACAGGGTCAAGCTCGAACGCAAGATGGAGCAGGCGGGGCAGGGGACTCCCTCATCTGCTGCCACAGGGCACGATATGAAGCATCTCATGAGAACGCTGACCAGCATCAAGGCCAACGTGCTCGCCCTGGATGAGCACAGGAACCGCCTGGCTTCTGAGCACAGGGAAATGCTCCGTGACCTGCGGACCAGGATCGACGCCTTACTCGGCGAAAGCCCCTGACCGACTTTTGCATGCAAAATCCCGTATTGCGAGATGTTTAGGCAATCGGCACCACAAAATTGGTGTGCCGCAGGAAAACAGGAATTCCACAGTCGGCGGGGCAGGGCGCCGACCTGAAGTCCGCGCATGACCATCAAGCCGCGACGGCGCGTGAGATGTAGGGCAGGGCACTTTCCACCCGGAAGATGCTGGACACGGGAGTGGGGCAGAGGTAGGATGCTGCCACCATGATCAAGCATCGCCACCAGAAGATAATATGACGCTGTTCGCATCCTCGGTTCCGGTAAGGAGACTGAGGGGGACAGCACTGGTGTGCGGGTCGGCCTTATAAACCGACGAGAACGGGCAGATTACCTGTGACGGCAGGGTTCGAATCCCTGGTCCCCTACCACCGACCTGACTGGCAGATGAATTTTATTCGATGAGCATGAGATGGTCATCTTATGCTCATCAGATGTGTATCTGCTGACCATCTCATGTGTTCGGTATCCGCACATGCGCCGCTCTGAGAAATGCGCATCCGACCTCACCGACGGCGGGTACGGAGGCTCGCGCAGACCGTTCCCTGCCAATACCTTCGAGATGACGTTTCATAGCCAGACATTCCGCGGCATCGCCCGTGCATCTGAGATGGTTCGGAGCACCCTGCCGATGCAACGACAGCGGGGTGTGCATGAAATGTGCATCCGATGTGCATCTGCTGACCACATCATGTGCCTGAGGTCCGCATGTGCGCCGCCTTGAGGAATGCACAACCGACTTCGCCGACGATGGGTGCGGAAGCTCGTGCAGCCCTTTCCTTGGCGACATCCAGAGCTTCCACTATGGCAGTGCGCAGCCAGACATTCCTTGGCATCGCCCGTGCGCTTGAGATGGCATCGATGTCGACGAGCATGTCCGGTGGAACCAGGAGAGACACACGGCGCCAATCATTGTCTCTGGCGTCCTTATGGTTGGGAGAAGAAGGTGGCGTGGGGTCGTCAACGCATGCGGCTGAGACGTATGCAACGACTGGATCAACCGACCGCTTCGGCTTTGGCTTCAGCATTCGCTTCCTCCGCGCAGGAGTTTCAAGAGTTCCGTTATTTCAGCAAGTGCTTTTGGGTCAAGCTTCGGCTTCTCGGCAATTCCCAGTCCGTCTGGAAATAACATTGCCAATGCGCGTCGATCGCCGATCCGCACCGCGGCCAGCGGAAGGATGGAGGCATGCTCGGCCAGAAGCGCCGCAGCCACGTCATTGCGGTTGCCCCGGGAATCTGCCCGATTGAGGGCAGCTATCGCTGTCAGTTTCGAATTGACGGCTTGCGCGCCGCGTAGCATCTCGGCGGCCAGGTCGGCTGTCCAAAGGTCTTGGGCGCGCGGGGCGAACAACGTCAGAAACCGATCGGCGACGACGAGTGCTGATCGTTGTGAAGCTGTGTCTCGGCCACCCGCATCAACAAAGACGTCGTCATACGATGGAGCAAGCTTTGCAATCTCGGAACCGGTATGGTTCCCACGGATTGCCACCGTCGTGATGGGTGTCAACGTGGTCGTCTCTGCCGTTGTCGCTCTGGCTTCTGCCCAGGACATCAAGCTTGCTTGGGTGTCCGTGTCGACGATCAGAACACGTCGCCCCTGTACAGCGGATGCCGTAGCAAGATGAGTTAATGTGGTTGATTTGCCGCATCCACCTTTAATTCCGCCTACAACAATTATCATATGTGCCTACTCCCTGATGAATGCATGAGATGCGCATCAGATGCGCATCTCATGAGCTTATCATGCGCAGTAAAGACCCATGACAATGCTCTCATTGCATTTGTAAGGGAATTATTTGACAGTGGTCAGCAGGTTGAGGATTCGATGTTGGCGTCCTCATGCTGGCCCTATGTGCTTTCCCGGAGCCGGGGTGCGGCCTTGAAAATCAGAGGGTGACATGATAGGTAATGGGGAGTTCAGGGTGGGGAATTACCATGATCCTCTTCGACAAGGCTCGCCAAAACGCTGAGGCTCTCCGACAGGTAGGGGCGCGCGCGCTAGAGGCGGCCAAAGTGGCCGGAGTGCCCGTCTACTATATGGACCCTGCCTGCGGAGACGACATCGTCCGCGAGTTCCCGAATGGCCGCCGCGAACGTATCGTTCGAGGAGGTGATGTCGCCTACGTCCCGATCCAACCCCGAAGCTGACGTGCCGAGGTTCGACGCAGTCTGCACAATCCTCGGTGGCCCGAACGGTTCCGGCAAATCCTCCATCTATTCCGCGATTACCCCGCCTGGTCGATTCGTCAATGCCGACGTCATTGCGCGTCGGATCGATCCGGAAAACCCGGAGCGGGCTTCCGTCGCGGCGGGGAAGCAGGTGCTTCGCGATCTGGATCAACTCATCGCCGCCAGACATGATTTCGCGTATGAAACCACGCTGTCGAGTCATCAGTCCATCGAACTGATGCGTCGGGCGATCAACGCCAACTACGAGGTCGGACTCGCTTACGTGACCCTCCGCAGTCCGGAACTTAACGTAGATCGTGTCGCCCAACGGGTTTCTGAGGGTGGACACCACATCCCGGAGTACGTTGTTCGTCGACGCTACGACACCTCTCTGGCTCGACTGGTCGAGGCGATCCGCCTGGCTCACGGGACCATGATTTTCGACAACAGCGAACTCACAGGGCCGGCTCTGCTCGTCCAGATCGCCATGGATGTCATCGAGGTCAGCAACCTTGATGAGGAACAAGCCTTCCATGGACGTATCGCGTCGGTCATCAGCGAAGCCATCGGTGTAAGCAAGGACGCCATCTTTCGGTCGGCCAAGCCAGGCCGTCCATGAACTCCCGGACGAAGCCCATCGTTCATAGGACAGCATGTTCATGTGAGATGAAGGTCATGTTCACGACATGTGCTCCGAATAGACCGAGATGTTTGAACTAGAGCAGATTCAGTCGGGCCAGGCCGTGAATATGTACTCCATTTACGGTGCCGTAAGCCGTGACCTGGTCTTTCCGTATGATTCGGTTCATGCATAGCGTCAGCATTGTCGGCGTGACGGCTGATGCCTGTCACTGTCACCGATGGTGAGCCGAATCGGTCTTGGAGACGATGGTTGGGGCAACCGCATCGACTTGACACTGACATCCCATCCACTATGCTGACCGAGGAGTGCATCCAACTGCACCGGGGGGCTTTGCGGCTGTTTCTCGTGTTCAGGGAGTTATTCTCCCGGATGTGTTCGTCAAGCGTGTTCAAGTATCTGCATGAAGCGAAGTCACCCAGCCCGATGATAGAAAGAGCCGAAATAGCCGCCGTCGATCTGTTCTGTGGCGTCGGCGGTCTGACAAGGGGGCTTGAGAAGTCCGGCATTGACGTCAGGCTGGGCGTCGATATCGACGTTTCGTGCGAATACCCTTACGAACGAAACAACAGGGCAACCTTCATGCTCGGTTCCGTCGACGAGGTGGGAGGTTCGCATCTCAACCGTTTCCTCTGGGGGGCGCGTCATCGGCTCCTGGCGGGTTGTGCGCCCTGCCAGCCGTTTTCGACCTATAGTCAGAAGAGCAGGGATTCGGTTGACGAGCGTTGGTGTCTCCTCCGTCAATTCGGACGGCTTGTCCGGGAGATGCAGCCCGAACTGGTTACGATGGAGAATGTGCCTCGACTGGCGCAACAGGAAATCTTCGACGAGTTTGTGAACGATCTCCGTCGTCAGGACTTCATGGTCTTCCACAGGGTCGTCAACTGTGCCGACTACGGCGTTCCCCAGCTACGCCACCGCCTGGTTCTCCTGGCATCCAGGCTTGGGGACATCTCGCTGATAGAACCCGTCCGGAAGCCTGAGAACTATCGCACCGTCCGCGACGCCATCGGATCGCTGCCGACCATCGGGGCGGGCGAAGCCGACGAGCGCGACCCCCTCCATCAGGCGAGCACTCTCTCGCCGACCAACATGAAGCGTATACGGGTCTCCACACCGGGCGGCACATGGCGCGATTGGGACGAGGAACTGGTTGCTACCTGCCATCGGCGCACGACCGGAAAGACATACCCGAGCGTATACGGCCGCATGGGTTGGGACGAGCCGGCTCCGACTGTGACGACGCAGTTCTATGGTTTCGGAAACGGACGGTTCGGCCATCCGGAGCAACACAGGGCGATCTCGCTCCGTGAGGGAGCAATTCTCCAAAGCTTCCCGAAGAACTACGGATTCGTCGCCCCGGGACAGCCGATATACCGCAAGACAATCGGAAGACTCATCGGAAACGCCGTACCGGTCAAACTCGGACAGGCGATAGGCAGGAGCATAGTCAGACACGTGGAATCGTGCGGCTGACACCTGCTTCGGTGGTTTCGCGCGGTGCCCTCGTCGCTATCGGCCGACTCGATCGCCGATGGCCCCCGCTCCGAATGCCATTCCGAGGCGTCAGTGGCTATGGGCATTTGGAAATCATCTGGGAAATCCCCGGCTTTCCGTCGCGAAGAGGAATTTCCTCACCGTCCCCACTCGTTGTCACTACGATCGGCGCCCGAGCGATCCGGAATCCCGTTCCGAGGAGCAAGACCTTCGACAGCGGATGGAGCGGGTGACGTGACGGTGAGTGAAGCATCTGGAAACACATCGGCGGAAGCCATTCTGTCCCCACCTGAACCGGGGCAACTCGTCGAGGTTCGCCGGAGACAGTGGGTCGTGGCCGACGTGCGCACGTCCTCCACGGATGGCGACATTCCCCATCCCTGTCACTGGGTGACGCTCTCGTCGATCGACGAGGATGGCCTCGGCGAGCAGATTGAGGTGATATGGGAGATCGAACCCGGCGCTCACGCTGTCGAGCGGGCGGGGCTGCCCGCGATAACCGGTCAGGACGGCTCCGAGACCCTGGACGCGTTTCTTGATGCCGTCCGCTGGGGGGCCGCCACCAATGCGGACCGCGGCTTTCTCCAGGCACCATTCCGTAGCGGCGTCAGCATTGAGGATTTCCAACTCGACCCCCTGGTCCGCGCCATTGACCTCGTCCGTGCCAATCTCCTGATCGCTGACGATGTGGGACTGGGAAAGACAATTGAAGCCGGCCTGGTGATCCAGGAACTTCTGCTGCGCCACAGGGCGCGAACCGTTCTCGTCGTCTGCCCCGCCTCCCTTCAGGAGAAGTGGCGCGTCGAGATGCTGGAGAAGTTCGGGCTGGAATTCCGCATTGTGACGACCGAGTACATCCGCGATCTGAGGCGCGAGCGGGGAATCCACGTCAATCCGTGGGCATCGTTCCCGCGCCTCATCACCTCCATGGACTGGCTCAAGGGCGGCGACCCGCTGCGGATGTTCCGCGATCTCCTCCCCATGCGGGCTACGCATCCCCGCAGGTTCGACATCCTGGTCGTTGACGAGGCCCATAACGTCGCACCGACCGCCGGTGCCAACTATGTCGTGGAAAGTCAGCGCACGAGGCTGATCAGGACCATCGCCCCGCATTTCCAGCATCGCCTCTTCCTCACCGCGACGCCGCACGACGGCAATTCCGAATCGTTCACCTCGTTGCTCGAACTCCTGGACGATCAACGGTTCTCGCGGAACATCATGCCCGATGACAGGCAATTGTCGCAGGTGATGATCCGGCGGCTCAAGACCGATCTCGTCGATGCCGATGGCAAGCCGCTCTACCCCGTGCGCAATCTCCAGCCCCTCGTCGTCGCATATACCCCGGAGGAAAGGGGTGTCCACGCGACACTGGCAGGATACTGCGCAAGCAGGGAGAAGACCTGCAGGGAGCACGGCGGATACGCGGCCCTGTTCGTCAACAGCCTGCTCAGGAAGCGTTTGTTCTCCTCTCCGGCGGCGTTCGCCTCCACCCTCGAGCGGCACTTCGAGACGGTTTCGTCGGGCGGACGGCCGAAGGAAGCCGCGCCCATCGTGGAAAGAATTCTCAGGAAGGCCATCCAGAGAGCCGAGGAGGATTACGCCAACGACTCCCAGGTCGAGGCCGCCCAGGGCGACGCCGTCGACGAGGCGAGCAAACGCTGCGCGCCATTGACGCCCGAGGAACGGCGGATGATGGACTCGATGCGGGACTGGGCGCAACGCAACCGATCCAGGGCCGACAGTAAAGCCGCAGCGATCATCCGCTGGCTGGAGACGAACCTCAGGAACGGCGACGAGTGGAATGACAGGCGGGTTATCCTCTTCACCGAATTCAGGACGACCCTGGATTGGCTGCACGCCATCCTGGCAGCCCGCGGATTCGGTGCCGAACGCCTGTCGATCATCCACGGCGACGTGGATCAGGAAGACCGCGAGCGCATCAAGGCCGCATTCCAGGCCAGTCCGCGCGATTCCGCCGTCCGGATACTGCTGGCCACCGACGCCGCATCGGAGGGCATTGATCTCCAGAATTACTGTAACTGCCTAATTCACATAGAAATTCCATATAACCCAAACGTCATGGAGCAACGCAACGGGCGCGTCGACCGCCACGGGCAGAGGGAGAGGGAGGTTCTGATCTGGCACCCCGTTGACGGTGGTGATGCAGGTGGCGCGGGCCGGCTCGGCGGGCACGGAGAGGACATCATCAGGGCGCTGAGGAAGCTGGAGGCGATGCGGGAGGACATGGGCAGCGTCAATCCTGTCATCGCGCCGCAGATGGCGGGATTGATCGCGGGAACCCGCCGCGAACTCGACACGCGTGAGGCCGAGGCGCGTGCGGCAAAGGCGAAGCGGTTCGTTCGTGCCGAACGCCAACTGAAGGAGCGGGTAGCGAAGCTTCACGATCGGCTGCAGGAGACCAGACGGGAATTCCACCTGACACCGGAGCGGATACGTCAGACGGTAGCGGTGGCCCTGGCCCTCGCGGGTCGGCCGCCCCTGAGGCCGACGGTCCTGGGCGGCGCGCCGGAGGGTACCGCCTTCGAGATGCCGACTCTGAGCGGTTCCTGGGCGCGCTGCATGGAGGGGCTGCGGCATCCGCACACCCGCAGGCTCAGGCCGATCAC
>Ga0181516_10002986_pt1 | contig 11613 bp, 10 predicted proteins | sample PEATcosm2014_Bin_25_FD_121104 | JGI IMG/M metagenome (GOLD analysis project Ga0181516, IMG submission 121104) | Peatland microbial communities from MTU Mesocosm Facility, Houghton, MI, USA - PEATcosm2014_Bin01_10_metaG | ecosystem: Environmental > Terrestrial > Soil > Wetlands > Peat | place...
CCGACGGTTCCGCCAATTTCGCAGATGACGACATCGACATCATGCGAAACCTTCTTCATGGCAGCCTTGATCTCATTGGTGACGTGCGGGATCACCTGCACGGTTTTGCCGAGATAGTCGCCACGACGTTCCTTGGCGATGATCTGCTCGTACACGCGACCGGTGGTGAGGTTGTTGTCGCGGGTGAGCTTGCAGTGGGTGAAGCGCTCGTAATGACCGAGGTCAAGATCGGTCTCAGCGCCATCATCGGTGACGAAGACCTCGCCATGCTGGAAGGGCGACATGGTTCCGGGATCGACGTTTAGGTAGGGATCGAACTTCTGAAGGTTGACCCGCAGGCCGCGACTTTCCAGCAGGCAGCCGATGCTAGCAGCAGCAAGGCCCTTGCCGAGAGAAGACACGACACCGCCCGTCACAAAGATGTACTTTGCCGACATATCGTCCTCGTAACCAGGTTGTGATTGGATTGGTGAATTGTGTAGGGGTGCACAATCAATTTTGTACGAAAACGGGGTTGCGGGCAAGAAGAAGGAAGAGAGAATTTGCGCCATTTTGAAAAGCAGAGGCAGGAAGGAGCATCTGAAAGGGCGTGAGGGGTGGTATCTTGTGAGCTTATGAGGCGGACTATGTTACGCGCGATAAAGGGGTTGGCGGTGATGGCGGCGATGTGGCTGGTGCTCGGGAGTCCCGCCGAGGCGGAGGCGGTGAAGCGGCTGATTTTGACCGACGGCAGCTACCAGGTGGCGACGGAATGGCAGAAGATTGGCGACCGGGTGAAGTATTTCAGCGCCGAACGGGGTGAGTGGGAAGAGATTCCGGTGGCACTGGTGAACTGGAAAGCCACGGACGAATGGAACTCCGAGCACGGGAAAGTCGCCACGGAAGAGCTGAAGCAGGTGACGGGCGAGGAAGTGGCGGCGCGCAAGGAAGAGATGCTGAACACTCCGCTGGTTGCGCCCGAGCTGCGGCTGCCCGCAGAAGGTGGCGTGTTCCTGATGGAAGAGGTGGCGGGAAAGCCAGTGCTGCACAAGATGGAAGGAACGAAGATCCAGGTCGATGACAATATCGGAAAGAACATGTTGAAGCGCTCGATTAATCCGGTTTCGAGCCAGACGCAGACGGTTGAGCTGAAGGGCGCGGCGGCCAAGGTGCGACTGCATACGGTGACTCCTTCGATTTTTGTGGATATGGAGAACGACCAAGGGCAGGTGCCGGCAGAGAACTTTCGGATTGTGCGGCTGGTGCGGAAGAGAGATACGCGGGTGCTGGCGAAAAATACGGTAAATGCTGCCGGTCAGCAGAACATTCAGGAACGCTACCTGCACTCCCGGGTGGAGAAGTTCAGCGGGGACTGGTGGAAGGTGATTCCGTTGGAAGATTTGACGCTGGGTGAGTACGCGATTGTGATTTCCAATGGAGCCGATGACGCGAGCGTGGTGTGGGACTTTGGGGTGGAGAAGTAGGGGGAGGTTTCACAAGTTACGCAGGTTGCACAGGTTACGCAGGTTGAAGGGCAGAGGCAACATCAAGGGCGCAGCTCGGGTTGAGGCGACCTTGGCGCGGTGCGGGAGATTTGTGCGGAGTAGGGGTCCTTCGCTTCGCTCAGGATGACACTTCAAGTCGAAATCAAGAGCAAGAGCAAGAGCAAGATCAAAATCAAAACAAAATCAAAACGAAATCAAGATCAAGATCAAGAAATATCAAGGGAGCAGGATCAACTACCCAGCCCTAGCCTAGGTTGCCAGTCCCTGACCGCAGATGGCGATGCCGTCGCGCGTGGAGTTCTTGACGACGTACATGCTTTCGTCAGCGCAACGGATGAGGTCGTGAGCGTTCTTGGCGTCGTCGGGGAAACCGGCTACACCCATGGAAGCACGCACGTTGAGGTCGAGATTTTCGCCGACGTGGAATTTTGTGTTGCGCATGATTTCCAGCAGGCGACGGGCCACGACCATGGCGGACTTCTTGTTGGTCTGGGGCAGCAGCACGACGAACTCGTCTCCACCGTAGCGGAAGGCGTAGTCGATGAGGCGGAGGCGGCTCTTGATGGTTGCGCCGATCTCGAACAGGAGGCGGCTGCCGATGAGGTGTCCGTAGGTGTCGTTAACGAGCTTGAAGCGATCGAGATCGAGAAAGAGGACGCTGAACTCGTAGCTGAAACGGGTGGAGCGGTAGAGCTCGGATTCGATGGTGTTGTAGAGGTGGCGCGCGTTGTAGAGTCCGGTGCAGTCGTCGGTGATGGTGAGTTCTTGAATTTTCTCGACGGAGTGAGCGTTGTCAATGGCGATGGCGGCATAGTCGGCAAGCGCCTGGAGGAGCATGAACTGATCGGCGCCGAAGGTGGACATATCCACGTTGACGAGCTGAATGACTCCGTGGACGCGATTCTTGGACGCGAGAGGAACGCAGAGGATCGAACTGGTCTTCCACTGGGTGACCTGATCGATGCGTGAGGCGAAACGCTGGTCTTTGGAAACGTCTGGCACGATGAGCGGCTCACCGTATTGGGCGACCCATCCTGCGATGCCCTCGCCAATGCGGAGACGGACGGATTTCAGGGAGTCTGCGGCCTCGCCGACGGCGATGGCGAAGTAGAGTTCGCGATGCTCCTCATCGACCATGAGGAGGCTCCAGGTGTCAGGGCGGAAGTAGGCGGCAACCTTCTCCATGATGTTCTGGAGGATGGAGTCAAGGTTGAGCGACGACGTGATGGCCTTGGCGACGTCGTGAAGAATTGCGAGTTCCGGTTTAGAGTGACTCACTTCTGCGATCTCGTCCGGTCGGATCATCGTGTATAAGCCCTGAAAAACTGCGCACTGGAGTTAGGAAAGAGACTTCATTATAACGTGCAAACGGTGGTTGGGCAGTGTCGAAAATGGAACACAGGGGAGCACTAAAGGACATTCGGAAAGTTTTGGATGAGGGCCGAGAGGCGATTAATTGCCGTGGAACGAAGGGAATGTGTTTGACTTGCGTTTGCAGCATTTCTATGATGACCGCAGACCTGCAATCACTTTCAGAAGGCAAGTAACACAAGCGGCAGCGGAAGACTGCAGTTTCGAGACCGGGGAGTCAGACGAGGGCGGACGTGGCATCGTTTGGGCAAAAACTGCGCCAGGCACGGGAAGCGCGCAACATAACGCTGCAGGAAATTGCGGCTACCACCAAGATTGGGACCAGGACCTTGCAGGCGCTCGAGTGGGAGCGCTTCGAGCAGTTGCCGGGCGGCATCTTCAACAAGGGGTTCGTGCGGGCGTACGCCCGCTGCGTGGGTCTGGACGAGGAAGAGACGGTGGCCGCCTACATGGAAGCCGCCAAGGTGGCTCCTCCGGAAACCGATATGCAGACGCTGGCGAGCCAGGTGGAAGCGTCGCGTCCGAAGCGCGGAGGCGGACCGAACGCGGCAACCGTGGTTGGAATTCTGGCCGTGGTGGTGGCACTGGGATTGGGCGCTCTGTGGCTGCGTGAGCACCGGAAGGAATCCAGAGAATCGGCCGAGGCACAAAGCCGAGCTGCGGCGAGCGCGATGGCTCCCGTGGCGGCTCCAGTAGCGGCGCCAGTGGCGCAGCAGCCGGACCCGAATGCTGCGGTGACTCCGGCTACAAACCCTACGGCGGATGCAGCGCAGAACACGGCGCAGCCTGCGGCACAAGGCGCAGTGCAGGCGAACGCGACACCCGTGGAGGTTTCGATCACGGCCAACTCGCGAGCATGGATCAGCGTATTGAGCGATGACAATCCGGCAGAGACGCTGACGCTGGATCCGAGCAATCCGGAAAAGAGCAGCCGAAGCTACAAGGCCAAAGAACGTGTGAAGCTGACCCTCGGGAATCCGATGGGCGTGACCGTGACTTACAACGGAAAACCGGCAGGAGAACTGGGCAAAGCAGGACAACGAGCAGTGATCACGTTTACGGCTGAAGGAATCGAAAAACAGTAAGGCGACGGACATATAAGGACAAAGGCCGCGAGAAAATCGCGGCCTTTTTGTTCGTGCGCGGAGATCAGCGAGGGGCGCGCAGCAGGAGCGAACCGGAACATCCGCGCTGGGCAGGAGAACAGGCGCGCAGCTTCAGGTCCCTGGTGAAGCAGGCTTCGACGGCGACGAGTTCTCCGTCATGGCAGGAGGTGACGAAGGAACCTTCGGGCGCGCCGTTGGCCTGCTCGAACTGGCGGATGAGGTCGGTGGCGCGGAGTTGAGCGTCCTGGGTGAGAGTGGAGATTGAGGGCGGAATCTGCAGCGACTGGGAGGCGTGTCCGACGGCGGTGAAATAGTCGCGGGCGGAGAGTCCGGAGTAGATGCCGTGGCATTGCCACTCGTGCTGGACGAGTCCTGCGTCGGGATAGAAGTTGAGGGCATAGCGGACGACCTCCGCGGATACAGGTGAGGTGTTCTGGCAGTGCTCGTCTAGGCGTCCGCGCTCGGACTGCGGCCAGAGACCGTGGACGACGAACGCGACGTGGTGTCCGGAGCCGCACTCGTTGGCCGAGCCGGAGTGAGTGGCGCAGAAGTTGGGAGCCCAGGAAAGCGAGAGCAGGTAATAGTCGAAGTCGGCGGAGGGCTGCTGTTGAGAGTTGGCGGACTCGCGCGCGGAGCGGGAATCTTCAGAGCGCGTTGGGCGGGGAGCGCTGGTGCAGGCGGACGCGGCTAGCAGGGCGGCGATGAGCAGGAGACGAATCGGCATACGGTCATCCATGGTTTGACGCCATTCAGTCTGGCGCCATTCAGTCTACCCCGGAAGGAATAGAATCCGATGTGCCGTTTACAGGCGGCTGGAGCGGGAATGAAACAGATAGGGGATTGGGCACTGGCGATGGCCGTTGCGCGAGGTGCGAGCCATGCGGAGGCGCGCATTGTGCATGAACGTGCGCGTTCGCTGGGAACTCGGAATGGGCGCGTGGCGGTTGCGGCTGAGGGTGAGTCGCTGGGCGTGGGCGTGCGCGTGCTGTGCGAGGGCGGATGGGGATTTGCTGCCACGCAGGAACTCACACGTGACGGAGTGGAGCGCTGCGCGGCATTGGCGGTGGAGATTGCCAAGGCTTCGGCGCGGGTGCAGCGCGAGCCTGTGCAGTTGCTGCCTGAACCGGCGGCGGTGGCGGAGTGGAGTTCGCCCTGCAAGGTTGATCCGTTTGCGGTTCCGATTGAGCAGAACTTTGAGTTGCTGCGCAAGATTGATGCGGCGCTGACGGCAGTGGAAGGCGTGACGCTGGCCGAGACCAGCATGATCTTCCGGCGATACGAGCAGTGGTTTTACAGCTCGGAAGGTGCGGCGATTCACCAGACGCGGACGACAACGGGCGCGGGATTTGCCGCGCACGCGTTCGAGGGAGATTCGATACAGACACGCTCGTATCCGAATTCGTTTGGCGGGCAGTATCAGAACAAAGGATATGAGCTGGTGGATGAGCTTCGATTGCTGGAGAACGCTGAGCGGGTGGCGCGAGAGTGCGTCGCGCTGCTGAAGGCTCCGCAATGCCCCGAGGGGCGGTTGGACCTGGTGCTCGATTCGTCGCAGCTTGGATTGCAGATTCACGAGTCGATTGGACATCCGATTGAACTGGATCGCGTGCTTGGCTATGAAGCGAACTTTGCAGGGACTTCGTTTCTGACCTTGGACAAGTTGCACACGCTGCGCTACGGAAGCCCACTGGTGAATGTGGTGGCCGATGCGCGTCCTGAGCATGGGCCGGGGCTGGGAACATTTGCCTATGACGATGAAGGCGTGGCGGCGCAGTGCGTGCCGATCATTATGCAGGGGCGATTCGAGGGATATCTATCTTCGCGTGACACGGCGGCGATGATTGGGCGTGGTCGCTCGGGCGGACACATGAGGGCCGAAGGTTGGGCGCGGGTTCCGATTGTGCGCATGAGCAACGTGAGCATACTGCCGGGCGAACGGCCTCTGAGCTTCGAGGACCTGATCGCGTCGACGGATGATGGCATCTACATGGAGACGAACCGCTCGTGGTCCATCGACGACAAGCGATTCAACTTCCAGTTTGGCTGCGAGGCAGCGTGGGAGATCAAGGGCGGCAAGCTGGGACGGATGCTGCGCAATCCATCGTATTCGGGAATCACGACGGAGTTCTGGAATTCGATGGACGCGATTTGCGACCGAAGCGAATGGACGCTTTGGGGGACTCCGAACTGTGGCAAGGGACAACCGGAGCAGGGCATGGGGACTGGACATGGCGCGGCTCCGGCGAGGTTCAGGCAGGTGAAGGTGGGCGGAGCGTACGGAGGATAGGAACGTGAAAAAGTCAGAGGCGAGCGAAGGGCAATCGGCTTCGGAGTTGATCTCGAAAAGGATCGAGGAGCTGGGAGACTGGCGCGGGAAAACCCTTAGCAGAATGCGAAAGCTCATCAAGGAAGCAGAGCCGGACGTGGTGGAGGAGTGGAAGTGGATGGGGACTCCAGTGTGGGAACATGACGGAATCATCTGCACGGGCGAGACCTACAAGAAGGTCGTCAAGCTCACGTTCGCCAAGGGCGCGTTTCTGAAGGATCCGGCGAAGCTGTTCAACTCGAGTCTCGATGGAAACACGCGGCGTGCGATCGATATCCACGAGGGAGAAGAAATCGACGAGGCGGCGTTCAAGGCACTGGTTCGGACGGCGGTTGAGCTCAATAGTTTTGGGAAGTCGAAGGCCAAGAAGAGAGTGTCCTAAAGGGAAAGATTGATGAATGTGAATGTTGCGATTGACCAGGAGCGGTGTGCGGAGATTTTTGAGCGGGTGCGGCGCGCTGCTTCGGTTACGGACGTTGAGGTCACGGTTACGGGCGGACACGGGGCGCTTACTCGATTTGCCAACAATGGGATTACGCAAAATGTGAGCGAGGAGAGTTGCGAGGTTTCCGTGCGGGTGCAGATGGGCGGACGCACGGCCCGCGCCACGACCAACCGGTTCGACGAAGAGAGCTTGCGGCGAGTGGTGCGGCAGGCCGAGGAGTTGGCGCGGGTGCAGGAAGAGGATAAGGCGCTGCTGCCGATGCTGACCGCAGCGGACGAGCACAGCGCGGTGGAGCTCGGTTACGCGGTGACAGACGCCGCTCCGGCCGCAGGCGCCCGGCGCTATTGCGAGGCGACGGCCGCGATGGGGGCGGGTGAGCGAGCGGAACAAGTGGCGGCGATGGTTGCGATCGCCATGCGCGATGGGTTGAACTCGGCGGGAACGTATTCCAGCGGGGAGAGTTTTGAGGCGCTGTTTAACTCACACGGTGTAGCGCGGTGGCACAGGGAGACGCTGGCCGAGGCGTCGGTCACGATGCAGGCGGCGGACAGTTCCGGGTGGCAGAAGCAGAACTACACGAGCGCGACGAAGCTGGATGCGCGAAGGTTGGCGGAGATTGCGGCGGAGAAGGCACTGCGCTCGACGGCTCCGGTGGAACTTGCGCCGGGGAAGTACACGGTGATTCTGGAGCCTTCGGCGGTGGTGGATCTGATTGGCTTTCTGGCGGCGGATTTCAGTGGCCTGGCGCTGCTGGAACAACGCTCGTGTTTGAACGACCGGCTAGGGACGCAACTCTTTGGTGAAAACATTTCCATTGTGGACGATGTGGGGCATCCGGGGCAGACGGGGCCGGGCTTTGACGGCGAAGGAGTGGGGCGGCAAGGATTGACCCTGGTGGAGCGCGGAGTGGTGCGTGATGTGGCGATGTCCCGCGGAACGGCGGAACGGATTCGTGGCACGGACCTGGCGGAAAAGCTGGGCAAGGTGCGGGCGACAGGACACGGGTTGAGCCTGCCAAACGAGGGCGGCGAGGCGGCGACTAACATTGTGTTCAAGGTGGCGGAGGGTGAGGCGAAGAGCGTGGAGGAGATGATCCGCCGTACGGATCGTGGGCTGCTGGTGACGCGGCTGTGGTACATCCGCGAGGTGGACGCGTACGAGAAGATTCTGACGGGAATGACCCGCGATGGCACGTTCGTGGTGGAGGACGGCAAGGTGGGCAAGGGGATTCGCAACTTCCGGTTCAACCAGAGCGTGCTGCAGATGTTGAGGCAGGTGCTGGACCTGGGGAGTCCGGTGCGGGCGTGCGGAGAAGAAGCGTTCGATATGGTGGCCCCGGCGATGCGGGTGGAGGGATTTCAGTTCACGGAAACGACGCGATTTTGATCATTGGATGAGAGCTGGGGGACGCGAAGGCATTGAGGACCTCCGGGGGCACTTTGGTAATTTCCAATTTGGCGCGAACAGGCATATTCTTTGCAACGTGGAACACGAAGTCACGGACGAGATCATCAAACCCGGCAGCACGAACGACCTTCGCGGCGCGGTGCGATTCCCATTGCATCTGCATGTTGATCTGCACGACAAGGGCGAAGGGCACTCGGCGGAGACGCTGGATATTTCAGCGGGCGGTGTGCTGATCCACTGCGGAGTGGACTACGCGGTCGGCTCGACGATCCAGTTTTCGATTCTGATGCCAGCGCAGGCCATGGGCTCGCCAAAGGACGTTATGGTCGAGTGCGTGGGGCGCGTGGTGCGTTGTTCGCCAGCGGGAAACAAAGTCGCGGTGGGCGCAATCATTGACGAATACCGTATTACCCGCTAATCTAGGCCCACAGGAACTCACAAGAGAGCGGGCATCAGCAGATGGCGATTGACGGGGCCAAGCCTCTACTGCAAACCGAAGTTGAAGCGGGTTCAAAGAATGCCATTCGCGTTATTGTGGCAGACAGTGAGCCGATTTTTCGCGTTGGCGTGCGGAAGATCGTTGCAATCGAAGATGACATCCGGATCGCCGCACAGGTTGAATCCGAAGAAAACGCACTCACCGCAGTGAGCCGTTTTGACGCCGATGTAATCCTGTTCGAGTGCGGGTTGAGCGAGACGCCCGCAGCCGCAGTGACCAACATCCTGACCATCGCTCCAGCACTGAAAATTGTATTGGTAATGATTGAGCCGACCGAGGAACAGACGGTCGAGTTGTTGCGCTGTGGCGCGCGCGGCATTGTGACGCGTTCCATTGCGCCAGACCTGCTGGTGCGCTGCATCCGCAAGGTGCACGCGGGGGAAACCTGGCTGGATAACCAGGGCGTGAACTGGGTGATTGAAGCGTACCGGGCGCAGGCGGCGCAACTGACTTCTCCGCGCCATCGAGTGAAACTGAACGCCAAGGAATTGCAGATCATTGCCGGCGTCACACAGGGGCTGCGCAACAAGGACATTGCACAGGAAGTGAACACGACCGAGCAGGTGGTGAAGAATTATCTGCGCAAAGTGTACGACAAACTGGGCGTGTCAGACCGGTTGGAACTTGCCCTGTACTGCATGCATCACAAGCTGCTGGAAAATTATTCGAAACCAGAGGCTCCGAGCGCCGCTGCGGGCCAGGGTATGGCGATGGCGGTAACAGCAGAGGAACCGGGCGTTGCTTCGCGGAAATAAACGGGTGCGAAAGTAATCCACAGCAGGGCGCACTCCCGGAAGTGATTGCGTACGTTACAATAGAAGAGTTCGTGCAAGCGAATCCCGCCAATCAAGCGGAGAGATGGCCGAGTGGCTGAAGGCGCACGCTTGGAAAGCGTGTTTAGGGGAAACTCTAACGTGGGTTCGAATCCCACTCTCTCCGCCAGACTTTTATGCCAACTTCCATAAAGTCAACTAAGCACAATAGAATAAACAAGATAGTAAGATTGTCTAGAGTGGTTGAAGTGGCCCCCATATCCTCCTTTCCCTCGATTTTGCTTACAAAATGGAATTTAGCTTACGAAGATATTTCGGCTATGTTCAGCGAACTAACTTGCCAATTGAGAGCCGCAGCAGACTCCCGCAGTAGCGAACCGATGCGTAGCTGCCGATAACTAGAATATAGTTGACCGCTGTTTTGTTCTCCCCTACACTGAGCTTTGAAATCATGAATGTTAAGTTGTTGTCCGGTATCGCCCCTCTGCCCCGCGCAACCTTGAGCGAGCAGGTAGCAAAACAGTTGGCCGCGCGCATCACCGTAGGCGATTGGCAACCGGGCGAGAAGCTACCCTCCGAAGCAGAGCTTTGCAAAGCCTTCCACGTCGGCCGATCCAGTCTGCGTGAAGCCCTGACCTCGCTGGCTTTTATTGGCATGATCCGCATTCACGCCGGCGGAGGCAGTTACGTGGCGCAACAGCCCTCTGCTTACGCCACCGGCGCCTGGATGAACAGCGAAACCCTCAACAACGTCAAGGCTCTTGAGGAGTTCATCGAGGCCCGTCTGATCCTCGAAACCCATTTGGTCGGCCTCTGCGCCGAACGCGTCAACGCCGAGGAACTGGCCGAGTTGGAGTCGCTCGTCGCGCAGATGAACCAGGCCATCGATCAGCCCGACAACTTCTGGAAGCTCGATCTTGCCTTCCATCTCGTCATGGGCGCCGCAGCCAAGAATGAGGTGCTCAACAACATTATCAAGGGCGTTCGCGACCAGATGACGGCTCTGATCAGCAAGAGCCTGCTCCTCCGCGAGGGCAGGGAACTGGCAGCCGAGCAACACGGCAAGATTCTTGAAGCCCTGCGCCTGCACAACTTCGGCAAGGCGCAGGATGCCATGCGCCTCCATCTGCAGTCTTTCCAGCGCGGATATAAGGTTCTTTTCGAGGAACAGCTGCGTAACAGCCAGAAACTCGGCGGGTAGCTGAATCCCGTGCTCCCGCCGCCCGGGTTACTTTCCTTCCTTCTCCTTGCGGTATGACTCCGCCAACAAGGAAACGTAATGCCGCACCTGTTGTCCCTGTCCAAAGCGGTGAACATTGTCGAAGAGCTGCATCATGCACGCCGGGCAACCGGTGGTCACCGTGTCGGCCATAGTCCGATTGACGTCCTCGACTTTCCTCTTGGCAATTTCGGTGGAAGTGCCAAAGTGGGTGAGCACGTAGGAGCCGCCGCTGCCGCAGCATGCGTCCGGCTGTGAGAGCTCCTTGAAAGTGACGCCAGGAATGTCCTTCAAAATCTCACGCGGCTCGCGCGAGACCTTCATTGTCTTCTTCAGGTGGCAGGAGTCATGGTAGGTCACCAGCGCGTCCACCTTTCCCTGCGGCGGACGATACTTCACCACGTCCACCAGGAAGCTTGAGATGTCGTAGGTGCGTTTACTCCAGTACTCGGCCCTGGGGCCATACACCGGGTCGTCGCGGAAAATCTCGTTGTACTCGTGCTGCCACGCGCCGCCGCAGGAGCCGCAGCCAGTGATGATGTACTCGGCGCCGCTGCGTTCCATCGCGTCGAGGTTCTTCCGGCCCAGCTTGCGAATCGTCTCCACGGCGCCATGCACAAACACAGGAATGCCGCAGCAGTTCTGATCCTTCGGAATCGCAACGGAGACCTTGTTCTCCTTCAGTACCTCGATCAGGTCCTCACCCGTCTCGGGATAGAAGTAGTTGAGCGAGCATCCGGTAAAGAACGCCACCTTGGTCTTCGCGCCTTCCACCGCAATCAGCTCCGGCACGCGCTCGCGCAATGGCTTCTTCGCCAGTGCCGGAAGCATGCGCTCCTCATCGAAGCCAACGTGCTTGCCGACGAAGGCAAAGGGCGAGCGCGGCGCAATGCCCTGCTGGCCGACATCGCGGAAGGCCAAGCCGCTCAGCAGCGCGCCCACCTTCATCCCGCGGTCGAAGAGCTCCTGGTGTTCGAGCAGGC
>Ga0181516_10002988_pt1 | contig 11608 bp, 7 predicted proteins | sample PEATcosm2014_Bin_25_FD_121104 | JGI IMG/M metagenome (GOLD analysis project Ga0181516, IMG submission 121104) | Peatland microbial communities from MTU Mesocosm Facility, Houghton, MI, USA - PEATcosm2014_Bin01_10_metaG | ecosystem: Environmental > Terrestrial > Soil > Wetlands > Peat | place...
CTACAACACCTTCGGCGAGGACCCGTTGCTGACCGGCGCGATCGGCGCGGCGCAGATCGAAGGCATCCAGGCCGGCGGTGTGATGGCGATGGCCAAGCACTTCATCGGCTACGACGGCTCGGCGGATGTCACCGTCGATCAGCAGACGCTGCACGAAATCTATCTGGCGCCATTCGCAGCGGCCGTCGACGCGCAGGTGGCCGCGATCATGTGCGCCTACAACGTCATCAATGGCCACTATGCCTGCGGCAATCGCGACACGCTGACGACGATGCTGCGCGATCAGCTGGGCTTCCAGGGTTTCACGACCTCGGACTGGGGCGCGATGCACGGCACCGACTTCATCAACGCCGGGCTCGATGTCGAGATGCCGGGCAGCGGCAGCACGATCGCGTCCTATTATGCAGGCACGCCGGCCATCATCGATCAGCCCGACATCGTGCTGGCCCCACCGATCCTCAATACGACGCCGGAGGAAACTCCGACCGCCCCGGTGCTGGTGCCGACGCTGCCGGGCACGCTTCCGATCGGCCTCAAGGCAGCGCTCGACCGCGGCATCGTCCGCGAGCAGACCATCACCGAGGCGGCGCGTCGCGTGTTGCGCCAGATGCTGCGCTTCGGGCACGTCCGGCCCGCGGCGGGTGCAGCGGCAGCGGCAGCGGCAGCGAGTGCAGCGAGTGCAGCGGGTGCAGCGGATACGGCGGGTGTAGCGGATACGGCGGGTGCAGCGGATACGGCGGGTGCAGCGGATACGGCGGGTGCCGGCGGCGTCGAATCGGCCGAGGAGCTGGCGGCGACCGCGGCCGTCGTGCGCCAGACCTCGCTCGATGCCGCAGTGCTGCTGAAGAACGATCGGGATGCGCTGCCGCTCACGGCCGCCGATCTCGCCGGCGTGGCGATGATCGGTCCCGGGGCGCTGCAGGACGTCGCGGCGGGCATTTCGGGCGAGAAGGGCCTGGGGCGGATCGAACGGCAGCTTGGGCCGAGCGCGGCGCTGCGCGAGGCGAGCGTCGATATTCGGGTCATCGAAGCCGTGGCCGATGACATGACCGGCTCGCCGGTCCCGGCTTCGGCGCTTGCCCAAAGCCCAGGCGGCGGGCTGACGCGCCGCGATGCCGACGGGCAGCCGATCGGCATCGATGCCACGCTCGATTTCACCCGCCTGCGGGACAACGCGCTTGCACCCGGCACCTCGGTGCAATGGACCGGCGTGCTGTCCGTGCCGCAGACCGGCCGCTATCGCCTGTACCTGCAGATCCTCGGCGCGCAAGGCTCGCTGGCGGTCGATGGTCGCAACATCGCTTCGACTGGGTACCTGAGCCTGCACGGCGACGTGCTGCAGCCCGGTCAGGACAATCTGCTGCCGACGCGGGACGGCCTCGACAACGTGCGGCGCGAGCTGGAACTCACCGCCGGCCCCCACACCCTGTCGATACGGGCCATCGGCGAGCAGCACGGCGCTCCGGTGCAGGTCCGGCTGGCCTGGGTCACCCCGGCGCAGCGCAGCGCCGCCTACCAGCGGGCGGTGCAGGCGGCTGCCTCAGCGCGCAAGGCGGTCGTGTTCGCCTGGAGCCGCGGGCAGCCGGTGCTGCAGCTGCCGGGAGACCAGGACCAGCTCATCAGCGACGTCGCTGCCGCGAATCCGAACACCATCGTGGTGCTCAACGTGGCCGAGCCGGTCGCGATGCCCTGGCTCGACCGCGTGCGCGCGGTGCTGTTGATGTGGTACCCCGGCGATGAGGGCGGCCGCGCCAGCGCCGATCTGCTGCTCGGGCGGGTCAGTCCGGGCGGGCGGCTGCCCTTCACGTGGCCGCGTCGCATCGAGCAGGGACCCGCCAACGATCCGGCCCATCCCGAGCGTTCCTCGGCCGGGATCAATGGTGCGACCAACTATTCGGAAGGCATTTTCGTCGGCTACCGCTGGTACGACCGCGAGACGCTCGAGCCGTTGTTTCCGTTCGGCTTCGGCCTCTCCTATACGCGCTTCGCTTACGAGGGCCTGTCGCTGCGCCGCGGCGACGATGGCGGTCTGGATGCCAGTTTTAAGCTCAGCAATACCGGCAGCGTCGAGGGCGACGAGGTGCCCCAGGTTTACCTGGGACCGCCGGCGTCGGCTCCACCGGGACCGCAGTTCGCCGTGCATGCCCTGGCAGCCTTCGATCGCGTCCACCTGGCGGTCGGGGAGTCACGAACTGTGCGGCTGCATGTCAAGCCACGGGCGCTGCAGTACTGGTCGGTGGCAGGCGGGCGCTGGGTCACTGCCACCGGAGCGCGCAGCGTGGAGGTGGGCGCTTCCTCGCGCGACTTGAGACTTCGGGCAACGATCACCATCAAGGACCCATGAGCCCCCTGCCGTTCTCGGTGCTGGATCTGTCGCCGATCGTCGAAGGGGCGAACGCCGCCGATGCGCTGCGTAATTCGCTCGAGCTCGCGCGTGCTGCCGAGGCGCTGGGCTACCGCCGCTTCTGGCTGGCCGAGCACCACAACATGCCGGGGATCGCGAGCGCGGCGACCGCGGTCGTGATCGCTCACGTCGCCGGCGGTACCCGCTCGATCCGTGTCGGTTCGGGCGGGGTGATGCTGCCGAACCATGCGCCGCTGGTGATCGCAGAGCAGTTCGGCACGCTGGTCTCGCTTTATGGCGAGCGGATCGATCTCGGGCTCGGGCGCGCGCCGGGCACGGATCCGCTGACCTCACGGGCGCTGCGGCGCGAGCTCGGCGGCAACCCCGACCAGTTTCCACAGGATGTGCTCGAGCTGCAGGGATACTTTGAAGGCGCACCCGACCAGCGCACCCGCGCCGTGCCGGGCTTCGGCCTGAAGGTACCGATCTGGCTGCTCGGCTCGAGTCTCTACAGCGCGCAGCTGGCGGGCGTCCTGGGTCTGCCGTTCGCGTTCGCGGCGCATTTCGCGCCCGAATTGCTGCTGCACGCGCTGTCCGAGTACCGCAGCCGCTTCAAACCGTCGGCGCAGCTTGCGGCGCCGTACGCGATGATCTGCGTCAACGTCATCGTCGCCGAGACCGACCGTGCCGCCCGGCGCCTGTTCAGCTCGCACCAGCAGGCATTCACGCAGCTGCGCCGTGGCCGACCGGGCAAGCTGCCGGCGCCGATCGATGACATGGAGCAGTTCTGGTCGCCCGAGGAGAAGCGCCTGATCGGCGAGTCGATGCGCTGTTCGTTCGTTGGCTCCAAGGCCAGTGTGCAGGCTGGGCTGGAGGCGTTCCTGGCGCAGACGCGGCCTGAGGAGCTGATGGTCAACGTGCACGTGTTTGATCAGGTAGCGCGTCGCCACTCGCTGGCGTTGACGGCGGAGATTGCATCGGCCCTGGGGACGAGCGCCATCGGCGCCCAGGCCGAAGTCAGCCCGGCATGAATCCGAGGCGCGCCCAGACGCGCTCGGCAATCGAGGGCGATATCCTCGCCGCCTTGAGGGCTGCGGACGCCGTCTGATCATCGACCCTGCCGTGCGCGCGCAGCACCGCCAGCGCACCGATGAACTCACCGAAGTACAGTGCGCGGCCCAGCGGTGTAGAGGGCTTGCCGGCCTGCTCACCGAGTGCCGTGTCGATGCGCTCGGACAATTCCCAGCTGGCCGCGATCTGCCGCGCGACGCTGATGCCGTGCGCGTCGATCAGCGTCGCGATCGTCTCGGCCTCGGGCTTGCGCTGGCGCGCCAGGAACGCGTCTTTCGACACGCTGAAGACGACAATCGTCGCGAGCCCCAGCACCAGCGCCAGCAGCTGCGCCGCGAACGGGTCGGCCCGGTCGACCAGCGCGGCATGATTCTCCGCCGCGCTCGCCGCATACAGCGAATGCTCCCACGTGACTTCGCCGAAATGCGCAAAGCTGCCGCCGCTGACGCGAAACACCGGCTGTAGCAGTGCGGCGGCGATCATTGAGCGCAGACCCTCGGTGCCGAGCATGGCCACCGCCCGATCGATGCTTTCGATGGGATCCGGGGTATGGCGATAGAAGGGACTGTTGGCCAGCCGCAGCAGGTTTCCGGCCAGGGCCGGATCGCCGGCGATGATCTGCGACAGCGCGGTTCGCGATGCGGTCTCATCATTGATGGCCTGCATCAGCCGCGGCAGCTGCATCGGGCGCCGAGGGGCGTAGTTGGGTTTATCGGCGATCCCGAGCAACGCGGCGGCTACCTCGGTGCACAGATCATCGGCCGGCGGCGCCGTCAGCACCGCCCACGGCAAAGCGGCATCCAGCGCGACTTCCTTCAGCCCGCGCAGTGTCTCGGCCCGCACAGTCGCCGCTTCAGCCTCCGCCTCAGCCTCCGCCTCAGTCTCCGCCTCAGTCTCCGCCTCAGTCTCGGCCCCGGCCGTCGGGGCGTCGGCGGGCGCTTCCTGCCCCGGCGCTTCCTCGCTCGGCGCCATGTGTTGCGGCACGCGCGCGGTACGCCGAAGCACGATCACGGCGGCGAGCACTGCGATGACGGCGATGAGGCCGATCAGCCATAACCCCATCCGCACAGATTAGTCGATGCGGCGCCGTCGACGCGAGCTTCCCGCTAGAATGGCCGCCCCTTCCAGCCATCCGGAGCAGCCAAGAGATGCGTCCCTGGGCCTACCTGCGCCTTCCACTGATCGTGATGCTGGGCATGCTGGTGCAGCAACTGCCCGCACATGCGGCCGACAGTTCGGAGGCATCGACGTCCGGCCCCAAGGCCGACGACAAGAAGTCCGATGAGCCGCCGCCGCCGAAACACTTCAAGTCCGAAAAGGTGGCCACCAAGGGCAGCGTGACCGTCGGCGGACAGCGTATCGACTACGACGCCTATGCCGGCACGCTGGTCGTGCACCCGAAGGGCTGGGACGATGTGCCCCAGAATGCGCCGCCGGACGAGGACAAGAATCCACGCCCCGAAGCCAGCATGTTCTACGTGGCGTACTTCAAGTCCGAAGGCGACAAGAAGTCCGACGGTGAAAAGGCCGCGCCGGCGCGGCCGATCACATTCCTCTTCAACGGCGGCCCGGGGTCGGCGACCGTCTGGCTGCACATGGGCGCCTGGGGTCCCAAGCGCGTCGTCACCGCCGACGACACGCATACCCCTGCCGCTCCCTATTCGATGATCAATAACGCCTACAGCCTGCTCGACGTCAGCGATCTGGTGTTCATCGACGCACCCGGCGCCGGCTTCTCGCGCATCGCCGGCAAGGACCGTGAAAAGGCCTTCTACGGGGTCGATCCGGACGCCCAGGCGTTCGCGAATTTCATCGTCCAGTTCCTGTCGACCTACGGCCGCTGGAATTCGCCCCGGTACATTTTCGGCGAAAGCTACGGCACGACGCGCGCGGCGGCGCTGATCAGCGTGCTGACGACCGAGAAGTTGATCGACTTCAACGGCGTGATGCTGCTGTCGCAGATCCTCAATTTCGACAACAATGCCGATCAACCCGAGCTCAATCCGGGCATGGATCTGCCCTATCAGCTGATGCTGCCGTCGCTGGCGGCCGCAGCCTGGTATCACCACAAGCTGCCGAATCAGCCCGCGGAGCTGGCGCCGTTGCTGAAGGAAGTGGAAAGCTACGCGATGAACGAGTACGGGCTCGCGCTCGCCAAAGGGGCCAGCTTGAGCGCCGAGCAGCGTGCGGCCGTGGCAGCGAAGCTGCACGACTACACCGGCCTGCCGGTGGACTACATCCTCCGGGCCGATCTGCGCGTCAATGGACCCGAGTTCGAGAAGACGCTGCAGCAGGACACGGACACCACCACCGGCCGGCTGGACGCGCGTTTTGCGGGGCCGACGATCGATCCGCTCAGCAAGGAGGCCGACTATGATCCGATGATCTCGGCATTCGGCTCAGCGTACGTCTCGGTATTCAACAACTACGTGCGCAAGGAGCTCAAGTACGGCCAGGACAAGGAGTTCCACCCCTTTGCCGACATCAAGGAGTGGGACCTGAAACACAACGTTCCGGGCTCCTCGGGCCAGCAGCAGTACGCCAATGTGATGCCGGATCTCGCCCTGGCGATGAAGTACAACCCGGGCATGCATGTGATGCTCAACGGCGGCTACTTCGACATCGGCACGCCGTACTACGAAGGTATCTATGAAATGCAGCACCTGACCATCCCGGCGTCGCTGCAGAAGAACATCGAGTACGCCTATTACAATTCGGGCCACATGGTCTACACGCACGAGGACGCACTCAAGGAGATGCACGCCAAGGTGGCCGACTTCATCCGGCGCACCTCATCGGGCGCGGCACACTGAGGGCCTGATGCGCCCGCGCCCCATCCCTCGGATCCTGCTCGGCCTGACGCTGGCACTGTCAGTCGCCGGTGCGTTCGCAGCATCGAGCGAGGACAGTCCGCTGGCCGAGCTGCCGCACACTCCGGGTCTGGACGTCGCCTCGATGGATCGAACGGTTGATCCCTGCCAGGACTTCTACCAGTACGCGTGCGGCGGCTGGCGGCGCAATAACCCGATACCCGCTGACCAGGCCAGCTGGAGCGTCTACGGCAAGCTCTACCAGGACAATCAGCGCTTCCTGTGGGGCATCCTGCAGACCCTGTCGCAAGCGTCGCCCGAGCGCAGCGGCAATCAGCAGAAGATCGGCGACTACTTTGCGGCCTGCATGGATGAGTCCGCCATCGAGCGGCTCGGCGCCGCGCCGCTCGCGCCGATGCTGGCGCGGATTGCGGCGCTGCGATCCAAGCGCGAGCTGCCGGCGCTGCTGGCGACGATGCATCTTGAATCCAGCGACGGACAATTCCTGTTCCAGTTCGGTCCCAGTCAGGATTTCGCCGATTCAACGCAGGTGATCGGCTTTGCCGACGCGGGCGGTCTCGGGTTGCCCGAGCGCGACTACTACACGGCGACGGATGCGCGTTCGCGTGAGCTGCGCTCGCAGTACCAGGCGCATGTGGCGCGCGTATTCGGTCTGCTGGGCGAAAATGCCGCAGATGCGGCGCGCGATGCCGGCACCGTGCTGCGACTGGAGGGCGCATTGGCCAGGGGCTCGCTGACGCTGGTGCAGCGTCGTGATCCGCAACGGCTGTTTCATAAGATGGACCTGGCCAGGCTGCAGCAGCTGACGCCAGCGTTCGATTGGGCTTCGTACCTGGCGCCGCTGGGGCTCGCGGATATCGGCGCCGTGAATGTCGCCGAGCCGCGGTTCTACCGGACACTGGATCGCGTTCTGGCCGCCACCGATCTTGAGGACCTGAAGACCTACCTGCGCTGGCACTGGGCTCATTATGCCTCGCCGTATCTGTCGGCGGCATTCACTGACGAACGCTTCGCGTTCTTCAGCCACACGCTGCGCGGCGTAGTCGTTGCGCCGCCGCGCTGGAAGCGATGCGTCGGTCAGGTGGATTCCCTGCTTGGTGAGGCGCTCGGACAGGAGTTTGTCGCGCGGGCGTTTGGGCCGGAACTGAAGGCCTCAACGCTCAGCATGACGCTGCAGATCGAGCAGGCCATGCGCCGCGATATCGAGAGTCTTACCTGGATGAGTGACCCGACCAGGCATCATGCGTTGGTGAAGCTGGACGCCATCGTCAACAAGATCGGTTATCCGGATCATTGGCGGGACTACACACCGGTAGAGATTCGCCGCGACGACTTCTTTGGCAACGCGATGCGCGCTACGGTATTCGAATCACGACGCCAGATCGCCAGGATCGGCAAGCCGCTCGATCGGTCCGAATGGGGGATAACGCCACCGACCGTCGATGCGTACTTCAATCCGCAGATGAACGACATCAATTTCCCTGCCGGTGTGCTGCAACCGCCGCTGTACGATCCGGCGATGGACGACGCGCCGAACTATGGCGATACCGGCGGCACCATTGGACACGAGCTCACTCATGCCTTCGACGACGAGGGGCGGCAATTCGACGCCAAGGGGAATCTATCGGACTGGTGGACGATTGCCGACGCGCAGCGGTTCAAACAGCGCGCCCAGTGCATCGTCGATCAGTACGCGCAGTACACCGTCGTCGACGACATTCACATCAACAGCCGGCTCACCCTGGGTGAGGATATCGCCGATCTGGGCGGCCTGATCCTGGCCCACATGGCCTGGATCGCGCAGACCGCCGGTCAGACACTCGCGGATCGGGACGGCCTGACACCGGAGCAGCGTTTTTTTGTGGGCTACGCGCAGTGGGCGTGCGACAACCAGAAGCCCGAGGAGCAGCGCCTGCATGCGAAGACCGATCCGCATTCGCCGAGCCGGTACCGAGTCAATGGCCTGGTCGTCAACATGCCGGAGTTCCAGCAGGCCTTCAGCTGCCAGGCGGGAGCGCCGATGGTGAAGACGAATCGCTGCCGCGTGTGGTGAGTGCGCGCTGATCAGTGCAGCCGCTGAGCCTCGATCCATTCATTGGTGCGGGCATCGAGCAGATCGAGCGGCAGCACGCCGGCGTTGAGCATCTGGTCGTGGAAGGCACGAATGTCGAACCGCGGCCCCAATGCGTGCTGCGCGCGTTCGCGCAGTTCACGGAACTTCAGCTGACCGAGCTTGTACGCCAGGGCCTGTCCGGGCCACGCGATGTAACGATCCGTTTCGGTCTGGATGCTGGGTTCGTCGATGGCGGCGGATTGCCGGAAAAACTCGACCACCTGGTCGCGACTCCAGCCCATCGAGTGAATCCCGGTGTCGACCACCAGGCGCACGGCGCGATGCAGCTCGCTCGACAGCAGGCCGAAGTCGCTGCCGGGATCCTGGTAGAAGCCGACTTCCTTGCCCAGCTGCTCGGCGTACAGCGCCCACCCTTCGACGTAGCCTGAGTTGTCCAGATGCTGCCGGAACTTGGGCAGGCTGGTCAGCTGCTGGGCGATCGAGAGCTGCAGGTGATGTCCGGGGATGCCTTCGTGGTAGGCGACGGCTTCATCCAGCAGCAGCGTGCGATGGGCGAAGTTCGAGGTGGCCACGACCACGCGACCCGGCCGGGTGCCGTCGGGTGTGCCGATGTTGTAGTGCGTGGCCATCGCCGCCTGGAAGGGCGGCATGGCTTCAACCGTGATCGGTGAATCCGGGATGGTGCCGAACAACTCGGGTAACTTCGGCCACATCTGGGCGATATAGCGGCCGAAGTCGGCCACAATCTGCTCCGCAGAGGTCGGTATGTACTTCGGGTTGGCATTCAGCGCGGCACGGAACGACGGCACGTCGTTGAAGCCCTGCGATTGCGCGAGCGCCAGCATTTCGGCTTGGATGCGATCGATTTCCTTCAGGCCGATGTCATGGATCTGCGCCGGCGTCAGACTGCTGACCGTCGTACGGCTGCGGATGTCGTTGAGATAGCGGGCCTCGCCGCCCGGCAGCGAAGTCACGCTGAGCGCGGTGCGGCCCTGCGGCGCATATTCGTTGGCAATGAAGCGGGCGAAATCCTCGTACGCAGGCAAGACCTCCTGGGTGACCACCTCGGTGATCGCCGCGGTCAGACGCTGCTGCTCATCGGCCGGGATGCTGGCAGGATACTTGCGAGTCGGCAGCAGGAATGGATCCTCGGCGATCACGCCCTGGCACTGCGCCGGCACCTTCTCCAGCAGAAAGCGTACCGGCATCAGGTGATCCCGCATCCCGGCGCGCAGGACTTCCTTGGTCTGGGAGAATGCCTGAGGAATACGGCGCAGCCGGGCGATGTAGTCCTGGTAGTGCTGTACCGAGTCGAGCGGCACCGCCAGCGGCAGGTCGGCCAGGTCCACGTGCGGGCCGGACATCTGGCTCACCGGCATCTCGTATTCCTTGAACTGGTAGTCATCCAGATCCTGCTGCAGCGTGCGCAGCATCACCTGGTGCGACAGCCGGTCCTGATCCGAAAAGCCGTCGACCGAGATCGCCTTGAGGCGCTCAACGAAATCGACTTCGGTGCTGTGAATGGTCTCGACCGCAGTCAAAGAATAGTCGTTGAGGCGATCGTTATAGCGATAGTCACCGCGCTCGGTGGCGCTCTCGGGATGCATCTTCAGGTCGAACTCATATTCCGCTTCGAAGATGGCATTCTGCGCGGCCAGGCGCGATTCGACGGAGGCGGATGGCGGCGGCAGTGACTGGCAGGCCGACAGGCCGGTACCGCAGCATGCGGCGAGCAGGGCGAGGAGCAGCGTGCGCATGGACGAGAGGTTACCATCGGTGCCCGGAGTGCATGCTGACCAGCATGCGACTCCAGACACCGGTCCAGAACAGCGTCAGCGACACGCCCAGCAGCCCCAGCGGAATCAGAGTGCGCACCACCAGCGGGCGTTTGTCCCCCCGACGCCAGGACAGCACGCTGCCGTAGGTGATCACCGTGAAGCCGATGCCGACGAACACCCAGAACAGCGGCACCGGCGGGGTGACCGGATCGGACACGATCAGCGGACTGAAGATGGCGAGCAGATAAACGGTGGCGAGCAGCGACCAGGTTCTGAGCTTGTCGATGTCCATGAACCTTGAGTCAGCCCTGTCGAAGTGCTGCGGCGACATGCCGTCAGCGAGGTTAGCACGGCTCAGTGCTGCGGCAGCGTCCCGAACTGCCCCGCGAGCAGTCGTTCGCCATGTTCGAGCACGTAGTAGCGGAACGATTCGGCCGCGGGCGACAGGGTCTTGGCCTGCGGATGAATGATGAACCAGCGGCGCATCAACGGCAGGTCTTCAACCTGCAGGATCTTCAGCAGTCCGAATTGCAGCTCGAGTCCGAGCGTGTGCAGCGACAGAAATGCCAAGCCCATGTCGGCGATAACCGCCTGCTTGATGGTCTCGTTGCTGGGCATTTCCATGACCGCAAGCGGCTCGACCTGGTGATCGCGAAAGAACTGTGTCATCGAGGCGCGCGTGCCGGAGGTCGGCTCCCGCACGATGAAGGGCTGCGATGCCAGCGCCGCGGCGGGTATGTGCTCCTGGGCCGCGAACGGATGGGTGGGCGAGGAGACGATCACGTACGGATGCGCGGCAAACGGTTCCGCGCGCGTGGCGAGTTCGTGCGGCGGCCGTCCCATGATCGCCAGATCGACTTCGTTGCGCGTCAGCGATTCGACCAGCGATTCGCGATTGCCGACCGAGAGCCGCAGCTCCACCGCCGGGTGTTCGGTTCGAAACTGCGCCAGCAGCCGTGGCACGAAGTACTTTGCCGTGCTGACCATGCCGATCGTCAGCGTGCCGCCCTTCAGGCCCCGGAAGCGCGCAATGGTGTCCTCGGCCTCGCGCAGCGAACCCAGGATCCGGCGCGCGTGCACCAGGAAATACTCGCCCGTCATCGTCAGGGAGGCGGATCGACCCACGCGATCGAACAGCGGCAGTCCGATTTCGGTTTCGAGGTCACTGATCTGCATCGACACGGCTGGAGGACTGATGTGCATCTCCTCGGCCGCGCGCGCGAAACTGCCGTGCTTGGCGGCAGCCGCAAACACCCGCAGCTGTCGAATGGAGACGTTCAGCATCGATAGATAATATAAGGCTTATCTAAAAAGTCAAAAGATCTGACTATTACTTATCTATAGGGTCCCGTAACGTGTGCTGCACGCCTGATCGCACGCGAGGAGCCCCTAAAATGTCGAATGTACGTCCCCTGAGCACCCCCGAGACCGCCGCCGCCAAACGCTACAAGGCCGGGGTACTGCGTTATGTTGAAATGGGTTACTGGCAGCCCGACTACAAGCCACTCGA
>Ga0181516_10002992_pt1 | contig 11603 bp, 8 predicted proteins | sample PEATcosm2014_Bin_25_FD_121104 | JGI IMG/M metagenome (GOLD analysis project Ga0181516, IMG submission 121104) | Peatland microbial communities from MTU Mesocosm Facility, Houghton, MI, USA - PEATcosm2014_Bin01_10_metaG | ecosystem: Environmental > Terrestrial > Soil > Wetlands > Peat | place...
CGTGCACACACCCCTCCCCTACCCCCTTCGCTCCCTCTTCGCCATATCCGATCCAGTTTCAGGGCAGTTCCGCATTGCACGCAGCGCGTCTGCCGCACCGCAGGTGCCGCGAAGCGGAGTTGGCCCCACCGCAGGTGCCTTATCGGCCCGTTCCGCCCACCGTCATGCGGTCCAGCTTGATGGTCGGCATGCCCACGCCCACCGGCACGCTCTGTCCGTCCTTGCCGCACGTCCCGATGCCCTCATCGAGCTTCAGGTCGTTGCCCACCATCGACACGTACTTCAGCGCTTCCGGTCCATTCCCGATCAGCGTCGCATCCTTCACCGGAGCGGTAATCTTGCCGTCCTCGATCAGGTAAGCCTCCGACGCTGAAAACACAAACTTGCCGTTGGTGATGTCCACCTGCCCGCCGCCAAAGTTCACGGCATACAACCCGCGCTTCACACTGCGCAGAATATCCTCGGGCGCATCGTCGCCCGCCAGCATATAAGTGTTCGTCATCCGCGGCATGGGAATGCAGTGATAGCTTTCGCGCCGCCCCGAGCCGGTGTTGGCCGTGCCCGTCAGCCGCGCCGACAGCTTATCGGTCAAGTAGCCCTTCAGCACGCCGTTCTCAATCAGCACGGTCTCCTGCGTCGGAGACCCTTCGTCATCCACGTTCAGCGAACCGCGCCGCCCGGCCATTGTGCCGTTGTCCACCACCGTCACCTTCGAGCTGGCGACGGATTGCCCGATCAACCCTGCAAACGCCGAGGTTTTCTTCCGATTAAAGTCCGCTTCCAATCCGTGCCCCACGGCCTCATGCAGCAGAATGCCCGGCCATCCCGGCCCCAGCACCACCTGCATCTCGCCCGCCGGCGCCGGCACCGCGCCCAGTTGCAAAATCGCTCCTCGCGCCGCTTCCTGTGCCAGGTGTTCCGGGCTCTTGCTGCCCGCAAAAATGTCCAGTCCGCCGCGTCCGCCCGCTCCCGCCGTGCCCTTCGTCGTCAGCGCTTCTTCCTTCGCAATCACAAACACATTCAGCCGGCACAACGGCTGCGTATCGCTGGCAAACGCGCCATCCGAAGCCGCAATCAAAATCCTTCTCAGCTCTTCGCTATAGCTCGACCGCACCTGCACGATTCGCTGGTCAAACGCCCGCGCAGCCCGGTCCGCGCGCAAAATCAGTTCGAGGCGCGCCGCCAGATCCAGATCAAATCCGCCCAGCGGCACAGGATACAAATCCGCCGCCGCCGTCTCAGTGAATCCCTGCACCAGTTGCTTGGCTGGCCCCGACGCAATCAGCGCCGCCGTCCGCGCCGCATGCAGCAGCCGCTCCGGGCTCAGGTTGTCGGTGTAGGCGTAGCCCGTCCGCTCGCCGCTCAGCACGCGAATCCCGCATCCTGCGCTCGTTCCCTGGCTGGCCGACTTCACAATCTGCTCATCCACGCCCAGCGCCGTCGACATCACCGACTCAAAATACAAATCCGCGTAGTCGCCGCCGGCACTCAGGGCTTCGCCCAGGCAGCGCTCCAGCAGCCGCTCGGTAATGCCAAATTTTTCAAAAAAATAACGTCTGTGGCTCGCAGCAGGGGAAGGTGCGGGATTCGTCATTGTCCTTCTAGTTTACGCTTTTGCCCGGTCGCACGCTGCCCCGCGCCACCGTTTCATCTCTTGATGCCGCCACTGCCATCCGGTACCGCAACAGCCAATCTCGTGCTACATTTTTGCAATGAAGAAGCTGGTTCTCGCTGCCCTGTTGTTGATTGCGTTTGCAAGCCCCGCATTCTCCGCGACCACGCACCACCATCGTCATCACCACCATCATCACCACGCCGCATAGACAGGCCCGCTGATTCCAGCGCCACCTCGCGACTCGCTCTCCGTGTGTCCTCCAGCGGTTGGGCACGTTTTCCGAGCAATCCCAACGACGACCCATTCGAGTTCCAGCCGCCAAGGCTGCCGCTCCTGGGTCGTTGTGACTTTTGGGCCCTACCGCGCAGGCCCTTCTCGTGCTACATTGCGACCATGAAGAAGTTCGCTGCCGCCGCGCTCTTATCCATCGCACTCGCTGCGCCCGCTCTCGCCTCCGTGCCCGCCCAGCAGCCGGTCGTCAAGCATCATGTCACCAAGCCCAGGCCGGTTCACGCCACCAACCCTTACCTCAAACACGCCAACCATAAAGCCAAGCGCGGCCACTACAAGAAGTTCTAGTCTTAACCACCTCACCGCAGCCGCACCAGCCCGCGCCACCGAACCATGATTTTCCGCTAGACTTGGCTCCATGACCGACCAGAACGATCCTCGCTATCCCATCGGAAAATTTGAGCGGCCCGCAGCCTCCACTCCCGAGCTCCGCTCCTCGCAAATCCAAATCCTTCGCGAACTCCCCACGCACCTGCGCGCCGCTGTCGCCGGTCTCAACGACGCCCAGCTCGACACTCCTTACCGCGACGGTGGCTGGACCATCCGCCAGGTCGTCCATCACATCGCCGACAGCCACGCCAACTCCTACGTTCGCTTCAAGCTCGCGCTCACCGAGGATTCGCCCACCATCAAGTCCTACGACGAAGCCGCCTGGGCCAACCTCGCCGACAGCCGCTTGCCTGTCGACGTTTCGCTCGCCTTCACTGCGGCTGTCCACGCCCGTCTCGTCGCGCTGCTCGACTCCATGAGCGACTCTGACTTCCAGCGCACCTTTCACCATCCCGAACGCGGCAACACCGATCTCGCTACAAATCTCGCCATCTACGCCTGGCACTCCCGTCACCACACCGCTCACATCACCAGCCTGCGCGCCCGTCAGGGCTGGTAGGGCGCGCGCATGGGCCCGGCTATTAACGCCGCTACTACCGCGCAGCTCGCCAAGGCCATCGAGCAATTCCTCTCAGACCATCCTGCCGCCGCCGTTCTAGAGGACGGCCGCGTCGCCTTCGAGATGCGCACCGCTCATTACTCCATCGACGACTCCCATGGCCGCTGCCTGCTTCACCTCTGGTCTGAGGAGTCCAATCTCATTCGCACCGTCCTCGAGGTCCATCCGCGCGCCCACAGTCTTCGCCTCCTCACGCGTCGCATGGGCGCCGCCAAGCCGCAAGCCCTCGAACTCATTCCATCGAGCGACCGCCGCACTCCCACCACCCGCGACGCCGCGCGCCGCAACCACCAGCGCCTCCTCGATCGCGTCCTCACCCGCGCCTTCCTCGGCGCCAAGGTCGACGGGCTTCGCTCAGCGATGGATCTGGAACATAGCTTCGGTCCCGCCTATGTGCGCGGCCGATTGCTCCGTGGCATAGCCGCCGATGCAGTCATCGGAGTCAGCCAGGCCGAGTCCGGCGCGGCGGTCGACGGCATTCTCACCCTCGGCATTCTCTGGCTCGACTATTGCCGTCAGCACAGCGACGGCCGCCGTCACTTTGGCGGTCTCAAGGTCATCGTGCCGCCTGGCGCCTGGCGCACTACTGCGGAGCGCATGGCGTGGCTCAATCACGCTGCCGCCGACTTCCAGCTTTTCACTCTCGACGAGCGAAACGAAGAACTCGTCCCCATCGACTTCCGCGACACCGGAAACTTCGAGTCGCGCCTTATTCATGCCTTCTCTGCCGAGGCCACGTTTGAACGCTGCAAGGCCGGCATCGACCGTCTCCTGTCGCTGGCGCCACCCGCCGACGTAAATCGCGTCGAGATTCGCCCCCGCTCCGCCTCCGAGGTCAGTCTCCTGCTGCACGGCCTCGACTTCGCCCGCATCCGTCACGGCGCTGCCGCCCACTCCTTCTCCCGCGCCGATGAAATCACCTTCGGCGCCGGCGCCAACGAAACTCCGCTCACTCCCGAGAACGAGCCTCTCTGCCGCGAACTTTTCGCCCGCCTCTTCTTGAGCCGCCATCCCGACGGCATGCAGACCGACGCCCTTTTTCGCCTTCAACCCGAGCGCTGGCTCGAGTCGCGCCTCCGCCAAAATCTCAATGAGCTGCTGCCCAGCCTGCGCGGCGATCTGCTCTATTCGCAGGTGCCCACGCTCTCCTCCGGCGATCGCGGCATGCTCGACCTGCTCACCCTCGACCGCAAGGGCCGCCTCCACGTCCTCGAGCTCAAGGCCAACGAAGATCTGCACCTGCCCCTCCAGGCCCTCGACTATTGGATCCGCGTGCGCGCCCTCAACGCCGACCGCCAAAAAACTCCCGCCGCCGATCGCCCTCTCACAGCATTCGAACGCCAGGGCTACTTCGCCGGCGCCGAGGTCTCCCCCCTCGTGCCTCATCTTTTGCTGCTCGCCCCGGCCTTGCGCATTCACCCGGCAAACGAGCCGGTCCTGCGCTACTTCGCCCCAGAGATTGACTGGGAACTGATCGCCCTCGGCGAGGATTGGCGTCGGGAGCTCAAAGTCATCTTCCGCAAGCGCAGCACCGACGCCCGCACCTGAGTTCGCTGCACATCCTTGAATCCAAAGGGCTTATTTTCAAGAGAATTGACCCGACCCAGCCTTCCAACTTTGCCGCCCGCATTCCCAAAACGATTTGGAGGACCAAAATGGACGGCCCCGCTACACTTTGTTGCCTCGAAGTGATATAAATCACATCGTTCCCCCCGCAAGAACATCAGAATCAATCATCCGCAGCTCAGTACTTTCGTTTGGGCGCGCAGGCGATGGTTTGGGCTTTTCTGCCGATAAGCCTCGCAGAGGGGAATTCATCAACGTGCTAACCAAAGCTCTCAATCGTCCTCAATTGGTCTTGGTTCCATCCGCCGGCCGGCCCGACGGCTACTTCGGCGACCTCCGCAAAGCCTCTCTTCGCGATGCGGCAACTTTCGATCCCGAATTCGCCTCCCGCTACGACGCCGAGGCCAAGGGACTTGGCTGCGTGCGCGGCGTCCGCTTCGCTGTCGCCATCGAAGCCGCCTCGGCCCTCGCGTTCTACGGCCTCTGGCAGCTCTGGCACTTCGTCCGCTAGACAGGCACACTCAAGTAGATCCGCTGCGAATGCGGGCGCGCCAGGAGAGCGTATTCTTTCCCCGGCACTCGCTTACTTCTTCAGCGGCTTCAGCGCAAAGTAGTAGAGCGAAAACGCCAGCAGCGCAAACGCCGCCACCGATACCCAGGTGTGATCCAGAAATGTTCCGGCAGGGAAGTTAAGAATGTCGCCCTTGTCGGCGGTGGTCTCATAGCCCTTAAGCGCGACGCCCATCAACCCCACAATGCCGCCCGCCGCAATCAGCCCTGACGCAAACAGCGATCCCGGCGAAATTTCACTCTCTGCTTCTTCCGCGTTGCCTCCGGCCTTCTTCACCGCCTGGTCGACAAACCACCGCACCGCGCCGCCACAGAAAATCGCCAGCGTCGTCCCAATCGACAGATACGCGCCCACCGCAAACGACAGCGAGCGAATCCCCAGCAACTCCACCGCAATCACCAGAAAGACACCCAGCATCACCAGGCCCCACGGCAGCTTGCGGGTCAGGATGCCGTTGATCACCGTGGCCATCAGCCGCGCTTGCGGAGCCGCCGCCTTTTCGCTGCCGATGCCTTGCACCCACTGCACTTCAATATTGCCGCTGGCCGGCGAATAGAGATATTTTCCGTCCGCCAACTCAGCCGAGCCCAACGCATTCAGCACCACGTATTCGCTCTTGTGGTGCAGCGTTGTGGTCTTGTCGGGATTGATCACCCTGAACTGGTCCGGGACCCGCGCGTCCTGTTGCACCGAGACTCCGGGGTGCGAGGCGGAAATGTTCCAGGGCCGTGGTGCGGCGTCAAAGTGCTGCAAGCCGGTATTCATCACGTTCAGCGTGTAGCCGATGACCACGGTGGACACCACCACGCCGATCATCAGCGCAACCTGCTGCTTCCACGGCGTCGAACCGATCAGATAGCCTGTCTTCAAATCCTGCGACGTGTCTCCAGAATTCGACGCCGCGATGCACACCACGCCGCCGATGGTGATGGCCAGCGCGCCAAATGCCGGCGCCGTCCAGCCCTGCACCAGAAAGATCGCCGAGGTCGCCATCAGCGTTGCGATGGTCATGCCCGAGACCGGGCTTGCCGAGCTGCCGATCAGGCCCACGATGCGCGAACTCACCGTCACAAACAGGAATCCGAAGACGACCACCAGCAGCGACGCTGCAAGGTTGGCCGCCCATCCCACGTAGGCGCCCGGCACCGGCTTGAATTCGAGGAAGAAGAACATCACCGCGACCAGGATCACCGAGCCGAAGACAACCACGCTCATCGAAAGATCGTCTTCAGTGCGGATTGGCTTTTTCGCGTCGGCCGAGCCCGATCGCATGGTTTTGAAGCCCGCCGTGAGCGCATTCACGATGGTCGGCATGGTCTTCAGCAGTGTGATCAGCCCCGCCGCGGCCACTGCGCCCGCACCCATGGGCCGGATATACGTCGACCACAACTGGCTCGGCCCCATCTGCGCAATCGGAATCGTGCCTGGATAAATCGGATTGGGCAGCGCCTTGCCAAAGAAATAAATCAGCGGCATCAGCACCAGCCATGAGAACATGCCGCCGGCAAAAATGATGCCTGCCACGCGCGGTCCGATGATGTAGCCCACGCCCAGGTATTCCGGCGTCGCATCGGCCTTGATCGACGCGCCTTTCATGATGTGCTGCGGGCCAAAGTCCGGTTGAAACTCCGGGGTGCCCGGCCAGGCCTTAAAAATGTTGTCGTTCTGGAAAAGCGTGTAGAGTGCGCCCAGCCCCAGGCCGAGAAACACGCGGCTGGCCAGCGATCCGCCCTTTTCTCCGGCGATCAGCACGTCGGCGCAAGCCGTGCCTTCGGGATAAGTGAGTGTGCCATGCTCTTCCACAATCAATTGCCGCCGCAGCGGGATCATGAACAGCACGCCCAGCCAGCCGCCGATCAACGCCAGCAAAAAGATGCGCGAGTATTCGAGATCGAAGCCCAGAAAAACCAGCGCCGGCAGCGTGAAGATCACTCCCGACGCTATCGACTGCCCCGCGTTGCCGGTGGTCTGCACAATATTGTTTTCGAGAATCGAAGCACGGCCAAAGGCGCGCAAAATGCTGATAGAAAGCACGGAGATAGGGATCGAAGCAGCCACCGTGAGCCCCGCGCGCAGGCCAACATATACAGTGACGGCGCCAAAGATGATGCCAAAAATGCAACCCAGCAAAATAGCCCGAAACGTAAACTCCGGCCGATGATCGTCGGGCGAAACAAATGGCTGAAAATCGGGCACGGATTGCCTCCCACGGTCTGTTGTCAAGATGTCTGCAATTGCCTGAAAGGGCGAGTGTAGCAGCTAGGTCTCCGTCATTGTCGATCCCTTCGTTTGCGAGCCTGCACTTGCCCTGCCGCGGTCGCGTTATCCCCGCCGCCGATGCCGGCAGCGGCTGTTACCGCCGTCCTACTCGCGTGCTACGAAGTACCTGACTTTTCTGCGCCTAAAGTAACTTGATCCGCCCAGCGCAAACTGCCGATTTATATAGACACAGACGCTCCAATTACTCCAGAATTCAAACCAATCAGGGTTCTCCTTTTCACTTGCTCGACCGCCTCCATTCAATTCCAAAACCAGAGGAGCCTTCGTGAACCGAAGCATCAGAAACCTCATGCTCTCCTTCTCCGCGATCTTCGCGATCGCGGTCGCCAGTGGCCATGCTCAATCTGTCTTGACCCACCATGTGCGCAGCGAAGTGCGCAGTGGTCTGGCGCAGCCCGTTGGCCGCATGCCCGCCAGCCAGACTCTTCAGCTCGATCTCGTTCTTCCCCTCCGCGATCCCGCCGGCCTCAAGAGCTTTCTCAGCGAGGTCTACAATCCGTCGAGCCCCATCTACCGCCAGTTCCTCACCCCGCAGCAATTCACGGCCAAGTTCGGTCCCACTCAGGATCAGTACGACGCCGTTCTCCGCTTTGCGAAAAACTACGGCCTCGAAGTGGTAGGCGGTTCGCGCGACGGCATGGAGGTCCAGGTCAAAGGCAGCGTGGCCGCGATTGAAACCGCGTTTCACGTGAACATGATGACCTATCAGCACCCCACCGAAAATCGCGTCTTCTACGCACCCGATTCTGAACCGACATTCGATCTGCCCTTCAGCCTGTGGCACATCTCCGGCCTCAGCAACTATTCCATTCCGCATCCTCTGTATGTCAGCAAAACCGAGTACGCCGCGGCCCACGGCATCGAGGCCGAAGCAGTCGTTTCTCACGCCACCACCGGCTCCGGCCCTTCGGCGTCCTTCCTCGGCAGCGACATGCGCGCCGCCTATTACGGCACCGGAGGCCTCACCGGCTCCGGCCAAAACCTTGGCCTCTTTGAATACGAAGGCACCGATCTTGCCGACCTCACCACCTATTACAAAAATGTGGGCCAGACCGAGCCCTTGACCCCTGTACTGCTTTCCGTCGATGGCACCAGCACAAGCTGCCTCTACACGCGCGCAGGCGGCGACTGCGACGACACTGAACAAACCCTCGACATGACCCAGGCTCTCGGCATGGCTCCGGGATTGGCGAGCCTCGTCGTCTACATCGGCTCAACCGACACCGCAATCATCAGCGCCATGACCACGCACAGCCCGCTGCCCACCACCATCGGCTGCTCCTGGGGCTGGACTCCCGACGATCCCACAACCCTCGATCCTTACTTTGAAAAAATGGCCTCCCAGGGGCAGAACTTCTTCGCTGCATCGGGCGACAGTTCTACATGGTCGTCCCGCAATGAAGCATGGCCTGCCGATGACGCCAACGTCATCTCTGTCGGCGGCACCGATCTGACCACCGCCAGCGCCGCTGGCCCCTGGAAATCTGAAACTGCATGGACCGACAGCGGCGGCGGCATCTCGCCCGACAAGATCGCCATCCCGTCGTGGCAACAGATTTCAGGCGTGATCAATTCCAGCAACAAGGGATCGACCACCTACCGCAACGGCCCCGACGTATCGGCCAATGCCAATTTCACTTTCTACACCTGCGCCGACCAGACCGCGTGTCTGGCCAATGAATACGGCGGCACCAGCTTCGCCGCTCCCATGTGGGCCGGATACATCGCTCTCGTTAACCAGCAACTGGCTTCCCAGGGCGACAAGACGATCGGCTTCATCAACCCCACCATCTACGCGCAAAACGTCACGTCCAGCTATGCCGCCGACTTCCACGACATCACCAGCGGCACCTCCGGCAGCTACTCGGCCGTCACCGGATACGATCTGGTCACTGGCTGGGGCAGCCCCAACAGCGGCCTGCTCGCGGCGCTCACCGGCTCCTCCACCACATCGCCGAGCTACAGCATCTCTGCTTCGCCCACCTCCGTCTCAGTCGCTGTGGGCAGCACAGGGACCTCCACCATCACCAGCACGGTCGGCGGCGGCTTCGACTCTGCCGTGACGCTGTCGGCCTCAGGCCAGCCGTCCGGCGTCACCGTCGGCTTCAGCCCAACCTCAATCACCGGAGCCGGAACCTCGACCGCGACCTTCACCGTGGCCTCTACAACAGCTCCGGGAACCTATACGATCACGATCTCTGGAACCTCGGGCAGCACGGTTGAGACCACGACCGTCTCGCTCACGGTCACCGGAACGACGGCTGGCTTCTCCATCAGCGCATCGCCAACCTCAATCAGCGTGACGCGCAGCTCTTCCGGCTCTGTCACCATCACCTCCGCAATCACGGGTGGCTTCAGCGGCGCAATTGCTCTGACGGCCTCGGGGCAGGGAAGCGGCACCACGATCGCCTTCACCCCAACCTCCATCACCGGAGCGGGAACCTCAACGATGAAGATCACCGCGAGCAGCAGGGCAACCACCGGTACCAAGACCATCACCATCACCGGCAAGAGCGGGAGCACGAGTCAAACAACCACCGTCTCGCTGACCATTGTGAGATAACGACCGCACTGCCATCGCGTCTTGATAGTCGCGAACCAATCAACCCCAGCCAACCAGCCCGGACCGCAAAGGTCCGGGCTTTTTGCGTGCGCTTCCCTTATCGCCCGCCGTCGCCCGCATCCCAAATCCCCACTGGGCCGCCTTCGCCTACTCGGTGACATTTACTGCGATCTGCTTCCTCCCCGTCTGGTTCATGTACCGCCGGAAGATTTTTTTGAAAGTCTGAGCAACTGGTTGCGGCAACGCGCGTCTGATGAAGAGGCCCCGCAGTTCAGCCTCGGCATCGTCTGACTCAACACTGCGGCCGAAAGTCATGAGTGCATTTGTTCGGAGGTCCAGGTGAGCACTGCTCAGGCAGCCACCCTTGAGAGCGTGCCGGAGGGCGATTCCCCGTCTTCCCCACGTGGCGCATGGGTTGTATTCGAACTCGTCATCGGCTACGCCCTGATCCTCGCCGTCATCTGGACGTCTCGTCCCCTGCAGCATTGGCTCTACTGGGGAGCCATCGCATGGTTCGCAATCTCCATCCTGATTTCATTCCCGGGATGGAAAGCGATGGGGATTTCCGTCACTGGATTCCGTCGTTCCATCTGGGTCGTCGGCGTCGCCGTTTTCATGGCCGCGGCTGCGACCCTGCTGGCGAGCGATCTCCACACGCTCCATCGCCCCCACGGCCTCATGCAGTGGGTCCTGGCCTTCGGCGGCTACACTGTCTGGGCCCTCGCGCAGCAATTCCTCTTGCAGGGATATTTTCTTCTCCGCCTTGTGCGCATCCTTCCCAGCGCCACCTGGGCCGCCGTTACCGCAGCCTCTGTATTCGCCCTGGCGCACTTACCCAACCCCATCCTCGCGCCTGTTACCCTCATCTGGGGACTGACGGCCTGCCTCATCTTTCTCAAGTCCCGCAACATCTGGCCGCTCGCCATCGCCCACGCCATCTTCGGCATCTGCCTGGCCATCACCATCCCCGGCCCTGTGCTTCACAACATGCGCGTCGGTCTCGGCTACATCACTTACCGCGCGCCCCGGCACATTCACCTCAGCCAAAGCGACCACACAGTATCAACCGTCGCGTGGGTCAACGCCGACGCTCCAACGCGCCTATCCGCCCGCCACGCTCTTCCATAGAACACGCCGGCCACCGCGGCCATCAGCACATAACGCCAGTTGAAGCTCGTGGTCCTCTTGTTCCAGTGCGCCAACCCAAAAATAAGCGCCGTCAACAGCAGAGATCCGATCCGTCCAATCCTCCGCTCCAGCAGGTTCTGCACCCATCCGCGAAAGAAAAGCTCCTCTGGAATCGCGATAAACAAAAACGTGAACACAAACGCTGCAACCGTCCGCAGCGGATTGGGCCACATCGCATGCACATGCAGAAATCCCAAACCCAGCCCCAGCGGAATCGCTATCACTGCGTAAATCAGAAACTCCCGCAGCCCCACCCCAACGTCGCGGCCTCGCAGGCGCAGATCAAATCCAACTCCGTCTAATTGCCTCACTGCGAGGAACCCGAAAATTCCAGCATCGACCAGCAGCATCTTGCCCAGCGCTGCCAGCCCCTGCGGCCACGCCGCCTCAAACCAGCGCAGATCGACCGCGACTCCTAGCACCGCCAAAATCGCGAAGTCCCGCCAGTTTCCGCGCCCTCGTTTGTCCGCTCCTCTCGCTTGTTCCAGCACAAATGCGATCGCGGCCGGCAGCAGCGCGTAGAGTGCCAGCCATCCCCAGTTGAAAATTTTGAAGGCATCCGCGATCAGCGCATACGGCA
>Ga0181516_10002993_pt1 | contig 11597 bp, 15 predicted proteins | sample PEATcosm2014_Bin_25_FD_121104 | JGI IMG/M metagenome (GOLD analysis project Ga0181516, IMG submission 121104) | Peatland microbial communities from MTU Mesocosm Facility, Houghton, MI, USA - PEATcosm2014_Bin01_10_metaG | ecosystem: Environmental > Terrestrial > Soil > Wetlands > Peat | place...
GTCGGGACGCCATCAAGACATATCTCGCGTACTACAACGGGGAGCGAAGTCACATGGGCATCAACTTCCTTACTCCATTCAAAAAAATCGCCGAAACTATTCCAAGCTATTGACCAGAAAACGTAGACATAAAAACCCTTATAAAATAAGGTCTAAAATCTATTTAGATGCCGGATCTATCCTATTATTCAGCCTACTTCGCCCTCGCCGCCTTCAGCGCTTCGCCCAGCCAGACGAGCTGGTCGAGCATTGTGTCGCCCACCTTTTCAAAGGAGGACGTGTCAAAAACTCCTTCCGCGTTCACCAAGGTCCATGGCGAATTCATGTTGACGGTCTTCGGCACGGGATACATTTGCAAGTCGCTGTTCACCACCTGCTTCAATTGTTCCACCGACCGCACACCGCCGTTCGCGCCGTATCCCACGAACGCCGCCGGCTTGTTCACCCACTCGGCGTAAATGTAATCGATCGCGTTCTTGAGCGACGGCGTGTAGCCGTGATTGTACTCCGCTGCCACAAAAATGAATCCGTCCGCTTCGCCGATCTTCGCCGCCCATTTCTTTGCGACATCGTTCGGATAATTGCCGTTCACCGCCGCGGCAGGAAACTGCGCCTCCGCGAACACCGGCAGGGGATAATCTTTAAGATCGAGCAGCTCCACGTCCAGCCCCTCTTTTACTTTCGCTTTTTCGAATATCCACTTTGCTGGCTTGTCGCCGAACCGTCCCTCGCGAATGCTTCCCAAAATGACTTTTATTTTTAACATAGTTTTAATTAATAGGTTTTAATGATTATTTAATATTGGCTGTTATCGTTTCGACTTTTTTCGTTTTGACTTTTTAGGATGATTCATGCCGTGCGTCAGATGTTTCAACAGATCGAGCGTGTGTTTCGCGTTGAACTCGTAGAACACTTCCTTGCCGCGCCGCTCATCTACCACCAGGTTGCACGCCTTCAGCGTTTTCAGGTGCTGCGACACGGCGGACTGCGAAAGCTTGGCGAGCTTCGTCAGCTCGTTCACCGTTTTCGGGCCCTTCAGCAGCGCCTCGATGATCCGGTAGCGCGTCGCGTTCCCGATGCCCTTGCCGAATTTGTTCACTTCACCGCAGAGATCGGACATATTTAGATATTAGCATATGCTTATATGTTGTCAAGGCGGTGCTTGTGGTGGCCCGGCTGCCGGCGTCGTTGCGAGGTTGCGTCCTCACGGCTCCGTTTTATACTGTAGCTATAGATGCCAACTTATAACGAAAAATCGAGCTTCACCGCGCAGGGTCTTGTGCTGCGACGGATGCTTTGGACCGACCTGCCGCTCTCGCGCGAGATATTCGACGCGTTCGAAAAGATCCACCCCGCAACCGCCGCCGATTGGCAATTCATAAAAGACAGCCCTTTCGTGCCGACCTTCGAGGTGCGCTATCGTATGACCGATCGCATATTGGCGCAGAAGGGGATCAAGCAGATCTTCGAGCTCGCGAGCGGGCTTTCGCCGCGCGGCCTTGTCATGGCCGCCGCCGACCCCGCCTGCACGTTCGTCGAGGTGGATCTTCCCGACGAGATTGCGCTCAAGCGGGCGGTCATCGGTAATCTTGTGACGGCCGGAGCGATCAAATCGCCAGGTAAGAACTTCCAGCTGCTGGAAGGGAGCGTTATTGAAGAAAAAGTTTTTGCAAAGGCGGCCGCGCTTTTTCGCGAGGAACCCGTAGCCGTCGTCTGCGAGGGGCTGTTGCGGTATCTTTCTTTCGACGACAAGACGATTTTGGTTCAGCACGTTTACAACCTCCTGAAAAAATTCGGAGGGGTGTGGATCACTCCGGATATCGAGTCGCTCGATAATCGCCAACAAACTCTTAGTCGACAAACACCGGGAATGCGCGGCGTTGATGTCGAGAAAAATATCTTTCCAACTCTCGATGCGGCCCGGGAATATTTCGAAGGCTTCGGCTTCACGATTCAGGCAACGCCACTTGCGGATATGGTGGGCGAGTGCGTCTCTCCAAGGAAATACGGCCTCACTCCCGAACAAGCCGTCGAATTATTGGACGGTCGAACAATGTTCACGATGACCGTAGAATAATAAACAAAAATAAATATACTTTTTATATGCCACAAAAAACCTGCGCTCACAAAGACCAGATCCGCGACGTCCGCCCGAAGGACATCACCGTGTGCGAGGATTGCATAAAGACCGGCGACACCTGGGTGAGCCTGCGCATGTGCCTCACGTGCGGGCACGTGGGATGCTGCGACAGCTCGAAGAACAAGCACGCGACCAAGCACTTCCACGCGACCGACCACCCTATCATGAAGTCCGTCACGCCCGGCGAGGAGTTCACGTGGTGCTACGTGGATGAGGTGTATTTGTGATCAAATAAAACGAATGGGAGTCCTGGTGTGGACTCCCAAATCTCCGCCCTGCATCATTAGTCTTCGTCCGCTGCTCCGAAGTCGTGGGTTTCCTTGAAGCCGCACTCCGGGCAAAAGAACCTCCCGTGATCATCCTGCGGATACATCTCGCAGTGATGAATTGGGCACGTCGGATTGCTCCCGCCGTGCTGCTGTTGGACTTCCTCCGTCTTATTCCAGTATCCCACTGCCCACCTCCTTCGGGTGTTTTGTCCTTCAATTGACTGATCAGTGCCCCACCATTCTCACATGGAGCGTGAAATCGCTGCGACGTTTAGCTGATGGAAAAACGCGATAATGCGCTCGCCGGATCGAACTATTGCCCTCCTCTTCGATCTCGAGCTCTTGACGACGCGAAAATCTCTTGGAGAGGGCACCGGTTCTTTGGAGGACTCCTTCACTGTCTCGATGAGATCGCCCCAGATGGGAGCCTTCCCGCGTTGGCGCCGTCCTCGTCTATTCATCAGGACAGCGGCCTCCACAAGTATTTCCTTATTTGGCCGCTTTCTCTCATCGACGAGCTCCATCACTTGTTTGACCACCGCAACCGCCATAAGTGCTACGGTCACGCATTCCGCCTTCGGATCGCGAGTTCTCGTGCAAGAAAACATAGGCTGATTCTCCCTTCACCATAGCAGAGGATGCTACTGACTGAAAACTAGCATAGCCGCCTTTCTTTCGCAATATATTAGAATTTTAGATCTCCAGATTCCCGTTCGCTACCATTTTGTAGCGTTTTTTGCGCTCGTGAGCCATATAGCCGGCGAGGCCAATCATCGCGCCGTTATCGAGATTATATTTGAACGGCGGGACGAAAAAGCGCGCGCCGATCTTGCGTGATGCTTTGCCGAGCTCCGCGCGCAGCTTTTTGTTCGCCGCAACGCCGCCGCACAGGATGACCGATCTTGCGCCGGCATCGCGTGCCGCGCGGATGGTCTTGCCGACCAACACGTCTACCGCCGCTTGCTGAAATGATGCTGCGACGTCGGCATGGTTGGCGGCGTTAGTGGCACCAGCGCCGTCGGGATGGTCGCGCAAATAATAGAGTACGGAGGTCTTGAGGCCGGAGAAGCTGAAGTCGTAATTTTTCTCGTGAATCATCGGGCGGGGGAACGCGATTGCGGCGCCGTTGCCTTTTCGCGCGAGCTTTTCGATCTCCGGGCCGCCGGGATAGTTGAGCTTGAGCATGCGTGCCACTTTATCAAACGCTTCGCCCGCCGCATCGTCGCGCGTCTCGCCGAGACGCTTCCATTTTGTGAAAGAATCCATTTTGAGGAGGAGCGTGTGGCCGCCGCTCACGATGAGCGCGACTGCGGGGAACGCGATCTTCCGCGCGCCCGCAACTTCAGAAAGTAAAAAGCTGTAAAGATGGCCCTCCAAATGGTTCGCGCCAACGAGCGGTTTTTTATATTCCTTGGCGAGCGCCTGCGCGAAGGTGATGCCGGTCCAGAGCGCCGGTTCGAGTCCGGGTCCGACGGTGACCGTGATAAGATCGAACTTCAGCCCGGGGTGTTTTTTCTGTAGCCGCTTGAAAAGGATCGGCAGATTTTTCAAATGTTCGCGCTTGGCGAGATTCGGCACCACGCCGCCGAACGGCTGATGGATCTTTATTTGCGACGCAACGAGATTATCCAACACGACCGCTTTCGTCGCGCGAACGCCGCCGGAGATCTTAAGCAGTGCGATCCCGGTTTCGTCGCACGAGGTTTCGATAGCGAGAATGTTCATGGTCTAAAAAATTATACTATAGATATGGTGCAGGGAGGTTCGTCGGAACCTCCCTGAAGCTTGCGTCGACCCATCGCGGAATTTTGCGTCCTTCGGAAACCACGGAATAATCCCCAAGATCGTCCGCTTCCTTTGGATCCAGCTCCGCCGGGAGCCGGCCTGGCTGAAGTTGATCTTTAATTCCCTGACGAACAGGGTACCAAGATCACTCGTCCAGTTCTTATCGTGCTGGACTACGGCTGTCTTGTCGTCGCGCCAAGCCAGACGGTACAGTTCCTGCTTTTGCGCGGAGATCGTCGGTAGCGCGATCCCCAGGATAACAAACAGTACAAACGCACTGCGCCACGTCATCTCCGGCTCCTCCCTTGAGAGCTGGCGTAACTATGGCCTTTCTTAGTAATTTTGTCAAAAAATAAAAGGCCCGGTAGATTGGGCCTTTAAAGAAGGAGAATGGTGCTAATGATTATCGAAGCAGCCAAACACAGCCCGCGCCGATGGCAAGTACAACGAGGGCACAGCCGGAAATAAGGGCTACCTCAACGATCCTTACGGCGTCGCTGATCTCGTCGTTGAACTGGTCGAAAAAATTGTTTGAGCGCATGGGTGCGTTCCTCCGTGCTGGTCTCACCGTAGCATTGTCACCATAATGAATTCATTAAAAGAAAGTTGACTAATCGGTGTTTTCGACTATACTATCTCCTATGGCAATAGAAGTACGCAAAAAGGAAGGGGAATCGGCGAATGCGATCCTGTACAACTTCACCCGCAAAGTGAAGCGTAGCGGCATCGTAAAAGAGGTCCGCAGTCGCAAGAATCACGTCCGTACCACGAGCCGCATCAAACGCCGTGCGTCCGCGATCCATCGCGAAGAAAAGCGTGTCGAAGTTGAGCGTCAAAAGAAATTGGGTTTGGCCTAACCGCCCTCAATGTCCCTTTTCCAAGAAATAAACGACGACATGAAAGCCGCCATGAAGAGCGGCGATAAGCCGCGCCTTGAGGTGATCCGCTTTGCGCTTGCCGGGTTGAACGCGGCACAAAAAGAAAAAGAATTGAAAATGCCTGGCGCAACGCTTACCGACGACGAAGTGATCGTAGTGCTCCAAAAGGATGCAAAGCGGCGCAAGGAATCGATTGAGCTGTTTAAACAGGGCAAGCGTGATGATCTGGTCGCGAAAGAAGAGGCCGACCTTCTTGTGCTGGGCGAATATATTCCCAAAGAACTTTCCCGCGCGGAGATCGAAAAGATGGTTGACGAGGTAAAGGCGCGGGGTTTTACGGATTTCAGCTCGGCGATGCGCGAGACGATGAAGCTCGTAAAGGGGCGCGCCGACGGGAAGGCAGTGGGCGACGTCATCAAGGCAAGATTGGTGGCCTAGTGGTCGCGCGATGCAATGAGCGTTACCTGGAACGACAAAGAAATAAAAGCGCTTTCGGGCAAATTACTTAGAAAGCTGGATGTTCGCGGGGCGACCCTCGATGTTTTTTTACTTGGAGACCGCGACATGGCGGCGCTTAAGGCCCGCTTTATAAAAAAGAAAACCGAGCCGAACGTGCTTTCGTTTCGCGAGCCTGTGCGGTTTCCACATCCCGAGACGAAAAAGCGGTATCTCGGCGAGATCTATCTGAACCGCGGTATTATAACGAAATCACCGAAGCGCGCGGCGCCATTGCTTTTGCACGGCATTTTGCATTTGCTCGGTTATGATCATAGGCGGAGGGTAGAAACCATGAAAATGGAATCGTTGGAAAAGAAGATTTTAAAGAGGATATAAGACGAAATCAAAAATCTTTTGCACAGTTTCTTTTGTGCGGTTTTGCTGATAAAATAAGGGTATGAAGTTCAAGGGACTAGGAAAAGGTAGTGGTGATTTTATCACCGGCTTAGATGTCGGCACATCGTCTATCAAGGTGGTAGTTGCGGAGTGCCGCGGCCATCGCCCGGCGATCGTCCATGTCCATAAAGAGCCATCACTCGGTCTGCGTAAAGGTGCCGTTATTGATCTTGGCGAGGCGTCGCAAACGATCAACCGCGCACTCGCCGAAGTAAAGAAGGTTTCCAAATCGGCATTGAAAAATATTTATGTGAGCATTGGGACGCCGCAGACGAAGATACAGACCTCGCGTGGCATCGTCGCCGTTTCGCGTGCCGACGCGGAGATCTATCAGGACGACATCGATCGCGCGGTGCGTGCATCGCAGGCGGTGAATCTTCCACAGAACCGTACGATCATCCACACCCTCACGAAGGAATTTATGATCGACGGCATCGGCGATATCGTTGATCCGCTCGGGCTTTCGGGCAGTCGCCTTGAAGTGCAATCGCTCATTGTCGATGCGTTCTCGCCGCATATCAAAACGCTTATCCGCGCCGTCGAGCTTTCGGCGGGCGACGTGAGCGGCCTTGTGTTCGGTCCGCTCGTCGCCGCGCGCGCGGCGCTTTCCAAGCGCCAGCGTGATCTTGGCACCGCGCTCGTCGACATCGGCTTCGGTACGACCGGTCTTTCGATCTACGAAGAAAATCGTCTGGTGGGCGTTGCGAAGTTTCCTGTTGGCGCCGCGAATATTTCGAACGACCTCGCCGTCGGTTTGAAAATTTCCGTCGACACCGCGGAAGAGGTGAAGTTACACTACGGCTATGCGCTTTCGAAAGAAGTAGGCGCGAAGGAAGCTGTCGAGCTGAAGAAATTCACTGAAGATGCAAAAGGTTCCGTCTCGCGCCGTTTTATAGCGGAGATCGTGGAGTCGCGCCTGGAAGAAATATTCGACCTCGTGAACAACGAGTTGAAACTTTACCAAAAGGCGGGCCAGCTGCCCGGCGGCGTGGTGTTGGTGGGCGGTGGCGCAAAACTGCCCGGCCTTACGGACCTCGTCCGTCAGGAGATGAAGCTCGCGGCGCAGATAGGATCTACGCTTTCGGACGAGTGGGAGGCCGAAGGCGGCGCCTTTAAGGAGCACCTCGAAGACCCTGAGTTGGTGAACGCATTCGGGCTGGTTTTATGGGGTATGGACAGCGAGGGGCGGTGGGGGAATAGCTCGGAATCCAAGGTGAATTTCAGGAATTTCTTCAGCTATTTCACCCCATAAAGGTCCAATGGCCGGGCTCTTCTTACCCTTGTCTGTGGTATTCCCTCGACATTAAATCTCTGTTAAACTTAGCATTATGGCAAAATCAAAAAAGCGAGTGGTACACCACCACCCCAAGAGCAAAAAAAGCACGGGTTTTCAGCCCCTTTCGGCGAACGTAAAAGTGATTGGTATCGGCGGCGGCGGCGGTAATGCCGTGGCGCGCATGGCAAAAGATTTTTATCGCGGCGTTGATTTTGTGGCGATCAACACGGACCATCAGGACCTCGATCATTGCGAAGTGAAGACGCGTTTGTACATTGGAAAAAGTTTGACGCACGGATTGGGCACCGGTATGAATCCGGACCTTGGCCGGCAGGCGGCGGAGGAGAATCGTGCGGAGATCAGTGAAGCGGTGAAGGGAGCGGACCTTGTTTTCTTGGCTGCGGGTTTGGGTGGCGGCACCGGCACCGGTGCGACACCGATTGTCGCGGAAGCCGCGAAGCAATCCGGCGCGCTCGTGATCGCCGTCGTCACCAAGCCATTCGCTTTCGAAGGTAGCCAGCGAGAGCGAATCGCGACGGAAGGCCTTATGAAATTAAAAGATAAAGTGGACGCGATCATTGTCGTGCCGAACGACCGGATCTTCACTGTGATCGGTAAGGAAACGCCGATTATTAAGGCGTTTGAGGCGATCGATGAGATCCTGCGCAATGCGCTCAAGGGACTCGTGGAGATCATCGCGATGCCGGGCATCATCAATGTGGATTTCGCGGATGTGAAAAATATTATGCAGGATGCGGGCATCGCGATTGTGGGCGTCGGCCTCGCAACCGGTCCCGACCGCGCGGTGAAGGCAGTCAATGCCGCGCTCCACTCACCATTACTCGAGACGAGCCCCGACGGCGCGAAGGCGGTGTTGCTTGGTATTACCGGGAGTCGTGACCTGCGGATGACTGAGGTGAACGACGCGGCGAAGGTCGTCGCGCAGACCGCCGACCCGGGCGCGCGGATCATCTTCGGTGCATATTACGATCGCAATCTTAAGCCGGGCCAGCTTAAGGTGACGGTGGTTGCGGCCGGTTTTAACGGCAGCCAGAACGGCACGTTATTCGGGACCAATCATTTTGAGTCATCGCGCCAGAGCATCTTCCCGCGGCCGGGCGTGGCCCAGGAGGTGGGTTCGGGTGCTAAAAAGCCTTCCCTGCCGGGGATTCGCGAGCCGGGTACGAGTTCAAAAGACCCCGTTATTCACGCCCGTGGCGAGGAATCGGCCGACGAATTGGTGGCACAGCGGCCCATGCCGCCTGCCTTCGAGAAGAAATCCGACAATCCTATGACCAAATCGACCGCGACGAAAGAGAAGGAGAGCGATGCGTGGGATATCCCGGCGTTCCTGAGGCGGAGGAAGAAATAGTATATTAAAAAGGGTCGGTCCGCTTCGGCGCCTATAGCACGCCTTTCGGCTAAAGATCGTCTCGTAGTTTAAATTTATTCGCCCCCTAATTCTTCCGGCTTCACAACGGTTGGGGATTCTAGGTCAAGCTGTTCTCCAGTGATGCGCAAGATGTCTTTGTTGATCTTTCCGAATTCCTTTCTGGCGGCATTGTAAGCGGAGACGGTGGTGGTGAGATTCTTGCCGACTTTTCCGAAATATTCCTCGTAGCTCGATAGGTGCTTGCCGAGTTCGCCGACGCGTTCGCCGATCTTTTTTGCGCTCTCCTCAATGCGCATCGCTTTCAAGCCTTGCAGTACGGTGAGCAAGTAGGCATGGAAGGTGGTGGGGGAGACGATGATCACGTTTTTCTTCCCACTCGCGTATTCCACCAGATTGACGTTGTTCGATTTCATCGCGCCAACTTTATTGATGAGTAGATCGTAGTACACCGCCTCGGATGGGATAAACATGAACGCGAAGCCGAGCGTACCATCTTCAGGCTTCACGTATTTAGATGTTTCGTCGATGCGGATCTTGAGATCGTTCGCGAAGGCGTTCTCGTAGCGTTCCCGCTCGGCTTTGTCGGACGATTCGAGGATGCGGTTATAATTTTCCAATGAGAATTTGGAATCGATGGGGATGATGCCGTCTTTCGTGAGCACCGCGGCGTCCACAATCGTGCCGTCCTTGAAGGGATATTGCATTTGGTATGCGTTCGGCGGCAAAACATTTTTCAAAACCGTTTCCAGATAGTATTCGCCGAGCACGCCGCGTTGTTTAGGATTTTTTAATATATCCTGCAGATTTTTCAGGTTGTCCGCAATGCTCACCACCTGCCGCTGACCTTCGCCCACCTTCGCGAGCTCTTGTGTGATCTCGCGGATGAGTTTTGTGCTTTCTGTGGCCTGCAGGAACGCTTTACTTGTGGAGTCGCTGATCGCCTTTGCCGATTCGCCGAGTTTGGCGTCCAGCATACGCGTGAGTTCATTCATCTGGTTTTGGAGCAGGAGTAGCGACTGTGGATCTTCCTTCTTTTCTACGGGCGGTGCTGGTGGTTTCCAAAGCCGCCATGCAATCGCGGCGAAAAGGATGATGATGATGAAGAAGAGGACCATTTCCATTAACTCTATTCTAACCGCATTCGAATGGTTTGTCGAAGCTGGGAAGATATTTCTATTGTCCGTGCATCATCTATAATGAATATGGGAATATTGAGATAAGGGGGATAGATCGCTAATTATTAATATTACTTGGAACAAATGCCCAGAACCCAAAAGCAACGCATCGGTGTCGCTCTGAGCGGCGGGTCGGCGCTTGGTATAGCCCATATCGGCGTTTTACAATCACTTATCGATCACAAGGTTCCCATCGACTGCATCGCGGGAACAAGCGCCGGTGCGATTATCGCTGCGTGCTACGCGTTCGATGTGCCTATGGATAAGGTCACCGAGGCGGCTCGCAAACTGAGCTGGTACAATATACCGCGGCTTTCATTTTCCGGCCTGGGGTTGTTTTCCCACGCCGCGCTGACGAAGTTTATAGAAGAATTTTTGAAAGATGCAAAAATCGAGGAGGCCACCATCCCGCTTGCCATCATCGCCGCCGACCTCGAAACAGGGGAACGCGTGATGTTCAGGAAGGGCCGTCTTATCCATGCGCTCACGGCGAGCGCTTCCATCCCCGGCTTTTTTGTCCCAGTGAATATCGACGGTCACTTGCTTGTTGACGGCGGTATGGTCGACAATCTTCCGTTTTCCGCGCTCTCGGAAATGGGAGCGACCACAAGGATTGGTGTGAACGTCAATCGCTGGGTTTCCCGCCGCCGTCCTAAAAACTTCCTTGATGTCGTCACGAGGTCTATGGAGATGGTAACCACCTACCGGCATCCCCTAGAAAAAGACGAAATCCTTATCGAGCCTCGTCTCGAGGAATTCAGTCCTTCCGACTTTGCAAAAGCCGATGGGTTGGTAAAAGAAGGCTATCGCACTGCGACGGCGAGCATAAAAGAAATCCGTATCATGGCGGGTAAAAGAATCTCGCGTGTCAGCTGGTGGGAGAAAGTTAAGGGTTGGCTTCGAGATTAACTTCTTTTTGACCTTTAGTATTCGGACGAATAACAAAAAGACCCCTTCTTTTCGAACTTTAGCGTCATCGCGATTCGTTCGAAAAGAAGGGGTCTTTTTGTTTTATCCTACTGCCAGTTGCGACCTCCACCTGCTCCGTAACCACCGTTGTCGCGGCGGGGCGGGCGGGCTTCAAGCGGCTTGGCCTCGTTCACGGTGAGCTTGCGTCCACCGAAATCCTGACCATTCCACATTTCGATCGCTTTCTGCGCATCGTCGTCGGAACCCATTTCGACAAAGCCGAAACCACGCGAGCGGCCGGTCATCTTGTCCATGATAATGCTCGTGGACACGACTGCACCAGCTTTTGCGAAGGCCTCCTGGAGTTCATCCTGCGTTGTCGTATAAGGCAATCCGCCGATATATAATTTTGTAGCCATTCAATTGCTTTTGATTCTGTAAGGCGACCTACTTCTCGTCTGCTTCTCACCAACTTTCGCTGGAATTGCGAAACTTACTAAGAACACTTACATGAGAATCATTATACCACAACCCGTATAAAAAAAGCAAGTGCCCCTTAATGAACATTTAATGTTAGGCTATACCTAATGACAAAAGCTAGGTTTAACAAGGCTATTTGGGACTATTATCGGAAATCAGGGCGCGATTTGCCCTGGCGGAAAACGCGTGACCCCTATGCGATCTTTGTCTCGGAAATCATGCTTCAGCAGACCCAAGTGGCCAGAGTGGAAGGATTTTATGGGAAGTTTCTCGAGAAGTTCCCTGATTTCCGTTCTCTTGCCAAAGCGAAAATAGAGGATGTTCTAAAGATCTGGCAGGGATTGGGGTACAACCGTAGGGCGCTTGCGTTAAAACGTGCGGCGGAGGCGATCGTCAAC
>Ga0181516_10002994_pt1 | contig 11595 bp, 10 predicted proteins | sample PEATcosm2014_Bin_25_FD_121104 | JGI IMG/M metagenome (GOLD analysis project Ga0181516, IMG submission 121104) | Peatland microbial communities from MTU Mesocosm Facility, Houghton, MI, USA - PEATcosm2014_Bin01_10_metaG | ecosystem: Environmental > Terrestrial > Soil > Wetlands > Peat | place...
CTCGAATCGACAAAGGTGTCCATAGTATCGGTCTCGCGGCGTGCCGGACCTCCGCATTTCGGACACGTGGTGTTGACGAACTCCGGCACGCGACTCAAAGGAGAGCCGCCCTGCTGCGTAATCTCGATCTGCGGGGGAAGAAGAATCGGCAACTGATCGTCCGGGACCCCAACCAGACCGTCCTTTTCGCAGTTGATCATCGGAATCGGCGTGCCCCAGTAGCGCTGGCGGCTCACGCCCCAATCCTTCAGGCGGAATGTCGTTTTCGCTTCCCCAAAGCCGCCGCGAGCGGCAACCTCTTGCAGAAGTTTCTGGGCCTGGGCACAGGTCAATCCGTCATACTCGCCCGAGTTGACTAGCACTCCATCTTCAGCCACAAACGGCAGGCTCTCTGAGCCTTCGATCTCCTGGGAAGGCTTTATCACCTCGACAATCGGCAACCCGTATTTGGTTGCAAATTCGAAGTCGCGTTCGTCGTGGGCAGGAACACTCATGATTGCGCCGGTGCCGTAGTCGGCCAGGATGTAGTTGGCCACCCAGATAGGAACGCGCTCGCCGTTGTATGGATTCGTGGCAAAGTGGCCGGTTGGAATTCCATGCTTCTCGATGGCTCCGAGATCGCCAGCTTCACGAGCTTTTTTCTGCTGATCTACGAGTTCATCAACCTGAGCTTTCAGCGCGGGATCGGTCGCAGTGAAAGTGGCGACGAGCGAGTGCTGCGGCGCAAGCTGCACGCTGGTGGCGCCAAAGATCGTGTCCACGCGTGTCGTAAAAACGCGGATCCTGGTCCCTCGCCCCTCGGTCCCTGGTCCCTGATGGACTTTTTCCGCGAGAAAAAAGTCCACCTCCGTTCCTTCGCTGCGCCCGATCCAGTTGCGCTGCATGGTGCGCACTTTCTCGGGCCAGCCACCGAGCGTGTCCAGCGCATCGAGCAGTTGCTCCGCGTAGGCAGTGATGCGCAGGAACCACTGCTCCAAATCGCGTTGCTCGACCAGCGTCTCTTCGTGCCGCCAGCAGCAGCCATCAACCACCTGCTCGTTCGCGAGCACCGTGGCGCACTCCGGGCACCAGTTCACTTTGCTCTTCTTGCGGTAAACCAGGCCCTTCTCAAACATGCGCAGGAAGAACCACTGGTTCCAGCGGTAGTATTCCGGCAGGCACGTAGTCACCTCAGTGGCCCAGTCAAAGCCCATGCCCAGGCGCAGAAATTGCCGCTTCATGGCGGCGATATTTGAGAGTGTCCACTCGCGCGGAGGGGTATTGTTTTTGAGCGCGGCATTCTCCGCCGGCAGTCCGAAGGCGTCCCAGCCCATCGGGTGGAGCACGTTGTAGCCGCGCATCCACATCTGTCGCGCCAGCGCATCGCCGATGGAGTAGTTGCGCACGTGACCCATGTGGAGCTGCCCGCTGGGATAGGGCAGCATCTCCAGCACGTAGTACTTGGGTTTGCCGCATGAAACGGGCTCGGCGGCGTATAAAGTGGGGTCGGCGGCCCACCGCTGCTGCCACTTAGGCTCGATCACCGCAGGGTCGTACCTTACTTCCTTCTGCTCTGCTGAATTGTCTTGATTCATCACGTTCCAGTGTAAACGGACCGGGATGACGCTGCACTCGCGCACTCGAAAAACCGCGACGGGACCAATGCCCGACTCGCTCCGGGGGATGTATATTTCTCGTTGGCAGTTTTTGATCCAGATTCAGGGAGCAGATTGAAATGTCAGTGAATGGGAACGGACTCGTTAAACCGGCGGCGAATGAAGTCTTACTGGTGACCAGCGGCGATCTGCGGCAATCGGCCAATCAGGTGTGCTGGCCTGCGCAGCGTGACATGGAAGCGAAGTTGACGGCGGCCTTCTCGCAGAAGGGATTCAAGCTTGTACGCGCCCACGCCTACGACGAGACCTTAAAACACGGATTCATCTCATCGCAGCGTCAGGGGATGGACGTCTTCATGAACATTCACCCCGAGGCGAAGCTGGTATTTGCGACGGCGGCGTGGCAGTACAGCCATCATGTGCTGCCAGGACTGCGCAACCATAAGGGACCGATTCTGACTGTCGCCAACTGGTCAGGGCAATGGCCGGGACTGGTGGGGCTGCTCAACCTGAACGGTTCCCTGGTCAAAGCGGGCACAAAGTTTTCATCCCTCTGGAGCCTGGATTTCACGGACAGCTTCTTTCTGAAGGCGCTGGATGAATGGTTGCGCGACGGCAAAATCACGCACGATCTGGCCCACGTGCATGCGCTCGACACGAGCAGGCTCCCTGCGGAATGTGCGGCGCTGGGAGCGAAGCTCGCCGCGGAACTGCGGCATCGGAAAGCAATCATGGGGATCTTCGATGAAGGCTGCATGGGAATGTACAACGCCATCATCGATGATGAGCTATTGAATCCGGCGGGGATCTTCAAGGAGCGCCTGAGCCAATCGGCGCTGGTGGCGAAGATGCGGACGGTTACGGAATCCGAAGCGGAAGAGGTGTACCAATGGCTGGTGCGGAAGGGCGTCAAATTTGCATTCGGAAAGGACGCAGCCACAGAATTGACGCTTGAGCAGGTGCTTGGACAATGCAAGATGTATATTGCCGCGGTGCGAATTGCGAAGGAGTTTGGCTGCGACGCAATCGGAATCCAATACCAGCAGGGACTGAAGGATATGGCGCCCGCGTCCGACCTGGTCGAGGGGCTACTGAATAATGCCGATCGGCCTCCGGTTTACGCAGAGGGGACAAAGGACGAACTTTATTCGGGCGGTCCGCTGCCCCACTTTAATGAAGTGGATGAGTGCGCGGGAATCGATGAGATCATCACCAACCGTTGCTGGACGGCGCTGGGGCTTGACCCCTCAACCACGCTCCACGACGTGCGCTGGGGCGAGCACTACAAGGGCAACGGCATCGACGACTTCGTGTGGCTGCTGCAGATCTCAGGAGCTGCGCCGGCCAATCATTTTGTCGACGGATATGCCGGAGCCAGCAGCGAGCGCCAGCCAGCCATGTATTTCCCTCTCGGCGGCGGATCGCTGAAGGGGATCGGCAAGCCGGGAGAGATTGTCTGGAGCCGTGTGTTTGTTGAAGGCAGCGCACTGCACGTTGACCTGGGACGGGCCACGGCCGTGAGCCTGCCTGCGGCGGAGACAGAGCGCCGCTGGCGCGAAACTACGCCTCCTTGGCCAATAGTCCACGCCATCTTGCATGGGGTGAGCCAGAATCAGATGATGGCCAGACACCGCGCCAACCATGTGAACGTCGCATATGCGGCTTCGACCGAGATGGCGGACAAGGCGCTGGCAACCAAGGCTGCAATGTTTGCGGAACTGGGCCTGACAGTTCACCTTTGCGGCGTGACACAGGCGGCATGAAAACCTCGTCGCATTCTCACACCTGGAAGGCGTCGATGATCTGGTCGGTAGTGCGCACGCGCCCGAGACGGGGAAATATGCGCTCGACCGCGTTGGCATGGCTTTCGGGATGCAATCCCGTCATGGCATCGGAGGCCAGCACCAACTCGTAGCCACGCTCAAAGGCGTCACGTGCCGTGCTCTCCACGCCGAACTCCGTGGCGACGCCGCACAGCACAATCGTGTTCAAGCCCCGGCGGCGCAGTTGCAGGTCGAGGTCCGTTCCATAGAACGCGCCCCACTGGCGCTTGAGAATCTCGATGTCACCGGGCTGGCGGTCGAGTTCAGGAATGAATTCGGTCCAATCGGGAGGCAGGTTTCCGGTGACGCGCATCTGCTCGTCAGCAACCGGGCGCAACCGGTCTGCGCCATCGGCCGCGCCGCCTACATGAACCAGGACGGGCTTCGCGCCCGCTTGTCGGCCTGCAGCAAGCAGACGCACTGTGTTTGCGATGACGGTCGCCATCGGAACCGGCGCTCCCGGCCGTCCGGCAATTCCCTTTTGCAGATCGATGACGACGATAGCGGTACGGCCGGCGTCCAGTTTCAATTCGCTCACAATTGCATCTCCTCCTTATTGCATTCCTTCGGCTGCCGGCAAAATGCCCATCTCCCGATAAATCGGGTGGACAACGAGCCGCAGCGCAGGCAGCCGCGTCAAAAACCACGCGGCGCCGGCCACGACAAAAGCGCCATTCATGATCACCGTCAATGGGGCGCCCACGGCGTGCGCCATCGATCCAGCGAGCAGGCTGCCAAATGGCGCCATGCCCATGAATGCCATGGTGTAGTAGCTCATGACACGGCCGCGCTTGTCTTCGCTGATCAGGGTCTGAATGACGGTGTTGCTCGCTGCCATTCCCTGCATCATTCCCGCTCCAGCCACCAAGACCATCACCATCGAGAGCCAGAAGACCCGCGACAGCCCAAAGCTAATCAATCCCAAACCGAACACCGCCGCCGCGATGGGAATCATCCGGATCAGGCCCCGGACATTCTTGCGCGCCGCAAGCGACAGAGCCGAGATCAGCGCACCCACGCCCATTGCGCCCATCAGAAATCCCAGTGTGTGCGGTCCGCCGTGCAGCACCTGCACCGCGAAGATCGGCATCAGCACAACAAACGGCATGCCCATCAGACTGATGAGGGCGAACAGCATCAGGATGGTGCGAATGGGCAGGAATCCCGACACATAGCTCCAGCCTTCTTTCAATTCGACAAATGTTGAGGTCACCTTACGCTTGACCGCGGGGACATGGATGCGCATCATCAGCAGCGATGCGATCACCGCAATGTAGCTGATGCCGTCGATGAGAAAACACCAGCCCTCGTTGGTCGCGGCAATCAGCATTCCGGCTAGCGAAGGGCCGATCAAACGCGCCACATTAACCATCGACGAGTTGATCGCGATGGCATTGCCCAGGTCCCGCCGGTCCTCGACCATTTGCACCATGAAGGATTGCCGGCCCGGCATATCAAAAGCGTTGATGATGCCCTGCATCACGCTTAGGGCAAGAATCCAGTCAATCGTGATCTGCCCTGAAAATGTCAGAGCCGCCAGCAGCAGTGATTGGACCATGGATAAAGTTTGGGTCCAAACCAGCACCTGCCTGCGATTCAGCCGGTCTACCCACACGCCGGCAAAGGGAGCAACGAGAAATGTGGGAATCTGTCCCGCAAAGCTGACCGTCCCCAGCAGCAGCGGCGAGCCGGTGAGCTTGAAGACCAGCCAGGAAGTGGCAATACGCGTCATCCAGGTACCGATGAGCGAGATGGTCTGGCCGCCAAAGAACAGGCGGAAGTTGCGATGACGAAGCGCGCGCCATGCAACGGAGACACCGGATGGGTCGTCCGGCTGCATCGGGCCGGGAGTCTCCGCTGGATCAATTTGTCTAATTTCTTCGGTATCGTTCAGAAGTGTTTCCTTGGCCGGCCCTTGCTGAAGAAGACGGAACATACTATTGGACGTTGAGATGCAAACTTGGGGTCATCCGCTTGGTAAATCGTTCGCCCATCACGCGGTCCGGCGTTGCCTCTTAGGCGGGCTTTCCAACCAGGCTCTTCAGAACGCGCACATTTCGCTCCTCATCCCCGGGCTCATCCACGGGGGTTTCGGCGATGAAGGCGGCGGAGTCAAATCGTTTGTCATTCAGGATGCGCCGGAAGGGCTCCACGCCCATAGTTCCCTGCCCGATGTGTTCATGACGGTCAAGTTTTGAGCCTCGCTCGGCCTTGGCGTCGTTGCAGTGCCAGACGCGAACCGATTCAAAGCCCACAGTCGCCGCGATCTGCTTCATCGTTTCGGAGTAGCCTTCGGGCGTGATCAAATCGTAGCCGGCTACGTGCGTGTGACAGGTGTCAAGACAGACGGCCACCGGCGCGGTAGCCCTGAGCCGGGAAACAAGCTCTGCCACTTGCTCGAAGCTCCCGCCCAGAGAGAATTCCGCTCCCGCTGTGTTTTCAATCAGGATGTGAAACGGCGTCCCGTGCCAAGGCAGGCCATCGATGGCGCGGGTAATGGAATCAGCGGCAAGCTTGAGCCCTTCTTTGCGCGTGAGCCCCTTCCATGAGCCCGGATGAAGCACAAGATACTCCGCGCCAAAGGTCAGAGCTCGCTCGATCTCACCGCGGAATGCCTGAATGCTTTTCTGGCGTACCTCGTCCGATTGGCTGCACACGTTGACCAGATAGCTGGTATGGATCACCAGCGGGCCCACATCGAGCTTGTCGCGAAGTTCCCGCATGCGCTCTGCCTGCTTCGGGTCCACTTTTGGAGCACGCCACATACGTGGGCTGGAAGAAAAGATTTGAAATGTGTTTGCGCCGATCTCTCGCGCACGTTCCACTGCGTTCGACGCCCCGCCAGCCGTCCCTAAGTGAACTCCAATCCGCTTTCCCATGCGACCAGTCTAACCGGCGGCGAGGCGATATGCGGCAATGCTGATGCCTCAATCACCGAAGAGATGGAAAAAGGGAGTTCACAGCGTGGTATTCGGCCAATGAAAAGGCAAAATCCGCGTCCGAATTCCCACAACATCTTTAGGCAAAACCGGCCTTGAACTGGTACGTTGAAATAGAAGGATTTCATTCTTGACAATGGCCTCAAGCCCTTATTTTCCCCTTGCAGTTCTCTTCCTCGCGGCGCTCGGTTTTGGACTGGCTCCACTGGGGCTGGCGTGGCTATGGGCAAGGGTCTTTTCTCCGGCCAAACCGAATGCGATCAAGAACGCAATTTACGAGTGCGGCCTGGAGTCACAGGGCGACGCGTGGATGCAGTTCCGGTCGGCGTATTACCTTTACGCCATCATTTTTCTCATCTTCGATGTGGAAGCGGTTTTTCTGCTGCCCTTTGCAGTTGCGTTTACTGGATTGGACGCGGCAGCATGTGCTGCCATGCTGTTTTTTGTGCTGATGCTGATCGAAGGATTGGCGTGGGCATGGGCCAAGGGAGTGCTGACCTGGGCGTGAAAATGCACTACCGGCTAAGAGGGAGCAAAAACTACCGATGGTTGAAGAAAACTTGAAGATCGAACTGGGCAAGCAGGGCGTCTTCGTCACGACCATTGAGGAGCTCTACAACTGGGGTCGCCGCAGCTCGGTCTGGCCCATGCAATTCGGCCTGGCCTGCTGCGCGATCGAGATGATCGCTACAACCATGGCCCGTTACGACCTGGCCCGGTTTGGCGCTGAGGTCTTCCGTCCTTCCCCGCGCCAGGCCGACCTCATGATCATCTCCGGCACGGTGACCAAGAAGATGGCTCCACAGGTAGTGAGGCTCTATAACCAGATGGCCGAGCCAAAATATGTGATCGCGATGGGAGCGTGCGCCATCTCCGGCGGACCCTTCAAGCAGGGTTATAACGTACTGAAGGGGATTGACCGTTACATTCCCGTTGATGTGCACATTCCAGGGTGCCCGCCGCGACCCGAGGCGCTCCTGCAAGCATTTTTGACTTTACAAAAGAAGATCGACGGCCAGCATCTGACCGGAGAAGGCCGTCCCCGGCATCTGGATGCGGAAGCACAGGGCGAGTTCCCTGTGCCTCACCAGGGCGAGCACGATCTTGAGCCCACATCGAACAAGGGCGTGTGGACGGTTCCGGTGGTGATTCGGTGAAGGGGACAGGGACTGAGGGACTAGGGAAATAGGGACTAGGGTCGGCTGAGGATCGAGGGATTGAGATTTGAAGACGGTTGAAGAGATTAAAGCGGCGATTGAAGCGGGCATTCCGGGCGCGGGCGTGGAGATTCTTTCCAACCCCAGCCCCTCTGCCCAGCACTCGCTGCGCCTCGATCCATCGCACGCGGTCCAGGTGGCCACCTTCCTTCGCGACCAGCTCCAGTTCGATTTTCTCTCGAATGTGACCGGAGTCGACTGGCCGGACAAAGAGATCAGCGAAAAGGTGAAGGTTACTCGCTCGGTAACGAAGACCGTGGATGGCAAAGAGCAGACCGTGGAAGAAACAGTCGATGAAGCGCGTAAGCGCGTCGAGCCCGGCTGCCTTGAAGCTGTCTACCATCTCTTCTCCGTCGCTTTGAAAGACGGCCCGCTGGTGATGAGGATGCGGACGGGAAATCGCACCGACCAGGTCGAGCTTCCCTCGCTCACGCCCATCTGGCGCGCGGCGGAGTTTCAGGAGCGCGAGGTCTTCGATCTCTTCGGGATTGTCTTTAGGGGGCACCCGGATTTGCGCCGGCTGCTGATGTGGGAAGGCTTCAAGGACCATCCCATGCGAAAGGATTATGTAGACCCGGACGACTATGAGTATGAGCCTACGCCGCACGATGAGGTGCTGAAGAGAGCAGAGGCACACAAAGCAGCGAGTCAACCTGCCACGACGGCAGTGAAGGAATTATGAGCGGTTCAGGGTTTGTGGAAGACGAGAAGATGACTGAAGGCTGGAATCGTCCGCCGGTAATTGAGCCGGATGGCGAAGGGGAGCTATTGGAAGTGGCCATGGGGCCGCACCACCCTTCCACGCACGGCGTCTTCCGCATGGACGTGGCTCTTGACGGCGAGCGCGTGATCCGGCTGCGGCCCGTGTTCGGCTATCTGCACCGCAATCACGAAAAGATCGCCGAGGGCACCAGCTATCTGGCCTCGATGCCCTACACCGACCGGCTGGATTATTTCTGCTCGCTCACCAACAACTGGGCCTACGCGCTGGCGGTCGAGAAACTTACCGGCCAGGAAGCCCCCGAGCGCGCTCAATACATTCGCGTGATCCTCGCCGAGCTGACCCGGATACAAAATCACGCATCGGCCATTGGCTTCCTCATTCAGGAGATGGGCGCCAGCGGAACGCCGCTGATGTACGCCTTCAAGGAACGCGAGAAGATTCTCGACCTCTTTGAGGCGCTGACCGGCTCACGCATGATGTGCAACTACATGCGCTTCGGCGGCTGCCGCGTGGACGTTTCCGCGGCGTGGCTCGATGGCGCAAAGAAAGTGATCGCGGGCTTGCCTGGCTTTATCGACGAGTTCGAGAACCTGCTCGGTTCCAACGAGATTTTGATGGCGCGCTGTCAGGGCGTTGGCGTACTGCGTCCGGAGTTGGCCGTCAATGCCGGTGTGTCCGGGCCAATGCTGCGCGCCTCTGGCGTGAATTACGACATTCGTAAAGTGGATCATTATGGCATCTACGACCGCTTCGCCTTCCGCGTACCTCTCGGCGATCACGGCGACATCTACGATCGCTACATGGTGCGAATACTGGAGATGCGTGAGTCGATTCAGATTCTGAATCAGGCGCTGAAGGATATTCCCTCCGGCCCAATCATGGACCCGAAATCTAAGATTCGAGGCTTCAGGCCCAAACCGGGCGAGGCCTACGGACGAATCGAAGCGCCCAAGGGCGAGTTGGGCTTCTATCTCATCAGTGACGGCGGACCAAATCCATACCGCTATCGTGTTCGCCCGCCAAGCCTCATCAACCTGACGGTTCTTGAAGATATGTGCCTGGGCCAAAACGTTGCGGATGTGGTTTTAATATTTGGGTCGGTCGATATTGTGTTGGGAGAAGTGGATCGCTAGTAGCTGATTTTGGAGGTTTCATTTGTTTGGCGAGGGAATTCTGAAGGGGATGGCGGAGACGGCAAGAAACTTTGCCGGCAGCTTTGTCTCCGCCGAGCGGCTGACGACGGTCCAGTACCCGGAGGAGCGTCCCGCTCCCATCGAGGCTGCGCGCGTCTTCCCTTTCCTCGTGTATGACGGCGCCGACTGGGAAGCCGGGATGCGTTGCGTCGCCTGCCAGATCTGCGAGAAAGAGTGTCCGCCCAAGTGCATCTACATTGAGAAGAGCGCCGACAAGAAACCCGACTACGTGGGCAAGCCGCAGTTCTACCCGGCAAAATTCGACATCGACGTCTCCGTCTGCATGAGTTGCCAGATCTGCGTGGAAGTCTGCCCCTTTGAAGCCATCAAGATGGATACCGATTTTGAGCTGGCCACCGACGATCGCTTCGGAGGACTCTTGCTCGATCGAGAGAAACTGGCCAAGCCGAACGACTACTATCATTCCATTCATCCCACGGAAGCAGCCGAAGTAGATACGCGGCTTGCGGAGGAGAAAGCCAAGGCCGATGCCAAGGCATCTGCCGCAGCAGCCGCGAAGGCGACGCCGCCCGCTCCCGCAAAACCGGCTGGAGGCGGAGCCTAGCCCATGTTCGCCAATCTCGACCAGATCTTCGTTCTTCTCGAGCACTGGGTCGTAGGCTTCCTGCCTGCATTCCTGCAGCCCGCCGCTCTGATTGTGCTCGGAGTGATCGGGATCATCGTCGCATTTCCATCGCTTTTCGCCATCACGGTGCTGCTGGAGCGCAAGGGCCTGGGCCGGATGCAGAATCGCATTGGCCCGAATCGCGTGGGCCCTTTCGGCATTCTGCAGCCCGTTGCCGACGGCATCAAGTCGTTGACCAAAGAAGATATTGTTCCCCTGCGCGCCGATGCCGTGGTGCACTTCCTGGCTCCGGTTTATCTCGTCGCAGTCGTCTTCATGGGCTATGCGGTCTTACCTGTCGGACGCAACATGACTCTGGTCAATCTTGACGCCGGGCTTCTCTTCTACTTTGCGATGGGCGCGTCGACGGAGTTGAGCGTGTTCATGGCGGGCTGGGCAAGCCGCAACAAGTATTCGCTCTTGGGAGCCATGCGCGCCATCGCGCAGATGATCAGCTACGAAGTTCCGCTGCTCTTGTCGAGCGTAGCTGTGGTCATGATCACAGGCTCGCTCTCGCTCAACAAGATCGTCGAAGCTCAGAATCAGTACAGCTACGGGCTGCCGCACTGGTACATCTTCACGCCCTGGGGACTGGCCGGGTTTCTGATGTATGCGACCGCTGCCACGGCAGAGACCAACCGGTCGCCATTCGATCTGCCTGAGGGTGAGTCGGAGCTGGTGGCAGGTTATTTCACTGAGTACTCGGGCTTCAAATTTGCCGAGTTCTTCCTGGGCGAATACGTTGGTATGCTTTCGATCTCAGGGCTGGGAACCACGCTGTTTCTCGGTGGGTGGTCAGCGCCGCTGTCTGTACTGAGCTGGGTTCCCTCGTGGATCTGGTTCTTCGCCAAAGTCATGATGTCGATGTGCGTCTTCATCTGGATGCGCGGCACGCTGCCACGCCTGCGCCAGGACCAGCTGATGAACTTTGCCTGGAAGTTTGTGCTGCCCTATACGCTGCTTATCCTGATGGACACCGCACTGTGGAGGTTCATGGGCGATGGCTGGGAACGTTGGCTGGTTTGCTCCGCGATTCTGCTTGTGGCGTACATCCTGATGGCGAGAACCGGCATGCACCGCAAACACTTCGGCCCAAGGAGATACCGCTATGCGGACTGATCCCTTGAAGGTGCGGCTCTTGGCGTCAATCCTCGTATTGACTTGCGCTCAAGGCACGAGCGCAGTTGGGAGACGCGGATGAGCTGGGTCTTTTACGTGATTTCGGCTCTGACGCTGGCCGGCGGCCTGGCTGCGGTGATGCTCAAGAACACCGTCCACTGCGCGCTGGCGTTGACCGTGGCCTTTGCGGGCCTGGCGCTGCTGTTTTTGAATCTTGACGCGCAGTTTGCCGGGTTTGCGCAGATTCTGGTTTACATCGGCGCAGTGGCAATCCTGGTTGTTTTTGCAATCTTGCTTACGCGCGGGTCGGGGACTCCCGAAGGCGGCGTTCACAGCAGGTACTGGCTGACAGGGCTTGTC
>Ga0181516_10002996_pt1 | contig 11592 bp, 6 predicted proteins | sample PEATcosm2014_Bin_25_FD_121104 | JGI IMG/M metagenome (GOLD analysis project Ga0181516, IMG submission 121104) | Peatland microbial communities from MTU Mesocosm Facility, Houghton, MI, USA - PEATcosm2014_Bin01_10_metaG | ecosystem: Environmental > Terrestrial > Soil > Wetlands > Peat | place...
GTGACGAACGTGCGACCTGGATAGGCCTCCGCGAAAAGCTGCAGGCGGCCTTCAAGCGGCGGACGTGTGCAGAGTGGTGTGCCGTGTTGGAGCATACAGATGCCTGTTGTTCGCCAGTTCTAACGATGAGCGAGGCGCCGCACCATCCTCACCTTGCCGGCAGAGGAACATTTGTTGAATACAATGGGCGAGCGGTACCCGGCCCTGCTCCGCGGTTTTCGCGCACGCCAAGTAAAATGCAGCCCATGCCCAATGCCTCGATGGAGGATGCCTCGAAGATCGCGCAGGAATGGGCTACCGCGGTAGCCATAGGGACGTGCTGAAGTATCCATCGAAGTCTTCCCGACGCGTCGTTGTCGCTGAAAGTCATGCCGCGCGACTTGCGACACGCCCCGCGAAGGCTAGTAGTGCAACGAAGAACACGGGGAATTCAATATGGCCGAAGCGTTCATTTTTGATCATGTACGAACACCGCGCGGGCGCGGCAGGGCGGATGGCTCGTTGCACGCCATTACCCCCGTTCAACTCGCCGCGCAATCGCTCGCCGCCGTGTGCAGCCGAAGCTCGCTGGATACAGCGCTAATCGATGATGTTGTGCTTGGTTGTGTGTCGCCCGTCGGAGAACAAGGCGGCGATATTGCGCGAATTGCTGCGCTCGTCGCGGGTTTCGACCAGCGCGTTCCCGGTAAGCAGTTGAACCGGTTTTGCGCCTCGGGACTGGAGGCGGTGAACACGGCTGCGGCGCAGATCATGTCGGGCCAATCCGATCTGGTCATTGGCGGCGGCGTGGAGTCGATGTCTCGAGTCCCAATCGGGGCGGACGGGGGCGCCTGGCTTTCAGATCCGGCGGTTGCCTATAAGACCTATTTTGCACCGCAGGGTATCGGCGCCGATCTCATTGCGACCCTGGACGGCCATACACGCGAAGCCTTGGACGCCTATGCAGTAACCAGTCAGCGCCGCGCGGCCCGCGCATGGCAGGAAGGGCGTTTCCGACACTCCCTAATTCCAATTCGCAATCTAATCGGAGAAATAGCGCTCGAACGCGATGAGCATATGAGGCCGCATACCACTCTGACCGATCTGGCGGCACTCAAGCCCGCGTTCGCCGCGGCCGGGGAACAAGGTGGTTTCGATGCGGTCGCGATTCAACGGTATCCGCAGGTGGAGATGATCCACCATGTACATACGGCCGGAAACTCCAGTGGCATCGTTGACGGCGCGGCGGCCGTGCTGCTCGGGGCGCGCAAGATGGGTATCAAGCTGGGCCGCGCTCCGCGCGCGAAAATCGTGGGATTCGCGTCAATCGGTAGCGAACCGACGATCATGTTGACTGGCCCGGTTGATGCTACGCGCAAAGTGCTAAAGCGTGCACGCATGAGCGTCGCGGACATCGACCTGTTCGAAGTCAATGAGGCGTTCGCCAGCGTAGTACTGCGTTACATTCGTGACCTCGAGCTAGACCCGGAATGTGTCAATGTCAACGGCGGGGCAATCGCCATGGGCCACCCCTTGGGGGCGACTGGTGCGATGATTCTGGGCACAGTCCTCGATGAGCTCGAGCAACGCAACCTGCAAACGGCGTTGGTAACCCTATGCGTCGGCGCGGGAATGGGCACAGCAACCATTATCGAACGAATTTGATGGAAAGGAACGCGGGAAATCAAAATGAGCCATGCTATTTCGACTGAGTGCGACGCGAACGGCATATTAACGCTGACGCTAGATGACAAGTCGCGTTCGATGAACGTGCTCTCGAGCGAGGTCATTGATGAATTAAAGTCAGCGATTGAAAGGGCTGCCGCGGACTCGCAGATCAAGAGCATTCTGATTCGATCCGGCAAGACATCATTTGTGGCAGGGGCCGATTTAAGGGAACTGCTCGCGACCTTCGCCACCAAGCCGACGCCGGCTGAAGGAGTGCGGCTGAGCCAGCGGATGTCGCAGGTCTTTCGGCGCTTGGAAACGCTGGGCAAACCGGTTGCCGTGGCGATCAATGGGGCTGCGCTAGGGGGTGGGTTCGAGTTGTGCCTCGCCTGCCATTACCGGGTACTCGCGGCCGATCCGAAAGCGGTTGTTGGCCTGCCTGAAGTCAAACTGGGACTTCTGCCGGGCGCCGGAGGCACGCAAAGGGTGCCTCGACTGCTCGGCGTGGCCGCTGGGCTGCCGCTCCTGCTGCAAGGCAAGGCCATCACGCCGCAGCAGGCGCTGCAGCTGGGGCTCGTCCACGCCTTGGCTTCGCCGGAGCAGCTGATCGAGCGCGCCCGTGCATGGCTCGCTACGTCACCGGCCCCGACTCAGCCCTGGGATACAAAAGGCTATATGCTGCCGGGGGGTTCTGGAGCGAGTGCGGCGCAGGCGCAAACCTTCATGCTCGCAACGGCGAACGTGGCCAAGGAAACACAACGAAACTACCCGGCACCTATCGCAATTCTGTCAACCGTGTTCGAGGGCTGCCAGGTACCGATTGACGCGGGTCTCAAGATCGAATCGAATTATTTCGGAAGCTTGGTTGCCGATCCGATCCCGCACAACATGATCCGCACCCTTTTTATTGGGAAAGGGTTGGCGGACAAGTTGGCTTATCGTCCCAAAGGTATCACGCCAAGAGCCGTGGAAAGGCTCGGAATTCTGGGCGCTGGCATGATGGGTGCCGGCATCGCTTACGTCTCGGCCGCCGCGGAGATTGCCGTCGTACTACTCGACAGCACGCAGCAGGTCGCTGAAAAAGGCAAGGCCTATGCCGAACGCTCACTCGCCAAAGAACTCGAGCGTGGTCGAATCTCTCCGCAAGCGGCCTCAGCTTGCCTTGACAGAATTACCCCTACGCTCGACTACGCCGATCTAGCAGGCTGCGATTTGGTGATTGAGGCGGTCTTCGAACAGCGGGACATCAAGGCCGATGTAATCAGCAAGAGTGAATCGTCGATTTCAACGAGCACGATTGTTGCCAGCAATACGTCGACATTGCCGATATCAGGCCTCGCGGCGAGTTCGACGCGTCCGGAGAACTTCATCGGTATCCATTTCTTCTCGCCCGTGGAGAAAATGCCGCTGGTCGAGATCATCGTCGGCAAAAGAACCTCGCAAGAGGCGGTCGCCCGCGCTCTGGACTTCGTGGCGCAGATCAGGAAGACCCCGATCGTGGTTAATGATGGCCGCGGCTTCTACACCAGCCGCGTATTCGGCACTTATACTGCCGAGGGCATGAAGTTGCTGGAGGAGGGAGTTAGCCCGGCCTTGATAGAGAACGCAGCGATTGGTGCGGGTATGCCGGTTGGCCCCCTGGCGGTGTCGGACGAGGTAACGCTTGAGTTGCAGTACAAGGCAACCCTGCAGGGAGAGCAGGATTTGGGTGCTAAATTCGTCGAGCCGATCAACTATCGGATGTTGAGGAAGTTCGTTCTGGAGCTGAAGCGGGTCGGTAAGCGCTCCGGTCACGGTTTCTATGAGTATCCAACCGCCGGCAAAAAGTTTCTGTGGCCCGGTCTCGCAGAACTATTCCCTCGTGCTGCAAATCAGCCATCAGTGGCTGAGGTGAAGCAGCGGCTTCTTTACATTCAGGCGCTGGAAAGCGCCCGCTGCTTTGAGCAGGGAGTCATAGCACGCGCGGCGGACGCCGATCTTGGTTCGATCTTGGGAATCGGCTTTCCGGCGTACACGGGCGGAACGCTGTCCTATATCGATACGATTGGCATTGAGAAGTTCGTAACCAACTGCGCGAAACTGGCCAAGCGCCACGGACCGCGCTTCAAACCATCCCCGTGGCTCAAGGAGCGAGCGGCCAAGGGGCAAGCGTTCCATCAACCACTCACGCCGTCGCCGCCTTGGTCAGATTCCCGGGACGCACATGGATGAAACCCCCCGATGAGAGACGACCCATCGCAACGATCATCAGTCTACGTATCTCAATTAAATCGTCGATGTGTGATAAGGGTCAACCTGCGGACTCCGGATCGTCAATCGCGTTGGGGCGGCGGCTGGGCGGTTGCGCGCCTGGCCGCCGTTCGGCAAATTTCGATGCGACGTGCAGGGCTTGCGCGGGGCCACTCAGAAATCTCGTCAATATGCCGATGACAGCCCGTGCAGATGTGCTGCAGATTGAGTTGGCATATTCCGACACAAGGCGATAGCGACGGATTGAGGAGCTCAGACACAATATACGCGGTGCTCTGGGTTATGTGTCTGCAGGCAGCGCATCGCGGCGCTCAGCCCAGCGTTTGAATACTTGGTGCAGTGCATTGAGCCCATCGGTCAATGCCGCTGGCCCCGGCTGCAGAATCAGCGGCGACTTGATCTCGTGTAATTCGCTGGCGCGCACGGCAGGAATCTCTTGCCAACCAGCTCGTTCCTCAACCTGCTCGGGTCGAAAGCGTTTTCCGCACCAGGATCCCAGAATGACATCAGGAGCTCGTCGTATGACTTCCGACGGATCCGTCAGGATACGGTCTTTGGCCAGACCGCAGAGTGCCCGCTCCGGAAATACATCATCGCCGCCGGCGATCGTGATGAGCTCGCTGACCCAGCGAATACCGCTGATCATGGGATCGTCCCATTCCTCGAAATAGACCCGCGGGCGCCGAGAGAGCAGGGCTGAGCACCGTCGAATTGCTTCAATCTGCTGTTGCAATTGCCTCGAATACTTCTCCGCCCGCGCACCAGCGCCTACCAACGCGCCTAGTCGCCGTATGTAGCTGAGAATGCCCTCGACTGAGCGATGATTACTGATCCAGACCTCTATGCCAGCTTTAATCAGCGCCTGGGCGCTATCGGCCTGGATATCGGAGAATCCAACGACGAAATCGGGCTTCAGGTCCAGAATTTGATCGATCTTGGCGCTGATAAAGGCCGAGACACGTGGCTTTTCGTGCCGCGCGCGAGCCGGTCGCACCGTGAAGCCCGAGATACCCACGATACGGTGCTGCTCACCGAGCGCGTAGAGCACCTCGGTAGGTTCCTCCGTCAGACAGATAATGCGCTCGGGATAGCGATCCATGCATGGCAGGCGGTTCGGCAGTGCTACCACTCGCATCAGAACACGCCCTCGTCTAACGCTGCGGCGGCGCCCGCGGTGACCACATGGGCCAGGCCTTGGGCCTGAGAGAGCACGTGGTCAACGTAAAATCGCGCCGTGGCGATCTTGGCGACGTAAAAGGCCGTCTCAGCAGCTCCCGGGTTCGTCGCGTCCAGACGTTTGCGAGCGAGGCTTGCGGAGTGCAGCAGCTCCGCACCGCCCGCTACGATGCCGAAAAGCCGCAGCAGCGGCACGGCTCCCGCCGATGCCGCGCGGATGTCGTTCGCATAGTGAATGATCGCGTACCGAATAGCACTCGCCAGCGCCTCGACCGCAGTGGAAAAGACGGTAGCGGCGCCTCGAAGCTCGGAACTCTCCGCCAGTGCTCGCGCCAGTGTGCGCATCTGTTCCAACACCAGGGCCACCGCATGGCCGCCGTCGCGAGCGAATTTGCGGCCGATCAGATCATTGGCCTGGATACCCGTCGTGCCCTCGTAGATCGGCGTGATGCGCGCATCACGCAGCTGCTGCGCCGCGCCCGTTTCTTCGACAAAGCCCATGCCACCATGGATCTGGATGCCCAGCGAGGCGATCTTAACGGCAGTTTCGGTGCACCAACCTTTGGTCACGGGCGTCATGAGTTCGGCGAACGCCTGATGTCGTGCGCGTTCGCTGGCATCCGCATGGCCGCTGGCGAGATCAACCGCTGCGGCGACTGCAATGGACAGCGCGCGCATGGCTTCCGTCTGCGATTTCATCAGCAGCAACATGCGACGGACGTCGGGATGACGGATGATCGCGACGCGCTCGCGACGCCGCGTACCAGGCTCGGCGCCCTGGATACGCTCGCGTGCGAATGCCAGGGCGCGCTGATAGGCGCGCTCGGCGATTCCGATGCCTTGAACGCCGACAGCGAAGCGCGCCGCGTTCATCATGACAAACATGTACTCCAGGCCGCGATTCTCCTCGCCGACGAGCTCTCCAACAGCGCCACCGTTCTGGCCAAAGGCCATCACGCAGGTCGGACTGGCGTGTATCCCGAGCTTGTGTTCGATCGAGACGCAGTGCACGTCATTGCGTGCCCCGACTAAACCATCATCGCCCACCCGCACCTTCGGAACCACGAACAACGAGATGCCTTTGACCCCTTCAGGGGCATCCGGCGTACGGGCCAGCACCAAATGAATGATGTTGTCGCTGAGGTCGTGCTCGCCATAGGTGATAAAGATCTTCTGGCCCTCGAGGCGGTAGCTGCCATCCGCTGCCGGCACGGCGCGCGTACGGATGGCAGCGAGATCCGAGCCGGCTTGAGGCTCGGTTAAATTCATCGTGCCGGTCCACTCGCCTGAGACCAGCTTGGGCAGGTAGGTGTACTGCAGTCGAGGCGAACCGGAATGCGCGATGGCATCCATGGCGCTGCGCGTGAGCATCGGGCAGAGCGCAAAAGCCGTATTCGCGCCGTGCCACATCTCCTCTACCAAGGCGGCCAGCACGCGTGGCTGGTTCTGACCGCCCCACTGACTCGGGCAGGCCATGGCATTCCAGCCATCGGCGATGAAGCGGGTGTACGCCTGCCTAAATCCATTGGGGGTCAGGACCTGCCCCTGCTGCCACCGTGAGCCTTCGACATCACCTGTCCGATTGAGCGGAGAGAGTACCTCGGAGGCGAAGCGGCCGGACTGCTCGAGCACTGACTGGGCGAGGTCCAGCGAGACATCCTCGTAGCCCGGCAATCGGGCGATTGCCTCCAGGTCGATCCGCTCGCGCAGCAGGAACTGCATATCGGCAAGGGGGGCACAATACTCGGTCATGCTCGACAGCCTCGAACCACCTAGCGGTAGGTGAAGAACCCTTGCCCATTCTTGCGCCCAAGTCGGCCGGCGGCCACCATTTCTCGCAGCAGCGGTGCTGGCCGGTATTTGGGATCGCCGAAATCGCGCAGAAAGATCTCCATGACCGACAGCAGCGTATCCAGGCCGATCAGATCAGCGAGAGCCAGTGGGCCAATCGGGTGGTTGCAGCCGAGTTTCATGCCGGTGTCGATGTCTGCCGCGCTCGCAATGCCCTCCTGCAGCGCAAAGATCGCCTCGTTGATCATCGGACAGAGAATCCGGTTGACGGCGAAGCCGGGCGCATTCCTGGCAGTAATCGCGGTCTTGCCGAGAATCTCGATAAAGCTGGCGGCGCCAGATTGAGTGGCGAGGCTGGTGGATAGGCCGCGAATCAGTTCGACCAGGGGCATCAGAGGCACGGGATTGAAGAAGTGGATGCCGATGAATCGCTCGGGATGCGAGAGTTCTGCTGACAGTGCCGTAATAGAAAGCGAGGAGGTGTTGGTCGCCAAAATCGCCGCCGAGCGCAGCATCCCATCCACCCGCCGCAAGATCTGCCGCTTGGCTGTCAGCTCCTCGGTAGCCGCCTCGATCACAAGATCGCACTCGGCCAGCCGATCATGGTCCGTCGTGGTTTGAATGTGCGTCAGCGCGCTCTCGCGGCACTCAGAGGTCAGCTGGTGCTTGCTGACCAGGCGTTCCAGGCTCGCTTGGATGTCATTCAAGCCGCGCCGAAGCGCCTCCTGGGAGACATCGACCAGGATGACCTCGCGTCCGCTGGTGGCACTGACCTGGGCAATACCGCTGCCCATGATGCCAGCGCCCACAACACCGATCTTCGAGAGACTCATCGAGTTCCTCCGCAGTTGTGCGCTACATGTTGCGGCGGTATCGGCCGCCCACTTCATAGAGCGTCTGAGTGATCTGCCCTAGTGAGCAGCAACGCACGGCCTCCATCAGCACTTCGAACGTATTGCCGTTTTCGATCACGACGCGGCGCAAGTGCTCCAGCGCCGCAGGGGCCTGCTCACGGTGGCGATCGTGAAAGGCGTGTAGCCGGTCGAGTTGTGAGCGCTTCTCAACATCGGTCGAGCGCGCCAGCTCAATCGTCTTAGGCTCCTCGCTCCCCGACGGGTTTCGGAACGTATTCACACCGATGATGGGATAGGAGCTATCGTGCTTTCGGTGCTCGTAGTAGAGCGACTCCTCCTGAATCTTGCCGCGCTGGTAGCCGGTCTCCATGGCCCCGAGCACCCCACCGCGACTGGCAATCGCATCAAACTCTTTGAGCACGGCTTCCTCGACCAGATCGGTCAGCTCATCGATGATGAAGCTGCCCTGATTCGGGTTCTCGTTCTTAGCGAGGCCCCACTCCCGGTTGATGATTAATTGGATGGCGATGGCACGCCGCACGCTCTCGTCGGTCGGTGTCGTGACGGCTTCATCATATGCATTGGTATGCAAGCTGTTGCAGTTGTCGTAAACCGCGCACAGTGCCTGGAGCGTGGTGCGAATGTCGTTGAAGGCCATCTCCTGCGCATGCAGGGATCGACCCGAGGTCTGGACATGGTACTTGAGCTTCTGACTGCGCTCATTAGCGCCGTATTTGTGCTTCATCGCGATAGCCCAGATGCGGCGGGCGACGCGCCCGATCACCGAATATTCCGGATCCATGCCGTTGGAGAAGAAGAAAGAGAGGTTGGGTGCGAAGTCATCAACGCGCATGCCGCGTGCCATGTAGGACTCCACATAGGTAAAGCCGTTGGCAAGCGTAAAGGCGAGCTGGGAGATCGGATTCGCACCCGCTTCGGCGATGTGATAGCCGGAGATCGAGACGGAATAGAAGTTCTGCACGCGTTTGTCGACGAAGTACTGCTGGATATCCCCCATCATCTTCAGAGCAAATTCCGTGGAAAAGATACAAGTGTTCTGACCTTGATCTTCTTTCAGGATGTCGGCCTGCACTGTGCCTCGGACCGTGGACAGGGCGCCCGCGCGAAGTGTCTGGTATTCCTCGGTGTTGGGCAGGCGGCCGTTCTCTTGCTGGAACTTGTCGACCTGCTGATCGATGACCGTATTCATGAACATGGCGAGAATGATCGGCGCCGGGCCGTTGATCGTCATCGACACCGAGGTGGTCGGCGCGCACAGATCAAAGCCCGAGTAGAGCACCCTCATGTCATCGAGGCTCGCAATCGATACCCCGGAGTTACCGACTTTGCCGTAAATGTCCGGCCGCAGATCCGGATCAGAGCCGTACAGCGTTACCGAATCGAAGGCCGTGGAGAGTCGGTGCGCGGGCATGCCCTCGGAAACGCGCCGGAATCGCTGGTTGGTCCGGAAGGCGTCCCCTTCGCCGGCAAACATGCGGGTCGGATCTTCGCCCTCGCGCTTGAAGGCGAAGACGCCCGCGGTATACGGAAAGTAGCCAGGCAGGTTCTCCTTCATTAAAAAGCGCAACACTTCTCCGTCGTCCTCGAAGCCGGGCAATACAACTTTCCGGATGCGAGTGCCGGACAGCGACTCATAAATCAGTTTAGTGCGCAGCTCCTTGTCGCGACTCTTGACGACGTATTCGTCCTGCGAGTAAAGCGCGCGTATCTGTGGCCATTGTTCCAGAAGCGCTACCGCATCGGGGGCCAGTTCGGCACTCTTGGCGGCGGTAACTTCGGCGAACCCCTCGATCGGCGTTCCGGAAGCCTCAAACAGGGCTTTGGAGAGCTGTAGTGCTTGGCGTTCTCGCGCCACTTGGATCTGCCGCCCGACACGCTGGTGATACGCGCGTACGGTCTCGGCGATCTCGGCGAGGTAACGCACACGCTCGGGCGGCACGATGGCGCGCCCGCGCGAGGAGGCTTTGACCGACACACAAGGCAAATGGGACGGACTGGCGTTGAACCCCATCTCCCGCAGCCGGGCTGACACCGCTTGATACAGTGCGGTGACGCCATCGTCGTTGAAGCGCGCTGCAATGGTCCCGAACACCGGCATGGACTCGGGCGGCTGGCCGAACCATTGGCGGTTACGCTGGTACTGCTTGCGCACATCGCGCAGCGCATCCTCGGCACCCTTGCGGTCGAATTTATTGATAGCGACAAAGTCGGCAAAGTCGAGCATGTCGATCTTTTCCAACTGGGACGCTGCCCCGAATTCGGGGGTCATCACGTAGAGCGAGGTATCGGCCAGGGGCACAATCGCGGATTCGCCCTGACCGATGCCGGAGGTCTCGACCACGATCAGGTCGAAGCTGCTGAGTTTGCAGCTGGCTAATACCTCAGGCAACGCGGCGGATAGTTCCGTCCCGGTATCCCGCGTCGCCAGCGAGCGCATGTAAATCCGATCTGATTCAATCGCGTTCATTCGAATGCGATCGCCCAACAGCGCGCCACCGGTACGCTTGCGCGAGGGGTCGATGGAGATAATCCCTACCCGAACGGTGTCGCTGTGATCCAGCCGCAGGCGCAGCATCAGCTCATCGGTCAGTGAGGATTTGCCTGCTCCACCTGTCCCGGTGATGCCGACAATCGGAGTCTTGATGCCAGCGGCCGCTTGCAGGATTGACTGGCGAGTCCGCATCGTGTAGGCGCGACTTTCAATCGCTGTGATAACGCGGGCCAGCGAGCGGCGATCGCCCGAGCGCAGCGCATCGAGTGCTTGATTCTCGTCGGGAGCCAATGCACACAAATCGTAGTCGCTGCTTCGCAGCAGATCATCGATCATGCCCTGCAGCCCGAGCTTCGCCCCATCCTCCGGGGAGTACAGGCGGGCGACGCCGTAGGCCATGAGTTCGCGGATCTCGGACGGCACGATGACGCCGCCGCCACCGCCAAACACCTTGATATTCTCGCCGCCGTTGGCCCGCAGCAGGTCGATCATATACCTGAAGAACTCGAGATGACCGCCCTGGTAGGAGGTGATCGCGACACCGTGAACATCCTCCTGCAGCGCCGCGTTCACGATTTCCTGTACGGAGCGGTTGTGCCCCAGATGGATCACCTCGGCCCCGGAAGCCTGCAGCACGCGGCGCATGATGTTGACGGTGGCGTCATGGCCGTCGAACAGCGAGGTTGCGGTGAGGAAACGCACCTTGTGCTGCATCTGGTAGGGCAGCGCGCGCGCGCCAATGGAGACAGCATTCATGCGGTCGGCTCCTGACGTCGGCCGGTCGTGACGGGCTCGACCAACTATTCTAGGAAGGCTGCAACCTGAAGAATATGTCCTAATGGCTCACCGGAGGTGAGAGATTCTGCAACACCCTTTTTGGCGAGATCTTAAGCCCGTGCGAATACGGCGGCGATGCCCTGACCACCGCCAATACACATCGTCACCAGCGCGTATTGACCACTGTGCCATTGGCTTGAATCTGGGCCGCCGCCAGAGAATGGCCCATTGCTCGGCAGAAGTGAGAGAATCTGCAACACTTCTCGATAGCGAAGTCGGCTTGTTACGCGGTGCGGGGTTTGTGCTTAAAGCAGCGGAAAAAGGCAGCATTTCGATCGCCTTCGTTCAGGAAGCCCTGCAGGCGGCAGAACGCCATAATGTGGCACCGGAGCCATTACTTCGAGAGGCCGGGATTTCGGCGGGTCTGCTGGACTCGCCGGATGCTCGTGTGACACCGGAAAACTTCGGCGGGCTGTGGCGCGCTATTGCCAAAGAGCTGGACGATGAGTTCTTTGGGTTGGACTCGCGTCGCATGAAAGTCGGCAGTTATGCCCTGATGTGTCGCCTAGGGATGGGTTGCGAGCA
>Ga0181516_10002997_pt1 | contig 11591 bp, 11 predicted proteins | sample PEATcosm2014_Bin_25_FD_121104 | JGI IMG/M metagenome (GOLD analysis project Ga0181516, IMG submission 121104) | Peatland microbial communities from MTU Mesocosm Facility, Houghton, MI, USA - PEATcosm2014_Bin01_10_metaG | ecosystem: Environmental > Terrestrial > Soil > Wetlands > Peat | place...
GCGATGGTCAGCCCTTCGCAGGCCGGACCGCCCTGATGCAGGCAGAAATTGCTGTAGGCGTAGAACGCGCCGTCATGCCGGAACACGCCGATCTCGTTGTCGCCGACAAAAATAATGCGGCGCTCGCCATCCACGAATTCCGATAGTTTTGCGACGAATTTTTCCGCCATCTGCGTCACGCCCTTGCGTTCACCCTAGTGTTCGACCGTTGCGGCCCGTCCCTTGGCGGGACGATTGGACGGCCGAACGGGGCCGCCGTTGTTCGAGCCATGCTTCTAGCACAGAGCAAGCCCCCGCGCGACGGGCATAAATTGGCAGCCAGCCATGCGGGCGCGCGTCATTTCGAGGAGCGGGGCGGAGCGCGGCGATCACACCATCCGATTCTCGATCCCGCCGATCTTCTCGATCCAGATTTTCACGACGTCGCCGGCCTTAAGAAAGGTGCCGCTTTCGGCGCCGGTTCCCGACGGCGTGCCGGTGAGGATGAGGTCGCCGGGATGCAGCGTCATGTTGATCGACAATTGCTCGATCTGCTCGGCCAGGGTGAACAGCATCTTGCCGGTATTGGAATCCTGCTTGAGTTCGCCGTTGACCCACAGTTTAAGACCAAGATTCTGCGGATCGGCGACGTCGCCCGCCGGCACGATCCACGGCCCGATCGGGCAGGACCCTTCGAAAGTCTTGTGCTTGGTCCAATCCATTTTGAAAAACGACGTGTCGCTTATGCCCGGTCGGCGGCCGCGATCGCGCGCCGAGAGGTCGTTGGAAGCCGTGTAGCCGGCGACATAGGCGAGCGCCTTCTCCTTGGTCACGTCTTTGGCCGGCCGGCCGATGACGGCGGCAAGCTCGATTTCCCAGTCCATGGCCTTGGCGTAGCCGGACATTTTGATCGCTGCCCCGGGGTCGGCGACGGTGCGCGACGCCTTCAGGAAATGCCAAGGCTTGAGGCCCTGCTGGTGCGGATCGGGCGGCGGCGGCTGGCCCTCCTTGGCCGCCATTGCCGCGGCATGGTCGGCATAGTTGGCGCCGGCGCAATAGATCGTTCCGGGAAAAGGCACCGGAGCGAGCAATTTGGTCTTGGCGAGCGGCTGGCGCTTGGCCCGGCTTTTGGCGGCGCCGGCAGCCGCCTTTTTCAGGGTGCCCTCGGCCGACTTCCAGTCCTGCAAAATGCCGATGACGGTGGCGTAGGCCGGCTTACCGGTGAGTTTTGCCGCGTCGAACAGCTCTTCGCCGACGACAAGGCCGGCGCGCGGACCGTCGCCCGATTTATAGGTGGCGAGCTTGTAGCCGGCGGGCTTTGCCGAAGCCATGGGCGTTTTCTCCCTTGAGTCAAAATCCGCAGCGACAAAACCGCGATCCCGCGCGGTTGGCAAGGCCGCCTTGCGCGCGTGACCGGACCGGCGCACTTGAGTTGGCGCGGACCTGGTGATTGATTCCGGCAACAGGCGAGGAAGCACGCGCAGGTGGAGAAAATCATGATCAAACCCAGACGGATCGGACATGCGACGTTCGAGACGCCCGACGTCGAGCGCCTGGTCGACTATTACACCGAGGTAGCGGGGCTGGTGCTCGCCGCGCGCGACAAGGACCGGGCTTTCCTGGCGACTCAGATCGGCCAGCTCGCCGTCCAGATCAACAAGGGCGACGCCGAGCGCTGCGCCATGCTGTCGTTCGAAGTCGCGCCCGATTCCGACTTCGGCGCGCTCGCCCGCGAGCTCGACAAGGACGGCATCAAGAGCGAGCTGCGCAACGATTCGATTCCCGGCATCGGGCCGGTGCTGACGTTCCGCGACAACAAGGGCACCACCATCGCGCTGTTCAAGGAGTGGAGCTATCTCGGCAAGCACTTGGCGCATCACGGCGTCGGCCCGCTCAAACTCGGCCACATCGCCTGGGTGGTCGACGAGCCGCGGAAGACGGCGGAGTTTTACCAGAAAATTCTCGGCTTCAAGGTGTCAGATTGGATCGACGACTTTTTCGTCTTCATGCGCTGCAACGCCGATCATCATACCGTGAATTTCATCCGCGGCACGGCAACAAAAATGCACCACATGGCCTTCGAACTGAAAGACTTCATTCATTTGCAGAATTCCTGCGATCTGTTCGGGCAAAAGAAGATTCCGATCATCTGGGGCCCGCTGCGTCACGGCCCAGGGCACAACATCGCCACCTATCACCGCAATCCGGACGATCAGGTCATCGAATTCTTCTGCGAACTCGATCAGATGCTCGACGAGGAACTCGGCTATTTCGAGCCGCGGCCGTGGCACCAGGACACGCCGCAGCGGCCGAAGACCTGGGCCGCGGGCACGACCACGATCTGGGGCCCGCCGCCGCTGCCGGAATTTCATCGCGCGCGGGAAGCCGTCTCGCCGTTTACGCCGAAAGCGTGAGCTCCGGCTGGCCCCTTCCAGCGGCTCATGACCGGGCGCTTGCTCCGCGCAGCGCGGCGAGCACGCGTTCCGGCGTGATCGGCATTTGCAGAAGCGGCGCGGCGCCAAGCGGGCGCAGCGCGTCGTTGATCGCATTCATGATGCAAGCCGGCGCGCCGGCGGTGCCCGCTTCGCCGGCGCCCTTGGCGCCGAGCTCGGAATCCGCCGTCGGCGTCACCACGTGACCGATGTCCATATCCGGCATTTCGCCCGCCATCGGCACCAGGTAATCCATCATCGTGCCGTTGAGGAATTGCCCGGTCTCGTCATAAAGGCAGTGCTCGAACAACACGGCGCCGATGCCCTGCACGATGCCGCCGCGGATTTGCTCGTCGACCAGCTGCGGATTGATCACCGTGCCGCAATCCTCGACGCACCAGTGCTTGAGCAGCGTCACATTGCCGGTCCGGAGATCGACCTCGAGATAGGACGCCTGCACCCCGTTGGTGAAAGCGAACGGCCAGGCGCGCGGCACGTAATGCCGCGTCACCGTGAATTCGGCCTGGAAGCCCGGCGGCAAAGTGTCGGGGCGGAAATAGACCACGCGCGCCACCTCGTCGAGCGCCATCCGCTCGCGGCCGGTGCCGGCATCGACCACTATGCCGTTGCGAATATCGAGCGCCTTCGGATCGGCCTGCAGGATCGAGGCGGCGGCGGCGAGGACGTTTTCGCGCAACGCCTTGCCGGCCTGCCAGGCCGCTTCGCCGCCGATGCCGGCGGCGCGCGACGCCCAGGTGCCGCCGCCATAGGGCGTGTTATCGGTATCGCCGGTGATGACGCGCACCCGCTCGATCGGCACGCCGAACGAAGTGGCGACAACTTGGGCCAGCACGGATTCCGTGCCCTGGCCCTGCTCGGTGACGCCGGAATGGCAGAACACCGCGCCGGTTGCGTCGAGCCGCAGCGTCGCGCCGTCTTGCGATGAAATGCGCGCGCCGCCGACGCCGTAGAACGCGGCGGAGGGGTTGGTCACCTCGATGAAGGACGCAAAGCCGATGCCGCGATGGACGCCCTCGCCGCGCAAGCGCGCCTGCTCGGCGCGCAGCCTGTCGTAGTCCATCATCTTGAGGATTTTATCGAGAGACGCATGGTGCGACAGGCCTTCGAATTTCAGGCCTGCGGCGCTGGTCGCCGGATACTTTTCATCCGGAAACAGATTGCGCCGCCGGATTTCCACAGCATCCATGCCGATCTTCGCCGCGGCCAGCTCGACCAGGCCCTCGGTCACCGCAGTGGCGATCGGGTGGCCGACGGCGCGGTATTGGCACATGACGTTCTTATTCTGGAACACGACGCGGGCACGCGCGCGATAATTCGGACAGGTGTAGGGACCGCCGGTGAGATTGACGACCTGGTTCGCTTCGATGCCGCTGGTGCGCGGATAGACCGAATAAGGGCCGATGCCGGTCAAATCGTCGATCTCGAACGCGGTGATGGTACCGTCACGCTTGACGCCGATCTTCGCCTTGACGCGATGATCGCGCGCGTGGATGTCGGTGATGAAGCTTTCGAAGCGGTCGGCGACGAATTTGACCGGGCGCTTGAGGAGCTTCGACAATGCCGCGGTCGCCATTTCGTCGGCATAGATGTGGACCTTGATGCCGAACGAGCCGCCGACGTCCTTGGTAATGACGCGGACCTGGTTCTCTGCAAGATCGAGATGCTTGGCAAACAGGTTCTGCGTCATGTGCGGCGCTTGCGTGCCTTGATAGACCGTCAAACGCTGCTCGCCCGGATTCCAGTCGGCGACGACGGCGCGCGGCTCGTTGGTGACGCCGGTGTGGCGGCCGAACAGAAATGTCGCCTCGACCACCGCGTCGGCATCGGCAAATCCCTGGTCGGGGTCGCCGGCGTTGAGCACGCGTTCGAAGGTGAGATTGTCGCCGAGTTCGGGATGGATCACCGGCGTCGCCTTATCGAGCGCCGTTTCGGCGTCGGTGACGGCGGGCAGCACCTCGTAATCAACCTCGACCAGCGCGCAGCCGTCCTCGGCTTCGGCGCGCGTTCGCGCGACGATGGCGCACACCGCTTCGCCCTGCCAGCAGGCGCGGTCAACGGCGATGGCATGCTGCGGCGCCGATTTGATGCCCTTGAGATGCGTGAGCACACCGACCCACGGCGTGATCACCTTGGCCAGTTCCGCGCCGGTGACGACCGCGACCACGCCCGGCGCCGTCTTGGCCTCCGCCGTCGCGATATTCTTGATGCGGGCATGCGCGTGCGGCGAGCGCACGAAGGCGACATGCACCATGCGCGGCAACACAACGTCGGTGACGTATTGGCCGCGGCCTTGCGTCAGCCGCGCCAGATTCGGCCGCGGCACCGAGCGGCCGATATAGGAATTCGGCCGGTCCAGCGCGGTAAGGCCGGACGGCTGGTCGTCGGCGATTTTCATGGGTTCCACTCCGTCATTCCGGGGCCGAGCCAACGGGTCCGGCCCGAAGTGGCCGGCCCGATGACAAGCGCCGCGAGGAGCCCGGGCAAGGGCCCGCGCCCCGGAATGACGTTCACAGAAATCGCGTCGGCCACATCAGCGTGCGCCACATATGCGAGGACGGCGAATTATCGAAGCCGAGGCCTTCCTTGGGCTGCTTGAAATTGCGGCCGATGATGTCGACGAAATCGTTGAGGTCGACCTTGGCATCGGGATCGAATGAATAGATGTCGTTCACCGTGATCAGCCGCGAAGTCATGTACCATTTATGATTCCGCGCGCGCTCGTATTCGGCGACGATGTAAGGCTCGGGTCTATAGTCGGCGCCGAAATATTTGACGTACATTTCGGGATATTCGTAGCCGACCGAAGGATCGGGGAAAAAGCGCAGCGCCTGATGCATGCGCACCGCCCAGCTCACCTCCTCGTCGACATAGGGCTCGATCATCTGCGCACCCCAATAGCCGTGGTCGCAGCGGATGAAGCTCGCCACGCCGATGTCGTGCAGCAGGCAGGCGAGCACGATCTTCTCGTCGTGACCGCCCTTGAGCGCATGCGTCGCGCTTTGCAGCAGATGATTGAGCGAGGCAAAACGATTTTGAAAGAAATCGATCAGCGTCGGCTTGTCCGGCATTTTCGGCAGCCGTGGATCGGCGCCCATGAGAAAATACTTGTCCGGATTGGCGGCTTTCAGCGCCGGACCGGAATCCATCTCGACCTTGCCGTCGGCCATGTTGAACAGCACCGACTTGGTGGCGATACGCTCGCCGAGCGCCTGCATCATCTCTTCTTCGAGCTCGTCGGCGCGGGCCGACAGCGACTGCGGATTGGCATGTTCGTTCATGGTGCGCCTGCCTTTGCCGCCCGAAACCGGGCGATGGATTCGATGGCGTCGACGATGGCCTGGTAGCCGGTACAGCGGCAATAATTGCCGGAAATGTGCTCGCGAATCATATCACGGTTCGGCACGCCGCCGCGGGACAAAAGCGCCTGTGCGCCGATCAGCATGCCCGGCGTGCAGAAACCGCATTGCAGCGCGTTGCGCCGTTGAAACGCGTCCTGAAGATCGGCGATGCGGCCGGAATCCGAAATTCCCTCGATGGTTTCGACCGTGGCGCCGTCGCATTGCACCGCAAGGACGAGGCACCCGCGCACCACCTCGTCATCGATCAGCACCGTGCAGGCGCCGCACACGCCCTGCTCGCAGCCGATATGGCTGCCGGTCAGTCCCAAATCGTCGCGCAGGAAATCGACCAGCGTCTTGCGGGCTTCGACGCGCTCGTGCACGTCCTCGCCGTTCACGCGCAGGCTGATGTCGAGATGGCGCTCTCCCATGACATAATCAATAGCACCGGGACCCTGTCGGCGCCACGGCGCGGCGGCGCGGCGGCGGGCTACTCGCCGACGATATCGCGCACGATGTCGATGGCCCGACGCAACAGCGTCATCGACGCTTCCAGCGTGCGGAACGCGGCATGCGCCGTGAGCGTGACATTGTCCATGCGGGCAAGCGGGTTATCGGGTTTGAGCGGCTCGGCATGAAACACGTCGAGCCCGGCGTGGCGGATATGCCCGCCGCGCAGCGCGTCGATGAAGGCTGCCTCGTCGACCAAGCCGGCGCGCGCGGTATTGACGAAGATCACGCCGGGTTTCATGCGCGCGAACTGGGCTGCTCCGAGAAAGCCGCGCGTCTCGTCGTTGAGCGTGAGATTCATCGAGATCACGTCGGAGCGCGCCAACAACTCCTCGAGTGCGACCAAAGGCGCACCTTGCCGCGGCGTGCGGTTCCAGGCGATCACCTCCATGCCAAGCCCGCGGCCGATGCGCAGCACCTCGCCGCCGATGCCGCCCAGCCCGATGACACCGAGCGTCTTGCCCAAAAGCTGGACGCCTTCATGCGGCGTCCAGGTCCCCGCCCGCACCTCACGATCCATGCGCGCAATGTCGCGGCACGAAGCAAGAAGCAGCGCGATCGTATGTTCGGCGACGGCCGTGTCGCCATAGCCCTTGATGATGTGAACCTTGATGCCGCGCGCCGCCATATCGGCGAGGCTCATGTAACTTGCGGGCCCGGTGCCGAGAAACACAATGTGCTTGAGCGCCTCACACTGCTCGACCAGATGCGTTGGCAGGTACGAATGGTCGTCGATGCAGATGTCGTAGCCTTTGAGCACGCGCGGCAGCTCGGCCTGCTCGAACGGCTTGCGGTTGACGTCGATCGGCGGGTCGCCGGCGCGCGCGACGCGCTCCCACACCGGGGCGAGCTGATCGTTGCAGTCGAGGAAGAGGGATTTCATTCACTCGTCCGGCGTTCTACGGCGCGACAATCGGTTGTGCTTCCAATACCGGCGCGTGCTGGGCAACGCCGGAGAACGCCGAGCCTTGTTCGAACCACGAGGCCGGCGCCGGCTGGCCCCATAAGGTCTGGCGCTGCGGATCGGTCAGCGACCAGCGGATCGGCGCATGGTCGGGATCGATGGTGAGATAGTCCGAGGTGAACAGCTCGATGCGATGGCCGTCGGGATCGCGGACATAAAGAAAGAAGGCGTTGGAAATGCCGTGGCGGCCGGGGCCGCGCTCCATATTGTCGAGATAGCCCGAGGTCGCCATCACATCGCAGATGTGAATGATGTCGGCCACGCCCGGCGTCCAGAAGCCGACATGGTGCAGGCGCGGTCCGACGCCGTTGGTGAAGGCGAGATCGTGAACGTTGCCTTTGCGCTGCAGCCACACCGCCCAGAGTTTTGGATCGTCGCCGTCGGTCTCGGAATACTCCGTCAGGCGAAAGCCAAGCTCCGTGTAAAAATCGTAGCTCGCCTGCACGTCAGGCGTAAAGCAATTGAGATGGTCGATGCGCTGGATGCGCGCGCCCTGATGCGCGGCGTATTTCTGCAGCATGGACGGCGTCTGATCCATCCGCGCATAAAAGTCGAGCGGCATGCCGAAAACGTCGGCGGTGCGCAAGGTGCGGCCTTGAAACGGCAACTCCGGGAACGAGGTCGGCAGATTGCGGCGCGCGAACCAGAACGCGGCGCGATCCAAGTCCTCCTCGCTCGCCAGCTTGAAGCCGAGCGCCTGCACCTCGTTCTCGCGCCTGCGCCGCAGCACCAGCGAGTGATGGTTGCGCTCCTCGACCCCGCGCAAATAGAGCGCATCTTCGGTCTCGCCGGTGACCAGGAGCCCGAGGCAATCGACATAAAAGGCGCGCGAGCGGACCAAATCGCGTACCCCGAGCTCGGCATGGCTTGCACGAACGGTGTTGAACGGCGGATCGAAAACCGGATTGCGGATAGGCATGCCAAAGGCGTCGTTTGACGTTGACGGTAGCTGCGCTGACTTTTAACACATCGCCCGAGAGACGGAAGGCCGCACCCGGGAGATAACGATATGCGTCTTGCAAGCTACGCGTTGCGCGGCCGTCCGAGTTTCGGCGTGGTCACGGGCCAGGGCGCGGACGAAGGCATCGTCGATCTGCGGCCGCGGCTGCACCGCTTCGCGAGTCTCGTCGAGGTGTTTCGCGCGCAGGCGCTTGACCAAGCCAAGGCCGCGTCCGACGGCGTGCGGCCCGATGTCCCGCTCGACGAGGTCGAGCTGTTGCCGCCGCTCTCGGCGCCGGAGAAGATCCTCTGCGTCGGCGTCAACTATGCCAACCGCCCGGCGGATTACAACATCGCCACTACGCCAAAATATCCCAGCATGTTCTACCGGGCGCCGAATTCGCTGGTCGGATCGGGACAGCATCTGGTCCGGCCGCAAGTCTCCGAGCAGCTCGATTACGAGGGTGAGATCGCAATCGTGATCGGGCGCGACTGCAAGCACGTGCCGAAGGAAGCGGCGCTTGACGTGATCGCCGGCATCACGCTGTGCAACGAAGGCACCATCCGCGACTGGACGCGTCACGGTCAATTCAATGTCACGCAGGGCAAGAATTTCGACGCCTGCGGCGCCATCGGCCCATGGATCCAGACCGACTTCGATCTGAAAAAGCCGCTGCATCTGATCGTGCGCAAGAACGGCGAGGTGACACAGGACGACACCACCGCGAGCATGATTTTCTCGTTCACGGACATCATCGCCTACACCACGACTTTCATGACGCTCAAAGCCGGCGATATTGTCTGCACCGGCACGCCGGTGCGCAAGACGCCGAAGGTCGATCCGCCGATTTGGCTCAAACCGGGCGACACGATCGAGGTCGAGTGCTCCGAGATCGGCGTCTTGCGCAACAGCGTGGTGGACGAGGCGTGACCGCGGCCGCCCGCGCGGCTTGCGTTGTCGGCTGGCCGATTGAACATTCGCGCTCGCCGCTCATTCATAATTATTGGCTCAAGCACTACCGAATCGCTGGCGCGTACCGGCGCGAGGCGGTGCCGCCGGATCAATTCCGCACCTTTGTGCAATCGCTGGCGGCGCGCGGCTATGTCGGGGCCAATGTGACGGTGCCGCATAAGGAGGCGGCGCTCGCCTGGTCGCAACCGGACGATCGCGCGCGCGCGGTCGGCGCCGCCAACACGTTATGGCTCGACGGCGTGCTGCGCTCGACCAATACCGACGTCGAAGGCTTTTTGGATAATCTCGACGCCTGCGCCCCCGGCTGGGAACAAAACCTGGGCAAAGCCGTCGTGCTCGGCGCCGGCGGCGCCGGGCGCGCTGTGGTTTACGCACTGCTCGAGCGCGGCGTCGGTCGCGTCGTGGTCGCCAACCGAACGCTGCAGCGCGCCGCGGATCTGCGCGAGCGCTTTGGCGCGCGGGTTCATCCGATCGGCTGGGATGAGCGCAACGGGGAACTCGACGATACCGGACTGCTGGTGAATACCACGACGCTTGGCATGGGCGACCAGCCCGAGCTGGTACTCGACGTTGGGCGATTGCCCGGTCATGCCCTGGTCGCCGATCTCGTCTATGTGCCGCTGATCACACCGCTGGTACGAGCGGCAAAAGCCCGCGAGCTGCGCACCGCCGACGGGCTCGGCATGCTGCTCCATCAGGCCGTGCGCGGCTTCTTGTTGTGGTTCGGCAAAAAGCCCGAAGTCACGGCGGAATTGCGGGAACTGGTCGAAGCCGATATCTCCCCGCCCTCGCAGTAAACCCCGGAATAACGTTTCGTCCCGGGTGTTTAAGACTGGGGGCGGCTTCGAGAGAATAACTCCGGGAGGACGACAATGAGAACATTTAGGATAGTGGGCGCCAGCAGCATTGCATTTTTGTTCGCAGCGTCTCTTGCGATCGCGCAGGCGCCGGAAATGGTGCGCGTGCGCGGCTCGATCGAAAGCGTCGATGGACAAATGTTGACTGTGAAGAGCCGCGATGGCGCGACGATGAAAGTGAAACTCGCCGACAACGCGCCGGTGCGCGCGGTCGTCAAGCAGTCGTTGGCCGACGTCAAACAAGGCGCCTTCGTCGGCATCGCCGCGATGCCGCAGCCGGACGGATCGCAAAAGGCGATCGAGATCCTTATCTTCCCGGAAGCGCTCCGCGGCACCGGCGAAGGCTTCCGCGCGTGGGACCTGATGCCGAACAGCACCATGACCAATGCCGGTGTCGACAGCATAGTCACGAAAGTCGACGCCACCATGCTGGTCTTGAAGTATAAGGACGGCGAGAAGACGATCGTCGTGCCGCCGGATGCCGCGGTCGTAACCTTTGCCCCGGCGACCATGGCCGATCTGAAGCCTGGCGAAAAAATCTTCATCGCCGCTGCGGCCAAACAGCCGGACGGCACGCTCAACGCGCCGAACGTCACGGTCAGCCGTAATGGCGTCAATCCACCGATGTAAAGCAAACCCGTTGCGGCCAATCCGGAGTATGACATGACAATCCGAAGACTGCTTGCCGTTATCACCGTTCTCGTCGCGTTTGCCGCGGCGCCGGCGATCGCGCAACAGGCGCCGGCGCTGCGCGTCAGCGGCACCATCGACAGCGTGACCGGAGCGACCCTCGTCCTCAAGCAGAAAGACGGCACCGACGCGACGGTGAAAGTCGCCGACAACGCCCAAATCTTCGGGGTCGAAACGGCAAAGATCGCCGACATCAAGACCGGCGATTTCATCGCGGTCGGCGCCATGCCGCAACCGGACGGCAGCCAGAAGGCGGTTCAGGTGACGATCTTTGCGGAGACCCTGCGCGGGGTGGGCGAAGGTTTCCGTCCGTGGGATCGTCCGAACTCGACGATGACCAACGCCACCGTCGACACCATGGTGGCCGGCGTCGACGGGCAAATCGTCACCGTCAAATACAAGGACGGCCAGCAGAAAATCATCGTCGGCCCCGACGCTGAAATTCGCCGCTATGTTCCGGGCGATGGCAGCGAACTAAAAGCCGGCGCCCATATTACCCTGCCGCGCGCCGAGAAACTTCCGGACGGCACGTTGCAGACGGCGCGTATTTACGTCGGCCGCAATGGCGCCATCCCGTGATGCTCTCCGACAACCTCCCTGGCACGGCAATTGCTTTTTTGATCGGGCACAAGCCCGACCAATCAACAGGAGGTCGTCCATGACCCGCTCCGAACTCACCGAGAAACTGCTCGACATCAAGCGCGAAAAGGGCTGGAGCTGGAAACATATCTGCGCTGAGATCGGCGGCATGTCGCCGGTGTTGATCACCGGCGCCATGCTCGGCCAGATGAAACTCACCAAGCCGCAGGCCGCCAAGGCCGCCGAACTGTTCGGCCTGAGCAAGAGCGAACAAGCGCTCCTCAACGAGGTGCCTAATCGCGGCTCGCC
>Ga0181516_10002999_pt1 | contig 11588 bp, 19 predicted proteins | sample PEATcosm2014_Bin_25_FD_121104 | JGI IMG/M metagenome (GOLD analysis project Ga0181516, IMG submission 121104) | Peatland microbial communities from MTU Mesocosm Facility, Houghton, MI, USA - PEATcosm2014_Bin01_10_metaG | ecosystem: Environmental > Terrestrial > Soil > Wetlands > Peat | place...
CGTACCCATCCTTCTCCCTCCTGCCGATGGACCGTTTGGGAGATTCTTCGCCTTCCGTGACCCGGATGGATACGCAATTACCGTCCACACAGAAAAGCCAAAGCAGGCAACGGCAACGTTGGACGCAAGCAGCGGATATCTAACATTCATCAACACCTTCTCCGTTGAACCTGAAAACGCGGACCGCTTGGTGGAGAACCTGCAGAAGGTCACGGAAGAGATTTTTCGAGATCAACCCGGCTTCATCTCCGCGAACCTCCACGTCAGTCATGACCGACGCAAGGTCGTCAATTACGCGCAGTGGCGATCAAAGAAAGACTATGCGGCCATGAGCAAACTGCCCGGCATTCAGGCGCACATGAAGGCAGCCGCGGCGTTGGCAACCGGGTTTGATCCTGTCGACTACGATCTCCGCGCCGCGATGCGTGGCGAAGATGAGTAATCAGTTCTTCAGCCTTGTTGATGGAGGTTCGAATTGGCACTCGCAAACGTGAAACACAAAAACCATTGGGTTGGGGTCGCAAGCTACGACCATGTGCTCGGTGCCGTTCAGGGCGGCTTCTGCCAACTGGGCCACGGTAAGAAGGCTTTGGTGCGCCGATTGAAGGCCGGCGACCTCATCGTCTTCTACTCGCCACGCGAATTGATGGGAAGCGGACCTGTCCTGCAGGCTTTCACCGCTGCCGGACGCATCCTTGACGACTTTCCCTACGAAGCTGAGCAGTCTGCGGGCTTTTGTCCATATCGCCGCCGGACGAAGTTTTTCAAGAGTAGAAAAGCGCCCGTCCGACCGCTACTGCAAGAACTGACATTTACCCAAGGGAACGAGAGTTGGGGCTTAGCGTTTCGCAGAGGAGCTTTCCAGATCACTTCGGACGACTTCAAGAGCATTGCGAAGGCCATGTCCATCAAATCCGAAGATCTAGCCTAGGTTGCCTTTGTGAGTCCCATTTGCTTTGCGATAAAGCTGTCGAACATCCTGACAGGAAGGAGTCTGAGGAAAGTCCAGTTCTTGAAACGTTGTGGAATTACTGCGTAGCGCGTCTTCGGTTTCGGCGCGCTGAGCGCCAGATGGACGGCTTCACCGAGCCGCTCGGGGGGTAGACCATTAGTGCGCGCTTCGTTGACGATCCACTTCTGGAACTTCTGCACCGCATCCCAGTACTCGGTCTGCTTGAACTCACTGAGATCTTCCTTTTCACCCTTGTCGTACATCGACGTATTCACAGTCCCCGGTTCAATGAGCACCAAGTCGATGCCAAATAAGATCAGTTCTATCCGCAGTGCGTCCGACATACCTTCAAGACCACATTTAGACGCACTATAAGCACCGATAAGCGGGATAGGAATTTTTGCTCCGCTAGAGCTGATGTTCACGATGCGCCCGGCAGGCCCCTGCCTCTTCTTATCCGTTCCCAAAAGAGGAGCGAAGGCTTGGATTACGACAAGCGGCGAGATCATGTTGGTTTCCAATTGCCGCCTGTACTCGCTGGGCTTCAAATAGAGCAACGGGCCACTCACCACAATTCCTGCGTTGTTCACCAGACCAACCAAATTCCTGTCGCCTATCATGGAGCCGACCTTCTCGGCGGCATGATGTACAGCGTCAGCGTCCGTAATGTCCATCAAGAGAGGCACGAAGCCGTTACCGAGCTCTCTTTGCAAGCGATCGGCGTCAGCCTGCTTGCGTACGGAGCCGAACACGCGAAATCCCTTTGAAACAAGCACCTTTGCGGTTCCCCAACCGATTCCAGTGGAGACTCCGGTTACAACGACATCCTTGCTATTCGCCGTCGCAATTTTGGTGGTAGAATTCATATATTTTATCCCGGATTTTCGCGCCTATTTCCACCAGGCTGATGGCAAAATAGCTCTGGCATGCCTTCTCAACACTACCACGTGACTTGATCTTTCGCTATGGGGTATAACCCACGCACAGCCAAGCCAACCGCCTTCGGCTGCCAAGTAGTTTTAGGATGAACGACAACGCCGCGATGGAAGCCTTCTGGAGCACGCTCAAACACGAGCTGATATATCGGCGCCGCTTTGCCACCCGAGCTGAAGCCCGCACGGCCATCTTCGACTACATCGAGAGCTTTTATAACCGTACCCGGCTCCACTCGTGGCTCGGCTATAAGAGCCCTCTCGACTACGAATCCAACCTCAACTAATCCATCAACAGACCCCAACTCGTGTCTACGCTATCGGGGGAAGCCCACGGGTTCGAGTTTCGTCCATCGCCAAAAGACGTAGTACAATCCGGCGCGGCCCGGTTTCGGGAATCATAGCGTAGGTCGTCCTCCCCGCCGTCAATTTGGGCGCTTGACCGCACCATCCGGGGGCTGGTTTCATAGCGTTTCGAGGACACTGCTGTGCTGAATTATTTAACCGGTCGCCGGTACTCCAGAGGGCCGTTAGATCAAAAAGACCTTGGGTGTTTTCTTTGGTTTTTTTCGCCCAAAGTTGCCAAAAGTTACCCAAGGTAACACCTCCCGGAACTCGGCAAAGCTATCGTTCATAAAGTTCGTAACCTATTAACAACAAGAAACCTCCGGTGGTTACCGGAGGTTTCAAATTGGGTGCAGGGGCTGGATTTGAATCGGCCCCATACGTGGAAGCTAAGTCGCGAGTATTCGCGGGCTTAGTTGACGGTTAATGTTTTAGAACGCGCAGATAAATGCAGACGTGTTCAACGAAGTGAAGTGAAAAACATTATTTTTGGCAACCTTCTGGCAACCTTTTCAACGCCGATAATCAAAATTGCCAAATCGGCGGCTCAGTTCCCATTGGCGGTCGCGGCTACGGCCTTCTCGCTGCTCGCGACCGAGGAGAATGGCTTGCTCGACGTGAAGGCGGCGATCCAACGCCTGCACCGGGGCATTTATGACTATTGCGAAGTGACCGCGAGCCCATCCTGAGGCGCGCCTTCGGGCGCCCGGTGGAGGTGCATGAAACGCGGGAAACGCCCAAAATCTGACCCATAATAGTCGCGCTCAAGAAATATACTGTCGATGATTCGCGGACCTGGTTGGGTCCCCTCTCGCACACTCAATTACATGACATCAAATCACAAGAAGTCGTCGAGCTCCCTGAAGGCCACGGCTGCTTCGGACCCCGATCTCCCTTCCGAGCGCGACCGATCCAGGCCGCGTGTCGTTGGAGTCGGTGCATCCGCCGGTGGACTGGAGGCCTTCACGAGGTTGCTGAAGCGATTGCCGACCACAACGGGTTTGGGGTTCGTGCTCGTGCAGCATCTCAATCCCAATTATAAGAGTGCCCTCACGCAGATTCTATCGCGGGCCACGGCAATGCCGGTGTGCGAGGTGACAAACAATCTGCGGGTGGACGCCGATCATGTTTACGTCATTCCACCCAACACCAGCCTGCGGGTGGCGCATGGTGTGCTGAAACTGAAGTCGCGCACTTCATCCCGCACCATCGATCCTTTTTTGGAATCGCTCGCGCGGGACCAACGCGGGCGGGCCGTCGGGGTGCTTCTTTCCGGTCTGGCGACCGATGGCACGCTGGGCTTAAAAGCAATCAAGGCGGGGGGCGGGATCACCTTCGCGCAGGATGAATCGGCCGAACATACCTCGATGGCATGCAACGCCATCAGGGCGGGGTGGGTCGATTTCGTGCTCTCGCCGGAAGGCATTGCGGAGGAACTGACGCGGCTCGCTAAACATCCCTAGCATGATCCCAAAGTTTCTCCCCGTTGTAATTGTGCCTGTTTGCTTTTCGATCGGTTTAGCCATTGGAGCACTCACCAATCATTTGTCCAAGGGGGCTTTTATTGGCGCGGGCGTCGGCTTTTTTGCTGGCCTGATTATTCTTTTGAAAATGAGAAAGCCGCCCAAGGCCGGAAGCGCCCCGCCGAAGTGATCGGCAATGCCGTCAGGATAATGCACGCGCCCTAAGACGCTTACGGAGCAGGATTGCCCGCTCTGCCTTGTCCATGCCCCGGAATCTACCCGTCACGGCCTGTGCGCAATCTCAGATTCAAGCTGATACGCTACCCCAAATTCTCAGGGGAAGGATATAGCCGCTTCGACACGCCCAAGGGCGGAAACGGCATATGCACGAGCCTCCTCGTACCGCATCGCGAAATACTCCTGGATGATGCGAAAACGAGCACACAACTCGCGGATGATTTCAGCAGGCGGTGTGCGCAATAGGTCATCGAGGATGGTGGCGGCTTCGGTGTAGAGAGACTGCAATTCACGTAAGCATTTTTTGAGCGCGTGGAGCTTTTTAGCTCCGCCCGATCCGGGTGTCCGAAATGCTTTACCCGAAGGTCTCTTCTTCACAGACGAATCATACGCCAATCGTGTCTCCATCCGATATGGGGTTATACCCGTAACCCGTCCGAGAAATCCGCTGCCGGATTTCCAGCACTTCTGACGATCATTGCCATCAGCCGATCTGCAACCGCCTAAAGACAGGCACTTTGATCAGATCCGAAATGAACGCGCAAACGATGGCTGCCGAAAGTGTCCTGCACCTCGGACTTCTGTGCTCTACCGTATTCCAAGGAATGAGCGCAGGCCAGATTTGGGCGCTCCGATGCTCAGGATCGGTCGTGCACCATTGGGATCGTCGGGTCGAAAGGATTTTTATGGCCGCAACTACAGACAGCCCAAGCCAAATCTTTTCCATTCCCAAAATTGAATTCAACGCTGACTGCATAGGAAATCATCTGCTTTTTAGCGCCGCCCTTTTTGATAATTTCAGCCAGCAGTTTTCCACACTTGGCGCATTTGATTTTCTGTTTCATCGCAGCGCACGGTTGGCGGGCTTGTTGGTTCCAGCTCCCTCTCGCGCTAAAGCGTCCTTAGAAAACGTCGAGCGGTTTGGAGCAGCTTCACGCGACCTTCTCTGGCGGGAATGTGCGCGGCTGCTGAATCCACGGCCGCGGCCACTTGGGCAGGCGTCGCTTTCAAGAATTCCCGGCTCAATTCCGCGGCGGCGAAGGTCAGGTCCGCAGGCTTCCAGACATCTGAAGCTTGCAGGGAGGGCGGTTTATTATCCTTCGTCATTGCAAATTGTGTTGGCAGATTGGGTCTCGTTCACGTCAGTCGATGACACTGAACGATTATCTGAGGATGGAATTCAAGTTCGGTTTTCCTTTTGGTCAAGGTGGCTGTCGCGTCTGCGTGTGTCTCAGGCCAAGATCGCGGATCATACCAATTCAGCGATCAATTCGGTTATGAATTCCGGCCGGAATGTCTTCCGAACAATCCGATCAACCTTCAGCGCATGGAATGCCGCCTCGATCTCCGGCGTCAGATTGCCGCTCTCGACGACGATCCGTCCGGCAAAGGCGGTGCCTCTAACCTTTCGTACCAAATCCAGGCCGTTCAAGCATGGCATCTGATAATCGGTGATCAGAACCTCGAAGCCCAATGGATCGGCGGAAAGCCGCTCCCATGCAGCCTGACCGTCGAAGACGCACTCAACGTGATGGCCCGCATCCGAGAGGACCTTTTTCAGAAGCTCACAGATTTGCTCGTGATCTTCTGCACAGAGAATCCTTAGAGCCCGCTTCTCTCGCGGCGTTGCTTTCGTTGGCGGCGGCGGTCCGGGCGGCTGGAGATTCACCTTTAAGCCCGGGTGTAATTCCTCCACCACACCGGCCCACGCTGAGGCGATATCGAAGGATTCCTTTCCGCTGCGTTCAAGGGCTTTTCCCAACCGTTCGGCGGTGCCGCGATCTAGGCAGAGCTTATGCAGTTCCTCCCATTCCGTCTCGCCGCCGCTCAGCGCCAATTCTAGAAGCTTTTCGTCTGTCATGGGGTAGCTCCCTTCTCGAAAACCGCCTCAAGAAACTCGGCCAATTGCGTGGGTTTCGTGAGAATGTGGTCCACCGCGAAAGCCCGATAGGCGTCGAGATCCTCTTTGCGCAAGGCGGAGCTATGAACAATGATCCTTCCGGGAAATTTAATCTCCCGAAGTTTCTCAACGAGCTGTAGGCCGCGAAGCCCAGGCATGTCGTGGTCGGTTACGATAACGTCGAAGAATTCCAAATCCGCCACAATGCGCTCTAATGCTGCCCGCCCGTTCCCGGCGCGCTCGGCGTGATGTCCTGCGTTTTCCAACACGCGTTGCAAGAGCAACGCAATGGGCTCATCATCGTCCACACACAGCACCCGCAAAGCCTTCCTGCCTTCGATATGGGAAGGCTGCGACCGTCCTGTGCGATGGCCTGTCATGGCTGAGAGTCCACGTCCGCCTCCCCATCCGAGGGCTTCGTAACAGGGGCCAATGGTGCCGCGGGCGAAAAGCCATCTTTGAGCTGATTAGAAAGCATGGAGGGATCGAATGGCTTCGAGAAGAAGCCCAATGCGCCAAGCTCGACGCTCCGGCGCCTAAGCGCTCCCGACAGCGCCCCGCTCATGAACCAGATTCGCAGTGGGCGCCCGAGTGTCTTTGCCACGCCTTGCAACCGCTCACAAGTGGCAAAACCATCCATGAACGGCATGTGAATGTCGATCATGGCGCCGTCAATCGGCTCCTTTTCCGCGAGGGCAATCGCGGCGGCACCGGACTCGGCGGTCAACACCCGATAACCGTCGAGCCCCAAGAGGTAATCAAGCGTCGTGCGCACGGACTGTTGGTCGTCAACTATCAGCATAGTGCGCTGGGCTTTGATTGTGCCAGGGACTTCATTCACGATGGTTCAAGGCAAAAAGGGATCGGTCGCTGCTCTTAAAAAGGCCTTCGCCGCCGGTTTGCTGGGGCTGTCGCACGGCGATAGTCAGCCAAGGCGAGCGCCGGTTTCGGCGCGGTCGGCCTAATCCTAAGAGGTATTGAGCTTCGCCGGAAGGAAGCGGTAGGCTAATTCCGTCCCGGCGTAGGCCGTAGTCAGCGGCAGCGGAATGGGACGGATGGCTCGGTCAAGGTGTCGACGTGTTTTCACATGGGTGAAGTCCACCCACGGATGGGCTTATATTCCGCTAGTGTCAATGGGTGAAGTCCACCCACCGCCCATGAAAAAGACCGCACAAGTCGTTGGGCGCAATGTGGTCGGACGGCGGATTCGGGAAATACGTTTAAGGCGCAAGCCGGAGATAACGCTTGAAGACTTGGCCGGCCGGCTTGCCGCTCGGGGAATCGCACTCGACCGCTCGGCCATCGGCAGGATCGAAAACCATAACCGCTATGTCCTCGACTACGAATTGAAGGCATTGGCGGATGCTTTGAAGGTTTCAGTTGGGGAACTGCTTCGCTGACGCCCCCGCTGGGCCGTGGGAAGTCGCGGCCTATGGGAATGTTAAGGAATAGAAGAATGCTCCGATATCGGAGCATTTCTGCGGTGGGTTGCGGATACCGTCAAGCTCCGAAACCGGAGCATGAAAACTCGCAATGCAATTGGCCCGCAGGTGCACCGTCTGCGGACCGCCGCAAATATCACTCAGGACGAGTTTGCGGCCCGTTGCGGCGTGCTCGGCTGGAGGCTGTCTCGAAGCACGGTCGCCAAGATCGAATCCCAGGTGCGTTGCGTCTCCGACGCCGAGGTCTTTGTCCTGGCTCGCGCCCTTCGCACGGAGATTGACCACCTCTATCCATCGAACCGCGCCGCCATCCTCCGTCACCTGACCCATTCGGACTAGCCAATGCCAGCCCGGCTTACGGCGGCAGGAAAAAGCCGAATAGCCGGCATTGCAGCCAAGCCGCCGTCTGAAAGATGGCGATAGCGGCGACGGTCCACACGAAGGCCCGCACAGCGGGCCCAAATGCTTCCCCGATTGTGCCTCCAACCTCGATTGTCCAAATCGCATCCCGCCCGGCCGGCATGGCCCGGCGGACGAGAAGGAAGGCCGCCAAGGCGAATCCTCCCCACGGCAGCACGTAGTGCCGGATATGGGTTACCGGAACGGGCATATAGTGGGCGAAAGGGTCATTTGGCGCCGGGTGGTTGACCACCCATACATCGGCGGCGATTTCGAGGGAGTAGCCGGCGAGAAAGAGAAGGCCGACGGTAATAAGGGTGCGAAAGGGATTATCAGGGTGCCTATGCATGGTGGGTTGGATTGGGGGTTGAGGTCGGGGCGGGCTACCAGGCCAGATTGGACCAGGAGCCGAGCAGTTCGCGGTCGCCGCCGGTTTGATGAACGGCGCCAATGCACATGCCGGCCATCATGATAAAAAAAAGCGTCAGGAAGGCGGCGAATGGGTGCTCGCGGCAGAAGCGGAGGAGCGAAAATCGGTCATCGTTGTCGTTGGGTGGTGAGATCATGGTTTCTGGAGGTTTCACCCAGTAGATAACGCGGCGAAAGAACCGGCCCATTTCGGGCCGGGCGGTCCCGCAAGCCGTAAGCGGCAAGCTCGCAGCAGCCGCAGATTGGGACAAATCAGCCCGCCAAGCCGCCCCTATCCCGGTCAGTCGATTTCGCGAATCTTAGTGTCGTCGCGACTACGAGAAATCCGCAACAGCGTCGGTTTCGGCGGCTTTTAGGCCCGAAAATAGGAGAAAATAACCCCCCAGTCGTCCCCTTATTTAACCGACCCCCGTTTCGTCAATATGGGTTGCTACGATCTAAGTGATGACGAAACCAACTTCCAATTCCGACGAATTCTCCGATTTTTCCTCTGCTGGCAGAGTGGAACCGGATTTTTCTGGGCTCGATTCCCCCGCCGATATACTGCGCGATGCGGCCAAGTTCGGCATGCTCGACGATCTGCGGAAGCTGCTTGGCATGGAGAATGGGAACAGTGGGGCCGGCAAACTTCGGATCGCCCGCGACATCGCCTATGAATTCGCCGGAGAGAAAAATCGCGATATGGCGGTCGATCTTTTTATCCACGTTACCGGAATTGCCGAATTTGGGCCGGCCAGCCTCCGGGATTACGGGCGCAAGCACGGCTGCACCCACGAATGGTTCCGCCGGAAAGCGGAAGAGATGAGAAAGCGGCTCGATCTGCCGCTTCTGCCTTCGCAACGGGACGAAGCGATCCGGGCCGAACACCGGCTCGTCAATCGAAGAAACGATGCCGCCTGAGACCATCTTGCCCTTTCCTCCGGTGGATGCCGGAACCTCTGCGGCCCCAAAATTGAGGCCGCAAGCGGCTGCCGTGCTCGCCGAGTTGCTGGCTGCTCTGCCCCAGGAGCACGTCGAAACGGCTTCGCGGCTTGGGCTCTTCCTCAAGCCCGACCTGAACCTGGAGAACTGGTCGCGGCTGGTCGCCGCCGTGGTCCAGATGACCGGCCAAGCGAGCAGCCGGCGAAACACGCTGACGGCCTGGCTGGGCGATCTCCTCGCTTTCGGCGGCGGAAAGTATCGCGGGCAAATCACAGAGTACGCCAAGGCCGCGGACCTCGATCCCGGAACGCTGCGGGTCGCCAAGCTCGTCTGTTCCCGAATCCCTCTGTTATGTCGTCACAACGCTTTGTCCTGGTCGCATCACTGCGAGGTCGGCAAAGCGGTCAAAGATCCAACGGAAATCAAAACCTGGCTGGATACCGCCGCCCGGGAGTGCCTTTCGGTCGTCGCTCTAAGGAAACGCATCCGGCAACACCGGGCCGGTCCGACAGAACCCGATGGTGGTCCGGCGCCAGCCGGGGCGGCGGCGCCCTTCGCCCTTTTGAGGGAATTGCGAGCGGTGGGCCGGCTGGTGAAAAATCGTCGGGAAGTCTGGCGTGAATGGTCCCCAGAGACCTGCGAATTGGCTCTATCGGAAATGCAGCCCATCGCCGATTTCCTCTCTGAATTGAGCGCGCGTGCGGCGCGCCGGGCGCCTTTGGCAAAGGCTAGTTGACACCGCCAGAAGGGAAACGAGGCGCACCGCCTTGCAACCAAATCCAATGAAATCCATCCAACATCGTCTCATCGTTCCCATGCAGGCCCGGGGGAATGTGGGCAAAAGCACAATCCTGGGCGTCATCGCCGGCTGGCTCGAACAGCGCGGCATCGAATGGCGAGGCTTTGACCTCGATCCCGACCACCGCAGTTTTGCGCGGCTTTTCCCGGAAAAGGTCGCGCTCGTTCCGTTGGGCGATGAGCCGGAGGGCGACCTTATCAAGCTTCTGCGAGGGTGCGCGGGCCTGCCCGTCACCGTCATCGACCCGAGGGCGCACTTGAGCGAAATCCTGATCCGGGGTTTTGAGATGATCCGGTTTCCCGAGACCTTCGCCGAGGCGGAGGGTCGGGTGACGGTCCTCCTCTTCCCAGCGGACGATCTTGAGGTCATGACGGACATGGACCAGACGGTAAGCCGGCTCGGCGGCGCAGTAGATTATGTCGTCGTGAAAAACCGCGCCCGCGCCCCGCGAACGCGGATGTTCGACGGATCGGAGCTTGAAGCGGACCTTCAAACGCTGGGGGCCGAAACGCTAGAATTTCCGGCGCTCTTGTCCATTGCCCGCAACCATCTGGCAGCCCTCGAAGCCGATCTTGGGCGCGGGGTATGCCACGCCGAGGCCGTCATGAATCTCGAGCTGCCCGTCGATTTCCTGGTGCGGATGGTGATCGAGGATTGGCTGAAGGGGCTTTTCAGGAAGTTCGACGGGATTGCCGGAAAGCTCCTGCCGGCGGAACTGGCGGCTCGCTTCGATTCTCCGCAAGCGCCGTCGCCGTCTGAGAGGACCGCAGTCCGGCGGGGCGCGAAGATCAACCGGGGGAACCTATGATGCCCGACAACAAAATTTCTTATCTGGACCTATGCATTGCGTCCCTACCGCCCGAAAAGCGGGAGGCCGCGTTGGACGCGTTTTACGAAATCTCGGAAACGGGCGATGACAGCTACCTCAGCAAGCTGCTGGTCATCCTTGAAGCCAATGGCGCCTACGCGAAGCGGATTCCGAAGGAAATGACGGAGGCGGGCGCCAAAGTCATCGACGGAATACATATGGTGCTTAACCAACTCGGAGAGGCCGAAGCTTACCGCAGGCAATTGTTCAAGGACACAATCGCGAACGAAACCGGGCGCCTGGCAAATTCCATGCCCGTGCGGGAAATCAATGACCGCCTTGACTGCCTGAAGGGTCTCTTGGCGGAGATGAGGAAAGCGGCGGAGAGGATCGAGTCGGGCATCAGCAGCGGCCTCGCAGTCTTTCTGGTGATTCTCGCCTTCGGGTTCGGTGCGGCCCTGCCAGTGTGGCGCTACTGGACCCCTTATCAAGTGGCGCAGCAAAATAAGAAGTTTTACGACAGCGCTTCGGCCGCGGGAATTCATATGCAAGTTGTCGAGACCGCCACGGGCAATAGGCTCATGTTCGTCGGCCCCGCTATCCAGAGCATCACTTGGCGAAAGGACGCCAGCGGCCAATCCTATGGCGCTGATGTTGACTTCGCCGATCCGAAGTGAGTATGGGCGGCTTCACCATCGACGAAGAACCGCCGGCTGGCGGCTTCCGTCGCGACTGCCTTAGGCTGCGGACGGTCCGACCGGGCTGGTTGAATTTCCGCTTTAGCCCGCCGGGCGCGGACCTTGGCGAAATTATGGATGGTGCTTGGGCTCGCCGTAACGGCGAAGCGCTCGCGCAGGGCGTCGGCGATCTTCCTGAACGTCCAGCGACGCTGGCGCAGTTCGCGGATCATTTCCGCGTAGGGCTCAAGCTTGCTGCGGGCCGGCAGGGCATCGGCATCGGC
>Ga0181516_10003001_pt1 | contig 11586 bp, 8 predicted proteins | sample PEATcosm2014_Bin_25_FD_121104 | JGI IMG/M metagenome (GOLD analysis project Ga0181516, IMG submission 121104) | Peatland microbial communities from MTU Mesocosm Facility, Houghton, MI, USA - PEATcosm2014_Bin01_10_metaG | ecosystem: Environmental > Terrestrial > Soil > Wetlands > Peat | place...
GGAAAATTCGCCGGACATCTGGAAGCAAAAACTGGATTGGATCGTCCAGCGCGGCGGCATGGCGCTGGTCAATGTGCATCCCGATTATCTGGGATTTGACGGGAAGAAAAAGGAGGCTTCAGAATATCCGGTCGCGCTGTATGAACAATTCCTGCAGCACATCAAGCAAAACTACGCCGGCCAATATTGGAACGCGCTGCCGCGTGAAGTCGCCGGCTGGTATCGCAAAACCTGCGTGGAACTCGCCGCGCAGGCACGTCCCGAAACATCCGCCGTCCGCCTCGAGTCCAACACCGAACTCATCCGCAAAAACACGCTGCCGGGAAAGCGCGCCGCCGTGGTCCTGTATTCATATTATGCCACCGATCCGCGCCCGCGCCGCGAGGCCGAGGCGCTGCAGCTTGCCGGCATGGACGTGGACGTGATCTGTCTCCGGCAGGACAGCCGCGAGCCACGCCTGGAAGTTTTGAACGGCGTGCGCATCCACCGCATTCCGTTGAAGCGTCGCCGCTCCGGAAAATTAACCTACGCCTTCCAGTATTTCAGTTTTTTAGTGAGTTCCTTTTTGCTCCTTTCCTGGTGGCGCATGGGCCGGCGATATCATCTGGTGCATGTCCACAACATGCCGGATTTTCTGGTCTTCAGCGCGCTGCTGCCGAAGATTTTTGGCGCGCGCGTCATTTTGGATTTGCACGATCCGATGCCGGAGCTGCTCGTGACCATTTTCGGCTTGAAGGAAAACAGCCTCGGCGTGCGGCTGCTGAAATTTTCCGAAAAATGGAGCATCCGTTTCGCCGATCATGTCCTGACGGTTAACCAGGCCTGCAAGGAGATTTTTTCGGCCCGCAGTTGCGCGGCGGGAAAAATCCAGGTGCTGATGAATGTGCCGGATGAAAAAGTTTTTAAATTCCGCAGTTGCCTCGACTATTCCGAACCTGATCCGGCCAAGCCTTTCGTCGTCATGTTTCACGGCTCAATCGTCGAGCGCAACGGCCTGGACATCGCCGTCGAGGCGCTGCGGCTGCTCCGCCCGTCCGTGCCGACGGCGGAACTGTGGGTTTACGGCGCGACCACGCCGTTTTTGACCAAAGTAATGGACTCGGTGGCGCAGAACGGCATGGCCACCGCCGTCCGCTATCTGGGCCCGAAATCGCTGGAAGAAATCGTGGCCGCCATCCAGACCTGCGACGTCGGGGTCATTCCAAACCGCAACAACGCGTTCACGGAAATCAACACGCCGACGCGGATTTTTGAATATCTCTCGCTCGGCAAACCGGTGGTGGCGCCGCGCGCCAAAGGCATCACCGATTATTTTGGGCCAGAAGACATGATTTATTTTGATCTCGGCGACGCCGCTGCTTTGGCTCGGCAGCTGGAATTTATTTACCGCCAACCCAAACAGGCGCTGGCGATCGCGGAACGCGGCCAGGCCGTTTATTTCCGCGAATGCTGGAGCCATGCCCGCGAAAAATTCCTCGGTCGCGTCGGTGAACTGCTGTTGCCGCTGGATTGATCAAAGCGATGATTTCTGTGCTTGCCAGCGAAGCGGACCAGCCGGTTGTCCGGGAGTTTTTTGAACTCTTCAAGACGCCGTGGCGCTTCCATGCGGCGGATGCGCCGGCAAAAATTTTACTTTGCGCGGGCCGCGACGTTCCCGCCAACAACGCCGCGCTCGTGATTGTTTTTGCCGGCAAGCTGATTTCATCCGACGAGAAAACCGGCGTGAAATGCGAAACGCCAACGGCTCCGGGAATTTTCAAGCACGACGGTGTCGAGCTGCCGATTTACGGCTGCCGGCTGGTGGAGAATTCCTCGCAGCAGATTATTTTTCGTCGTGGCCAGGTGAATGGCCGGTCGTTCGTGCGCGTCGGCTTTGATTTGTTTTCTGAAATCCGCCACCTGCTGACCACCGGCCAGCCTGCGGAATTTGCCGCCACGCCGACGCTGGAACGGCACATCGTTTTTTTGCGCGAACTGATTTTGAGCCATGCGCTGCCGCTCATCGAGATTCCGCCGCGGCCCGCGGGCCATGATTTTATTGTCTGTCTCACGCACGACGTGGATCATGTCGGCATCCGCAACCACAAGCTCGACCACACGATGTTTGGCTTTCTTTACCGCGCCACCATCGGCTCGGTGCTCGATGTTTTTTCTGGAAAAAAAAGCTGCGGCCAGCTCGCGGAAAATTTTTCCGCCGTATTGCGCCTGCCGCTGGTGCATCTCGGCCTCGCCAGGGATTTTTGGTATCAGTTCGAAAATTACATCGCGCTGGAAGCGGGCCGGCCTTCCACATTTTTTGTGATTCCGAAAAAGGGCGAAACCGGCCTGGATGCCAAAGGCAATCGGCCGGCGAAACGCGCGGCCAGCTACGACGCGGAGAATTTGCGCGATGAATTGCGGCAATTGCAGGCTGCCGGCAAGGAAGTGACCGTGCATGGCCTCGACGCGTGGCGCGATTCCGTTGCCGGCCGCGACGAATCCGCGCGCATCAGCGGACTCGTGAACGGCAGCGCCACCGGCATTCGGATGCACTGGCTTTATTTCGACGCACATGCACCGGAAAAATTGGAAGCCGCCGGATACGTTTATGACTCGACCTTTGGCTACAACCAAACGGTCGGCTATCGCGCCGGCGCGAGCCAGGTGTTCAAGCCGTTGACGACAAAAAATCTGCTAGAACTGCCGATGCTCGTCATGGACACCGCGCTGTTTTATCCGTCGTATCTGAATCTTTCGCCGTCGCAGGCGGATGAAAAAGTTTCACCGCTCATCGCCAATGCCGTTCAATTTGGTGGGGTGTTCACGGTGAACTGGCACGACCGCAGCCTCGCGCCGGAACGGTTGTGGGGAAACTTTTATTCCCATCTGCTTGATGAATTGTCCGCCAAAAATCCCTGGTTCGCCACCGCCGCGCAATCGGTCGCGTGGTTCCGCCAGCGCCGCGCGGCCACGTTTGAGATTTCGGCAACGGATCAGCGCAGTGTGAAAATACATCTGCCCGCTCCTGCCGACAAAAGTTTGCCGCCATTGCGCGTCAAAACTTTTCAGCCTGGAAAAACCGGCGCAAACGGTTCCGAGCAGCCGGTTCGCGACGGGATGGAAATCAGTCTGGCCGCGTGAACTTTTTTGACACTATAAAACTATGAAAGATAAATTCGTCCTCGCCCAGCTTGGCTGCGGTTACTGGGGCCCGAACCTGCTCCGCAATTTTTCCGCGCTCAAAAACTGCTCGGTCAAATACGTCGTGGACGCCAGCGCCGAGCGCCGCGCGTTTGTGGAGAAAAATTTTCCGCTCACCAAAGCGATTGAAAATAACGCCGCGGTTTTGGCCGATCCGGAAATTGACGCCGTGATCATCGCGACGCCGGCGGCGACGCATTTTGAACTCGCGCTGGCCGCGCTCAAGGCCGGAAAAAATGTTTTTGTGGAAAAACCGATGGCCACCAAGGCTTCCGAAGTGGACGAGCTCGCGCGCGTTGCCGGCGAAAAAAATCTCGTGGCGATGGTTGGGCACACGTTCATTTACAATTCCGCCGTGCGCTACGTCAAAAAAATGATTGATGCCGGCGAGCTTGGCGAGGTCCGTTACATTTACAGCCAGCGTTTGAATCTCGGCCGCATCCGTTCGGACATTGACGCGTTGTGGAATTTTGCGCCGCACGACATCAGCATCATTCAATATTGGCTGGGGGATCCCGCGCCGCTGTCCGTTTCGCGGCGCGGCATGGCCTACATGCAGGACGGCATTGACGACGTAGTTTTTCTGAGCCTGACTTATCCGAACAAAATCATGGCCAATATCCACGTGAGCTGGCTCGATCCGCAGAAAGTGCGCAAGATGATCGTGGTCGGTTCCAAAAAAATGGTCGTGTATGACGACGTGGCGGATGACAAGATCGCGATTTACGACAAGGGCATTGACCGTCGCGCGGTGCTGGGCGAGAACATGGATTTCGATCATCCGCGGCCGCCGGAATTTAATTACCGCAGCGGCGACATTTTACTGCCGCAGGTAAAATTCGTCGAGCCGCTGCGCGTCGAGGCGGAACATTTCATTGATTCGATCAAAAATAGAACGACGCCACTGACCGGTCTCGCGCACGCGCGCACGGTGGTTTCCATTTTGGAACAGGCGACGGACGGCAACGGCAAATAATTTTATGGCGCAACCCCGTTTGAAAAAAGTCGGCATCTTGGACGTGACTTTTGGCGAAAATGTCACGGTCGTGGAACCGGTGAACCTTTACGGCTGCACGATTGGCGACGGCACCTTCGTCGGGCCGTTTGTGGAGATCCAGCGCGGTGCGGTCATCGGCAAGCGCTGCAAAATCCAGTCGCACGCGTTTGTATGCGACCTCGTGACGATTGGCGACGACACGGTGGTGGCGCACGGCGTGATGTTCATCAATGACCTTTTCAAAACCGGCGGGCCGGCAAACAACAACCGTGATTTGTGGGCCTCAACGAAAATCGGCAGTCACGTCAGCATCGGCACCAACTCGACGATTCTGGCCGTGAACATTTGCGACAATGTCGTGATCGGCGCCGGCTCGGTCGTCACGAAAGACATCACCAAGCCGGGAATCTATGCCGGCAATCCGGCGAAGTTTTTGCGCGCTCTTTAACCATTAATTCTAATTTAGATTATGAAAATACCATTCGTTGACCTGCACGCCCAATACCTGACGATCAAGCCGGAAATTGATGCCGCCATCCATGACGTCATCACCAACTCGGCCTACATCCGCGGACCGCACGTGGACAAGTTCGAGAAGCTCTGGTCGGAAGCGCTCGGCATGAAGCATTGCGTCTCCTGCGCGAACGGCACCGACGCGCTCTACATTGTGATGCGCGGCCTGGGCATCAAGCCCGGCGACGAAGTCATCACGACGGCGCACTCGTGGATTTCCACGACGGAAACCATCACGCAGGCGGGCGGCAAAGTGGTTTTCACCGACACGGAAAACGACACGTTCAATCTTAACGCCGCGCTGATCGAATCGAAAATCACGTCGCGCACGGTGGGAATTATTCCGGTGCATCTTTACGGCCAGCCGGCGGAGATGGACACGGTCATGGCCATCGCGAAGAAGCACAAGCTGTGGGTGATCGAAGATTGTGCGCAAGCGCATCTGGCGCGCTACAAAGGTCAGCTCGTCGGCACCTTCGGCAACGCGGCAACCTTCTCGTTTTATCCCGGAAAAAATCTTGGCGCGTATGGCGACGCGGGAGGCCTTGTGACGAACGATGATCAGCTCGCCGATTGGTGCGCAACTTACGCGCGGCACGGTGGCAAGGGTGAACACATCATGGAAGGCATCAACAGCCGGCTTGATGGTTTGCAGGCGGCGATTCTCAACGTCAAAGTGCCGCACCTGCAAAAATGGACGGAAGGCCGCCGTAAAGTTGCCGCGCGCTACAACGAGTTACTTGCCGGCGTTGGCGATCTGGTTTTGCCCAAAGTCGGGCCGAACCGTGACCACGTTTATCATCTTTACGTGATCCGCACGGACAAGCGCGATGCGCTGAAAAAATTCCTCGGCGACGCGGGCATCGGCACGGTCTTGAATTATCCCAAGGCGCTGCCGTTTTATCCGGCGTATGCGTATCTGGGCCACCAGCCGGCCGATTTCCCGGTGGCGTTCGCGAACCAGTCGCGGATTTTGTCGCTGCCGATTTTCCCGGAAATCACGGCCGCGATGCAGGCGGGCGTGGCGGAACAAATCGTAAAATTTTTTGCGAACGCTTGAAACGTGCGTGCCGCCTGATTTGATTTTGGGAATTTCCTTTTGCTGACTGCTGACTGATGCCTTCAAACGTCGCCACCATTATTTATCTCGGCATCGTCGCGTATTTGTTCCGCCGGGATTTCCGGGAAAAGCCGGTGGTGACGCGCGCAGTGTGGATTCCGTTTGTCTGGCTGTTCATCATCATGTCGCGGGCGGTTTCCGAGTGGCTGGCCATCGTCGGCTTGAACGTGGGCGGCAGCTCGGTGGAAGAAGGCAGCCCGGTGGACGCCGTGGTTTCATTTGTGCTGATCGTGTCGGGGCTGCGGGTGCTGGCTCGCCGGAATGTCCGGCTGTCAGAAATCGCCCGGAACAACCAATGGCTGGCAATTTTTTTCGTCTATTGTTTTCTGGCCATTTTCTGGTCGGATTTTCCGTTCGTGGCGTTCAAGCGCTGGTTCAAAATCATCGGGCAGCCGGTGATGGCGCTGGTGCTGCTCACCGAGCCGGATTTTGAACTGGCGTTCGCCGTGCTGATGAAACGGCTGACGTATGTCATCGTGCCGGTGTCCATTTTGTTCATCAAATATTTCCCCGACCTCGGCCGGGGATTTTCTTCGTGGACAGGCCAGGGTTTTTACACGGGCATCACGGCCGGCAAAAACGCCCTGGGCACGGATTGCTTGATCCTGGGTTTCTTTTTTTTCTGGTATTGGCTCAAGGTTTTAAAATGGGAGAAAGGCAAAGCCCGCCGGAACGAACTGATTTTATGCGTGAGCTTTTTGTTCCTGATCGGCTGGCTGATGAACATGGCGCAAAGCTCGACCTCGCTCGTCTCGCTGCTGATCGGGATTTTTCTGATGCTGGTGCTGGGCCGGCGGGCGATCCGGAGAGAATATGTCGGCACGTATATTTTGTTCGGCGTGGCGGTTTGTGCCATCGCTGAATTTGTCTTTGGTGCTTCGGATTTTCTGTTTCAAATTTTGGGCAAGGACCGCAACCTGACGGACCGCACGGAAGTCTGGCAGGATTGCCTGCGAATGCCCATCAACCCCATCATCGGCGTCGGGTTCGAAAGTTTCTGGCTGGGCGAACGGCAGAAGATCATGGATGAAAAATGGCTTTGGCATCCCAATGAGGCCCATAACGGCTATCTTGAAACCTATCTGAATCTCGGTCTGGTGGGCTTGTTTCTGCTGCTGGCAACGATCCTGTCCGCGTTCTGGAAAGGCCGCCGCGAGTTGCTGACGAATTTCGATTTCGGCCGGTTTCGCATCGCGTTTTTATGCGGGCTGGTGGCCTACAACTGGACCGAGGCCAGCTTCAAAGCGCTGCACCCGATGTGGTTTATGTTTTACATCATTGCGATAGATTATCCACATGTGGGACAGCCAGTCCTGGCAGAACCGGTCGCGGTCATTCCGGATGCGCCAGCAACTGCCGAGCTGGACAGCCGCGAAGACGAGGACCCCAGCCCCAGATATGGATTTGCAGTTCCCGGCTCGAAAATGCCGCCGGAACGGTCATTGGCCAAAAATGATTCAGCCCTGTCCCGTTAAAGTCCTGTCGCGAGACGACCGATAAGAGGGTGGGCAGGAATAGTTGGGCTGATTTGCCATGGCGTGCATCTTGCTCTATGTTTGCCACTCCCGCCTTGGGCGGTTTTATAAAAATGAAAACTTTATTATTAACGGCTTTGTTCGCAGTCGGCGTTATTTTTAGCTGCCAGGCCTATACCGCAAACGATCCGGGACAGACAATTTCCAGTGACGGCAGCTACGCCGACACCACCGCTGCGCTGGCGTATGTGGCGGCCAAAAAACAGGACGGCTGGGTCATGAGCGTTGGCAGCCCGGGCGGTTCGTATGTTTGGACCAACACGGTCACGATCGCCGTGACGAACATCTTCACTTTTCAAGGAGCCAGCCCGACCAACCGGCCGACGATTACTTTCGGCGCCAGTTCCTACAGTGCCGGCTTCAATGTCTGCGCCAAGAACGGAAAGGTGGTCACGTTCAAAGATTTTATTTTGACCGATGTGGGCGGCGGACCGGGAAACTGGCTGCTTGGATTATTTGGTGAAGGCGTCTGTTTCCGGGTGTCGAATGTGAAATGGGTCAATGTCAACGCCAACAACGCCGCCTGGGTCGGCTCCATCAATTCGGACACGATTGGCGGCCCTTACGGCGTGTTCGACCATTGCGAACTGGCGGCCAGTTCAGGCTCGTTTTACGGCATTTTTGTCATTGATAACGGCTGCCAGATTCACAACGGCTGGACTCGGCCCATGACTTGGGGCACAACCAATGCCGTTTATTTCGAGGACTGTTCCGCCCATGCGCAAAAAGCCATTCTCGGCCGGGCCATGGTGGATGGTTTCGGCGGAGCGCGCGTCGTCATCCGCAACTGCAACGTCACCAATTACAGCATCGGCTTCCACGGCAGCCAGTCCGGGGCCGGCGACAGCACCTTGCAGACGGAAATCTACAACAACAACATTTTCTGCAATGACACCGTAAATGGCATGTCCTACATCTTCTGGCAGCGCGGCGGAACGGGCGTTATTTTCTCCAATACGGTCGCCGAGTCGGTTTCGCAATTGATCTCGTCCGGCATCTGGAAATTCTCGGTGGAGTGCGCCTCGGCGGCGAACTGGCAGGCGGAACAATGCGCCCGCCAGTTGATTTACACCAACGACTATCCGGCACCGCAGCAGGTCGGCCGCGGAGTGGTGAACGGCGCGGAAGGCACCGTGCCGATTTACATCTGGGGCAATTCCGTGCCGGGAACTTATTACGGCCAATCATTGCTCGGCTACGGCGATGGCGACCAGCAGTTCATCCAGCAAGGCCGGGATATTTTCACCGACGGGACGGTCATGCCCGGCTACACGCCGCTGGTTTATCCGCATCCGCTGGTCACCAGCGCCCCGCCGGTTACCATCACGACCGTCTCCACTGGCGGCAGCTCGGCCGGCCCGCACCCGCCCAGCAATTTGCTGGCGGCTCCGCCCGTGAACCAATGACTTCCGTTCCGGCTGGCGGAAAAAATCGCGGCCGGGCAGTTTTCGCGGCAAACAATTTTGTTGTCATCATTTTGCGATGAAGACAGAATACCGCGCGGTGTCTGAAGGTGGCACAATCTAACTGGAAAAATACCCGACCAAGACGTTTTGAATCGCATCGCTGGCCTGATTCGAAAGGGCAACCAACCACCCGTGACCAATCTCCCCAACGCGTCAACGTCTTCCGCGTCGCCACCCTCCGCCGCTGCGGATTTGTCGGCGCCAGAAAAAACTTTCAGCCGTAGCACTCCTTCAGGAATGTCCACTAAAGCGCGATTCGTTTTCGTCATTTGCGCGGCCGTGCTGATCGCCTCGGCGGCCAGCCATCTGATTTCCCGCTGGATCGGTTTGCCACAGCCTGGCGCGGCGTATCGGCGCATTGGACCGGAGAACGGCCCGCAGGTTTTCTGCGCCGGCTCATCGCTGCTCCAGTTTGGCCTTGCCTGGCCGGAAATTTCCACGGCCCTCGGTCAAGGAATGGAAAACTGGGGCATCGGCGGCTCGTCGCCATCGGAATGGGAAATGTCGCAACCTCTCGCGACCAACGCGAACCTGATGATCATCGGCGTGTCCGTTTACGACTTGAACGAATATCACCTGAGTAATTTTCGTGCCAACATTGTGCCATTGACGCAGACAATTCAAGATCTTTGGCGTGCCGGCATCAACCGGCAGTTCGCCAAGCGCCTGGTCAGCCAGTATCCGCTCGCTTATATGCGCGCGCTGTTTCCCACCGCGGGAAATTCCGACGCCGTGCTGGTGGGCTTGCGCCGGAAAATTCCCGCCAACCTGCGCGCCAACGCCGCCGCCGAAGACCGCGCCAACGCCATGGTGGTGCCCAAGGATGCGGTGATGGAATTCGGCGCCTCCACTGAAAAACTTTCCGACTGGCCTCGGGCCAAAACCCTCCGCCGGCTGGCCTTGATGCGCAGCGAAACGCAGGGCGTGCATGTTTTCACCGGCCCAAAACAGCTGGCGCTGCACCGCATGTTGCAACGCGCGCAAGCCGGTGGCCGGAATATCGTGGTGGTCCTGCCGGTGTCCCCGCTTTATGTTCATGAATTTTTGACCCCGGAAGTCACGCGGCAATTTGAAGCGTCGCTGGCCGAGGTGCAAAAGAATTTTCCCGCGGCGCAAATCGTGCGGCTGGATCAGCTGCCCGCGCTCCAGTCCGATGAATTTTTCAGCGACCCGGTCCACCTGAACGGCGCGGGCCGCGACCTCGCCACCGCCGCGTTTCTCGAAGCCGTCAAACCGCACCGCCCACCGCCGTGATTTTCACCTCCTTCGAATTTGTCATTTTCTTCGTGCTCGTGCTCGCGGGGCGCAGCCTGTGCCGGAGCCTGCCGGCGGAAAAATGGTTTCTGCTCGTGGCCAGCTATGTTTTTTACATGAGCTGGAGCGTGCCGTTCTGCCTGCTGATTCTCGCCACCTCGCTGGTGGATTTCGCCGTCGGCCTCGGCCTTGGCGGAATGGAGGATCAACGCAAGCGCAAGCTCCTCTTGACCGTCAGCCTGCTGGCAAACCTCGGCGTGCTGGCGTTTTTCAAATATACCAATTTCCTGCTGGCGAACGTGGAATCAGTGGCCACGCTGTTCGGCACGCATTTGAACCGCTGGCATTACGACATCATTCTGCCTGCCGGCATTTCGTTTTTCACGTTCCAGAGCATGAGCTATACGATCAGTGTTTACCGCCGCCAGATTCCGCCGTGCCGCAGCGCCCGCGATTTTCTGTTATTTGTGGCGTTTTTTCCGCAACTGCTCGCCGGCCCGATCGTGCGCGCGGCGGACCTGCTGCCGCAAATTTATCACCGGGTGCGCGCGAACATTTACGAAATCGAATCCGGGCTTTCCCAATTCGCGCTCGGCGCGGTCAAAAAAATTGTCATCTCCGACCAGATCGCGCCGAACGTTGATCTGATTTTCAGCAATCCGGCAAACTACGACGGCTTCACGCTCTGGCAAGGTGTCTTGGGCTATGCCGTGCAAATTTACTGCGATTTTTCCGGCTACTCCGACATGGCGATCGGCTGCGCCCGCATCATGGGTTTTCATTTCCCGGAAAATTTTCAAATGCCCTACAGCGCCGCGAGCATCACCGAGTTTTGGCAGCGCTGGCATATTTCCCTTTCGTCCTGGTTCCGCGATTACCTTTACATCCCGCTTGGCGGAAATCGCAAAGGAACGGCCCGCACTTATTTCAATCTGATCGTGACGATGTTGCTGTGCGGATTGTGGCACGGTGCCAGTTGGAATTTTGTGCTCTGGGGCGGGCTGCACGGCCTGTCGCTGACAACGCATCGGCTTTGGAAAAATTGGAAGCCGCTCAGCGCGCTGAACGAACACGCGGCGTTCCGCTGGGTGTGGACGCCGTTTTCACATTTGCTCACTTTAGGCATTGTGCTGGTCGGCTGGGTTTTCTTCCGCGCGCAATCCCTGCCCGTGGCCGTGCAATATTTGGGGCGGATGCTCGGCTGGAGCCATGACGGCGTGCACCTGCTTTCGCCGTATATTTTGCCGGCGGTGCTTGCCGTGTTTGTCACGCATCTGCTGGTGCAAAAAGACCGGAACTGGGCGCTGGAAATTCCGCAGCGCCCCATGTTTCTGCGTATCGGATTTTATTCCGCGTTGGTGCTGCTGATTTGCCTGCTGGGCGTGACCGATTCGGTGCCGTTCATTTATTTCCAATTTTGACGCGATGAATTCCAACCACATCATTTCCCCCGCCGACCGCATTTTGGTCACCGGCTCCAACGGCTTCATCGGCGCGAAGGTGGTGGAAATTCTGCTCGAA
>Ga0181516_10003007_pt1 | contig 11564 bp, 13 predicted proteins | sample PEATcosm2014_Bin_25_FD_121104 | JGI IMG/M metagenome (GOLD analysis project Ga0181516, IMG submission 121104) | Peatland microbial communities from MTU Mesocosm Facility, Houghton, MI, USA - PEATcosm2014_Bin01_10_metaG | ecosystem: Environmental > Terrestrial > Soil > Wetlands > Peat | place...
CAGCCGTGCCGTAAGCAGCCTGAAATGAGTGTGGCTTTAGCCACTGAGGGATGGTTTTGGTAGAAAAATGTCCATTTCGTGACCACCGAAAAGGGACTGTATTTGTGGCGGACACCACTAGCTAATTTATTACCTTTCGAGCGGTGCTTCAGGAGCTTTTCACCATGCAGAATGCGAAAGACTCGTTTTATATGGCGCTGCGGACGCGGCTCATCACGATCAACCCGGCGCGGACTGTTCTGGTCCGAGGTGCGGTGCGGCCCGGGATTCTGGTGGAGGAAGCGGAAGCCCCTTTCAGCCAGCCTCCCAATGACGTGTTCATCCTGCGCTGGCAGGGCCTGGGAGTGGATATGGAGCTTGGTTCCACGATGGCGGCCGAAGAGTGCGAGATCGTGTACCAGACTTGCGGATCGCAGAGTTTTGGCGGGCTGGACCGCGGCCGGTCGCTGAGCGAGATGGATGAGGAGTTAGTGGCGATGTTACAACCGCTCTATACGCCCAAGCTCAATTACACGGCAACCCCGCCGGCGGCGATGCTGACTCAGGTGTTTTGGGACGAGCCGGGACTGGGGCCGATTGTGGTCCAGCGGGATCGGTTGAGCCGGTCGGCGAAGGTAATGGTATACAGCTACCAGGAGCAGGGGGAGTAAATGACGGCGAATTGGTTTTCGGCTCCAGCGCCGGTGGCAAGGCGGGTTCGAGGGTATTTTGCGCCGGTAAACCGGGTAACTCAGACGCCCGCGCTCTTCGATCCGGCGGAACAAGGCCGCTTCAGTTTGGACGCGCCACCGGCTCCGTGGATAGACCTGGGCTGGATTCAAGAGTTTTCTCGCAAACCGGGAAGCAAGACATCGCCTGTGTTGACGGGCATTCCTGCCGCGACGCTGGAGCAGGTGCGCGAGACGCTGGAGGCGCAGGTAAGCTTTCAGTTCAAGAGCTGGACGAAGCTGACCATGGCGTTGGCTACAGGATCGCAGCACATGAACCTGCTGGCCCCCGCGAGCGGCGCTACAGCGGCAGCCGACGGAGCGCTGGCGGTTTCGGCAGTAACTCCGCAAAGCGGATCGACAGCCGCTTTCATAGCTCTGGCGGCCACGGACGCGGCAACATTTGCGCCCGGTTCGATCATTGCATTGGATGTGGATTACACCGGGCAGACGGGCTTTGTAGGCGCTCCGGTTGCAGGCGCTTATGTGCGGCAGCCGTTGACGGATGTGGACTACATCCGCCGCGTGACCTTCAACGTCGGATTGGTGTCTCAGGTAAACTCTACCGGACTTATCCTTGCCGAGCCGCTGCCCGGCGGTGCTCCGGAGGCAGGCGCAAAGCTCCAGGCGGTAGCCGGATTCGTTGACCGTGAAGGGGGAAGTTTCTATCAGGAGTGGTCGGCGCTGTTTGTCATGCAAGGCAGCCAGGACGAGCGCATTTTCTTCTATTACCCCCGCCTGCAATCCATGGCCGGCGCTGAAGAAACGTCCGTTCCGCTGGACGAAAAACACAAAGACGGGCCAGAGCGGGTGCTGCTTAAAGGACAGTTCATGGCGCTGCCGGTCACCGATCCGCTGGATGGAGAACATGTGCTGTGTTATCGAAGCTTTCTGCCTGCGCCCATGGCGCTTGTGTAGGCAAATCGGTCAGTCAGCGAGTTAGAGAGTCCAAATGAAGATTACGATCCAGGGGCAAGACTACACGGCCGCGCTCGATGGGGCTCGGCCGCTGACGATTGAACGCAAGTTGAACGAGCCTTCAATCTGTGAGTTATGGCTGAGCTTGCCGGCGAATGGGAGCATGTCGGCGCCATCGCGTAACCAGCCGTTGGCGGTGACGGGCGACGATGGCACAGTCTACTTCACAGGCTACATCGCAGTAACTCCACTGCCGGAGTATGGCGGGCAGGCAATCGAGGGCCCGCGCTACAGGATTGCAATCCAGGCTGTGAGCGACGAAATGCTGCTGGACCAATTGCTTATGCCTCCCAGCACAGGTGCTGCCGGCGAGACGGCCGGGGCGTTGATGACGTCTCTGGTAACTCGTACCGGATCGGCGGCTCTTTCAACCCGCGGACTTTCGCTGAGTGCGCCAGTGAGTAACTTTGTTCCCGATCCGGGCGCGCCCTGGAGCAAAAGCGCCGGACAGGTAGCGAGCCAGGCGCGCGCTGCATATCGTGCAGTCAATGGCGCGCTGATGCTCTCATCCGTGCAAAGTCAGGTGCATACGCTGAATGAGACAGATGGCAGCCTGAATCTGGCCAACCTAGCATTGACCGCCAGCGTCAAGCGCGCATTAGCCAACGATGTTACCATCTGCGGAGAGCACGAGCCGGTTGCCTACGCGACTGAGTATTTCCTGGGCGACGGAGTTACAACGCAGTTCTATCTCGCCGCGGACCCGTTCTTTCCTGCGGCATCCAAGTCCAAAATCATCAACGAGCTTTTCAACGAAAGTGCAGTCGACCTGCGCGTGTGGGGTAATTCGGGCGGGAATGGATATCTGTCGCTGGGCTCGGGCGGACTGGTCATGAACGGGGGCAACGGAGTTGATGGCGATGCGCTCCTAACATGGCTCGATCCCGTGGAGATGGGGGGGACGCTGCTGCTGGAGGCGGTGGGCGTGAGCCTTTCGCCGGGGAGCACTGGAACTCTAGCCGGATTCTTCGTCGGCTACGAGACCCAGGACGCCTGCACGGCGGGGTTTCAAGTAACGTCGCAGCAGGGCGCCGGGACAGTTACATTGCATCCGCTCATTCAAGGAACTCCCGCGGGAACGAGTTATGCGGTGAATCCAGCCAACCAATACACGCTGCGGGCGAGGGTGCATTGCGCGGAGAGCGAGCGGGCGCTGGCTATCTACCGTTCCTTTGGAGATAGCGGGGCAATTACCCTGGGCGGGCAGACGAATATACGTCCAGCCAATATTCAACTGGAGATTCAGGAGTTTGTGAATGGAGTGGCCGGAATGCCGGTGACGCTCTATGACGGCGCCATTGCCAGCCTTCCTCCCACATGCGTGGTGGTGGCCGCCAGCAGCATCAATCTGATTGGAACCATGCGCGCGATCAACCTGACGAATCTTGGATCGGGCTGGGTGGTGAGTACGCCTCCGAATGGAGGCGCGTATACGCGGCGCGTTGGCACGGTGTCTGAAGCGGCTGAGTGCCACCTGGAGAGCACCGGCAAGGTAGTGTTTTATGTCGGGTTTGCGCCGGTGACCGGCGAGCAGATCGCCGTGAGTTACCGCACCGTGGGCCGGGCCGTGGGACGCGCGGTGAACACTGCCAGCCAGCAGGCTCTTATCCAGGCCGGATCGCCCGCAGTGGCCGCGTGGATCGGCTCGGTGACCAATCCTCCCGCGCGCAGTTCAGCGGACTGCCGCAATGCGGCGCTAGCCATCGAAGAGGCGGCGGCGGGAGTCAGCGCGCTGTGGAGTGGAACTTACAGTGGAAACAGGATGAGCTTTGCCACCGATGTTTGGCCGGGCGATGCGCTGCTGTTGAATGCGCCATCGACTAATCTGAACGCTGAAGTTGTGGTGCGAACGGTGAGGGTGAGTTATCGGGCAAGTTATCCCGACCTGGTGGAGTATGCAATCGCATTTGCCAACGATTGGGCCAGCGATCTGGCTATCAAGACCAGCGCGACTGTGCCCGCGGATGCGTGGCTGCCGGCTGCAATCGCTCCCACTTACTCTTCAAATCTAACGAGTCTTGCGGTGACCGGGCTGAACGGAAGCACTGTTTCGATTAACGCCGGCATAACTCCGCCAGCGGGCGGCGGGTTCGAGATTCGGCGGCGGGACTTTGCTTTCATGCCCGGAGAAGACCCCGGCCTGGTGGTGCGCGCTACTCTACCGAACATGACCTTTTCTCGCGAGACCGCCAACGACCGGTTTTACATCCGGATGTATGACGGTTCGACACCACCGAATTACTCGGAGTTCTCAACGGCATTGTTCATCAACCTGCCGCTGGGATCGTGAGCGGAAATCTTTCTTGAGCGATAGGCGGATGGAGTCCAATGGATGCGGATGATGAATGAATTCGAGGCGCAGGTACTGAGCGATTTGAGCGTGCTGAAGACGCAGATGACCGGGCTGATGGGCGATGGCAGCGGCGGGCGCATCGCCGATCTGGAGCGGCGCATGGAGCGGCATGAGCAGAACTGGCAGCGCGCCAAGGGTTTTCTAGCGGCTGTCAGCGTGCTCTTCGCGGTCGTTGAAGTGGCCGTGGAGGCCTGGCATCGGCATTGAGCGGCGAAATGGATGCCTGCCATGCGGCGCGTTCGTATAATGAACACTATATGAGCGAACATCCCCTGGTTGGCATCGTGATGGGCAGCAAGAGCGACTACGAGGTGCTCTCGGCTGCGGTTGAGATTCTTAAGGTGCTTGAAATTCCCCACGAGGCGCGGGTATTGAGCGCGCATCGCACCCCCGATCAGCTCTTCGAATATGTTGCAACAGCGCGGGCGCGCGGGCTGCGGGTAATGATCGCCGGGGCCGGCGGCGCTGCTCACCTGGCCGGAGTGATCGCGGCCAAGACGCTGATGCCCGTGCTGGCCGTGCCGATTGCGGCCACGCCGCTCAACGGCCTGGATTCGCTGCTTTCCATGGTGCAGATGCCGAAGGGCATCCCGGTCGGCACGCTGGCCATCGGCAAGCCAGGAGCGGCCAATGCGGCGCTCTTTGCGGCCGAGATTCTGGCCTTGAACGATGCGGCGCTCTACGAGCGCCTGGCCGCGTGGCGAGCTGCTCGGGCCCAGGAAGTGCTGGAGCAGAAATTACCCGATTAAGCGGGGCCAACTGGGTCCCCGCCCTTTCGAATCAGCAGCAGATCGAGCAAATCCCTACAGAGTTCGCCCTACAGCTGCGGCAATCAATCTCAGCTCGCCGATCAGCTTCTCAAATTGATCCAGATAAAGGGTCTGCGCCGCGTCGGAGGCAGCCTTATCCGCGTTGGGGTGAATCTCGACAAGGATCGCATCCGCGCCCGCGGCTACGGCAGCTTTGGCCATGGGGGGAACCATGTCGCGACGGCCCGTTCCGTGCGAGGGGTCGCCCACAATGGGCAGGTGCGAAAGCTGATGCACCACTGGAATTGCGGCGATGTCCATTGTGTTGCGCGTCGAGGTCTCGTAGGTGCGAATGCCACGCTCACACAGGATGACGTCGTAGTTGCCGCCCGCTAGAATGTACTCGCTGGAAAGCAGCAGTTCTTCGATGGTGGCCGCGATGCCGCGCTTGAGCAGCACTGGCTTGCGCACCTGTCCCAGTTCGCGCAGCAGGTTGAAGTTCTGCATATTGCGTGCGCCCACCTGGAAGCAGTCGGTGTATGGCATCATGGGCTCGATCTGCGAGATCTCCATGACCTCAGTTACGGTAAGCAGGCCGTGGGCCTGGGCGGCCTCGTGCATCAGTTGCAGCCCCGGAATCCCAAGTCCCTGAAAAGCGTAAGGCGAGCTGCGCGGCTTGAATGCGCCACCGCGAAGAAAGCCGCCCCCGGCCGCCTTGACGCACGCGGCAATGGTGAAGATCTGTTCGCGGTTCTCAATGGCGCAAGGACCGGCAATGACGGCAACCCGCTCGCCGCCGATTTTGGCGCCGTTTGGAAACTCCACCACCGTGCCTTCCGGACGAAAGGCGCGGCCGGCCAGCTTGTAGGGCGCGGTGATTCTGTGGACGTAGAGCACGCCTGGAAGCAGCTCAAATTTCTTCAGCTCAAGGCCGCGTGTTGGGCCCACGCCGGCCAGAATGGTTTGTGTGGCGCCCGTCGTTCGATGAACATTCACGCCGGATTCCACCATGGCATTGATCACTACATCGATCTGCTCTTCGGTGGCCAACTCATGCATAGCTACGATCATTGCTTCTTCCCTGTCTCGGGCGCGTCTGCGCCAGTGCCGTGGCCGGGCGCATCATCGGTCCCGCGAACAAGACTTGTCGCGGGGGATCCCGATGTTTGCGCCTGGGCGTTCCTCTCCGAAGCCAACTCGTCCCTTTGCAGGGCCCGCATCACGTCGATGATGCGCTCGTAGATATGCGTCAGTTCAATGTCTGGCAGTGGGCCCTTGTTGGCCGCGCGCACGTTGGCGTAAATCACTTTTTCGCGCGCCGGCTCATAGACCGGCAGCGAAGTGGCTGCCTTCAAGTGACCGATCTGCTGCGCGGCGCGTGCCCGCTCGCTCAGCAACTCCACCAACTGGCGGTCCAGAACATCGATTCGATCCCGCAATTCTTCCAGCGTCATTCCATCCTCGTGATGAGCCCCTGCTTTTGGAATCCTGCCTTGATTCATCGAAGGCACGTTTCCGGTGTGCAAAGGAGCAAGAGTTGAATCCATCCATGCGGCTGCGCCGCCAGCAGGGTCTTTATCGGGCCAGCGCCGCCTCAGGCAGGTGCAGGCCCTTGATAAATCGAGCCACTGCGCCGGGCGCTGTCTCCGCAGTCGATCTTTCGATCAACTCCACAATTGCGCTGCCGATCACCGCGGCATCCGCGAACTGGCCCACCTGGGCGACGTGTTCCGCGTTACTGATGCCGAACCCCACGGCTACCGGCAGCCGGTTCCATCGCCGGATGCGCGCCACCAGCGACGCTGCATCGGAGGTAAGGTTCTGCTGCGTGCCGGTGATGCCCACGCGCGAGATGGCGTAAACGAACCCTTTGGAGTGAGTGGCGATGGCCTCGAGCCGTTCGTCGGGACTGGTGGGCGCGGCCAGAAAGATGGGCGCTAGCCCCACACGCTCCATCTCTGCCAGGTACTCGCCCGCTTCTTCGACGATCAAGTCGGTCGCCAGCACGCCGTCAACCCCGGCAGCGGCGGCATCATCGGCGAATTTGTGCAGGCCGTAACGCAAAATCGGATTCAGATAGCTGAAGATCACCAGACCGGCCGCCGGCCGCGCCGCGCGAATCTCGGCAGCCAATGTCAGCACGTCCCGCAAGCTGACACCGCGAGCAACCGCCCGTTCCATCGCTCTCTGAATCACCGGCCCGTCGGCCAGCGGATCGCTGAAAGGCACTCCCAGCTCGATCACCGCCGCGCCCGCATCAATGGCCGCAAGCGCAATGGCGCGTGTGGCCTCGATGCTTGGGTCGCCGGCCGTCAGATATACGACCAGTCCGGGTTTGTGATCGAAGAGAATCGCCATCGAAGTCTAGCCGCTATGCTCCCTGAATTTTCAGCTCGCGCGCCAGGATGCCCATATCTTTGTCGCCGCGTCCAGAGAGGTTCACCACCAGTATGTCATGGGGAGGGAGCGTGGGGGCAAGGCGCAGAGCTTCGGCAACCGCGTGCGCGCTTTCGAGGGCCGGCAAGATCCCCTCGGTCCGCGCCAGTTTGACTACCGCATCCAGGGCCGCCGCGTCGTCCTGCGAGGTGTACTCTGCCCTGCCCGAGTCGTGCAGCGCCGCGTGCTCCGGGCCGATGGAAGCGTAATCGAGCCCCGCCGAAACCGAATGCGTCAGCGCAATCTGCCCGTTTTTGTCCTGCAAGACGTAGGAATACGTGCCTTGCAAGACCCCAGGCGCACCGCCAGAGAACCGTGCCGCATGCTGGCCAAGCGCCGTGCCGCATCCGCCCGCCTCGACGCCGATCAGCCTGACATCTTTGTCTTTGATGAACTCGTAGAACGCGCCAATGGCGTTCGACCCGCCGCCTACGCAGGCAATCACGGCCGAGGGCAGCCGGCCTTCTTTCTCAAGAATCTGCTCCTTCATCTCGCGGCTGATGCAGCGGTGGAAGTCGCGCACCATGGTCGGATAAGGATGCGCCCCCAGCGCGCTGCCCAGCAGATAATAGGTGGTCCGGACATTGGTCACCCAGTCGCGCATGGCCTCGCTGATTGCGTCTTTCAGAGTCTTGGCCCCCGACGAGACCCCGCGCACCTCTGCTCCAAGAAGGCGCATACGAAGCACATTCAGCTCCTGGCGCTCCATGTCCACATCGCCCATGTAAACCACGCACTCCAGGCCCAGCAGCGCGCAAACTGTTGCGGTGGCGACGCCATGCTGCCCCGCGCCGGTCTCGGCAATGATGCGCTTCTTGCCCATCCGCTTGGCCAGCAACCCCTGGCCCAGCGCGTTGTTGATTTTGTGCGCGCCGGTGTGCAGCAGGTCTTCGCGTTTCAAATAGATCTTCGCCCCGCCCAGTTGGTCCGTCAGCCGCTTGCAGAAGTAGAGCGGCGTAGGCCGGCCAGCATAGTCCTTCAGCAGATTGGCCAGCTCCGCCTGAAACGCGGCATCGGCCTTGGCCACATCGTACTCATGCTCCAGTTCGAGCAGCGCCGCCATCAGCGTCTCCGGCACATACCGCCCGCCATAAACGCCAAAGCGGCCGGGGCGCGACTCGAAAGGAACTGCTGGAAGAATGATCGATGCCATAGGAGCCTCCTGTACGCTTGCCCAAGAATGGGGGAACTCTTCAGTGTACAAGGAGGGGTGCCGAATCTAAAGACCACAAGTGCCCATTTATCGCGGGGAAACTAGGCTAGATTGTGAGCTCGAAGCAGCCCAAATCATAGTAAGATAGGGCGTTGCGGCGGGGTGGGCCAATGGCCGCCCTAAGGAAAGGCACGGAGGCAGGATGAAAGACGGAGCAAGTGGAAAGTTCCTCTTTTGGGGTATCTCTACATTTGCCGCATTGGCAAGTGCGACGTGGTGCCTCATTCTTGGCGCATGGGATCCCGAACGCGTGAGCCTGATTCTTGCGACATGTTCTGCGGCATTCCTGACTGGCAGCGTGATCGGATTTGTTCTCTCGATTTTTGGCGACGAGACCGAACCCTTCGGCAAGCTTCGCGACGCCTTGGTCGCACTGGCCAGTGGAATTGCTGGGGCCAGCCTCGCCAGGGTTAACGAGATCGGGTCCAAGATAGGCGAGGTCGCTCTCTTCGGTCACAACACACAACAAGGACAATGGTTTTCGGCATTGTTCGTGACAACTTACACCATCATGGGTTTCTATTTTATGTACTTGCTCCGGAAGCTAATTCTAAACCCGGCCTTGGCAAAAGCAAAAATCATACTAGACAGAATCCAAACCTCGGGAAGAATCGGGAAGGTGGCAACTGACCTGGCCAAGAACCTCCCGCGAAACGTCCTAATGGGAAGGATAAGTATCCCCGAGGAGGAGGAAGAATGGGACGAAGAAGAGAAACAGCTTCGCCTAGAGCTGGCCAGCCCTATTGTCGAGTCATTTCTTTCCGATTGCGAAGGCTATCTTGCTGAGCACTCCGATCTGTCGCCAGATGAGGTCGCGAAAGCCGCAGTGCTTTATTACTATCGAGCCTACCTTATGGAAACAGATCACAAAAAGCAACAGGAGAAAGCAATTGAATGGATAAACCTGGCACTCAATCGAGACCCACTAAACCTGGAATTTCAAATCAAACTTGCGGACGTCTTTGGAATGCAGGGCAGATACGACGAGGCAGTCTCCATTTTTGAGCGGTTGGTGCGCGATGATGAGTCACCGCAATATGTGCAGCAATGGCTCGGATATTTCTTGCTGTTTATTGATGGACGGGAAGAGGATGCAATAAAGCATTCGAAGGCTTTCCATGAAAAGTTTCCCAGCGAATCGTATGGACTTTTTAACGCGGCGTGCGGTTATGCCCAATTGTATGAGCAGGAATTGCGCGCGAAGGGAATTAAGGCATACATTGACTCGGAGAATCGAAAGGAATGCTTACGAAACCTGGAAACAGCGATCCGGATCGAGCCCGAACTTAGAGAGAAAGCGCGAAGAGAGTCCAAGCCGAAAGAATGGTTCGAAGTCCTTGAAAAGGATGACGACTTTCTTAAGTTGGTCGGTAATCAGACCGCAACCTGAGCGGTGACCAGGTCTCGGGTACCCCACATCTCGAATTTGAGATGTAGGATGGAAAGCTCCCTAATCACGCTCTTTTTTTGCAGCGCGCGCTGCCTTCTCCGCAAACTGCGAAGCCACCAGTACCACCGGCTCCTGATCCGGGAAGGTCGCGATCATCGTCAGGTGCCCGCCCATCGCCGCGACGGTACGCGCCATCGTGGAAAGGCGCGGATCCCTGCGTTTCTCCAGTCGCGAGATCTGCATCTGGCCGATCCCCAGCGCTTCGGCTACCGTTGCCTGGCTAATCTTGCGTTCCTTGCGCAGAGCGGCGAGAGTCATGCGCCGCTCTACCTTGGCCACCAACTCAGCGCCTCTTTTTGCAATGGCCTTTTGCTCATCTTTCGGCAAGGCAGCAATCACTTCTTCAACCGGAATGGGTCTGTACATCGCAGCTACTCCTTTCACTCAAGCGTTTCGAGGTGTTCCTTGTACCTCAAGTCAGCCTTGACAATCAGCCGTTTAAAGAATGTCTTTTCGCTCACGCCCGACTTATCTCCAGCGACGAGCAAAATCGCGTTTCGCCTCGGGTCAAAGGCGAATGCGACGCGCCACACGCCTCCATCGGCTTTGAAGCGAAGCTCCTTCATGTTGGCGTAGCGCGAATCCTTTAGCGTGTCTACATCAGGCCGTCCTAAAGCTGGCCCAAACTCCCGCAACGGCGCAAGAGCGGCAACAAGTTCGATTCGCACCGCTCTTGGCAGTTCTAAGACCTCGGCCTTGAACTGCGGGTGGAAGTCGACAGACCAGCTCATGATGGAACTATTATGCCACATAGGGCATTATGCGCAAAAGAGCATCCATCTACTTGCCAGGCGAAATCAGACTATCTTCAGGATGGCCGGCTGCCCATATCCCGTTTCCATCGATATTCATCTGATTTGAACTCAGCAACGCTACTTCTTTTTCCTGCGGATGTCGCAGAGCGTATCCGAATGAATGTTTAGGCCGATATTGGTCATGTTGTAAAAGTGCTCGCTCGCCACAAGCCAGACAATCTCGCAGACGGCGCGTTCGGAATAATAGCTGGCCATGCGCGCAAAGGTGTTCGGATCGACCTTCTTGTCCCTTGTCAGTTCCGTCACATAATCGAGCGCCGCGCGTTCCGCATCGGTAAATAGCGGGCTCGTCTTGTATTCCTCCAGCGCATCGAACTTGGCTTCGTTCATCGCGGCCTTGATTGCGATCGAGCGTCCGATATCGATGCAAAAGAGGCAGATATTGATGCGCGCAACCTGTTCCCGGATGAGCAGGATGGTCTCCGGCGGCAACTCCAGCTTCTTGTCCAATTCGCTGATCTTCGAATAGAAGAGGCCGAATCCAACCGGCAGCCGCGCGCAAAACACCTTCAGTGGAGTAATCACTTTGCCGAATTGACGGCGGGTCATCACATATGCGAACTGCATGAACGGCGCACGGGGCTTCTCAATGGGCGAAAGAAATGTATCCATAGGCAGTCCTCCAGCGAATCCGGCCCAACATCGAGTAAGGCGATCCTACTCACAGTAAACCTTCTGCGCGCGGGCCGCCAAACCCGGCGTGTTGGCAGGGTTATCGCGCTTCGGCGGCGCGACCACGATCTAGAGCACTTCTCCCGATGGTGTATAGTATGGATGGCGATTCTCCGCGCACATGCTATGGCGCGACCTTATTCGGATGATTTGCGGCGCAAGCTGCTTGAGGCCTTCGACCAAGGCAAGGG
>Ga0181516_10003010_pt1 | contig 11555 bp, 10 predicted proteins | sample PEATcosm2014_Bin_25_FD_121104 | JGI IMG/M metagenome (GOLD analysis project Ga0181516, IMG submission 121104) | Peatland microbial communities from MTU Mesocosm Facility, Houghton, MI, USA - PEATcosm2014_Bin01_10_metaG | ecosystem: Environmental > Terrestrial > Soil > Wetlands > Peat | place...
AAAATTTCCTTATACATTGCGAGGATTGAACTCCTCCACCCCGGGACGCGAGCATGGACTCTTCAAGAATCTTTTTGCTCGCATGGACCCTAACGCCGCGCGCGATATCTCTACCTCGGCGAACTTCCCGGACGTCTTCGACCCTGCGTGGGTTGGCAATACCTATCAGCAGTACGCCACAGACAAGGACCTGATCCCAAAGTCGAAGTCTCCTTATTACGTGGGCTCGTTTGCTGATGATACGGATGACGTTGGAGGCTTTGGCCCCGGCCCCGACTTCCAGACAGACCCGGCGGACAAGACTCACGCGCATCTCGGATACGTCGTGCTGGTGACTGCTCCCGTTCAACTCGTGAATCCGTATTCAACGCCTCCCGGGCAGCGCTACCCTGACCAGAGGGTCTACGCGAAGTACGCGTTGCGCGACCTGTTGAAGGAAAAATACGGGACCATCGCGGCGCTGAACGCGGCCTGGAACTCGAACTACACAACCTTCGACAACGACGGCGGATGGCCAAACGGATCTGGACTCCTCGACGAGAACGGCAGGACTTCACACAAGTGGCTCGGTACGGGAAATCCAGCATTGCCGCGCAGTGCAGGCGCGAACCCCAATATGGTCGCTGACCTTGATGAGTTCCTGTACCGGATGACGCGGCAATACTTGAAGGTGCATCGCGATGCACTAAAAGCAGTCGCGCCGAATGGACTCTTTCTCGGTCCCACCAGCCTTGGCGGCTGGTTTGCTCCGGCGCGGGCTCCCATCTACCGTGCGGCCGGTGAAATTCAGGACGTGGTGAGCGTGACCACAGACTGCAGCCAAGAGCAGCTGGATTTCATCACCCGCGCCGCCGGCGATGTTCCGCTCATCATCTGGGAAGGCATGACAGCGAACCCAGATTCAAGCAGGTGGCGGCATACGGATTCTGACGTCGCCTCCGCGTCATGGTATTTGAAAACTCAGCAAGCACGATCACAACGTTATCGCCAGCGCATGGATGCACTCTTCTCGCGAACATCGTCCGTTACCGGATCGAACCAATACGTCGGAATGCTCTGGTGGTGGTGGCTGGACATGGTTGGAGAGCAGAAGAACTGGGGATTGGTTTCGCTGATGGACAATGCCTATGACGGAGTGGAGGCCACTCGTGCGCCCGGAGTTGACGCCTGGGGATATCGAACCGGTGGCGAGGAGAAAAACTACGGCGACTTCGTCCGGCCTGCGCGGGACATCAACTTCTCAATTGTCGAAAGGTTGGCGGAAGGGAAATAGCTCACTCTCTGTCTGGCCCAGGATCTAACCCTCGTGCTTGCTGAAGAGCAGGGAAGCGTTGAGTCCTCCGAAGGCGAAGGAATTCGATAGCGCCGAAGAGGGTACGAAGTTCGAAGGAGTATGGACCAAGTTGAACCGTAGAGCAGGGTCCACCGGCTCTGCGCCAACGCTCACAGGAAGCTGGCGATGCTTGAGCGCGAGGATTGTTGCAAGCGCTTCAATCGCTCCGGCGGCTCCGATGGTGTGGCCGTGCAAAGCCTTGGTGGAACTCACGGGCGGGCATCCGCCAGCTTCACCGAAAACTTCCTGAATTGCCTCGGCTTCGGCGCGGTCGTTGGCCTCGGTTCCCGTGCCATGAGCGTTGATATAAGTGACGTCCGCGGGATGCAATTGCGCATCCGAAAGGGCTTTTCGCATGGCGGAGACAGGTCCCGCAGGTCGAGGCTGCGTGATGTGAAAAGCATCGGAGCTCATGCCGAAGCCGCACAGTTCAGCATAGATCGGTACACCGCGACGGACTGCCCGCTCGCGCTCCTCAAGCACGAGAACCGCGCCTCCCTCGCCCAGTGTCATACCATCGCGTGCGGCGGAGAATGGCCTGCAGCTTGTCGGGGAAACGACTCGCAGCGCCTCCCACGCCTTCAGAAATCCGTAGGTGAGCGGAGCCTCGTGCCCCCCGGCCAGTGCCGCTTCCACCATCCCAGCGCGAATCATGTGAAAGGCGTGTCCAATGGCATGGGCAGATGAGGCGCATGCCGTGGAGAAGTTGAGTACCGGGCCAGTGATGCCAAACAGAATCGAAATCTGGCTCGCACCAGAGCTCGCCATCACGCGGGGTACGGTGAACGGATGCACCCTTCCCTGCCGGTTGTAAAGTTTGACGACCTCAGGCTCGTCGGCCTCACGTCCGCCGACGGCACAGCCCATCACCACCGCGACAGACTCTGGCGAGTAGTCGGCGAGCAACTGCGATTCCCCAGCAGCCTGCTTCGCTGCGACTAGTCCGAACTGCGCGGACCGCTCGGTAAGCAGGATGAGCGAGAATGGCAGAAAGCTCTCAGCCAAGAAGTTTTTCACCTGCGCTACGGAAGAGAAATTGAGCTTCTGTTCCGGCTGCAACTCGATTGGCGCGATTCCGGAGCGAGAGGCAAACAGAGATTCGCAAAACTCGGGAACGGAATTGCCAATGGCGGTGACGCATCCGGCTCCGGTGATGACGACTCGGCGCGAAGGACTCACGCAGGCTTCTCGACGGACGCAGCCGTCTTCGCGGAGATCAAGGCACTCACTCCTCGAGCCATATCTTCCACGGTATGGATTGAGGAAAGCGACTCATCGGGAATCTGTACGTCGAAGAGTTCCTCTACTTCGAAAGAAAGATTAATCATGTCCAGTGAGTCGGCGCCGAGCGCTTCGAAGGAAGTCTCTGGCGCAATCGATTCAGGGGAAAGCTTTCGGGACTTCGCGACCAGTTCAATGCAGCTTTCGAGAACAGCGTCGTAGGAGGGAGCTTGCATCATCGGCCTCTCTTAATGTTTCAGCGTTGCAGTTAACGTCAGATCTATCTGAACTTCTTTCCCCACTCGAAGTACAAACGTGCTCGGGTCTTTCAATCCCCATGCAACGTATGGCACGGTGAAGTACCCGGTTGCCGTATAGCGTTCGCCCACGGCCTCGACCTGCATGGGAACAGTAATGGCGTGGCCCTTTCCAAGCAAGGTAAAAACTCCGCTGACAATTATGGACGATTTTCCACTCGCAGCTAAAGTGCCAGTGAAATGATCGGGTTGAAAAACGATTTGCGGGTACATCTGGGCCCGCAACTCAGATTCTGTCATGCGATGGTCGCGCGTCTCGTTTCCACTCTCGCCGGTGGCAGCGCCCACAACGATGGTGCCCTTCATCTCACCGCTCGGACGAAACTGAAGCGAGCCATCCGTCAGCTTAAATGTGCCGCGAACCGTGTGCAGGACGTCAGAGAGCGTGAAGCGAACTGTGCTCCGGCCTGGATCAATTTGCAGAACCTCCTGCGCTGAAGCAGCAATGCCGCCGGCCAGCAGGAGGAGCACAAAACTCGCGGAACGGATAGTGCTCTTCATATGCAGTGGCAACTCCTTGTGTCAGGCGAGGAGCACTCTGGCTCCGAGATTCAGTATCCCTTCGCGGCCCCACAGTGGCGGCATCTTCTCTCCAATGTGAATGCGAAGCATAGACGCAAAAATCTCGGGTCGACGTGAGAAGGCACGCAAAGCGCGCTCGCGCAAGACCGAACTCCTATCCAGCAGCAGCATGGACGTTGACATGAAGTGAGGCAGGCGGCAGATGGCGGCGTGAGCATGGCAGTACGACGCAAGATCGCCCGCGCGCAGAGACTCGGTGAGCGCCTCTGCCTGGCGGAATGCCAAGGCGAGCCCCTCGCCGGTGAGTGCATCCACCCCGCCGGAGGAGTCGCCAATGAGCGCAATGTTGCCATGCGCCACGACGGTCACCTGGGTGTCTAGTGTCGCGGAGCCAATGACAGCATCGCTTGGCGGCGCAGACTGCAGGCGCTCGCAGAGCTCCGGAAATTCGAGCAACTCCGTGGCGTAGGGACCAGGCCTTTGTCGTGAAATGATGGCAACGCAAACCTCATCCTTCGCAACGGGAGTGACATAGGCCTGGCTGTGAGTTCCCCAATACACCTCGACCATGTCGCTCCACGGAGCAACCCGGAAGTGCTGGCGAAGGCCGATGCGTCGGCTGCGTACGTTGCGTGCATCAAGATTTGCGAGCCGTCGCACCGTGGAATGATGGCCATCCGCACCGATGATCCAGCGCGTGCGAAGCTGGCCGTTGGACAGTAGAACCTCGTTCCCGCTCAAGCCGCGCACGGTTGTCTGCCAGCGGAAGCGCACTCCCAGCGACGCTGCGCGGGCGACCATGAGTTCGCTCAAAACTGTGCGTCGGATGCCACGTCCCGGAGCGGCGGGGAACAAAGCGTCGGCGCGATGATTCAGTCCCACAAAACGAATGCCTCGAAAGCAGTGGGACTCTACATCCGCAAGCGTCACTCCGAGGCGTGAGAGAACGGCTACCGAGTCTGGCATCAGACCTTCGCCACAAGCTTTGTTGATCGGCGGAAGCAGCGCATCTGCCACCTCAACCGAAAACCCTGCGGCGGCAGCGGAGATTGCGGCGGCGAGTCCCGCTGGGCCGGCTCCGGCGATAAAGACATCCGTATCGTTCACCATCGCAGCAGCACCAACTCCGCGCAGAATGCCGGCCCCATCGCCAGCAGCAGACTATAGGAACCAGGTAGCCCAGGGCGTTTCTCCAGATATTCCTGAAGAACGACGAGTACGGATGCGGCGGAGAGATTGCCGACTTCGTTCAGGCTCCGCCAGGAGGGTTCCAGCGCGTCGTCCGCGAGGTCCAGTGAGCGCTCGACTGCTTGAAGAACCTTGGGGCCGCCGCTATGGCAGATGACGCTGGAGATATCACTCAAACTCAATCCCTGATCTGCGAGAAACGCCTCCACGTCGTGACGCAGGTTCTGCTCTACCACGCGTGGCACATCGGGAGAGAGCACAATGCGGAAACCAGTGGAAACCAGATCCCAGCCCATGACGCGTTCCGTGTCGCGGTAGAACGCTGATCGAGTCGCTACAACTTGCGGCCCGCGAGAGACAACCTCTGATCCCTTGAGAACCACGGCGGCAGCACCATCCGCGAATAGACCGGTGGAGATCATGTTTGCCAGGGAAACATCGTCATCTTGCCATGTAAGAGAGCAGAGCTCCACGGACAGGAGCAGAACCGTTTCGCGCGGATGGCCCAGCAAATAGTCGGCTGCCCGCGCAATTCCGGCAGCTCCGGCAACGCAGCCCAATCCGAAGATTGGCGTGCGCTTGATGTTTGTCGGGAAAGGCAGCAGGTTGATGAGGCGCGCGTCGATCGTAGGGCTGGCGATGCCGGTCACGGTGGCGAAGAAGATTGCTGAAACATCGGCGGCCGTGCACCGGGCTTTCAGCAGCGCGCACTCCACCGCTCTGCGCCCGCAATCCACCGCGCCTTTTATCCATGCATCGTTGGAGAGACCGAAGTTGGTCAGGAGCGGGTATTGCTCCAAGGGAAGTACAAGGTTGCGGTAGGAAACTCCGCAGTTGGCGTGCAATCTGGTCAACAGGCGAGGCTCCTCCAGTTTCCCTTGCCAGCGCTCACAAAGGGCAGAAGCAATCTCCTTTTGTGAGTAGCGGTGAGACGGAAAGGCCGACCCCACGGATGCGATGTGCATGAAACTCCTTTTGTGCGAAATTAGACGGCGAGCGCTCGTTGAGCCAGTTGCAACGCCTCAGACCAGAACTTCGAGGACATATGAACCGTACGAACTACTTCTTCGATCGCGTCCACGTAATACTCCAGATGCTCCTGTGTAACAACCAGAGGGGGAGCAACTTTCAGAACGAGGAAGTTGTTCCCGCATATTTGCGAAAGAATATTATGCTTGTTGAAAAGCCGCATCACCAGCATCTGGCCGAACATCCCGGAATGTACGGCCCGAAACGCCTCGAACGAGAGGCGCAGGCCAACGGATCGCGGAGCACGAAAGACGATCCCGTTGAGCAGACCCAGACCGCGAACCTCCCCTACCATCTCGTATTCTGAAAGCCGCGAACGCAGCGACTCGCGAAGCCAAAGTCCAAGCGTTTCAGACCGCTCCACCAGGCTCTCCTCATCGAGGACTGCAAGTGTCGTGAGACCGGCACGCATTGCGAGACTGTTTTCGCTATAGGTCGAAGTGTGCACGATGGAGCGTTTCAAGGAACTGTAGACTGACTCGTAGATCGCATCGCGCATGAGCAATGCTGCCACCGGGATCAGACCGCCGCTGAGCGCCTTGGCGAGGACCATCATGTCGGGCTCTACGCCGTAGTGGTGCGCAGCAACGAAGGCACCGGTGCGTCCAAGGCCAGTCTGCACCTCATCCAGAACAAACAGCGCTCCATGTTTGCGACACAGACGCTGCACCTCTGGCAGATAGCCATCAGGCGGAAGAACGATGCCTGCCTCTCCCTGGATTGGTTCGATGATCACGGCAGCGATCTTCTGAGCTTTGAGCACCCGCTCTAAAGCAGCCGGGGCGCCGAATGGAATCGGGTAAGTTTCTGGAAGCATCGAGCCAAAGCCCTCACGCCAGAACTCACTGCCCATCAACGAAAGAGCCCCACAGGTCAGCCCATGGAACGCACCATGCGCGTACACAATTCCGTTCCGGCCAGTGTGGGCGCGGGAGAACTTGATGGCACTCTCAACTCCCTCGCTGCCGGAGCTGCAGAAGAATACTTTTTCCAGGCCACCGCCCACTCTCCTGGCCAATTCTGCGGCGAGCGCGCCAGCATGCTCGGCCACATTGCTCTGTAACATCGCCGGGCCGCAGCGGGTCAATTCATCCACCAGCGCGGCGACGATGCGGGGATGATTGTGTCCGGTGTTGTGCACGCAATATCCGGAGAGGAAGTCCAGAATCACGCGTCCATCTTCGGCGTGCAGTTCCGCGCCGAGGCACGAGCGGTAACGCAGGTTCATGCCAAGAATGCTGAGTAGCCGCACCCACTCCGGATTCACATGCGCGCGATAGCTCGCGTCGAAAGCGGCAGGGGACGCATCTGCCGGAAGCATTTCCGGTATTCTCGTGGTCATCTCAATTACCAATCCGAAGCATCTGCCTGCGATACAGAGTGTTGTTTGGGAATTCCCGCGCCAGCCCTGAAAGAAGGCTTCTGGCTGTATCTTTGTTTCCATCGCGCAGCTCTGCTACAGCCAGCATAAGCCGTGCGAAGGGCGCCAGGTAGTGCCCATGCTCGGCGGTGATCCTGAGCTCTCGAATTCCAAGCTGTTTGTCGCTGGAAGCTCCGGCTAAACCGATGAACCATCGCACCGGAGCCGGTTTCAAGCTGAGCATGTAATTCTCCACTCCAGTTGCCAGGTGAGCATCGTAAAGATCCGGCTTCAGTCTGAGTGCCTCTGCAGCGTACTTCGCCGCCTGCTTGGTCCATCCCAGGGCAGTGAAATTGCTCTTATCGATGAGAGCGGCGTAGTCGGAGCGTAATCCGCAGAGGAGCGCCCTGGCGTAGAGCAGTTCAGCGTCGTTTGGATTCTTTGCCAGCCCTCTGACCGCGAGGAGTTCAGCCTGGCTGGTGCGCTCATCGAAGAGCTTGCGCATGGCGGGATTAGGGGCGGGACGAGTCCGATTCTGGAACCGTTCATCATCAGAGAACAGCTCAATGTCGAGTACACCGAGACGATCGAATTCAGCAAACAGATACGCCGCAGCATCGGAGACAGGCCCAATGGGAGCCTCAGGGTGCTGCGCCATCCAAATATGAAAACTGTCATGAGCGGCCACGAAGTCAAGGTTGTACATGTTTCCGTAACCCCGCTCGAGTTCGTCGGTAATGGAGTAAGCGGGAGAGGCGCAGAGCGCTGCAATCGACAATAAAAGGAGTGTACGGAGCCATCTTCCGCCCGGCACATTGTGAAACCCACGGAGCAGACGAACCATTCAGTGTCAGTCCTTGCTGGCGTGTCCCACTTTGCACCAGCAGCGTTCGGAAGGCGAGCGGAAGTGTGTGTAATCCTTGGGCCGTAGGGACAAGAATCCAATCCCGTCAGTCTACAGGTATTGGAATTCAGCTTCAAATAGTTCCATCTTATTGTTTTCAGAACGAATATCGCAGCGACAGATTCGTCAGGTTCGCGTGGAAGTATCTTGGCGCTGTTGGTCCGGTGAACGAGTTCTCGTTGTACTGGTAGTAGTTCCATCCGGCGCGAAACTCGATCTGCTTTGCCACCTCTACTCCCACAAAGGCAAGCGGCTGACTGTAGCGGTAGGACAAGGGGCCAAGTGGCTGCAGGGCATTCAGAATCAGTTCGTTGCCATCAACGTTGATGACGCTATATCCGACGGCGGCCGACACTCGTTTCACTGGCTTGACGACGACATTCGCGCTGCCATAATGCGTGTGGTTGGAGTAGAAGCCCAGCGTCTCATTCACCGTGTTGTCATTGACGCAGGGAAAACTCCCTGGGGCTACAACCGTTGCGGCATAACAGATGTTGTTGCTCTGGGCGGTGTTCGTGTAGTTGTACCCAGCGTCAACCATGATGCGGCTATTTGGCGATGCGGTTACATTGAATCCATAGTTGCGGATGTGTGCGTTGTAAGCGAAGTCCTGCGTCGGATTCCGCTGCTCTCGAAGATTGAGGTTCGCCGCGACGGTGAGCCACGGGCGCGGAGTGAACGAAGCATTGGCCCGGTACTGCTGTTCGCGCCGTGGGTCGATGCGCGTCAAGTAGTTGTCAGCGGACATGATGCGGGCTTCCGCATCCACCCGGAATTTCTGTGCCATGCGGAACCACGCTCCTGCAATGGCCCAGTGTTGGTTGATCGTCACTGGCTCGTTCTCACTGTCAAATGGCCCAACGACCGTGCAAATACCGTTTGCGCCGATGGTGCCGCCAAGGCCCACGCATGTTGCTGTCGATGTTCCGGTGGGGTCAGGATAGTAAGTATCGGGGTTCGACGTGCTGAGCCAGTTATGCGCATCGAAAATCTGCCGGAACCGATATCCGGCGCGCACTCCGAAGTGACGGGACACGTCATATTGCAGCGTCAATTCGTTACTCTTGATCGACTGTTGCACAAACCGGTTGTAGACATCGTTCTGCACATCCGCCGGAGAACTGGCGCTGTGTTTGGGCTGCACGGGGAAGATCGCGACTGGCTGAAGAATGTTTGTCGTAGCAGCCGTGCCCAGGTTGAAGAAGTTGTTCTGCAGCAGATACAGGACGCCCGGAATCCGGTAGGCATAGAAGCGGAAGCTATCCACCAGCCTGAGATGTGAGCCGAGGTGCACCGTGACACCGGCATCGGCGTCCTCTGAAACCCAAGTGGAATGCGCCGTGGTGCCGATCGTGTTGGATTGCCGAACCCCGGTTCGCGAAATCAGCCCATCGAAAGTTTCCCCGAGCGGAGTGTTGGCGTCGGCGTTGCTATAAAGAAAACGCGCAGTCAGGTCCACATTGTGAATGGAACTGGACGTCAGGTTGACCTGCTCCGTGGGCAGGAAGTTGCGATACCGCATCGTTCGCGAATAGGCGAGATATCCATTGCACGAGGGATTAGCGAATCCGGCCACGATCGGTGCCGCGCAAGGAGAACCATTCAGCCAGGGCAACCCGAATTCAATCGGAGTGCCATTTGCGGCGGTAATCGTATTGAAACTGGCGAGCGTGTCGTCAGTGTCGTTCTTCAGGTACTGCAGCGATTCTGTAAAAGTCAGGGTGGTTCGCGGCAGCACGCGCCAGCTTGCGCCAAGTCTGTATAGGTTCTCCGTGGTGCTGTACTGCTGGTTGAGAAGAGCTTCCGTGCCCTGGTGCACGCTGCTGAAAGACGGTCCCGCGTTGCTGTTGCGCAAGTATTCAATGTGGAAGCTGAATGTGCGTTGCGGCAAGAGGATCAGGTTGACGTCATACATTCTGCGCCGCAGAAACATACTATGCGGCGAGAAATTTACAAAGATAGTGGGCAGCGTGGTGGTGCTTGTCGCATTCAGAGGATTGGCCAGCAGGTTATAGTCAAAGTAATTCTGATCCCGTCGGAAGCTGGCGCTGAAGTTATACAAACCGCGCTTGGACGCGTGCAGGCGCGCCGCATTGCTCGGATCTCCGCCCCATCCAAAACTCTCAAGATACAAGTTGTCAATGGGCGCGTTGGTGTTCGGCATCGGACGGACCATCAGGCTTTGCTGGAACAATCGCGGACCACTCTGCTGGTTGAGCAGCGTGTCGTACATGGCACCGCTGCCGTTCACGTTCGCCACGCGCCCGCCGAGTTCAACCGACTGCTCCACGATATAGCGATCCATAACCTTGCCAATATCGGGAGTCGGCGTAATCTCAAGATCCGCCGGACGACTCGTTGGCCCCTGACCGGAGCCCTGCCCGTAGCAGGGAGCGCAAAGCAGAACTAAGCAGCTGAGGGTTGCAACAAGGGATGGCCAGCCGTGGGTGCAGCAGTAACGACCTATGGATTCTGCGCGCATCGCCCCTCCTTGCGGATTTACCGGAAAAAGAATTCGTCGAAATTCGAGCCATGAATCTGCGTATGACACAGCGTGCAAGCCTGGTACTTTGTGGACTGGTTGTGGAACGATGGCGCTTCCGGCGTGTCACGGTTAGCGATAGGAGAGTGGCACTGCAAGCAGAGTACGTTGACCTCACTGACCCGCAGTTGGCGCGGATTCGTTGAGCCATGAGGCGTGTGGCACCCGCCGCATCCCTCTTGCTTTACCGGCATATGCTCAAAGCTGAAAGGCCCCATCTTTTCGGAGTGGCACTTCGTGCATACTTCCATTCCACCATCGGCTTCCCGCAGTTGATGGTCATGGAAGCTGCCATGAGGATTGTGGCAATCGCTGCACTGGATCAACCCAACATCCACCCGATGCCGGTAGGGTCGCGCAAACTCAGCCTTCTGCTGTGCGTGGCAGCTATAGCAAAGTTGCGTCTGCTCCTTCACCAGCATGGCCTGCGACGCAGTGGAGTGATGTGGCGAGTGGCAATTCAGGCAGCCCACACCTTGCGAGAGATGAACGGACTGGCTGAAACTGACATTTTCAAGATTGGACTGATGACATTTCATGCAGCGGTGGCTGGCTTCCGCCGGCGAAAGTTGAGAGAAGCGAATGATCTTCGTCTTATCTCCGCCCGCCTCTACGTGCGCGCTTCCGGCGCCGTGGCAATCCTCGCAACCATGCTTGCCGTCTTTCAGCAGCGCGGCGTGAGCGGTATTGGCAAAATTCTTTTCGTACAGATCGGAGTGACAAGTCTTGCAGGTATCAGCACCCACAAACTTGGAGCCGCTGGTCGGATCGACAAAGCTCTGAGTGTCCAAAGGAGCCGCAGCTGAAGACTGCGCGAAGACCAGCACGCCGCAACACAACAGAGCCCACATGCACGAACCAATTGTCCGGGTGCTCTTGGCGATCATGGTTGCGTCAGACTTGGAGATTGAACCTCGTCTGGAAGGATTCACGGACGCCCTCCTCTATAAGAGAGTTGCCCACCGCGACTTTGCATCCCCGCGATTTTGAAATTTTAGAGGTGTGTCCGATTGGGCAAGATGCCGAAGAGAAGAGAAAAGCGCGAAGAGTTTTTTCGTAACACAGGAGTAAGCAGACGAAACACTCTCATTTTGGTGGGCCTGGTAGGATTCGAACCTACAACCAAAGGATTATGAGTC
>Ga0181516_10003011_pt1 | contig 11554 bp, 9 predicted proteins | sample PEATcosm2014_Bin_25_FD_121104 | JGI IMG/M metagenome (GOLD analysis project Ga0181516, IMG submission 121104) | Peatland microbial communities from MTU Mesocosm Facility, Houghton, MI, USA - PEATcosm2014_Bin01_10_metaG | ecosystem: Environmental > Terrestrial > Soil > Wetlands > Peat | place...
ACTTCACAATCCGGCTCGGCATCCGCGACGGCAATCGTCTCGGCATGGACATCCAAACCCAAAAATCGTACCTTTTCCTTCATGACCGGTTCCTCTCCGCTTGTGGCGCTGAACTGTGCTTCCTTCTCGAATCACAGCCTAACCCACGACCAGCGCATTGGACCGGTCACTCCATCATGACTAGAGCCCGCTGAACGCAAGGAACGTGCGCGGCGTTGAGGCTGATGCGGCACAGTGCCGGCGAAGCACACGTGCTACACGTAATGAAGAAAAGCTTCCAGGAGGCCGGAGCCGTGCAGGCAGCAGTTGTGAATGTCATGGGCCAGGCGCCCAGGTATCGATCTTTCCCGGAGCCGGTCCTCGCGGGGGACGAAGCGCTTATCCAGGTGCGGGCCGCCGGCCTGCATCCGATCGTGAAGGCGCTGGCCAGCGGCTCGCATTACGTTGGCGACACCGAGATTCCCTTGGTTCCGGGCATTGACGGCGTGGGCGTGCTGGCGGATGGCAGCCGCGTCTATTTCCTGTTTGTCCGCAAGCCGTGGGGAACCATGGCCGAACGTGCCGCGGCTCCCCGGTCGAAGTGCATCCCAGTGCCGGATAGCCTAAGCGATTTTGAGGCCGCGGCGATCGCCAATCCCGGCATGTCGGCATGGATGTCTCTGAAGGAGCGCGCCGGACTGGTTGCGGGGGAGACGGTTCTGGTGCTGGGCGCTACGGGGGTGGCCGGGCAGCTTGCCATGCAGGCGGCGCGGCAACTGGGTGCGAAACGGGTGATCGGCGCCGGCCGCAATGTGGATGCCGTTGCGTCGGCGGATGTGGATGCAACCATCGCGCTGGGCCAGCCGGACGACGCGGTGCGGGAGGCATTGGCCCGGGAAGCTGCTTCGGGCATCGACGTGGTGATCGACTACCTGTGGGGACGGCCAACCGAGCTGCTACTGGAGGCGCTGGCCAAAGGCTTCAAGGCGAGTGCGACGCAGCGAACGCGCCTGGTGGAAGTGGGCGATAGCGCGGGCAAGACGATTTCGCTGCCCGGGGCCACGCTGCGCAGCATCGATCTGACGCTTTTGGGCAGTGGCTTCGGTTCGGCCCCGCTGGACAAGATTCTGGCATCAATTCCCGTGTTGTTCTCAATGGCCGCCGCTGGAAAGCTGAAGATTTCCGTTGAACCGGTTCCTCTGGCCGAAGTCGAGTTGGCGTGGAGCCGGGTTGAAAAGGGACGCCGGATCGTGTTCACGGTCTAGATTCGAGACGGAACATAGGGGTGCGTAGCGGGACTTTAGTGACTTATTTTACACAAACATGCGTGACCGGGAACACTTTAGGGGGGTGCCGGTGTCTAAGACAATAAGGGGCGCGGGAAATGCGGTACTTTGCCGTGTGCTCCCCGAACCCCACGCACTCCGTGGCAATAGGGTTTTCCGGCGGCAGCTTTTCTCAGCCGGGCGAGTGGCCGCAACAAAGTTGATATCATCTGCCGGCCGGACCGCTGTTGGGCCAGGCAAATGACAGGTGCAATTCTTCCAGAATTGCGGTATAGGTGGGAGGACACTGAATTGCAGGCGGACCTCACCATGGGCAATCTTGCCAGCGCGCTGACGCTCCAGTCAGAAGAAGCCGCTCTCATTGCGGAACTACGAGCCGGCTCCGAGGAAGCATTTGCGTGGCTGATTGCGCGCTTCCATCAACCCATTTACTCGCTGCTGGCGCGCACGGCGTACGACCGCGCCGACGCCGCCGACCTCACCCAGGAAGTGTTTGTGAAGGTCTTCCGGGGAGTGGGCAGTTTTCACGGGGAGTCGTCGCTGCGGACCTGGATTTACCGCATCGCGCTACGCGAGGCCTCAAACCAGAGGCGCTGGTGGATGCGGCACAAGCAGCAGGAAGTGGCCATCGACCAGGAGATAACGGATTGTGAATCGGGAACACCGATCCGGCTGAAAGAGCGGCTGGTGGACCCTGCCGAATCGCCCTACGATGCCGTGGTGCACGCGGAGAACCGGGCCCGGGTTGAAGCTGCGCTGAAGCTGGTGCCTGAGCCATTCCGCACCACGCTGATATTGCGCGATATCGAGGGATTTGTTTACGAGGAAGTGGCGGAGATCGAAGGCGTGAGTCTGGGAACGGTAAAGTCGCGACTGGTGCGCGGGCGGGCCTGCCTGAAGGCTTTGCTCACCGCCCCCAGGGCCGACAAGAGCCCGGCGGCCTACACAGAATTTGAGTTGCCCCTTGGAGAGGAGGCACAATGAGCGGCTGCAGTGCAATAGAAGCAAGATTTTCGGAATATCTTGACGGCCGGTTGAACGGGCGCGAGATGCAACAGATCGCCGCCCACCTGGAAGGATGCCGGGAGTGCGCCCAGGAGTGGGAGTCACTGCAGCAGACGCAGTTGTCGCTTGCCGGGCTGGGTCCGGTACCCGAGCCCAAGGACCTGCTGCTGCGCATTCGAGTGGCCATAAGCCAGGAGCGGGCACGCAGCAGCCAGAACATCCTGAACGCATGGGATCTGGTGTGGCGGAATACGGTCGGTCCGTTTCTGCTGCAGGCTTCGGCCGGATTTGCCAGCGCGGTTCTGCTGCTGGGCACGGTCATCGTGCTGGTGACCATGTTTACGCAGCCTGAAGTGGCGCAGGCCAATACCGACGTTCCGCTGGGCAACCCCACCGCGCCGCGGCTGGTACACCTTTCCAGCGGAGTGGGCGGTGGCGGCGTTAGCGCTCTTTCCAGTCCAGTGGTAATCGAGGCCTATATCAACGGGGAGGGCGAGGTGTACGACTATCGCATCGTCTCGGGCCCGAACGACGACGCAACTCGGTCGGAGGTCGAGAATCTGCTGCTTTTCAGTGTTTTTGAGCCGGCCCGCTTCTTTGGCCAGCCGGTCCGCGGCCTGGCAGTCCTTTCTTTCTCCGGCGTCTCAGTGAGAGGGTAAAAGGGCAGGGAACAGGGAACAGGGAATAGAAAAACATCGACAGCCGCCCAGGAATTTCCTGGGCGGTTTCGTTTTTGCGCCTCATGTCCGTTCAAAACTCCTGACCTGCCGTTCCTTCAGGCCGGTCGGCGATCCCTAACCCCTGACCCTGATCTGTGTCTCCCCTCCCGTTTGACCCTGTCCGCGCGTCTAACTAGACTTGCAGGCAGGGTTTCCCAATGACATTCCGGACATTTCGATCCAGTTTTCTTGCTTCGGCCATCTTTTTGTGCCTGCTGAGTGGTATTTCGGCCTCTCCGGCCGGCGGTCAATCTTCCAGCAGCAATCCGCGCGGGGGCCAGAGTTCGACTTCCGCGCAGGCCTACGTGCAGGAGAGGACGCCGTCGCTGGTGGATCCGGCTGGACCCACCATCTCCCTGACCAGTGCCGAGCCGGTCTTTGTCATGTCGGCGGCCTTGAACATGTGCGGCTACGACGAAGGCCTGGATTCCAGCGCGCCGATCCGCAAGCAGGTGCGCGATGAAATCGACAAGGCGCTGGCTGCAAGCGAGCAAGCGCGGGCTAAACGCGATGCGCTGTGCCTGTACATTGCCCAGCACCGCATGACGGGCACGGAGTTGGACGTCGCACAGTACATTTCTCTTTCGCTCTATCTCACGCCTCCGCCGGAACTGGAGACTACCGCGGACCTGACGGAGATGCCGCCGGATGCGACCCAGGTAGCGGAAGTTGTGCCCAGGCTGAGGGAGTTCGCGGACGCCGTGGACCTGCACGGCATCTGGCTCACAGTGCACCACACCTACGACGAAGCGGCTAACGCGCTGCACGATCCTTTGTCGCAGATGATCGTTTCGACAAATCTGTACCTGAAGATGCCGGCGGGAACCTACGACGGCCGGCGCTTCATTGTGGTAATCGAGCCCATGCTCTCGCCGAGCACGGTGAATGCGCGCATCTATGGCACCGACTACGTAGTGGTGGTTTCGCCTGTGGATGGCAAGATTCGCATGACGGACGTGCGCCACACCTATCTGCATTACGTAATTGAACCGCTCCTCTATGCGCGGGCCAACGCCATCGACCGCACGCAGCCGATCCTGAAAGAGATTCGCGAGGCGCCACTCGAGTTCCGCTATCGCTCCGACACCGTGCCGCTGACGGTGGAGTGCCTGATCAAGGCTATTGAAGCGCGAACGATGGACACAGGAATTCCGGCATACAAGATCCCAGCCAACGTTGACCGCTCGCAACTGCCGCGCTACGAACACGAGCGGCAGCTTACCGAGCAGAAGCAGGAAGCCGTGCGCGTGGCCACCGTTCAGCACGACATGAAGCAAGGGTTTGTTCTGACCCAATATTTTTACGATCAGATGATCCAGTTTGAAAGGGATCCGGCCAGCCTGAAAGACAACATCGGCGAAATGGTGTACAGCATGGACGTTGACCAGCAGGTGCACCGCGCGCGCCAGATCGAATTCGACAAGGAAGCGGATTCCGAAGTGCTGGGGCGCAGCAAGCCGCACAAGCTTACCGGAATGGATCTTGCCGAGGCGCAGCTTTCAAAGGGAGACTTTGCAACGGCCAGCGCCATGGCGCAGCAGGTGCTCGCGCATCCGAGCGACACCGTCGCTTCAGCGGCAGCCAGTGCGCGCGCTTACTTTATTCTTGCCAGGGCAGCCGCCATGACCGGCCATCCGGAGCAGGCGATCAACGACTTCCAGAAGACCCTGGCCACCAGCAAGGAGCAGCGGCTGCTGGCCTGGTCGCACATCTACCTGGGCCGGATGCTGGACCTGGACTGCAAGCGCGATGAGGCTGTATCGGAGTACAAGCTGGCGCTCACGGTGCGAGATGGACGTGAGGATACGCGCCTGGCAGCGGAGCGTGGCGTAAAAAATGCCTACTCCGTAAACGGGCACACATGCGAAGAGGATGCGGATGGAGACTCGCCCAACCCGGTTCCTCCAGGCAAATCGGTAACGGGAATTGCAGGGCAAAACGGAACAGCGAAGCCGCAATAATCCGGCCGCAGGGGACTCAAAGCCCGAGGGTGGCGTCTAATCGAATCATCGAAGGCACATTCCGTCCGGAATCTCCGGGCGAATTCGTGTCTCAGGAGATAAAGGGAATCGGGAAGCAGACGAGGCGCACGTGGAAGCAGTCCGGACAGAACTTGAAGCCGCACTGGGGTATGTATTCAGGGTACCGGAGCTCCTGGTGCGCGCTTTGACGCACAGGTCGCTGGCCAGGGAACGGGAAGCCCAGGGACACGCGCACGAGAATGGCCAGCATGAAGCCGGTGAGGCCTGGAATCAGGAGGCCGCCAACGGCGAGGCCGGCGACAATGAGCGTCTGGAATTTCTGGGTGACGCAGTTTTGGGACTGGTGGTTGCGGAGTCGCTCTTCGGGCTGCATCCGGATTGGCACGAGGGCGAGCTTACCCGCGTTCGCGCCCGGCTGGTGAGCCGCCAGCACATGGCGCAGGTGGCCGAGGAGATTGGGCTGGGCCGGCATCTGCGGCTGAGCCGGGCCGAAGAAAAAGGCGGCCTCAGGCGCAAGAGCACTGTCCTGTCCAATACCATGGAGGCAGTGATTGGCGCGCTGTTTCTTGACGGCGGTCTGGAGCCGGTGAGGGCCTTTGCGCGGCGCCAGGTGCTGGGCGAGGCCGCCGAGCAGTTGGCCGAAGAGTTGCGCTCAGGCGCGGCGCTGGGCAACTACAAATCGGCGCTGCAGGAGCGGCTGCAGGCGGAGCGCGCAGGGACTCCGGTGTACCGTGTAAAGAGCGAGAGCGGTCCGGACCATCGCAAGAAATTCCTGGTGGAAGTCCGGCTGAAGATGGCAGCGGGACAGCCGGGAAAGGCGCTGGCACGGGGAACGGGAAGCACCAAGAAATACGCGGAGCAGGACGCGGCGCGGCGGGCGCTGGACAAGCTTGACAAGATTGGCGGGCAGGCGGCTGCCCCTCCAGGCAGCGTCGAGGAGGAAGAAGCGGCTGAATGAGTACCCCTGGGAACATGCCCGTGCTCACGGCCGCGAGCGCGCCAGCCCAGACGCCGGCCCAGCGAGGGCTGCGATTCGCGCACCTTCGGCTGCATCTGCCCACATTGCCTGAGGCTTTGGCTTCGCTGCTGCGCACGGTGGTGGTGGCGCTGTTCCTGCTTACCTTTGTCCTGCAGCCGTTTCTGATTCCCTCAGAGAGCATGGAGCATACGCTGCTGGTGGGAGACTTTCTGCTGTTCAACAAGCAGGTGTATGCGCCGGCCGGCAAGTTTACGCATTGGCTCGTGCCCTATCGCGATGTTGAGCGCGGCGACATTGTCATCTTTCATCATCCGGAGCCGCCCTTGCTGGTGAAGCGCGTGGTGGGGGTGCCGGGCGATCGTCTGCGCATTGAAGATGGGCGGGTTTTCGTCAACGGGGTTGCGCTGGACGAGCCTTATGCGGCGTTCGAGCCGGCTCCGCCCAATCCCTTTCGCGACAACTTTCCGGCGAAGATTTACACCGACCCGCAAGTCGATCCCGACTGGTGGATGCAAATGCAGGGCCTGACGCACGACGGCGAGATGATGGTTCCGGCGGGCGAGTATTTTGTGCTGGGCGACAACCGCAATCACAGCAAGGACTCGCGCTACTGGGGTTTTGTGCCGCGGCAGGCCATTGTGGCGCGGCCGCTGGTGATCTACTTCTCCCTGCGCCGCCCTTCAACCACCGATGTTCAGCAGGCCTCGCTCAACGCCGGGGATGATAAACTCGGACACGACAGGGAACTTTCATCGATACTCACGGGGTTTGCGCGCTGGAAGCGCATCTTCCGCGTGGTGCGGTAAGAGCGGGGATCAGGGAACAGGGATCAGGGATCAGTCAAAGCCCTTGACCGCCGGCACCTGAAAACTGTCCACTGTTCACTGAATCGACATGACAAATAAGAAGACGCCAGCCCCGAAGACGCCAAGCGAAGCTCAACCCGAACCGATTCCCGAAGAAGAACCCAGGGTGGAAGAGACGCCGTTCGAGGCGGTGGCCAGCATCTGCTCGGTGCTGGTGGTGGGCCTGTTCATTCTCACGTTTCTGGCCCAGAACTTCGTTATCCCTTCCGGGTCGATGGAGAATACGCTCCTGGTGGGCGATCACCTGGTGGTCGACCGCATCACGCTGGCTCCTGAGTCGAAGTGGATGCCTCTGGTTCACTACCGCGAGCCCAAACGGGGAGACATTGTTGTTTTCATCAAGCCCGTGCCGGACGATGTGGACGGGAAGCCGGAGTATCTATTCCTGGTCAAGAGGCTGATCGGGGTTCCAGGAGACCACATTCACCTGCGCGATGGCATTGTCTTCATCAACGGCTTGGCGCAGAGCCAGCCGAAAGACGGAATGGATATCCCGGCGAATCCGAGCGAGAAGGTTTTTCTCGACGAGTTCCCGACCATCCCGCCCGCGGAAGACCCAAGCGCCACCGAAGAATGGGCCGTCGAAGCTCCGAGTCACTTTGTGGGTGGAGACCTGGTGGTTCCGCCGGGCAAGTACTTCATGATGGGCGACGACCGGCACAACAGCCTCGATTCGCGCTACTGGGGCTTTGTGCCCAGGGAGAATATCGTGGGCCGGCCGATGATCAACTACTGGTCGTTCAAGTCCTCAGAGGACCAGTTGGAGCAGACCGGATTCGGCGCCAACCTGGCCTGGATGGGCCACGTTGTCCTCCATTTCATTCCCGACACGCGCTGGAGCCGCACGCTACATTTGGTGAAGTAGACGCAGTGTGCAGTGAACAGTGGACAGTGAAGAGTGGACAGAAAAATCCAGGGCCACAGTTCATTGAGCGCTGTTCACCGATCACTGTCCACTGTTCACTTTTTACCGACATGACAAAGAAGAAATTCCCTGCCGCAAAAAGGCCGAATCCCAAAACGCCGCCGCCGAAGATAGAAGCCGACGCCCGGCCCGACTTCAATCCCGCAAAGGCCGAGACGGCAGAAACGCCGCTTGAAGTGGTGGCCGGCTATTGCGCACTCGTGGTAGTTGGCTTGTTTATTCTCACTTTTCTGTCGCAGAATTTTGTCATTCCTTCAGGGTCGATGGAGAATACGCTGCTGGTGGGCGATCACCTGGTGGTCGATCGCATCACGCTGGCCCCTTCGGCGAAGTGGATGCCCCTGGTGCGCTACCGCGAGCCGCGGCGCGGCGATGTCGTAGTGTTTTACAAGCCCGCGCCTGACCCGGACCCGGTCACCGGTGCGCCGACTTACCCCATCCTCGTGAAGCGGCTCATCGGCCTTCCCGGCGACCGTATTCATTTGCGGAACGGCATCGTCTTCATCAACGGAGTAGCGCAGAGCGAACCTCACGCACAGCCGGCAACCGCGGACAACCACATGGACTTCGTGGACGAGTTTCCCGCGGTGCCACCCGTTTCAGAGCCCGGCAATATGATTCCCGAATCGTGGGAACTGGATTTTCCCAATCACATCGAGAACGGCGATCTTGTGATTCCACCGGGCCACTACTTCATGATGGGCGACAACCGGCACAACAGCGCCGACTCCCGCTACTGGGGCTTTGTGCCCAGGCAGAACATTGTTGGCCGGCCGCTGTTCAATTACTGGTCGTTCCGGGCCACCGAGGACGAGTTTGAGAAGACCGGCGCCGGCAACAATATTGCGTGGATTGTCCACGTCGCGCTGCACTTCTTTAATTACACGCGCTGGGAACGAACGCCGCATGCAATCCGCTGAGTGCGGTGTGTTGAAGCGGATACTATAGAAAAGGCCATGACGGAAGACAACCAGGGGCGGCAAAAAAAGCGCGGGCGGCTTTGGCTGGCCTTGGTGGCCCTGTTGGCTCTGGTTGCCGTCCTGGCGGGAATCTTCGTACCGCCATTCCTCAGCGTGAGCCGCTATAAAAGCCAAATCACCCACCTGATGGCCGCGTCGCTGGGCAGGCCGGTGCGCTTGTCCTCGGTGAGTTTGCGTTTGTTGCCCCGGCCGGGCTTTGTTCTCTACGATCTCACCGTGGAAGAAGATCCGGCGTTCGGCGCCGAGCCGCTGCTCCGTGCCAGCACCGTGACGGCCCATATCCGTCTGCTCTCCTTATGGCGTGGGCGGCTTGAGCTCAGTGAAGTCAGCGTCGACGATGCCAGCCTGAACCTGGTGCGCTCGCTTGACGGAAGCTGGAATCTGGATTCGCTTTTCCGCACCGCGGCAACAAAGGCGGGCTCGTCGAACAGCGCTCAGAATCACGCACCGCCCTTTCCCTACATTGCGGCGACCAATTCCCGTGTCAATTTCAAGAACGGCGTTGAGAAGCTGCCGTTTTCGCTGGTCGATACCGACCTTTCGTTCTGGCAGGCGGAGCCCGGCGAATGGCGCATCAGGCTGCGCGGCCAGCCAGCCCGCACCGACGTTAGCCTGGACCTGGCCGACACCGGCATAGTGGAGCTGAATGCAACCGCGCGCAAGGCCCCTGAGCTTCGCCAGATGCCCATCCATCTTGACCTGGAGTGGCGCGATGCACAGCTTGGCCAGCTTACGCGGCTCGGCACCGGCTCTGACGTTGGATGGCGCGGCGACCTGAGGGGCGAGGTCCACCTGGACGGGACCGCCGCCTCAGCGCAGATCAACACCAGACTGCGGGCAACAGATGTTCACCGCGCTGAGTTTGCGCCGGCCGCGCCCATGGATTTCGACGCCAATTGCGTCTTTGTCTACCATTATTCCGAGCGGTCCCTTGAGAAGCTGGTGTGCGACTCGCCACTGGGGACCGGACACATCCGGCTGGCCGGGGATTTGCCGGGCAATTCCGCTCGACCGCATTTCTCGGTCGAGTTCGATCGAATCCCGGTGGCCGCGGGCCTGGATGCCTTGCGCACCGTGCGCAGCGGTATCGGCCCCGACCTGGAAGCCACGGGCACGGCGAGCGGCAAGATCACCTACGCGGAAACACCGGCCGGCAAAGTTTCTGAGAAGAATCCGGCAAAGGCTGGACCGGTTCGCGGAGCCAAAAGTGCAGCGGCGAAAGGCTCAGGGCCCGCAAGCCCGCTTACCGGGAGTTTTACCATCGATGGTTTTCGGCTGAGCGGGGGCGGTCTCAGCCGGCCCATCCAGGCGCCGAAACTGGTGTTGGAGCCCGCGGCGGAGACCGAAGGTCACGAGCAGGCGCTGGCTGGAACCGTGGCCGTGCCCATGGGAGGAGCCACGCCTCTTTCAGTGAATGTGCACCTCTGGCTCAAGGGCTACCAGGTGGCGATGCGGGGCCCGGTGAGCATTGCGCGAGGCAGGGAACTGGCGCATGCTGTCGGCATCCATCAGGCATCGGTAATGGACTCGCTTGCCGGGGATCCACTCGCCGTGGACCTGAGCGCCGAGGGGCCGTGGCTTCCGGCGCAGGAGATTCCATTCGGCATATTCCCGCCCGCCGCGGCTGCACCGGCCCCGTTGCCGCCAAAGCCGGCTGTCCCAAAGGCGGCCGCGGATGACGCCGGCACTCCAGCCGCAATTCCGGCTGCCGACAGCCTCAGCGGAACCGTCACCGTGCGCAACGCCAACTGGAAGGCCGACTATCTGGCCAACCATGTTGAGATCTCCGAGGCGACGCTGCACGTGAACCTTGTTGCAGGCCTGGGCGACAGCGTTTGGGATCCGGTCGCTTTCTCCTACGGACCCCTGAAGGGGACGGCAAGTTTTCGAGTGCCCGGGAGTTGCGAAACGCCTGTGCCCTGTCCGTCGCAATTTCAAGTCCAGTTCGGCGAACTGGATGCGGCCACCGTGCAGACCGCCATTCTGGGCGCGCACGAAAAGGGCACACTCCTTTCCGATCTCATTGACCGCCTGCGTTCCTCTTCCGCTCCGGTATGGCCGCAGCTTGAGGGCACGGTGAAGGCCGATTCGCTCGTCCTGGGTCCGGTGACGCTCAAGGATGCGGTGGCGGAGCTCAACTTCAAGCCCACAGGCGCGGAGATCACCAGTCTCGCCGCCAATCTGCTCGGCGGCAGCATCCATGCATCGGGCACGCTGGCAACAGGGGACAAGCCCGCTTACACGCTGCAAGGAGACTTCGACAAGCTGAACCCGGCCGCGGTGGGCCAACTGCTTGGCGAAGATTGGCGCGGCGGCACATTCGATGCAAACGGAAAGATCGAACTCACCGGCTACACTGGCGCTGACCTGGCCGCCTCAGCCAACGGAGCGCTGCACTTCGAGTGGCGGCACGGGGCGATGGGGGGTGCTGTTCCCCCGGCATTGACCCGATTCGATCGATGGACCGGCGACGCCGCGATCGCGGACGGCAAAATCGCGCTGGGACAGGACGAGGTTGTGCAAGGCGCCCGCAGGCACGCCGTGGATGCAGCGGTAACGCTCGCCGACCCGGCGAAGTTGAGCTTCCCCGCGCCGAAACCCGCGCAGGCGAAAAAGCACTAGAGCAGATTCGGAAATGGTGTAGACCGTAGTGCTTTCCCGCAGTGGCTAAAAGCCCGTTGATTTCATTGGCGCTTTGCGGCACGGCTAACTCGCATATCTCATACGCGCGCATCAAATTGTGTTGAAGGGATTTAGGAAAAGACTTGGAAAGGCCGTCTTTTCATGGCATAACTGCGTTATCGAAGCGTAGTTTTTGCCGTGCGGAGGCGGC
>Ga0181516_10003012_pt1 | contig 11553 bp, 11 predicted proteins | sample PEATcosm2014_Bin_25_FD_121104 | JGI IMG/M metagenome (GOLD analysis project Ga0181516, IMG submission 121104) | Peatland microbial communities from MTU Mesocosm Facility, Houghton, MI, USA - PEATcosm2014_Bin01_10_metaG | ecosystem: Environmental > Terrestrial > Soil > Wetlands > Peat | place...
ATACACCACTGTCGGTAGCATTGTCGAAAGCGCTGAAGCAACGTGGCTTCAAGTTCGTCGGGCCGGTCGTCGTCTACGCCTGGATGCAGGCCACCGGCATCGTTGACGATCACCGCCGCGACTGCTTCCGCAGCCGCCGCAGTCCGTGATTTAATCCGCGTGATGGACGATCAACTCGCCACGATCAACCAAGCCAAGGCAACGTTGTTCGATCTGGCCATGCGCTTCGGACCGAAGGTGCTGGCCGCCGTGCTGATCCTGATCGCCGGCGCCTTTGCCAGCCGCTGGGTCGGACGCTGGTTCAGCCGCATGCTCGGGCGCATCGATCTCGAACCGCCGGTGCGGACGCTGTTGATCAGGATCGTGCGGCTGCTGGTGCTGCTGCTGTTCCTGATCATGGCGCTGCAGAACCTGGGAGTCGAGCTGCTGCCGCTGCTCGCCGGCCTGGGCGTGGCGGGCGCCGCCGTGGCGCTGGCGACCCAGGGCGTATTGAGCAACGTGGCGGCGGGCCTCACGATCATCTTCACCAAGCCGTTTCGGGTCGGGCAGTACGTCTCCATCGTCGGCGAGGAGGGGCTGGTCACCAACATCACGCTCTTCAGTACCACGCTGAGCCACACCGATCACTCGCTGATCGTGATTCCAAATCGCAAGGTGGTCGGTGAAATACTGCACAATTACGGCCGTATCCGGCAGCTCGATATCGCCGTCGGTGTCGCCTACGACACCAACCTGACGGCGGCGCTCGCCACCATCAGTGAAATACTGCGCGCCAATACCCGTGTGCTGACCGAGCCGGAGCCGGTGATCCAGACCAGTCAGCTGGGCAATTCCAGTGTGCTGGTGGCCGTCAAGCCGTGGGTCGCCGTGGTGGATTTCGTCGCGGCGAGCGGCGAGATCAACAAAGCCATCGTCGAGACGTTCCGCGGTCGCGGCATCGTGATACCGTTTCCGCAGCACGAGGTGCGGCTGCTCAGCCAGAGTCCCTGACCGAGCCCTGCTCGGCCCGCAACGGGCGATCAGCTGCGCCAGGCGCGGATGAACAGACCGATCGTCAGTCCCAGACCCAGCAGCGTAATGCAGACCTGCAGCACCTTTTCATTGACGCGGCGAAACGCATAGGCGCCGACCTGCCCCCCGATGATGGCGCCGCCGCCCAGCAGTAACACCGGCTTCCAGGCAACATCGCTGGAGCAGGCAAAGATCAGCACCGCGGACGCATTCATCACCGCTGCCAGCAGATTCTTGGTGGCCCAGGCGCCGCGTACCGTCAGGCCGGCCATCGTCAGCGCGGCGAGCATCAGGATGCCGATGCCGCCACCGAAATAGCCGCCGTAGATCGAAATCGCGAACTGCGCGGCCGCGGCGGCGCTGGTGCTCAACCGCCGTCGCGTGCCGCCCGCGCCGCGACCGAAGTTTCCCCACGCGAAGACGCCGGTAGCAAACAGCACCAGCCACGGCACCAACGCGTTGAAGAAATCGGTCGGAGTCGCGAGCAGCAGCAGCGCTCCGGCGGCGCCTCCCAGCAGGCTGATCCAGACCAGCGCACGCACGCTCAACTCCGGCAGTCCGACCACGGCGCTGCGTGAAGTGAAGCCGATCGCCAATTGGCCTGGAAACAGTGCCACGGCGGAGGTCACATTGGCGGCCCGGGAGCCCAGACCGGTCAGGAGCAGCACGGGAAAGGTCAGGAACGAGCCGCCACCCGCGAGCGAGTTCTGCACGCCGGCAATGAAGCCGACCGTCGCGAGCACACTCAGCGTCATCCATGGCGGCGCGCCGGGCGCTAGCCAATGCATGGGGTCAGGCGCTACTGCCGGATCAGCAGGACCTTCTTGACCCAGCCGGCGGCGGTACTACCCTGAACCTGTACGTAGCCGTTCTGCTCGGCTCCGATCACCACCAGTTGCTCGCCGCGGCTCAGGGTTGCGGTGGGTGCGGCGCCATCGTCCGCCGCCGAGAGTACCTTGACGTTGGCGATCTTCGGTGTCACGACGTCGCCCTCATTGAATACGGCGCCCGCGGTGGTCACCGTGCCGGCTTCCTGCCTCAGCGTACCGACGTTGCGCTGCAGGCTCGGATCGTTCATGACGACCTGCACGATCTTGTTGTAGTTGTCCATGAAGGCCGCGGCGATGATCTTGCCTTCATTGGAATTACCGTAGCCGCCGACGTTGCCGCCGGCGCTGCTGCCCATCAGCCCGGCGCCGAGATTCAGATCGGCTTTGCGCGTGCTGCCTTCGGCCGATGCCACCTGCACACCGCTGCGCGAATCCGACACCAGCATGCTGGTCTGGGCCTCCTTGAACTTGATGCCGCCGGCAACCGAGCCGAGCAGCGCACCGTTGGAGCCCGGCACCAGGCCCGACAGGCCGGCGCCGAGACCGCCGGCGTTGTTTTCCGAAAAAATAACGTTCGGCGTCAGGATGAAATCAGCGCCAACCATCTGACCGGCGCCGATGTTCGAATTCGATCGCAGCTCGCCGCCGCCCGCCAGCGCGCGCTCCTGCTGCATATTCTGCAGGCCTACCCCGCGCTCGACCACGATGAAGCAGTTCGACTGCTGGATCATCATGCGGATCAGTCCGGTCGGCGAGGAGAGGCTGTAGCGGCTCAGCGTCTGCATCACCATGTCCTGCGGCTCGACCACGGCGATCGCACCCATGGGCTTGCTGCAATGATCCAGACCATTCGCACCGATGGTCGCACTGGTGCCCGCGGCTCCCTGTACCGGGCTGCCGCCCTGGCCGGCCTGGTAGCCCGTGACACCCTGCGCGGCGGCAGTACCGGACAGTGACGTTGCCATCAGTCCGGCGACGGCCGCGACGATCAGGCGTGACTGGTTGACAAACATCAGGCTCTCCCTATTGATTCGAACTCACACCTTCGTTCTTCAGCGCTGCCAGGCCACCGACGTTGACGCTGCCCACCGCGGCTTTCAGATCATCGATGCTGGGAGCGCTGCCGGTGACAACCACCGAGAAACGATCGGCGACCACGACGCCATATTCGCCGCTATTGGTCTGCTTGTTCCATCGTTCGTGCACCAGCTGGCCATTGTTCTTATAGGTTTTGTCATAACCGGAATCCGTTTCACTTTCCTGCTCGACTCCACCCCAGCCGGCGGCAAATCCCATCAGCCCCTTGAGTCCACCGGTATCGGTGATCTCGAGATTCAGACTGCGATTGGCGCCATCCGAGTAGGTCGCCGTGGCCTTGGAGACCTGTACGCCCATCGCGGCGCTACGCTCCGCGGCGGCCTGTGTGCGATTGAGGCCGTCGAGGGTGTCGGGAAGGAACGGCTTGATTCGATCCGGCGCCAGCGATTCCACCTTGCCGCCACTACCCAACGCCGCGCCAACCAGCTGTCCGACCGCGCTGGCCTGGGCATTGGTGTCGCCTGACTTCTGCGCGGCGTCCACCTGCTTCGAGGCAGCCTGGAGCTTATCGGCGTAGGCTTGCAGGGCTGCACCGGCGGCTGCACCGACCGCGGCACCGGCTGCTGCGCCCGCTTCGGCCTTGTCACTGGCGAACGGGCCCGCGGCACCGCTGCCCGGGGCGTATGAGCCAAAGCGATTGTGCAGCCCATAGCCGTAGCCGCCGGTGACGGAACTGACCACCCAGCTGATCACGACGCCGACGATGATCGCGGCGATTACCGTCACTACGGTGTAGCCGAAGGACTTTTCGGGCGGGCACTTCATCGTGAACGGCAGGCCGAGATTCAGCAGGTAAAGGCCGTAAATGAGGCCCGCGAGCGCCGAAATCAGCATCAGCCCCGGCACCAGGCCGATGATCGACGCGACGAAATTCGCGGTATACGCATAGGCCACGACCTTCAGCGCCTGCACCCGATTCTTCTCACCGCCGAAAGTCGGCGCCAGCGCCTCGACGATCAGCGCCACCACGAACACGCCTAAAAGCGTGAGCACGTAGGTGGTCAGCGCCGAGGTCAGGCCCGTGCCGATACCGACCCGAAAAGCGCCGATGAACGGCACCGAGATACCGATCAGGCTCATCCTGACGAACTGAATCACCGCCGGAATGGCCGCCATTACAATGAGATAGTTGGTGAAGATTCCGCCAACGGTCTCGGGTTCGGCCGCAATGACCGGCCATTCCGCGCGCGGTGTCAGCAGGATGGCTTTGGCACGACCAATGATTTTATTTATGTCCACGATGGCTCCCTGAGGTTGAAGAACTTTTTGTTTGCGGTCATCGATCCGGAACCCAATCGAGACCGTCGAGTCAACGCGGAATTTGACCAAGATCTGCGCGGATCTTAAGGCGGTGCGCACCCGCGCGGCAACTTCGCGGGCGCGCGCAGATCCGCCAACAGCGGCACCTGGCGCATATAAAACAAAGGTTTAGACGAATGCGTGGGATAATGTGTGCACGACGCCTCAGTACGGAACGCAACGGTGACTACGACGACTCTGTGCCTGACGCTATTCGCGGTTACCGTCGGCCTGCTGGGCATCGCAGCGTGGGTACTGGCGCGCAAACTGCGACGGTTACGGGCGCTGGTGCGCCGCCAGGACCGGCACACCTGGGAGTCGCTCAACGTATTCCATGTGCTCGGCGGTGGCACGCCGCTGCCATTGCCCGGCGGCTGGGCGGCGTCCACCGATCTGCTGGGTGAAGTACTGCGCGCCATTGCACAACGCCGGCCGCAGTGCGTGATCGAGCTCGGTTCCGGTGTGTCGACGCTGGTGATCGCGGCCGCACTGCGCAGCAACGGCGCCGGCCATTTGATCTCGATCGACGCCGAGGAGGGCTATGCGTCGCAGACGCGCGAACAATTGCAGCGCCAGTCCTTGAGCGACTGGGCGGAAATCCGCGTGGCGCCGCTTAAGCAGCAAAGCTTCGACGATGGCATGCGCCCCTGGTACGACACCGAGCTCCTGGCTGACCTGAGGTCCATCGATCTGCTGTTGATCGACGGACCGCCGACCCTGCTGCGCGCGGACATACGGCAGCCGGCGCTGCCATTCTTCTGGGAGCGGTTGAATGCCGGCGCCATCGTGCTGCTCGACGACGCGGCGCGGCCGGCCGAGCGCGCGATCGCAAAGGCGTGGCAGCGGCGCTTCCCGCAGGGACAATTCGAATTCATGCGCCTGGAGAAGGGGGCGCTGCGCGTGGAGAAGCCGCGCTAGCGCGCTCGGTTGCGAGCACTCACGCGCTTACCCGCTGCACCAACCAGAACATCGCCAGCGCGGCAATCGCCGTTGATCCCCATGGCATGACGGCTCGGCGATAGAACGCGGTCGCCCGCAGCAGATAGGCGAGCGGCATGATCGCCAGTACGACCGCCAGCTGACCGGTTTCAACGCCCAGATTGAACGCCACCAGCGACACCAGCCGCGCGCCCTGCGGCAGTCCCATTTCGGCGAGCACCGAGGCGAAGCCGAACCCGTGCAGCAGTCCGAACGCGAAGGCGATGCGCCAGCGCCCTTCAGTCACGCGCGGGAAGACGTTGTTCAGTGCGGCGACCACGATCGAGGCGGCGATGACCGATTCGGTCAGCCGGCCTGGCAGACGGATCACGTCGAACGCCGCCAGCGACAGCGTGATCGAGTGCGCCAGCGTAAAGGCGGTCACGACCTTGACGATGTTGACGAACGCCGGGGTCGCAAGGGGCACGGCCTCCCAGTGGTTTTGTCGACGCACCAACACGGCCGGCAGTAACAGCGACAGCAGGAACAGCAGGTGATCGATGCCGCTCCAGATGTGCCAGATGCCCGCCCGCAGGTACTCGGTGAATGCGGACCACACCGATGGATGTTCGAGCGCGAATGATCGCGCCTGCATGCCCTCACCGAGCACCGCGGTCTGCGACTGCCCGTTGGCCGTCAGTGTCAGCAGACCCCGATGCGAGGGATCCTCCTGATGCAGCAATCGGTAATCGATGATCAGGGCTTTGATGGCGTGACCGCAGCTGGCTGCGAGCGGCAGCCACAGGTAGCTGCCATCGACGCGATCGTTGACTTCGACCGCACCGATCTGCAGTGCGCAGGCGCCGCTGGAATCTCCCAGCGTCAGGTGCGCCCGCACATAGCGTTCGAGCGACGCCTGAGCGGCGTGCAGCTCGCCCCACGTCACCTTGCCATCCCGATCGCGGTCGAGGCCGACCGCAATCTCGCCGTCACGAATGGCGAGCTCCAGCGATCCCTGGATCTGCCCGCCCCGGACATCGAGGCTCAGGAAGCCGTTGCTCGCGATATGCGCCTGCGCCGCCGGTGCCGCGCACAGCAACAACAGCAGCGCCCATCGCAGCGGCCGAAACAGCATCATCGTTCCACCGCTCGCGCGGGTTCGGCCACACGCAGCATCGCTGCCGCGGCCGACGCTTCGGCGGGCGTGCCGGCGGCGTGCGCCGCTGCGATCAGCACCCGCGCATCGTCCGGTTCACGTTGCAGCTGCCAGTTTTCGCGCGCGGCGGCCAGCGCTGGCTGCGGCTGTTGCTCCACCTCCAGCAGGAAACGCGCCTGTTCGCGACGATGCACCGCCTCGCCGCGTTGCAGCTCGGCCGCAAAGGCCGCCTGCAGGCGGGCGCGGCTCTGCGTCAACCCCGGATCCTGCAGCTGCCGCTGTGCGATCGCGATCCGCAGCAGCAGCGGCTCGAAACTGTCCTGGCCCTGCAGCAGACGCAGCACCTCGGACGGTTTTCCCTGCTGCAGCAGCAGGTCGGCATAGGCGCCGCGGACATAGAAATCCGTCGGCACCAGCGCCAGATCGCGCTGGAACCAGCCCTCGGCCTCATCATCTCGTCCCAGTCGCACGGCCATCTCTCCGAGTTCGGAGTAGAGCCAGGATTTCTCGCTGTCGAGCCAACCCTGGGTCGAGAGTACGCGCAGTGTCTCGTAGGCCGAGGCAAGCTGGCCGGTGAGCCCGCGCAGGCTCTCGGTGCAGAGGGCTGCAAGCCGCGGCTCGACCAAGTGCGAGAAGCGCTCGCAGGCCGCACCGGCTTCGCTGTAGCGCCCGAGCACACGCAGGATCGTCGCCTGCGTCAGCAGCGCCTGGGGATCATCCGGTTTGGCACGCAGCGCGGCCTCGAGCGTGGCGAGCGCGGCGTCGAATTCGTGTCGGCTCTGGAGCACGGTGGCGTGCAGCACCAAGGCCTGCGGGATGGCGGGGCGGTGATCGAGCCAGGGTGCGAGCACCGCATCGGCGTAGCCCAGGTCGCGCAGGTCGCCCGTCAGCCGCGACTGCTGGATGTAGAACTGCGCCAGCGGCAGCGCGACGTCCAGTCTGTCCCCCGCCAGGTGCCGTGCTGCCAGATCACTGTAGCGTGTCCCCGCCGGCAACTCGGCCAGCACCACACCCTCGTCCCTGGGTGTGTAGGGAGCGGCGCGCGCTGGCAGCATCGGTGCGACGCCAAGAGCTGCCAGCGCGAGCGTACCCCACAGTTTCATGCGCCGTTGACGGGAATCGGCTCGCCGGTTTCATCATCGGTGGGCACCACCGCGATCGCACCGCCGTCGACTACAATCGGGCTCGCCGTTTCCGAGGTTCGAGTCTGGACGATCGACAGCACATCGGCGGTATTGAGATCGGTCGTCGACGAAGTCGAAGGCGGCGGCCCCGAGGGAAATGGCACGGTGTCGTTGCCACCACCCCCACAGCTCGCCAGCGTCAGGCTTCCCAGCACGGTGCCCGTGACTGCCAGTGCAACTTTAGTCTTCATGATGGCAGCCTCACTCGGTCGCACTGATCGGCGAGCCCGCGATCGGCGTATTCAGATACGGAAAGGCCGGCAGGTAGTTGGCCGGGTTCGGCTCGACGCCATCGGTGTAACCGAGTTGGCGCGACGCGTCCGAAGCGGGATCGGGATCCTGGGCACTGCCATCGAAGGGCGAGAGCAGCGCGCCCATGGCGACGCGCAATTCGATGTCGACCACATCATCGATCGGTCGTCGGCCGTTCGGGAAGCCGCTGAGGTCACCGCCCAGCACGCCCAGATCATTCTGCGTCGCGATCGGCGTGACAGCGGTCGCGGTGTTGAGTCGCAGCTCCTCCGCGGGCGTGACCGTTGCAGGCTTGTTCAGACCGGTGACACCGGTCAGGAAGACTTCCTCGAGGTCGGTTCGCGGATAGACGTTCGGTGCCTTGACGCCGGCGCTGCCGAACAGGACCTGCAGCAATACCGGCAGCGAGGGATTGGTCACGTAGTCGGCGAACTGGGCGTCGCCCGAAGGACTCGAGGAGTTCCAGAGATCCTTGTCAGGCAAGCCGATGATCACTTCATTGACCAGCGGCATGCCAAGGCGCGATACCTGCAGCCACGCGCCACCGGCCAATTCGGTCCCCGTGGGCGAGCTGACCGCGCCGACGCTTGCGACGCTCTTGGCACTCTGCGGAGTCGGATTCAGCACCGTCGCCTGACGCAGGCTGGCGGTGGTATAGCCGCCGATGATGGTACTGCCGCTGGCGGTCAGGCAGGCGGCCGGTACTTCCAGCTCGAGTGAAGTGACGTTGTAGCCGGCCAGAGCATTCGGCACGTAGTTACGGCCGTTGATGCCGTTCGGCGCCAGCTGGGTCACCGGATACTTGATGTTGACCAGGTCGAAGGTCTCGCCAAGATTGACCACAAAGGGATCCTGACGTTGACCGACGAATACCTTGCCAGGTGTGCCGCAGCCCGGAATGGTGATTGGATAGACGAAGCTGGCAGCGTAGGCGGCGTAGTTTGGAATCGACTTGGCGCCGATGTTATCGACCGGCTTGGCGAAAGTCGTGGCGCCGGTGGTGGCATTGGTGATCGGTGTCGAAATGCCGGTGCGCCGATCGCCCTTGACCAGCGTCAGCGTGTAGCTTTGGGCGACGTTCTGCGCCGCCGAGCTCGAGGCGCTGATCGGGCCGATGTTGACCAGCGGCACCGGTATGGTTTTCGAACCCACCGGCACGGTCAGCCCCTGGGTCGTGGTCGTGAAACGAAACTGAAACGTCAGGGCCTCCTGGCCGGATCCGGTATTGTCGATCTCGATTTCATAGAGCGCATTGTCGTCCAGCAGGAAGTAGTTCGGGCCGCCCTGCGGATCCTGCAGCGGCAGGTAATTGGCGATGATGGTGACGAAGCCCGCCCGTCCGGCCTCATAGCTGTTGAACATGTAGAAGTCGGTGCCATCCACCTTCGGCCGGGTGGTGATGAATGGCGCTTCGCGGTGGCTGGATGCCAGCGCGCTGCCCGCGATGCAGGCGGCGACCGCGGCGGCAACGAGTTGTCGACATTGGAGCATGCTCATCGAAGGACTCCCCGAAGAAATTGGTTACAGAAGAGATATGCGCTGTAAGCCAATACGACCGGCTGCGCCGACTGGATGCAGGCGGACCGAAGAAAAAGTTAAGTAGTTTTTACAGTTTCTGGCGCCGCTCGCTGTCGGCTACCATGCGGCGCCATGAACTGCTTTCGATGGCTGGCGTCGGCTGTTGCTGCGTTGGGCTTGTGCGGCTGCACGGCGGCTGGTCTGCTGACGCTGAACACGACCGCTGCCTTCGGCGACTATTCGCGGCAGACCAACCTGACCTACGGATCGGCGGCCGCCCAGAAACTCGACCTCTACCTGCCCTCGCATGGTCCGCCTTCGGCGTTGGTCGTGTTCTTCTATGGTGGCGGGTGGAACGAGGGCGACAAATCCTCGTACCGATTCGTCGGTGCGGCATTGGCCGAGCGCGGCATCGTGGCCGTGGTACCGAACTACACATTGTATCCGCGGGCAAAGTTTCCGCAGTTCATGGACGACGCCGCGGACGCCGTGGCGTATGCGCGCTCGCATGCGCGTGAATGGGGCGTCGATCCCGCGCGGCTGTACCTGATGGGTCATTCGGCTGGCGCACACATTGCGGTGATGCTGGCGTTGGACCAGGAATACCTGCAGCGGGTCGGCGGCAGCAGTGACTGGATTCGCGGCGTCGTGGGTCTGGCGGGTCCGTACGACTTTCTGCCCTTTACCGATGCGTACCTGAATGACCTGTTTGGCCCACCGTCGCAGTTCTGGCGTTCTCAGCCGATCAACTATGTACGTCCCGGAGCGCCGCCGATGCTGCTGATGCACGGGCTCGACGACAAACGGGTGAGTCCCAACAATACCCGCAGCCTGAGTGCCAGGTTGCAGGCTGCCGGGGATGAAGTCGGCACCGTCTATTTCCCGCACGCCGGTCACGCCGACCTGGTGGTGCCATTCTCCCGGTTACGCAGTCGACCGCCGGTGCTGCCGGCGGTCATGAGATTCATCGCCGACCATCTGCCGGCGGATCGCTAGCGGCTCCCGGCGCGTGTGCTCCGACCGGCGCGAAATTCCCATCCGGGCCCAGCAGTGCCAGCACCCCGGAGCGGATGTCGAACATTGAGCCCGTCAGGGTCAGTTTCCGATCAGTAACGCGGTCGGCGATCCACGGAAATGTCAGCAGGTTCTCGAGCGACAACTTGACTGACTCCAGCTCACAGTCGCTCTGCGGATCGGTGCTCGCCCGCTCGAGCACACGACGCTTGGCGCGCTCGGCGATACGCATCCATGGGACCAGGAAGTCTCCCGCCGGATCGGGGGCGCCACGCAGCAGCACGCCGATGCCGCCGCACATGGCGTGTCCCATGACGATCAGATCAGTCACCTCGAGCACACGCACGGCGAACTCCAGTGCGGCGCTGGTGGCGTGAAAGGCCGAGTCGGGCTCATAGGGGGGGACCAGGTTGGCCACATTGCGCAGAATGAACAATTCGCCCGGCTCGGCGTTGAAGATCATGGTCGGATCAACCCGGCTGTCCGAGCACGCGATCACCATCGCGCGCGGGGACTGCCCCAGGTGCGCCAGCCGTTCGAACACTGCCCGGCGCTCAGGCCACTGCTGGGCGCGAAAGCGCCGATAACCCTCGATCAAACGCTGCATCTCTAGTCCTCCGTCGGTCGATTATAAGGTCCGGGCGCGAGTCGATCTCGTACAATCACCGGATTGCAGGCCGCGAAGAACTCATATGCAGCAAGCGTCACACGAGCAGGAGGCCGAGCTGCGAAGCTTTCTGACTTCCCAGGGCATCGAGCATGTCAAGATCGGGATCGCAGACGGCGACGGGATCCTGCGGGGAAAGTACCTGAGCCGCGACAAGTTCCTGGCTGCGGTGGCCAAGAACCTGGGATTCTGCGATGTCATCCTCGGCTGGGACTCGAACGATCAGCTGTTTGACAACACCACTTTCACCGGCTGGCACACCGCCTACCCCGATGCGCCCGTCAGGGTACTTCCGGCGACGCGGCGCGAGATCCCGTTCGAGCCGAAAACTGCGCTGTTTCTCGGGGAATTCGCCGGCCCTGCCGAATCGGTCTGCCCGCGCGGCACGCTGCGACGGGTGCTCGAGCGGGCCGCGGGGATGGGCTACACCGTCAATGCGGCGGCGGAATTCGAATTCTTCCTGTTCGATGAAACGCCGCAGTCGGTGCGCGACAAGGGCTACCGGCACCTCAAGACGATGACCCCGGGCTCGTTCGGCTACTCGGTACTGCGCGCCTCGGTGCACTCCGATCTCTACCACGAGCTGCTGAATCTCGGTCAAACCAT
>Ga0181516_10003014_pt1 | contig 11551 bp, 8 predicted proteins | sample PEATcosm2014_Bin_25_FD_121104 | JGI IMG/M metagenome (GOLD analysis project Ga0181516, IMG submission 121104) | Peatland microbial communities from MTU Mesocosm Facility, Houghton, MI, USA - PEATcosm2014_Bin01_10_metaG | ecosystem: Environmental > Terrestrial > Soil > Wetlands > Peat | place...
GCATCGCAAACACGTCGTCGGACGAGCGCAGGAACGAGTCGTTCACAATCGCGTCGCCCCCGCCCAGCCAGTCCATCCCGTCCTGGTTGGCGTTGCCGGGGTTGCCGCCAATCACGCGCAGGTCGTCGTACACAAACCCGCTCGTGTCCTTCATCTGGATCGACCAGGTCCGCGCGCGCACAATGCAGGTCAGCCCGTCCACCTCCACGTTGCGCGCCTCCAGCGCCCCAATGCAGTGCCAGTCCGGCTTCTGCATCCAGCCTTCGTCGGTGGTCGGGTCCTGCCCGCCCTCGTACACAATCGTGCCCCGGCCCAGCACCTTCACGTCCTGCACCTTCCACAGGTTCAGGCTGCCAAAGATGTAAGCGCCCGGTTCCAGATAAATGGTGTCCCCGCTCTTCGGGTTCAGGCTCTCGCGATGCACGCCCGCCGGCACAATGCGCACATGCGGCCCGGGCAGCGGCGGCGCGGGCGGCGTCCCGGCAAACAGAAACAGCATGTGCGCGTAATTCAGAAAGTCGCCGGGCCGCGCAACGGAGAGCTTGGCCGGCCCGTTCAAATGGAAGCGAATCGTCTGCCCCTGCCGCACCGGCCGGATGCCCAGCCGCCACGGCTGGATATCCACCCCGCGATCCCAGAATCCCGGCTCGGCCGCGGTCACGGCCACATCCACCGGCCCGGTCGCGTCAAAGCTCACAAACTCGTAGCTGGTAGCGGCATGCGCCACGTCCACCAGTTGGCCGTTCACCGTCACCATAAACGCGGTGGACCGCATCTCCGCCGGAACCGCCGCCGCCTGCACGTGCGTCGCGGCCCGCGCCGCCAAGGGAAGACTGAGCAATGCCACAAACAAAGCGCGAAAAGGCAGCAACAAGACCAACCCCGGCAAGAAAGTGAAGATGAAACCACTCTAGCACCGGGCCTGCAGGCAGGTCCGTCATCCTCCACCCCACCGTGCTGTCACTCCATTCCGAACCGCTTCACCCGCGCAAGCGAGATGCGTGCGAAAAATAGCCGCTAAATTCCCCCCAACACGCTGTCATCCCGAGTGAGCGCAGCGAATCGAGGGACCTGCTTTTTTTCTCTCCCCCCACCGTGCTGTTATGAGGAGCCGCAGCGCAGCATCTGCTGTTGCCTTTAGCGGTTTCAATCTGACGAAGATTTCGAATTGGCCAACGCTCGCCCGGTACGCGACATTCAGGACAACCAGCCCCACCCCAAGCACAGCCCAACCACAAGCCCTGTCATCCCGAGCCGCAGCGAAGGACCTGCGGTTGCATTTGGGAGTTCCAAAGTGCCGTGACTTCCGAATTGGCCACGACACGACAGCTTTCTATTCTTCTCCGCCGTCCCCCCACAATCTTGTCATTCCGAGCGAGCGCAGCGAGTCGAGGAACCTGCTTTTCTCTTTCGTACCTGAGATGTCATGAGGAGCCGCTACCCCAACACGCTGTCATCCCGAGTGAGCGCAGCGAATCGAGGGACCTGCGGTTGCATTTGGGAGTTCCAAAGTGCCGTTACTTCCGAATTGGCCACATTCGCTCCCAACGCTGCCCGAATGTATTCTTTTGAGGTGAAGCCAAACCTACGAAAGATTCTCTTGACTGCTGCCGTCTGTCTTGCATTTGCAAGGTACGTATCGATCGGGTCGTCGCAGGACACTCAGGTGCGCGGATATTGGATCGATCCATCCACCAGACTCATGTGGGCTAGCAACGACAACGGCAAGGACGTGAGCTGGAAGAAGGCAATGAAATACTGCCGCAATTCACGATTGGCTGACTTCTCCGACTGGAGGTTGGCGACACTCTCAGAGTTGGAAGGAATCTACGATAAGGCTGCCAATGCTCCCGGTCTAGCTCGCCTCGGCGGCCCCGCAAAGGGCAGCGATTTCACATGGCATGTGAAGGGTAACTTGCTTTTGACGGGTGATGAATGGAGCAGCGAGTACAGACTCGATGATCGTGGTAAACCAAGCGGGTACTCGTGGTACTTCGACTTCAACGAAGGACGCAAGGACAACGACCCAAGCGGGTGGCCATACTCTGGCAGGCGTGCGTTGTGTGTGCGGCGTCCTAAGGAATGACTGGAAATGATCCGTTGATTTGTTGCGGTCGTATCACTGCCAACTCGTCAATTACTCGTTAAGCAACAATCGTCTGACATCGAACGCGGCGCCCCGCAGGTACCAACCCCCCCGCCGTTTCTCGCAGGCGGCAATCCCTCTCCCGCCACACCCGCACCAATGCCAAACCCGTCGAAGCTCGAAACCCTCAGATCCCTTCCCCCATCGACACATATTCCCGCAACCGGTCCAACTGCTCGCGATACGCGGCCCGTTCGGCCTCCTCGGCCGTAAACGGATCGGCAGGCCGCACCTGCCCACCCAGTCGCTCTTCCAACTCCTCCACGCGCGCCGCAATGGCGATCAGCGCGTCCGACAGCGGGTCCTTCACATCGTGCGGATCGGTAATCAGCACGCGCTGCCCATTGCGATACACAATGTGCGCCGGCACCCCAACCACAGTCGAGTTCGGCGGCACATCCGACAGCACCACCGACCCCGCGCCCACCCGCGAATTCTCGCCCACGGTAATATTGCCCAGCACATTGGCGTTGTTGCCGATAAACACGCCGTCGCACACCGTGGGGTGGCGCTTGCCGTGCCCCTTGCCGGTGCCGCCCAGCGTCACGCCCTGGTAGAGGGTCACGTCGCTGCCCACAATGGCGGTTTCGCCAATCACCACGCCCATGGCGTGATCGATAAACAACCGCCGTCCCAGCAGCGCCCCGGGATGTATGTCGACATCGGTCACAAAGCGGGCAATCTGCGACAGAAACCGCGCCGCCAGCCGCAATTTGGCCAGCCACAGCCGGTGCGAGATGCGGTGAATCCACACCGCCCAAAGCCCGGGATAGCAGAGCAGAATTTCCAGCCGCGACCGCGCCGCCGGGTCCCGTTCCAATACAGAGTCGATGTCTTCGCGAATACGTTCGAACAAGGCCATAGCGGGCAGATCCTGACGTGCAAAGATGCCGCCTGGTCAGGGGACGGGCGATCGCCCGCCCCCTGTTCCAAGTAGAGCTGATTAAACCGTTACCGCAATCTGCTCGGTCGGAATGGCCAGCGCTTGCTGGCGCAGCGAATCGAACAGGATGCTCGACAAGTAGCGCTCGCCAAAGTCGGGCAGCACCACCACGATCAGCTTGCCGGCATTCTCAGGCCGCGCAGCCACCTTCAGCCCGGCAGCCAGCGCCGCGCCCGACGAGATGCCCACGAAGAGGCCCTCCTCCAGCGGCAAACGGCGCGCCAGCGCGATCGATTCGTCGTTGGTCACCTGCACAACCTCGTCCACAATCCCGGTGTCGAGCACGCCCGGCACAAATCCCGCGCCGATGCCCTGGATCTTGTGCGGTCCCGGCTTGCCGCCGGAGAGCACGGGGCTGTCGACCGGTTCCACCGCGATGGCCTTGAACTCCGGCTTCCGCTCCTTGATGTACTTGGAAACGCCGGTGATGGTGCCGCCGGTGCCGACGCCCGACACCAGGATGTCCACCTTGCCGTCCGTATCGTCCCAAATCTCGGGACCGGTGGTGGCGTAGTGGATGGCCGGGTTGGCCGGGTTGTTGAACTGCTGCGGCGTAAACCCGTGCGGGGTCTTGGCCAGGATCTCCTCGGCCTTGGCAATCGCGCCCTTCATGCCGTTCGGTCCGGGGGTCAGCACTATCTCCGCGCCAAACGCCAGCAGCAGCACGCGGCGCTCCAGGCTCATCGTCTCCGGCATGGTCAGGATCAGCCGATAGCCCTTCACAGCGGCCACAAAAGCCAGCGCAATGCCGGTGTTGCCGCTCGTCGGCTCAACCAGCACGGTCTCGCCGGGCTTGATCTTGCCGGCCTTCTCGGCGGCCTCAATCAGCGCCAGGCCGATGCGGTCCTTCACGCTCGACACCGGGTTTTGGCTTTCCAGTTTCACCAGCACGGTGGCGGCCAGACCCTTCGCCACTCGGTTCAGCCGCACCAGGGGGGTGTGGCCAATAAGTTCTGTCACATTCGCGGCAATGCGCGCCATGATGTTCTCCTCTTTCCGGAAAAATCTCCCGGACTTGCTCTGTTCAGTATCTTTTGAGTGATTGTCGAGCCGTCATGCGGAGAATAACGAGCGCAAATCGGGGAAGCGCACGTCTGCATCGCGGCTGGCACCAGGGCGGTGTTAGCGACATCGTTGCATACCAAAAGAATAGTACCGAAACTCGGCCGATGCAAGGGCGAGGTAAATAAATCTGCTACTTGCGGCACAGCAAGCTCCGCAATCGGCTTAACTTTCCAACTCCGCATACGCGTCCCGCAGCCGCTTCCACGTCGCCGCCAGATCCTCGGGCAGCACCCGCGTCTCGGCCACCGTGGTCATGAAATTGGTGTCGCCCGCCCAGCGCGGCAGCGCGTGCAGGTGCAGATGCCCCGCCACGCCCGCGCCCGCCGCACGGCCCAGGTTCATGCCAAAGTTCAGCCCATGCGGCCGATACAGCCGCTCCAGCGCCCGCTCGGTCAGTTGCGCGGTTTCAATCAGTTCGTGGGCGGTTTCTACCGGCAGCTTCGCCAGCCGGTCCAGGTGCGCGTAGGGCATCGCCATCACGTGGCCTGAGGTATAGGGATACGCGTTCAGGCACACAAAGCAGCTTTTCCCCCGGCGCACCAGCCCTCCGGCAGCCTCGGCTTCCTCCGCGCTCATGCCGTTGGCAATGGCGAAATCGATCGACGCAATCAGGTTGCAGAAAACGCAGCCGTGGTTGCCGGGCCAGGCGGCCAGGGCGGCCGGAACCCCGGGCCGCTCGGTGGTGTCCGCCGTGCTGATGTAAGCAAACCGCCAGGGAGTCCAGAGAATGTCCATAAATTGAGTGCCTTTGCATGAGTATAGAAGGAGGATTCCACTGTCTCACGAACCGGGGTTACCGCGCGCTTCATGAATGGAACATGAAAGTCTGCCCCTCCCGCGCGCTGGAATGGTAGCGGAATGGTACGCCGGCCGAGTCTGCCGAAAAGCCCCTAAGTGCAATGCTTGCCCAAAGGTGAAAACAGTCCCGCACCGGCGAGATCGGTTTCCCTCCGCCGACGGGCAAATTGTACGATTGACGCGGCAAACTGAGGGTTGCTACACTCATGAGCGTAGCTTCCTGCGCGGATTCCAGCAGAAAGTTGCGGCCGCCCCTCAGCATGCCGCTGCCTGCCGGGTGTTTCCCAAGGAGACGAATTCTCTTCCAGTCAGCCTATCGGCTGAAAGGGCGTCTCTCGCGAAACGCACCGGACATTGGTACGTGTCTGCAGGTTTGGGTGCGGTCCAGAGCTTTCCGGCCGGCGGCAATCGCGGCGCGGAAGTACCCCCAGCGGCAGGCCTGAACGGCCGCGGGAGGATGGAATCGCGGAGCTGGCAGTGATGGCAAACGTCCTCAATCCCGAAACCGAGAGTATAACCCTGAACACCGAATTGGAAATCCCAATCCTAGAGCCTGCGACGGAGCAAGAGCAGCCGTCGTTCGAATCCACGTCCAATACCGAGACCGCCGAAGTAGTCGCAACTGACGATTTGACCGCGCTGGACGCCGATGCCCCAACCGTGCCTGTAACCGAGGTAGCGCCTGTGGTCCAAGCCACAGTGGAAGCAGACCCCGTGGCAGATGCTGTAACGGAGGCTCCCGCGGAACACGCGTCCGTCGCCGTTGCCGAGCCCACGGAGGTAGTCGCGCCCGTCGCCGTTGCTGACTCTGACGAGGAAGCCGCGCCAGTTGTCGCAGCCGCACCGTCTGCCGAGCATCCGCTCGAGTCAATGGACGACTTCTCCGCCGCACTCGCCGCTTTTGAGCGCGAGCAGGCCGCTGAAGCCGCTGCCGTTGAAGCCTATGGCGACAAGGTCGTCAGCGGCACCGTCATCAAGCAGACTGAAAAGCATCTCGTCATCGACGTCGGATTGAAGTCCGAGGGCCTTGTGCCCCTGGAGCAGGTCACCGATCACGCCGGCGTGGTCAAGTTCCAGGCTGGCGATGTCATCGACGTGGTCATCGAGCGCGAGGAGCCGGAAGGCGGCTACCTGGTCAGCTACGAGCGGGCCCAGCGCATGCGCGTCTGGGACGTCATCGAGAAGGCCGCGAACGACAAGACGCCGGTTATCGGCACGGTGGTCAGCCGCGTCAAGGGCGGCCTCACCGTCGACATCGGCCTCAAGGCGTTTTTGCCCGGCTCGCAGCTTGAGATTCGCCCCGTCCGCAACCTCGACGGCTATCTCGGCCAGCAGATTGAAGTCCGCGTCATCAAGCTGAACAAAAAGCGTGGCAATGTTGTCGTCAGCCGCAAGGAAATCCTCGAAGAGGAACAGAACGCCAAGCGCTCCACCACGCTTGAGCAGTTGGGCGAGGGCGCTGTGCTCACCGGCACGGTCAAGAACCTCACCGACTACGGTGCGTTTGTCGACCTCGGCGGCATCGACGGCCTGCTTCACATCACCGATATGAGCTGGGGCCGCCTCACGCATCCGCGCGACTTGGTCAATGTCGGCGACGAGATCCAGGTCAAGGTGCTCAAGTTCGACAAGGACAAGCAGCGCGTCTCCCTGGGCTTCAAGCAGTTGACGCCCGATCCCTGGCTCGACGCCAGCGAGCGTTATCCCGTCGGCGCCCATGTCCACGGACGCGTCCTGTCGGTTACAGATTACGGTGCGTTCGTCGAGCTCGAGCAGGGCATTGAAGGCCTGGTTCACCTCTCTGAGATGACCTGGTCCAAGCGCCTCAAGCACCCCTCCAAGCTCGTCAAGCCCGGCGATGAAGTCGAGACCGTTGTGTTGAGCGTCAATCCGGCCGACCGCCGCATTTCGCTCGGCATGAAGCAGCTCCTCGACAATCCCTGGGAAAACCTCACCGAGCGCTACCCAGCCGGAACAGTGGTCGAGGGCCGCGTGCGCAACCTCACCGACTTTGGCGCCTTCATTGAAATCGAAGACGGCATCGACGGCCTGGTGCACGTCTCCAACCTGAGCTGGACCAAGCGCGTCAAGCATCCTTCTGAAGTTGTCAAGAAGGGCGAAAAGGTCAAGGCAGTTGTCCTCGGCGTCGAGCCGCAGAACCGCCGTCTCTCGCTCGGCATCAAGCAGTTGCAGCCCGACGTCTGGGAGAGCTTCTTCGCCCAGCATCGCGTCGGCGACGTGGTGCACGGCAAGGTGCTGCGCACCGCTCAGTTCGGCGCTTTTGTCGAGATCGCGGAGGGCGTGGAAGGTCTTTGCCACATCTCCGAGGCCGGCGACGAGGGCGGCGGGCCGTCCAAGCTGGAAACTGGTCTCGAGCACGAGTTCAAGATCATCAAGATCAACGTGGAAGAGAAAAAGGTAGGCTTGAGCCTGCGCGCCATTGGCCACGAAGCCAGCCGCGCCCAGGTCGAGCACTACAAGGAGAACGCCCACAAGGCGCCCGTCTCCAGCTCAACCACCACTCTTGGCGACCTCATCAATTGGAAGAAGGAAAACTAACTCCACCCCTTCCGCACTGCAACCGCACGACGGCCGCCCTCCGGGGTGGCCGTCGCCTTTTGGGGCTGCCGCCGGTCTTGCGCATGCGGTGAATTCCCTGCTGCTACACTGGCTGAAACAGCAGAACCATCCAGGTTGTCTTCGCGCCGGCCGGGCCCTGCCCGCGAATGATCATTTCCTCTGGTAAGGAATCCAAGCACATGCAGACCTCAATCAAGAGCTCGAAATGGTTCTATAGAATTGCCGGGGCTGTGTTGTTCTTGATGGTGGCCTCCGCGCTCTCCAACGGCTTGTTCGACGATGGCAGAAGCGCGCGGCTCGGCGCCCGGATACTCATCGACGATCCGCGCGGGTTTGCCGCCATGCTCGATGGCCGCGCCGAGCGTCCCTTTGCGTATCGACGCCTGGTCCCGGATATCCTCAATGCGATCGATGCCATGGTGCCGGCGGCCACCCAGGACAGGATCTTTGCGCAGCGTAGCGCAGAGGGCGTCCCGGAGACCCAAAAGTATCTCGCGTCTCCGCTGGCTGCAAGTCGCGTGTATTTCCTGCGCTATTACGCCGAGCTGTATTTGAATGTTGCCTTCATCTTTGCCGGAATCGTGCTGGCTTATCGACTCGGCCTGGGCGTTGGTTACAGCCGTCCCATCGCCGCGCTTGCGGCCATCGGACTGTTCTTTGTGGCCGCGTACTTTGGGCCGGAATATATATACGACTATCCGGAGCTCGCCTGCATGTTGCTCCTGGTTTGGGCCGCCATCAGGCTGGATTGGTATTGGCTGCTGCCCATCGTTGCCCTGGGAACCTACAACAAGGAAAGCTTTCTCTTCTACTTGATCGCGCTTTACCCTTTTCTCCGCAACCGCGCCTCGGCGAAGCTGGCCGCTCTCCGTCTCGCATCTCTCATGCTCGTTGCAGGGCTGGTCAATCTCTATGTGCATGCGCGCTTCCGTCTCAACCCGGGCAGTGTGGCGGAACAGCATTTCGGTGCGCAACTGCACTTCCTGCTCTATGTCTTCGTGCCGCATGGATTCCGGAGAATCTTCGGTTTGGTGCTGCCGAGCCAGACCAACATTGTGTGCATCGTCCTGGTCGCCTGGTTTGTGTGGAAAGGCTGGCCGCTGCTCTCGCGCCCGCAGCGGTGGCATGCCGTTCTCGCTTCCGCCGTCAACTTTCCTCTGTACTTTCTTCTCGGTTCGCCCGGGGAGTTGCGCGCCCTCAGCATGCTGTACACCCCCATCCTCTTCCTCATGCTGGCCAACCTTGACGCATGGCAGCGCGCGGCACAGCCAACTCTCCATCCCACCGGCTCTCCCGCATGAGCGGCCGGTAACGTGAGGAAATCCAGCCCGCGGCGAACAAAGAACCGCCGTTGAAAGGGCACGGCTCAAGAGGCTGCTGAAAACTCGATTTGGTCGCTGTTTTGAAAGAGCACGGCTTTACAGGCTGCGGAAAAAACCCTGAATCTCAAGGCTTTGTAACAGGGCACGACTTCAGTCGTGCCGATAAGCTCAATAGAACGAATGGGCTTTAGTGTCTGCGTGAGAACTCGATCTTGGGGCTGACCTGCTGACTCGCTATGCCGCGAAGCGGCGCTAACTTGCTGTTTTTAAACAAGACCAGATCTTACTCAATGTCACCCGCCTCGCTAGTTGGCGATGCAAACATGGTTCTCACGCAGGTTCTTTAGCCCCCGCGGGAAGCCCCTCGGCCACTGTACCCGGTCACGTGCGCCTTTTTCCGCAGCTTCTTTATACTACAGTTGTAGATCGGCTTTTTCGGAGGGAGCAGGGGCCTTCAGGCCCCTGAAACAGCCGCAAAACAGAGGGGCCTTTAGGCCCGGGCCCTTGTTCTCTTGCAGCATTCTGGCGAAGTACAACTGTAGTATTTAGCCCCCGCGGGAAGACCCCCGTCCTCAAGACAGAACCTGGCGCTGTCCTGTCAGGAAGCTTCCCCCGCCGCCAAAGTCGCCTTCAGCACCACCACAATTCCCAGCGAACACAGCACGCTCCCGAGTGCGAACAGAAACACGCTGGCGTACCCAAATGCCCCAATCACCGCGCCCGCCGTCGGCCCGGTCAGGAAGAACGACACGTCGGCAAAGGCCGTGAACACCCCCAAGGCCGTCCCGCGATTCTGTTCCGCCACGCGCGCCACCGCCTCTACGCCCAACGCCGGAAACACCAGCGAAAAGCCAAAGCCCGCCAGCGCCGCGCCGGCAAAGGCCGTCCACGGCGACCCCGCGCTCCACAGCAGCAGCAGCCCCAGCGACTCCACCGACAGGCAAACCATCGACATGGGAAAGCCGCCGAAGCGGGTAATCGAGCGGATAAACAGCAGCCGCGCCACGATAAACGAGACGCCGAACCCGGTCAGGCACAACGCCGCTCCGCCCCAGTGCCGGCTGGCATAAAAAAGCGTCACAAACGTCGCCAGCACGCTGTAGCCCACACCGCCCAGCGCCAGCGCCATGCCGTGCGGCGCCACGCGCAACAGCACGCTGCGGAAGGGCAAATGCTCGCCCGCAGCCACCGCTGCCGGCTGCTTCCGCACCGCCAGCACAAAGCTTGCGGCGCACACCACGATGATCACCACGCCAATCGACCCCAGCCCGAAGTACTGATCCAGAACCACGCCCAGCGGCGCGCCCACTGCCATGGCTCCGTAGGTGCTGATGCCGTTAAAGCTGATCACCTTGGCCGTGTGCTCCGGCCCGGCGCTTGAAATGCCCCAAAGCGTCGCGCCCGTCGACCCCAGGCTCTCGCCAATCCCCAGCGCCAGCCGGCTCGCGATCAGCAAGACAATGCTCAGCCAGTGCATGCGGTAGAGCGCCGCCGCCGTCACCAGCAGCACGCCGCTTGCTGTGCAGGCCGTCATCCCCCAAAGCACGGAAACTTTGGCGCCGGCACGGTCGGAGATGCGCCCCGCCCACGGCCTGCTGGCCAGCGTGGCCATGTACTGAATGCTGATGACCAGCCCCGCCAGCGCCGCGCTGTAACCCATCCGCAGGTGCACATAGGCCGGCAGAACCGCCAGCGGCAGCCCGATCGCCAGGTAACACACAAACGTAAAGTAGACAAAGCTGACGATATGCCACGTGCCGCCGTTGCCGGTCGAAGGCAGGGTTGCGGCAAGGCTGCGGGAATGCGTATTTTCCATCGTCTGGGGGATAAAGCTGCGGTGAGCGGTCCCCTCCAGTATAGCTGTCAGCCCGCGCCCTCAGTCCTCCTCCACGATAGTGCCAGGGCAAGAAGTCAGAGACTGCGGAAAACTCATCGCGCGAAGCTTGGTGCCAAGGGCACGGCTTGAGCCGGGCCGATAAAGCCCTGAGAACCATGTGCGCTTCAGTGTCTGCGTGAGAATTCGATCTTGAGGCTGACTTGCTGACTCGCTATGCCGCGAAGCGGCGCTAACTTGCTGTTCTTAAACAAAACCAGATCTTACTCAATGTCACCCGCCTCGCTAGGTCCGTGACTGCCTGATTTTGTACCATCGCTGGGTGCCCCACATCTCGATTCTGAGATGTGGGAAACCATGGACTCAATGAACTTCTTCATGCGGTCAGAGCCCTGGTTGGCGATCCAAACATGGTTCTCACGCAGGCGCTTCACCCCTGCTACTGCCCTTTGCGCCAGATATACACCATTTCCGAAACCGGCCTAGCTTTTCAAATGCGGTTGCTCCACCATCGTTCCTTGATGGTAAAGAATCTTCCACCCCTCGTCGGCGCGCTGCCAAATGGTGCTCCGCCGCGTCCGCCGCACATGGTCCTGCACCAGCGTATAGGTCAGCAGGTACACCTCCGGCCCCAGCCGCCGGCAATAAAAACCGCTCGCCTCCCAAACGTCCTCATGCGGCTCGGCGTGGCGTCGCTCCAGCTCATCCAGCACATAGGCGCGGCTATACCGCCGGCCAGAAGCGCCCACCTCCCAGAACTCCGCATCCGTCATGCGCTCGAAATCCGCGCGCGTCGTGCCGAATTCCGGCCGGTGAAAGATCGGCTCGCGGCTCACTAACTCTTCCAGAACTCCCCATAGGCC
>Ga0181516_10003015_pt1 | contig 11548 bp, 7 predicted proteins | sample PEATcosm2014_Bin_25_FD_121104 | JGI IMG/M metagenome (GOLD analysis project Ga0181516, IMG submission 121104) | Peatland microbial communities from MTU Mesocosm Facility, Houghton, MI, USA - PEATcosm2014_Bin01_10_metaG | ecosystem: Environmental > Terrestrial > Soil > Wetlands > Peat | place...
CGGAGGTCGCCGTCGCGAACCACACGCGCATGCTCTGCCGGCGCGGCATGGCGATCGACCCCGAGTACATCGAGTCCTGCCGCCAGTCCCTCGAATGGATCAGGCACACCGTCAGGAAGGAGCTCCCCTGGTACGCCAAGGGAGAGTCGCCCATGTCAGTGCAGGCGTTCAACACCTTCTCGTGCCAGAACGGCGTCGCTCCCCCGTCGAACCTCCGCAAGGGCGACGAGGACTTCACCGACTGGATGGCGGCCAACCCCAAACTCGCGCCCGTACTGAAGGCGCGCCAGCGTTATGAACTTGCTAATCGTAAATTGCAGCACATCGAGAAGTTCCTTAGCCGATGCTATGAAGGAATCTACTATCCAGATCTGCTCTACTGCGGGGCACCCCACACGCGCAGGTTCTCAGCCAAGGGAGCTTCCGATGGATCTCAGACTGACGATGACGCCACCCACTCCGGGTTCAACGTCCAGAACATGGACCGTGAGCCGATCTTTGGCGACCTGCTACCGGAATTTATTTCTCCACTTCCACCGGTCAAAGGGGGCAAGCCCCTCCCCGGAATCTTCGTCCGAAATTTCCTCGTACCGAGACCCGGCAAGAAATTTGTAATCCTCGACTTCAAGCAGGTAGAGCCGATCGGGCTGGCGTGGCTGGCGGAGCAGGACAAGTTTCTCGACCTGATCCGGAACGGGCTCTCGCTCTACGAGGCTCACGCGAAGAATTCGGGCTGGGAGTGGACGGGGGAGTTCGAGAAGAGCGGCCTGAAGCCGGCCGCCAAGGCGCAGCGCATCGGCCTTGGCTACGGGTGCGGCGTCCACAAGTACCCGGTCGTGGCCTGGTCGATGGCGCGGCTGCGCGTCTCCCTCGAAGAGGCGAAGACACAGGTGTACGACTTCAGGCGCCAGAACCCCGAGATCGCCGGCAACGGGCTCTACGGCTCCCAACTGGGGATTTGGGCCAGGCTTCAGAACCTGTGCATTGAGGCGGCCCGGGAGGGAACCCCCTTGGAGGTTGTGCTGCCTAACGGCGAGACCATGTACTATTTCAACGTCGAGCAGTACACCCGCTATGACGAGCAGGGCAACGGGCGGTTCTGCTACAAGGCCGACAAAGTGCTCGGGGACCCGAACCCAAAAGGCCGAAAGGACATCTATGGGGGCAGGTTGACCGAGAACGTCACACAGCGCCTTTGCAGGGACCTCCTGGCCGAAGCCATCCTCCGTATCGAGGCGGCGGGCATGCCCGTGTGCTTCCACGCCCACGATGAACTGATTGCAGAGGTGGACGCTGCGGACGCCCGGGACGCCTTTGTCGAGGCGAAACGGATCATGGAGATCGTCCCTGACTGGTGCGCGGGACTGCCGATTTCGTGCAGTGGAGGCGTGTACGATCGCTATACGAAGGCGGACTGAGCCATGCTAACAGAGATGCAAGCGAATCGGTGCGACGAATGTGTTCATGGCCTATTAGGATTGTAACAAGGCAACAATTAAAATGAACAAACATTTGACACCCACTCAAGTTTCAGCGATTAGACGTTCTAAGATTTCTGATCGAGCTCTTGGATTAAAATACAAAGTATCGCGCCACACTGTTCTCAGAGCCCGTCTTGGCCATACTTACCACTCAGTCAAAACCTGTCCTAACAGGAAACTCCTTTCCCAGTAGTCAAACATCGTCCCATGAAGATCAACGAAACTCACCCCACCCCGCCCGGCGCTAATGCGATCGAGATCTCCAAGCTGTCGAAGGGTGAGATCATGGAGGCGCTGTCCAAGGGCTACACCGACTCGAAGCCGATCAACGACCAGCTGGTGGACGCCTCGCTGCGCATCCAGGCTCTGACCGCCGAGGTGTACCGGCGCTCGATCATGAAGCAGCTTCCCGACGTGCCCCTCGGGCGGAAGCGGACCGTCATGAGGATCGGCTGCACCGTCCACCCGAACCAGGGAATCCCTCAGATCGCGCAGCGGCTGGCCTTCCTCCGCGAGGAGGGGATCGAGGTCACGTCCGTCGATTATGACGAGAACACGGGGGAGTATTCCTTCTTCGCGGAGCCCGAGTTCCCCCTCTACTACAAACCCGCGCCCGAGTCCGAGCGCCACGACTAAAGGATACCCATGAACAGCGAGACGATGGTAATGTGGCTTCGTGCCATGGTTCAGGCGGCGCCCCACGGAGGGAAGGCCAAGGCGGCAAAGAAGCTGGGGCTCTCGGGCTCGGGGCTCTCGAAGCTCCTCAACAACCCGGCGCGCGGATTCGACGAGAAGACGCTGAACGCCGTCGCGTGGGTGCAGAGCTCGAAGGCCCACCTGTACTCGTACGAGACCTACCCGATGGTCGCCTCTGTGACGATTGGGCCGATCGTGATCGAGACGCGCACTCACTCGACGAACCGCGACGTGGAGTTCCAGACGTGGCGCCTGGCCGCGCCCGAGGCGGAGCAGCCCGGGGTCCAGCCCCCGAAGGAGTGAGAGTCCTAGCCATTGACCCTGGACTTTCAGGAGCGGCGGTGCTGATGGCGCCTGGCTCCGTGCAGGTCCGCACGGATTTCAAGCACCTGGAGGACATGACGCGCGCAATCGACGAACTCTCGGCAGCGGCGACGGTGGCCGTGGTCGAATTGGTGGCCGCCCGGCCGGGCCAGGGAGTTTCCTCGATGTTCGAGTTCGGCCGCATGGCCGGGGTCGCGATCGGGTCCCTCCAATCGAACGGGTTCTCCGCCTTCGACACGCGGAGGAAGAAGCTGATCGAGGTGTCCCCTCAGAAGTGGCAGAGGTACTTCCGGAAACTGGCTGGCGAGCTTCCCATCGCCTCGGGCCGTTGGGCGCCGTTCGACAGCGTTGCCCGGGCCAAGGAGTACCTCGTGGGGATCGACGAGTACCTGACCCGGGTGAAGGACCACAACACGGCCGACGCCCTGCTCATGGCCGTCTGGTACATCTGCACGTGCCCCGAGATCGGGTCCCTGAGACAACGTGACGCTATGCGGCTTCCGTGGCTCCGAGAGCGGTTCAATACTTGACGGATGGAAAATAGTTGACAGATGGAAAGTTTCTAGGTCCCTTCGGGAACCATGAAGCTCCTTCCCTTCGCCGTTCTCTACGGCAATAGCCGCCCTGGCAATGTGGTCCTCTCCTCGACCTATACGGTCGTTTCCGGTACGGTCGCGCAGATCAATGCCGCGATCACCGAGCTCAACACCAACTACGCGAACTACGGTTACGGCGCCTCGCCCAACCTGCCCGCGCTGCCGGCCGTCCCGACCCCCGGCTCGACCTACCCGGGCGCCATCGCCTACTTCCAGTCGTACGTCCCGGGTGCCACGTACCCGGGCGGCGGCTCCGGCCCCTCGTCCAGCTACCTCCTGATCGACGGTTACACGTCGAACGGGTTCACCGACCCGTACGGGCTCTTCGACACGCTGACGGTGGACCAGACGCTGGTCAACATGCAGGTCGCCCTGGCGTCCCTGTCCACGGCCGTCCCCGTGGCGATCTCGGTGCAGCCGACCAACCAGTCGATCTCGCACAGCAGCACGGGCGCGATCTCGCTCACGGCGACGGGTGCGGGTGCGACCTTCAACTGGTACATCCAGGTCCTCGGCACGAACGCCTTCGTGCTGATCAGCCCGACCACGGCGACGGGCTCGACGCTCGGCGTGGGCACGACCGGTCTCCCGGTCTTCTCGACCTACAACACCGCGTCGCTCACGATCAGTTATCCGGTGCTCGCGCAGTACAACGGGTCCAAGATCTGTTGCATCGTCTATAGCGCCTCGGGCGCACAGTCGGTCAAGTCCACGACCGTCACGCTCACCGTCACCTAAGACGGGTTAGCCCTTCAAAGCCCCGGGCCACAAACCCGGGGCTTTTTAGTGCCCGTAGAGGATCGAGCGGACGGACCGGGCCGTGTCACGACGGTCCTCGCGTGCCTTCGCGTAGGCCGTCGCGTCGTCCCCGGTGAGGGAGGCTTTGAACTGGCGCTCCGATTTGAGGCTGCCCGTGAACGTACCGAGCGCCTCCTTGCGGTAGTATTCCGCGATCTCGCGCTTGGCGATGGCGAGCTTCGTCTCGTCGGTGTAGTTGCCCTGCACTTGGGCGGCCTTCTCCTTCACCAGGTCGTCGAGAGCCTTCTTTGCCTCGTCAATGTCCCCGCTCCTGATGGCGGTCGTCACGGGGGAGTAGGGGCTAGGCGGACCGGCGAAGTCCCGGGGCTTCCCGATCGAGTCGTTGAACTTGGCGGCCAAGGTCCGGACCTGTTGCTCGGGCGTGATGATGGAGGACGGCTTTATCCCGAGCGCCTCTCCCACGGGCTTCAGCGCGCCCTTGACGACGCCCTCGGCCGCGTCGGAGAACCGGCCGTTCCTCAAATCCTGAATGGGCTGGGGCATGTTCTGCTGCCCGTTGGAGGCTCCCTGGATGGCGTTTCCCACAAGGGGGTTCAGCTGCTTCAGGGCTGCCCACGCGTTGTTGATGATCTGGCTCTGTCCACCGCGCGCCGTCTGAGCCTGCTTGTAGAGGGAGGCGTTGTAGCCCGTGGTCGCAGTGATCCCTGCGTTAATGAGAGGGCCGGCGTACGGGTGTACGAACCCGCCAACGATGTCCCGGGTCGCGTTGTCTGCGATCTTCCCGAGTCCCTCGCCGCGCTGGACGCCCTGAATGGCAGCCTCCGCCCCCGTGATCCTCATGCCGCGTCGGAGCCCGGTCCATTGGAGGGGATCGACAATGACCGCCTTCCCGTTCGAGTCGGTGTGGCCCGTGTCGATCGCGCCAAGGGGAGTGCCCGGTCGTCCGAAGGCTTTCCCGTTCAGCCCGTAGTTGATCGCCATCGGGACGGCGAATAGGGTCGAGGCGAGGCTCCCGAGCTCGACGGCCCGCATGGCGATGTTGGCGGAGGTCGATGCGGCCTTGACCCCGGGAGTCGCTGACACCCTCCGGAGCGCCTGACGGTTGAAGGTCTGACCCGCGACCACGAAGGGCGAGAAACCCCATTCCTTCAGCTTCGAGGAGATCTGCCCCATGAGGCGCGGGTTGTACTGGCCGACCTGATTGATGAACTCGCGACGGTTTGCCTCGGTATCCACGGCCATGCCGCGCTTCACGAGGTTGTCGAACATGTCGTTTCGCACGAGGCGCGCCGACTTGTCGATCAACTGGATCAGCCGGCTCGTCCCACTGGCACCCTCGAACCCAGCACGGCCGGCGCCGATCTGCGAGATCTTGGCAAGCTGGTCCCTCACCTCCTGGTTGTTCGCCACAACGTCACGGGCGCGGGAATAGATCCGGGCCAGGGCATCGACGACCCCGGCCGCTGGATACACCTTCCTCGCGAGGTCCGAGAGCACCGTCTTACCGCCCTGCGATCCCGCGATCGAGGACATCAGGTTCGCCATATGGAAGATCGCCGTCACCGGGCCGCGGACTTGCAGCCAGTTCATCGCGTTCGAAAGGTGAGACACGATCTGATTTTTGAACGTACGGTCGAGGTTCATCCCCCGTATCACCTCGGGGTAAATCCTCGGATCAACCCACATGTTCCGGATGACCGTCTGACCGTTAAGTGCCCTGCGTTCAACAGGGATCATCTCGGGTTTTAGCCCATTGATCAACGGAGGCTTTCCCGAGGGCATGATCACCGCCAGACCGTCTTTCTGAAGTTGGTCGTAAAGCTGACGCTTGGCCGACTCCGCGTAGTTGCCGGTGATCATCCGGCGCGCGATGTCATTGTAGTTCGTCTCGTAGTTGTCGGCCGTGCCGAACGCTTGGCGGCCGTGGGCGGACCCGCGATTGAGCGGCGTCGTGAGGTCGCCCTTCCTCGCGCCTCCGCCCAACTGCGCGCCGACCGATTCCCCCTCCTTGTCCAGGGGCTCCAAGTTCACGAAGGCTCCTGTGTCGATGCCGGGCTGCGCGATCTTCCCGCCTAGATCCGAGTGCATCTGCTGCGCGATCGGTTGAACGATGTCCTTGTGGCGCTGGATGGCCGCCTGAATCTCGGGGTCCTTCAGCGCCGCGTCGTAGTCGGCCGCCGTCTTGAACGGCGAGTCCTCCTTGCCGATCATGGTCGTCACGTTGTTCGCGTGATCGAGGAACTCTTGGAAAGTGGCCCGGTCGCCAGCCTGCGCCGCCTCGGCCGCCTTCTTTAGGAGCCCGGTCTTGATGGCCCGAAGGCGGTCCTCGACCAGCGTGGCGCCGAGCCGCTTGGCGAAGTCCGCATCGTTCAGATGATCCCCCAGGACCTTGCCCGCGTGGGACGACGCGAGGGCTTTCCCGCCCTGTACCTCCGAGGCGTAACGGACAAGGGCGTTGCCGCTCTCTTCCGAAAGGGCGGAAGTGACGGGGGCCGACTCGCCGGCCTCTTTCTTCAGCCCGGCCCGGATATCGGGGTTGTCGTTGTGGAGGATCGAGGAGAGGAGGCCGACCGAACGCGTGGTCGAGTTCGGGGTGTCGGCCGCCTTGTTCACGGCGTCGATGTGCGCCTGTGTATTGAAGTCCCCAATGAGCTCCTTCACGTCGTCAGGCGACGCCCCGGGCACGTGCTCCTTCTGCTCGTGGAGGACCTGCGCGGCCCTGAAGATGTTCTCTAGGTGCGGCCGGATCTCCTCGCCATAACGGTCCAGCATTTCCTTGGACAGCCTCGCGAAGTCGGTCACGCCTTGTTCCATCCGGGCGGCCATTTGGACGACCCGGGCGGCGAAAATGTTGAGCGCGTCGCCTGGAGCGCCCGTGTTCACGGCGCCACGCTCGCTTCGCATGTCCATGGGGGCAGGCTTCGGCCGAGCCGCCCATTCAGAGACGACCTGATCGGCCCACGTGTGGAGCGGAGAACCCGCGATCAAACCTCGCTGAGGTGCTGGGGCTGGCGCCTCGGGCTCAGTCGAAGCGACATGAGCGGGCTCTGCGGCCGCCTTCACCTGGTCCAGGCTGTACTGGCCCTGCGGCAGATGGTCAGGCACGTCAGGAATATCGTGCCCTTCGGCTCGAAGCTGCTCGGGCGTGGAAGACCGGACCGAATCCCCGTTTCGAATGACATCTACCTGTGTGTACCCCGGGATGGTCTTGGTGGGGTCCGCCGGATGTGGCTGCGGGCGCTGGACCGTGTACTGGTACTGGTCGCCCTCCTGCGGACCGAGAGGCTCGACCGGAGACTCGGGGTGAATCGGCACCTCCTGATCAACGGGGCCGCTTGGGTCAAAGAAGGTGTGCTTGGGCGCCGCGGTCGACGCCGGGGCACTGGGAGCGGACGCGGGCTCGACCACGGTGTCGGGATGGATCGCGACCGTCTTGTCCTCGGGATTGAGCGACAGGGTATCGGTGACGGGCTTTTCGGCCACGGCGGGTCCCGTGGTCCCCATGGTCGTCTTCTCGGCCGGCGCTGGGAGCAGTTTACCCAGCTGGTCCTGAACGACAGCCGGGTCTTGACCCGTTTTCGCGGCAATGACCGGGACCGCCTCGGCGGCCGTCTTCCCGGCGATGTCCTCGGACTTGACCCCCTTGAACGCCTTGGCGACGGTCCCCACGAGCTCTGAGCCTCCTTGAAGGACCATACCGCCCACAAAGCTGCTGGCGACCCTCTGGACGCCCGGGACGACGCCCGCCTGGTCCGGCTGATTTGCCCCCACGGCAAGTGTTTGCCGTATGGGCTCCAAAGTAGCTGTCTGTCCGGCAAGGTTTTTCCCTGTGGTCAACAACCGTCTTGCAAGACCGGCTCCCTCGGCCGCCTCCCCAACGGGGATGAAGTTGGTCGGGTCCGTCGCTCCGCCCACGAGCTCACCGGCCATGGCCGCGGTCTTCTGAATGGGTCCCGTGGCCGCCGGCAGGTCCTGCCACGACTGCTCCTCACCCGCCTTCTGTGCTTGAATTTGGGCGAGACGGGTCTGCTCGGCCTTGATCGCCGCGGCGTTACCCGGGGTGGACATGAATTTCTGGACGCGTCCCTGTGCCTTGGCGAGCTCCTGGTCCAGCGTGGCGTCGGGGTATTCGGCCAAGGACGGGTCGCCCAATGCGTCCCCGAGCTTCCCGGCGCGGAGATCCTTCTCGCGCTGAAGGGCGTCCACCCGGGCCTGCGCCAAGCGGAGGGGGAGCGGCTGCGCCTGGAACGGCTGGTCCATGAACTCCTGCCCGGCCTTGACCGCCAGGGCAGGTAGGGTGTCGCTCGCCCCCTTCATGACGTGGAGCCCGTACCGCTCGATCGGCGTCACCGGCTCGTTAAAATCGAACTTGGCCCGGCCTTGGTTGAAGGCGTCGATCCGGGCCTGCTTCTCGTCCTCCGTCAGATCCGTGTTCTGGCGGATCTTCGTCACGTAGGGAGGCTCGGGATCTACCGGGGCCGTGGGGTCAAAGGCGGGCGCCTCGGGCTCCACGGGGGCGTTGGGGTCGAACGTCGTGGCCTTTGGCGCGGCCGCGGCGGGTGCGGGCGCCGGGTCTAGGACCGAGATCGGGGCGTTCGGATCGAAAGCCATGGCCGGACCCTACAACAACGGGTCAGCGCCTGACAATCACATACCCTGCGCGGAGGGCAGCGACGGGCTCTGAGTGGACGGCGTGGCCGGGGTCGTCTGAGTCGAGGCGTCGTTCTCGGCCGGGATCGCGGCCGTGGGTCCCGTTTTCTTGTAACGAACTCCGTTTTGCATAAAATAGCTGCCCGCCGGCAGGTCGGAGAACTTTGAACCCTTCTTGCCCGAAACGGTGGGCTGAGAAGCGCCTGCCACCGTGCCCACCGGAGACGCGCCTGCGGCCCCTGCAACCCCTACCTTGGACCTCCCCGAGGCGATCGGGATAGGAGCGGCAGTAGCCGTGGGGGAAGTGGGAACGGCGTCGGCCCCAGCCTTGACCGCAGTGCCGCCAGCGGATACCCCGGCCGCTGGCGGCGTGTCTTGCGGAGCCGTCAGATTGGGCTGCTTGACGGCCCCTGACGGCCCTGCGTCCCCAGTCCGCGACTGATCGTCCTGGTTGCCAGAACCCGAGGTCACGGTGGAAGGATTGACGGTGGAATTGGAACCGGTGCCCGGGGCGGCCGGCGAGGTCTCCTTGTCGGTCCCGAGACCGAGGGCCGAGGTCAGATCCGCAGTCGGGTTAAGCCCGTACTGCTTCATCAGGGACGGGTTCTGAAGGAGATCCCGAAGCGCCGCGCGCTCAACGGGGGACTTCGGGAGAACGGTGCTACCTTGACCGAACCAGGTCTTCTTGGGCGCACCCGTGGCGGAATCGAAATACTGCTGGACCAGCGCGTCCGTGGTCGAGGTGCGCTGATTGGAATTGTCCTGCGCGGGCTGGCCGTCACTCGCGAAATGGACGGTCATGTTGCCCTGGTCGTCCATCTGGACGACCCCAGGCTCGCGCATCAGCTGGCCGTCCGGTCCGGGGACCTGCCGGTACGCAACGCGCGGGATTCCGCGGCCGTGCTCGAACGTGTCCCGCGACACGGGATTTCCCGTCGTCGGGTCGGTCGTGGTCGTGGTCACGACCTGGTTGCCGTAGGGATCGAGCTTACCCGGAGTTGTGGTCGAGGGTGCCATGCTGAACGCCCGGGCGGCTGCCTCACCCGTCACGTTCTTTGTCTGAGCCTGAAGAAGCTGGCCCTGGAACGCGAGGTTCTGGATCTGGCCCTTTGTCTCCTCGATCTGCTGCTGAAGCTGCTGCTTCTTGAGCGGGTCAGTCTCCTTTTGGAACGCGAGGTTCGTATCGGAAAGCTGGTTCTGAAGGTCGGCTGCCTTCTGCTGCAAGTCGATCGTACGCTGGATCGAGTCCGCGCGGATCGACGATTCCTTCGCCGCGGCCTGACGGGACTGCTGCTCGATCGGGAACGCGGCCGCCTGCTGTTGCATCTGCTGACGCATCGCCTGCTGCTGGATGAACGCCTGCGCGGCGCCCTGGATCTGCTGGCTCGGGTCCGGCCGTCCCTGTTCGGCTGAAGTGATGTAGGGCATCTTAGGCGGCTATTTTCGAGTCCATGAACGAGCGCACCGTGTCGCGCAGGCGCGGGGTCATGCGGACGAGCTCGGCCCACCAGGGGCCGTTCCTCAAGTAGTCCTCGCGGAAGGAAACGGGGGCGTGATTCAGGAGCCACTCGCGGAACTTGAGCCACCTCGGGTTCTCGGCGCCATAGATCTCGCGGGCGACCCAGCACGTGAGCGACGTGTCGATGTTGAAGGCGTTCGGGTCCGACGTGAACGCCTGCGTCCCGTTGTTGCCCTGGTTTCCGCCGCCGTTGTTGTTGTTGATCGAGTTGAAAAGCGAGTAGAGCCCGCTCGCGGAACTGACGCCCGACCCGATCGCATTTCCGAGATTCGGGTTCTGGACGTAGGTGTTCTGCGGGTTGTTCGTCTGGCCGCCCAGCAGCTGGGTCGTGAGACCGGCCTGGGAAGTGTACGGCGCGTAGAGGGCGCTGTTGATCTGGGAAAGGTACTGCGAGGGCTGGCCCGCGACGCTTTCGCCGAGGCCCACGGCGCCCTGCTGAAGGTTTCTCTCCTGCTGGTAATTCTGTGAGAGGATTCCGGCCTTGGTCGTGGCCGCCTGATTGGCTGTGGCTGCCGTTCCCGCCTGCTGGGCCTGCTGCATCGCAGTCGAGAACCCAAGGCCGTTGTTCGCGAAATTCGCCTGAGTGCGCGCGTTCTGATTCGCACCTTGGGAAATGATCTGGTTCGAAGCCTGGTTAGCGTAGTTGTTGACGATCGGAGAAGTGAGATCTCCGCCCTGGAGTTCGTTCTGAAGGTACTGGCCGCTCGCAGCGTTGAGCGGGCTGTTCGAGGCAGCGTTCAGAGCCCCGACCAGATTTCCCGAGGCATCCGTCGCCTGGCTGTTCACCGTCCCGTTGTTCAGGGAATTGAAGATATTCCCCATCGACGTGATGGCGCCCGAGTTCGGGGTATTCTGCTGCCCGTAGGCGTTGTAGAAATTGGCCCCGAGGTTCTGCTGCGAGGGCTTCTGGGAGGCGCCGTAGGCGGAGGAGAGACCTCCGATTAACGCGCCTGCTCCTGCGATCCAGCCCATGGTCAGATTTTCGGGTTACAGACGATGCGGTCCATCGCCTGATACCGATGTTGATCGAAGGGTTCACCCGGGCAGCAGAACTCCCAGGCCGTGCGTGCGCCTTCTAGAGTAGCCAGGGAATCGAAGCTGATGCGTTTCACCGTGCGGAAGTGCTCTTCGAGACTCTGTAAACCCCTTTCCGTCTCGTCAAATACTTTCCCGGCGCGACACATTTCCGGGCCGTCGTTGATCCCGTAATACTTGAGGAGGCTCGACAAGCATACCGCCTTGGGTCGCTCGACCACAAGAACCGGTGAATCCCGGTACACCAAGGCGAAAAGGGACCTCATGGACGGGATGCACGAGTCGGAGATCCCGACGTTCCGGTGGGGCAGGGAGGCCACGTAATCGACCATGGCCGGGAAGCTCTTCCCGACCGCCAGAATCGGCTCGTGAAGGCAGAGGGTGTCGCCCGAGCTCAGATAGGCCGCAAGCCACGTCCCCCGCGTCCTTGGGTACCCCGTGACAAGGAAGGTGCGTTTCATAGCTCCTTGGAGGCCAGGTGAGCCCAC
>Ga0181516_10003016_pt1 | contig 11543 bp, 11 predicted proteins | sample PEATcosm2014_Bin_25_FD_121104 | JGI IMG/M metagenome (GOLD analysis project Ga0181516, IMG submission 121104) | Peatland microbial communities from MTU Mesocosm Facility, Houghton, MI, USA - PEATcosm2014_Bin01_10_metaG | ecosystem: Environmental > Terrestrial > Soil > Wetlands > Peat | place...
TCCTGCGAAGACTTCCGCCCCTTCCCTTTATCGGTCAATTCATCGTGAGAATCTTTCCAATCGGTCCTAGGGTATTCGCGAGAGACGTGCTTTATTTGGTCAATTCAAACTGCGCGCCGACAATGATGGGGCGAGACAATGCTCGGCGGCAATTGCCGCTTCGGCATGATAGCGGCTATATTTGTCGCCTTGGGCCGATAGCTCCAGCCAACCCAGCCCGGACTGGATGTACTTTCTGTTCCACAGACTTCTGTCTTGGTCTTCCAGAAGGACCAGCCCCCTGAACCATCAACGCGGGCAGATGTCCGAGCGGAAGGTAGAGGACGTGGTGAACGGCAGGAAGACGAGTTGAATATTCGGGTGGGGTCAACTCAATCATACTTTGTTTTTTCGAGGTTAAGTGACTTCGGGCCCTAGCGAGGCGTTTGTAGACATTCTCCTCGCTTGTGAATAGTCTCTGCGCAATCTCGCGAACATCGAAACCGCAAAGCGTCTTGAGGGCGAGCACCAACTGCGACTCGATGGGCATAGTTTCGTCGCAACAGAAGAAGAGCATCTTGAGCAGGTCATCGGCGATTTCATCTTCAGAGACCAACTCGGGAAGGAAAGAACTGGACTGGAATTCAGTTTTTTAGTGCCGTTCCAGAATCGCCAGGCGTCGAGACTGCTGCCGCAAATCGCCGATCAATCGGTTCGCCGCCACCCGGTACAACCATGCCGATGGATTATCGGGGAGCGGACTCGACTTCCACGTTTCCAATGCTGTCGCCAATGCCGATTGAACAGCATCCTCAATCGCCTCGATGCGCTTCACACCTACTCGGCGCGAAAAGATAGCGACGAGCCGTCCATATTCGTACCGGAAGAAGTGCTCGGGGAGTGAGATCGAACTCAAGGCGTATGGATCTCGATGACCTCGACACCGGATCCCGGTCCGACAAGACCTGGACATCCCCGAGCGATATCCGCCGCCTCATCGAGACTTTCCGCCGAAACGACCATATAGCCGCCGATCAATTCTTTGATTTCTACAAACGGACCATCGATCTTGGGAGTCGAGGCGACAAGCCGACCTTCCCCGAGCCTCCCACCCAAATCCACGATCTTCGCGCCGAACTTCGATTGCCAAGCTTGATAAGCGGAATACATCTGCTGCATCTGTTCGGGTGACAGCGCGACGCCTTCAACTCCACCCGGAAGTCCTCGCTGAATACAAAGATACTTTGACATTCGCTCTCCTTCGTGACCGGGCACTTCGGCCCTCACTGATATTATGACGCACGACAGAACAGGTTTTGGACACTTCCGCAAAAAAACTTGGCGCAAAATCCGCGTTCTCCGAGGACCTTCATCCTCCCGCGCCCGCTGGGTCCGCCTAAGGCCGGGGAGTTGAGCTGTTCGGCTGTACCTATACTTTGAGAAACGCGGAAGCCTTTGCTAAACGACGTCTTCGGCAAGTTCAGAAGCATTCCGGTATTCTGAGCCAAGCATCTTTGGTACCTGAAGAGAGCGTTTCGGAATGATCTACCGGTTAAGGTCTGGTCATTTCTCTTTTCCTCTGTTCTCGTAATGAAGCACCACCGTTCCGGACCTAAATACTTTGGTGTCGAGAAGCCGAAGAATGACGCTATCGTTTAGATCATTAATAAGCCGCTTGCCCTTCCCTGCAACAATTGGGTGAACAACAAGCCAGTACTCGTCTATCATACCACGTCGCATGAATTCCTGGGCGACACTTATTCCATCTAATAAGATATTCTTGCCCGTTCGCTGTTTGAGTCTTGTCACCTCGTTCACCATATCCTCGTGTACTAGGCGAGTGTTGTTCCATTCTGCCTTGTCGAGAGTGCGAGAGAATACCACCTTGGGAATTGCGTTGAACTTGCCTGCAAACTCAAGCGTGCGCTTGGTAGCGTTCGGGTCTTTATGAGCATTTGGCCAGGCGGCTTCCATGAGCTGATACGTCACCCGTCCGAAAACCACCAAGTCCATATCGTCAAGCAGATCGCTAAAGAAACCGTGCAAGTCGTCATCGACGCCGATTCCGACAGTATGGTCAGCAAACCCGTCCAAACTAACATTAATCGCCCAAACGAGCTTCCTCATGCAGTCCTCCGCATTGACGAACTCCATCTTTGAGACATGTTACGGCCACAGCCTCATGGAATCAAAAATAGTTGGTTTGAGAGGCCTTGACAAATGCTGCGAGCGAACAACAAGGGCTTTGCTTCAGCCGCGCGGATCCCAGCGCTGGCCAGGCGAAGGCCAAAATGGCCAGTGCGTGGGCCGGATGGGCCGCCGAGGGAAGAGCAGCAGTGAAAGCGATAACAAGCGACAGATGTTGATATACCAGGACACGGTGATATTATCTGGTATATACAGTGATGACACTGTGAACACCACTTTCCCATGAGGAGGTGATTCTATTTTAAACTTAAAAATCATTGTTCGAAATACATCCGGTAAGCCTATTTATGAACAAATCAAAGAGCAAATAAAGGACGCCATACTCAGCGAAGAAATAAGCGAGGGGGAAGTGCTTCCATCTATTAGGCAACTTGCTAGTGAGTTAAAAATAAGTGTTATTACTACAACAAGGGCTTATTCCGATTTGGAGCAAGAGGGCTTTATTGTAAATATGCAAGGTAAAGGCTGTTTTGTCTCTCCGAGAGACAGCGAACTGATACGTGAACAGATGCTTCGTAAAATTGAAGATGGCTTTGCAGTCGCCATAAGGGCTGCAAAGGTTGCTAGAGTACCGCGAAAAGAATTACTCCAAATGCTTAAATCTATGTTGGAGGGAAATCAATATGAATAACGCTATCGAAATACAGAATCTTTATAAACGCTTTAAGGATTTTTCGTTGAATAATATATCTTTTTCTTTGCCGATGGGTTATATCATGGGATTTGTCGGTCAAAACGGCGCAGGTAAGACTACCACAATCAGGCTGATCCTCAATATGATTGACAGAGATGGTGGCGAGATAAGAATATTCGATCTGGACAATGTGCAGGACGAGAAGAAGATAAAACAGGATGTCGCTGTGGTTTTTGACGACATTTATTTTGTCGACAGCTGGAAGGTCCGTGAAGTCGGGAAAATCGTCAAAGGTTTTTATAGCAACTGGAGCAACGAATTATTCGACCACTATATAGGCAGCTTTAGCCTTCCCATAAACAAAAAAGTGAAAGAATTATCTCGTGGTATGAAAATGAAACTGATGCTTGCCGTGGCGATGTCCCATGAGGCAAAACTACTGTTACTCGATGAACCGACAAGCGGGCTTGATCCCGTTGCCCGCGACGAACTGCTTGAAGTGCTGAGCAAGTATATCGCCGACGGGGATAAAAGCATTCTTTTTTCGACTCACATTACCTCAGACCTCGAAAAGATCGCCGACTATATTACGCTGATTGATCATGGGAACATTTTTTATTCCGGAGCCAAAGACGATCTGCTGGAATACTTTTGCATCGTCAGGGGCGGTCTGAATGACCTGACTGATTCATTGAAGAATAAAATAATCGGGCTCACCACTAATATTGCCGGATTTTCGGGGCTTTTGCCGACTTCCGAGATAGGACATTTGACTCCCGAAGTCGTTACTGAAACACCGTCTATAGACGAGATTTTAGTTGCGATGAGCAAACGAGGCAAAAAACATGAGTGATATTCTCAAATCGATCAAGCTCGATCACAATATCATGAAGTCGCGTTATCCGATGTTCATGATTGGTTACGTGATCGGGATATTATTCGCCGTGCTGTCAAAAACGCCCTTTTTCGGCACCACGATCGTCATAGTTATGGCGGCTCCCATTGCCGGTCAGTATTTTTCCGTATATGAGAAAAATAACCTCGAGAAGCTGTATGGAGTATTGCCGCTCAGGAAGCCCGAAGTCGTCATTGGCAGATACCTATACGCCCTGTGCATCGTCGTCATTAACGGTATCATCGCGACGATTCTGGCCTATATCATTTCGTCTTTAACCAAAAGTGGAGTGAACGGCCTCGAATCACTGAACTTTTTGTCCATGGCCTTCTTTTATTTCTGCCTGACGATCTCGGTGATATTTCCGCTGTATTTTAAATTTCCGTTTTCCAAAGTATATGTCCTTTCCAACTTGCCGTTTTATTTGATTTTCCTAATTACCCTTGCCATTACAAGAAAAACAAACGCTCTTCAACAGACGAGCCCAGTGTTCCAGTATCTGACTTCCAACCTTAGAATAGCGGAGATCGGGTTGGGCCTGGGCTTCGTTTTGCTGGCCATTTCTTGCCTTCTTTCCTGCGCTCTTACCGAGGGAAACCGGCCGGCGCCTCTTCCGGCGAAAGAACCGGGGAAACGCCTGTTCTTCGCCGACAACCTGCGCACATGGATGGTGATCCTCGTCCTGCTGCAGCACTTGGCCGCACTCTACAACACGTTGTATCTTTTCATGATGCTGAACTCGGCATACTTCATGGGCCTTTTGTTCCTGCTCTCGGGGTATTTCACGCCCGGGTCGCTCGAGCGCAAGGGAGCCTGGCAGTTCCTGAAGGACAGGCTGCTGCGGCTCGGAATCCCCACGCTCGTTTACGTCTTCATACTCAACCCGATAGCAGGCTGGGGATACCAAAAGATGCATTCTCTTACCGGGAGCGTGGCGGCAGGTCACTTTGCTCTGGGACCGATGTGGTTCGTCGTGATGCTGTTCGTACTCGACCTGGCTTACCTGGCATGGCGCAGGATAACGAAAAACCGGTCGGGGCCCCCGCCTCAGGAAAACCGCCCGAAGCTTACGTTCCCCAAGATCGCCATCTTCGCGTTGGCGCTGGCGGCCGCCAGCTACCTGTTCCGGATCGTCATGCCGTACGGCATGTCCCTGCTCGAGTTTCCTTCACTGGACTATTTGCCGCAATATCTGGGTTTCTTCATGATCGGAATCCTTGCCTATAAACGGGACTGGTTCCGGTCGATCCCCGGCTCGCTCGGTCAGCTGGGCTTCGTTTTGGCCATCCTCGCGTCGGTCTTCTTGTTCCCCGCGGCGGTCTTTATCGGAACCGGCAGCCCATGGATAGGGCATGGCACCTGGCAATCGGCTGTCTTCGCGTTGTGGGATTCGATCTTCGCCGTGGGGATGAGCCTGGCGCTCATCACGTTCTTCCGCCGCTTCCTCGACGCGGGGAAGAAATTCGGCCTGTTCCTCTCCCGGCATTCCTTCACGGTGTACGTCATTCACGTACCGGTCATCATTCTCCTGATACTGGCGCTGTCCGGCCTACAGACGCTGCCGCAGCTGAAGTTCAGCCTGGCGGCGGTCATCGGTTTGCCGCTCTGCTTCGGTATTGCCTGGCTTATACGGAAGATACCGTATGTGAAGATAATATTATGAATGGGTTCCAGAATGTCAAGGCGCGAATTTTCAGAAGAGGAAGTTGAACAGTGGCAAAAGGAGCACCATCAACATAATCGTATGCGCGCGCAGCGTCCGCCCAATATTGAGTTGAGCCGTGAGGCGGTCTGTCCTGTCCGCCGAATCGTCCCGTACTCGTCGTTAGCATTCTTCTTTCTATTCGTAATGTGTCCACATTCTTAGTATTCTCACTACTCTTTCTTTCTCGAAGCTCTGATATACTAGCCGGTGTTGGATATTGATACGTCGAGAATACGCTCCGGCAAGATCCCCAATCAGAATTGACGGGAAAGTAAAGAAGGCAAAGCATTCGAAGGAAGTTATCGAGATGGTGATGCTTTAGCCCGAAATTCCCAAGATGGCCGGCTGGCCGCGGATGATCGCCTTTCCGGTCGATAGCCGAGGCCATCGGCACCAAGTTGAGCCTGCCAATCCGATGGAAGATCTGGCCCTGCCGCACTACTTCAGGGAACGATGACGATACGCCTTCCGTGCTCCTCCAAGTTCCAAGCCGCTTCGATGTCGCTCAGAGGAAACCGCACGACGTCCATTCTCAGGATGCCGCGCCCGAGCAGGTCCCACACCTGCGCGACGCCTTCTGCGCGGTTCCGAAGGTTTTCGGGGCTGTTCGTCACGCCGAATCCGTAGATTTCCAGACCCGAGGTGATGATGCTCTGCGCCGGGAATCGTATTGTCCATCCCGCCAGCGCGCCGATCACGACATACCGGGTCCTCTTGCGCGCGAAGCCGATGAAAGTCGGCATGAAGGACGACAACAGGACCTCGGTGGGATGCCCCCCGAGATAGTCGAGGACGACATCGTAGCCGTCGCCCGCCTCGCTCTGCAGGGCCTTCGTCACGTCCTGGTCCGTTTGCTCGAGGCCGATGAAGGCATCGGCGCCGGCCGCCATCACCTTCTGTGCCGAAGCGAGATTCCTTCCGGTTCCTACCACGCGTCGCGCTCCCAGCTCTTTGGCGATCTTCACCGCGAGCAGGCCCGAAACACTCGTGGCGCCGTTGACCAGCACGGTCTCGCCCGCCTGGAGTTTGGCCGTGTATTTCAGCGGAAGGAGCGAACTCTGGGCCGCCGATGGGATCACTGCGGCCTGTACAGGATCGATTCCCCCAGGAATCGGCGTCACGGCGGACTCAGGCACGACGACCTTCTCCGCCAGGGCTCCGTAGGGGGGGTTGGTGACCTGAAACATCACCGCTGTTCCATCCGCCAGGGAACCGACTCCGCTGCGTCCGACGATGGCCGGGAAGACCGGAAAAAACTGCTTGCTGCCGAAGTGGCCGCCGCTTGCCAGCGCCTTGATCGCATAATCCACGATGACTGCTTCGACCTTGACGCTGAGTTCGCCGTCCTTCGCTACCGGATCGGAAAAATCTTCATAGCGTGGAACAGCGCCGAATTGATAAATAACTGCTGCTTTCATGTCCTACCTCCGACTTGCTCTTACCATACTCAGCGCGTGTTTGGACGATCAATGCTTGTTTCTCCATTTTTAATGCTGTATCGTCTACACTATGGATTTCGATCTCCTGTCATCAATCTTTATGCGCCTAAGGCTGAAGGCTTCCATTCAGAACGTCTTCGACGCCGGAGGCCGTTGGGCCATCGAGGTGCCTGTCCACCGGGGCATCAAGATCCACACCATTATGAAAGGGCGTTGTTGGATTTCGCTCGCCGACGATCCGACACCCCGGGAATTGATTGAAGGCGACTGCTACCTTCTGCCTCGGGGAAACGCCTTTCTCATGTCCAGCGATCCCACGGGCTCGGTGGCGGAGCTCGCGCCGGCGATGGTGCTTCGCAAGAGCGAAGGAGTCACCCAGCTCAATGGAGGAGGCGATTTTCTGGGGAATGGCTTATTCTTCGACTTTGCGAGTCCCTTCGCGGATATCCTCTTCCAGTCCTTGCCATCGCTCGTCGTCGTGCCCAGAGCGACGAGTCAGGCCTCGGAACTCCAGGTCAACATGAGGCGCTTCGCCTCGGAATTCCGCGGTACCCAGATGGGAAGGTCCTTGATCCTGAACCAGTTGGCGCCGGTCATTCTCGTGGACCTTCTGAGGACCTACTTCACCGAAGCACCAGGCAATCCCTCATGGTTCTGCGCCGCGTCGGAGAGCGAGCTCTCGCGGGTCTTGAGTCTCATGCACACCGAATACGCGCACCGGTGGACCCTCGATGAGCTGGCGTCGGAGATCGGGATGTCCCGCTCCAAACTCGCTGCCCGGTTCAAGACCGCGGTGGGCATCGCGCCCATGGAGTATCTGTGCCGTTGGCGCATGGAGATAGCGCGCGATCTGCTCAAGTATGAAGGGAAGAGTCTATCCGAAGTCTCCCACCTGGTCGGCTACGATTCAGAGAGCGCCTTCAGCTCAGCCTTCCTGCGGGTACTCAAGTGCCGACCGGGAAGCTTTCAAAAGACAGAGGAAAAACATTCTCGGCCTTGACTCACCGATAACCGGGAGAAGAGCAACACTACTTTCTCCCAAAACCGAATAGTGTCCTTGGGGAGTCCCGCCTTCCTAGACAATTCCGCCAAATTCACGCATCGTACCAAATCGGAACGAATATAGCGGGTTGGAATGTTTGAATGGAATTGCTTAATTTAAGTTTAAGACCTTGGGTCGAAGGAATTTTCTACAAGAAGGAGCAAGCATGTCGAAAATCAAGACCGCTCTCATCGTCGGGGCTTCAAGAGGACTTGGGTTTGCCATTGCGGAAGAGTTGTTAAAACGAGATTGGAAGGTAATTGGAACTGTACGGGAGGGTAAGAGAACCAAGCTCCATGAACTGGCTGAAAAATGGACTGGCAAACTCCGGGTACAATATCTCGATATGACAATTCCGACTCAAATAGAAGGCCTTAAATCAAATTTGATCGGAGAATCATTGGACCTTCTTTTTGTCAATGCGGGTGTCGCCAATGACAAGGGGATGCAAGAAACCATCGGCGAGATTTCGACTGAAGAGTTCGTTCGAGTAATGGTGACGAATACGCTTTCCCCAATGCGCGTGCTCGAACGACTCGCCGAAAATGTCCGTCAAGGCGGAGTTGTCGGCGTCATGTCGTCGGGACAAGGAAGCATTGCCGATAACGAAAACGGCGGCAACGACGTCTATCGGGCAAGTAAGGCAGCCCTGAACATGATCGTGAGAAGTTTTGCCGTTCGCGAGGGAAAAGATCGCGCACTTCTGCTCTTGGCCCCCGGATGGATCAAAACGGACATGGGCGGTCAAGAAGCGAGATTTTCCGTCGAAGAAGTGATAGGAGACATTGTCGATACTATTGTTGCTCAAGAGGGAAAGGCTGGTCTTCGATACCTGGATCGTTTTGGCAAGCCTATCAGGTGGTAGAATGGAGAAAACCTGATTGAACCAGCAGGCTTTTCCAGCCACGTGTCATGGAGAATGATATTCCTTTTTGGCGCGATTCAAGACCGCGCGTTGCAATGGTTTCTTGACGGTCTCCCGGGGAGCGTGGCCGAAGTAGCGACTAAAGTCACGACTGAATTGCGACGGGCTCTCGTAGCCGACCCGAAACGCCGCCGCGGCGACTCCCTCGGGCTCCTCTTCCAACAACCGTCGCGCTTCGATCAGCCGCAATTGTTTTTGGTACTGGAGCGGCGTGGTCTTGGCCACTGCCAAGAAATGCCGGTGGAAACTTGAGATGCTTCGGTGGGACCGACTCGCCAAGTCCGCGACATCGATCGATTCGCGGAAGCGTTCCCGGATTTCGGCGATGGCTTCGGCAATCCCCTCTCCAGGGACCTCCAAGCCGGCGAACCAGGCTATCTTCGCCCCCCCAGGGCCAGTCAGCAAGCGAAAAGCCAGCTCCCGGAGCGCCATCGGCCACAGGAAGGCGGCTTCCGCTGGAGCATCGACGAGGTCGAGCATCCGTTCGATGCAGGACTCAATGGCGGGAGCGATGCGAATCACGTCAAGAGCAGGCCCAAACCCCGCAGCAGGGGTCAGAGGGATGCCCGACTCGAGGGCCACCTGGCGGAGAAGTGCCGGCTTGAGTTCGATCAGCAGACCGACGTAAGGGGCCCGCTCCGAAGGAACGTGGACCAAGCCGCTGACGGGCAGGGGCAGACCCACCATCAGAGCCTCGCCGGCGCCGTAGGTGAAGGTTTGATCCCCCAGACTCACCGACTTGGAACCCCTGACCGTCAGGCAGAGGCCTGGAAGGTTAAGGTGGGCCTTGGGCGGGGCGGGAGTCGTGACCCTCAAAAAAGCCAACCCGGGAATGGACGTCATCCGCAGCCCCTCGAAGGGCGGTTCCCGGTACTCCTGGTCGATACGCTCTGCGATTTTCGCGTTCATTTTTAGACCCTCGACGTCAAGAATTTAGCTTCAGTGACAAAAAAAGGCAAGAATCAGAGAGTTCCCGTCATTCCCTTCGGCGCCGGCCCGAACTATATTCATGTCAGCGGCATGGAGGGCACTATGGCTCATTCAATGGAATATTCGGAGACTGTTTTAGTGACAGGCGGTACGGGCTTTGTCGGAGCCCATTGCATTCTTCAATTACTGCAAAAAGGATACAAGGTAAAAACGACGCTCCGCTCGATGGACAGGAAATCCCTGTTAATTGATGCGCTGAAAAACGGCGGAATTGCATCGTTTGACAATCTTGCATTTATTGAAGCGTCACTGACGAATGATGATAATTGGGACGAAGCCGTGAAAGGCTGCAAATATGTACTCAGCGTCGCGTCGCCCGTTTTTTTTACTCCGTCGAAAAATGAAAATGAAATGATGCGTCCTGCCGTGGAGGGCATACTTCGTGTATTAAAGGCCGCGCGAAAGGCAGGCGTAAAGCGGGTCGTCATGACTTCCAATTTCGGCGCAGTCGGATTCAGCAACAAAGACCCGAACACCGAAACAACCGAAGCTGATTGGACGAACCCGGCGGAAAAAGGCTTATCGACATACGAAAAATCAAAATTATTGGCGGAGCGCGCCGCGTGGGATTTCATCCGGAAAGAAGGCGGTAATTTGGAATTTACTGCCATCAATCCTGTCGCCATTTTAGGTCCGTCCTTGGGGACTCACATTTCAGGCAGCTTTGAGCTTCTGAATCATCTATTGGATGGCTCGTATCGAGCAGTACCTAATATTCCCTTGAATATCGTCGATGTGAGAGACGTGGCTGATTTACATATCCGCGCAATGACAAATTCCGACGCGAACGGACAGCGCTTCATAGCATCGGCGGACGGCAGCATTTCTTTGCCGGAAATCGCGTCGCTGTTAAGAACAAAAATGCCGATGGTAGCGAAAAGAGTTTCAAACAAAATCCTGCCCGATTGGGTTGTTCATTTGGCAGCCCTATTCAATATGCAGGCAAAAATCGCCGCCTTATTGATAGAGGTGAACCGAAATGTGAGTAACGCAAAAGCGAAGAAGGTTTTGGGCTGGACCCCGATATCCAATAATGAAGAAACCATTCTTGCCTCTATGGAAAGCATGATTAAATTCGGAATTATAAAATAGGCGCGAAAGATTTGTCATGGGGAAGGTCCCGGGCTTGCCCCGGGAATCGGCTTGAAATCGTTGATAGCAGAATTATTTTATTCCTACTACTAATCGTATACCGTACTCCACTTCTTCTATGCATCCTTTGCCCAGTTTTGCTGCCTTTTCAACTAATCGAGCTCTGTCAATAACGCCAATCTGCGAAACAACGATTACCGAATCTTTCGATAGGCCTGATTCTTCTTTATTGAGAAGAACGTTGCCTGGAGCGTCTTCAAGCAACATATTTGTAGTTATCGGAATGACAACGACGGTATTGATCGCGCTCTTATTGAAAGTATCATTTTGGATAATTAGTACCGGGCGGTGAAAGCCAGGTTCACTTCTGTCCAGGGTCACGATATTCCCCCACTTTTAGGAGTCTAGGGTCACGATAATTGGACCACTCGCGTGATCCAGGGTCAGGATAAACGGACCAGTAGGGTCACGATAAACGGACCACCCCAAGGGTAACCTTTCCTCCGTTCCAGACAGGAACGGGGGGATCCATGGGGTACCGACGGGTGACTGCAGAGCTGCTTTGGGACATTTACTCACGATTGCGCGCTGGGGAGTCCAACCGCGCGATAGCAACCACGCTTGAACTCGACAA
>Ga0181516_10003017_pt1 | contig 11542 bp, 8 predicted proteins | sample PEATcosm2014_Bin_25_FD_121104 | JGI IMG/M metagenome (GOLD analysis project Ga0181516, IMG submission 121104) | Peatland microbial communities from MTU Mesocosm Facility, Houghton, MI, USA - PEATcosm2014_Bin01_10_metaG | ecosystem: Environmental > Terrestrial > Soil > Wetlands > Peat | place...
CAAGCCCACGCGCATCTTTTTCACGATCACGCTGCGTTCGATCGCCTGGGCCGCCGCCTACGGCGTGACCCTCACGCTGGCGCGCGTGATCGGCGAGTACGGCGCCGTGCTGATCGTCTCGGGCAACATTGCCCTGGTCACCCAGACCCTCACGCTCAACATCGGGGCCAATTTCGAGAGCTTCAATAGTTACCAGGGTTTCGTGGGGGCGTTGTTGCTCGCCCTCGTGTCGGTCCTGGTCCTTACCGTCATTGGCGTTTCGCGCCACCGACTCGAAAGGAAGCGTCATGGCAGTTTCGTATAGCGGGGTGACCAAGTCCTACCGCGGTCGCCTGGTCCTCGACGACATCAGCGACGTCGTCAACGAGGGCGAGCTCACCGCCCTGCTCGGCCCCTCGGGTTCGGGCAAGTCCACCCTGCTCAAGATCATCGCCGGGCTCACCCCACTGGACAGCGGCCGGGTCTCGCTCGCGGGCAAGGACGTCACCAACGCCCCCGCGCGCGAGCGACACATCGGATTCTGCTTCCAGGACTACGCCCCGTTTCGGCACCTGTCGCTGCGCGAGAACGTCGCCTACGGCCTCAAGGTCCAGCGCGTGCCACGCGCGCAACGCCACGAGCAGGTCAACGAGCTGCTGCGTCTGGTGCGTCTCGAAGAGTACGCCGACCAGTACCCTCACCAGCTATCGGGTGGACAGCGCCAGCGCATGGCCCTCGCGAGGGCGCTCGCCATCAAACCCGACGTGCTGTTGCTCGACGAACCCTTCGCCGCGCTCGACGCCCAGGTACGCGGCGAACTGCGCAGCTGGGTCCGCTCGCTGCAACAAGAACTCGGTATCACGACCATCCTCGTCACCCACGACCAGGCCGAGGCCATGGAGATCGCCGACCGACTCGTGATCTTGAACGAGGGACGTATTGAACAAGCGGGGCGCCCGTCGTTCGTCTACGACCACCCGGCGACCGACTTCGTCGCCTCCTTCCTCGGCCCGATCACGTCCCTGGGCGGCATCGCCTACCGGCCCCACGAACTCGAACTCGCGACGCCCGCCAGCGGCGAGGACGGGTTGCGCGTGCGCGACGTCGTGCGCCTGGGCTTCGAGGTGCGCGTGGTGCTCGAGGACGCCGAGGGGACGACGACCTGGGTGCAATTGACCCACGACCAGGCCAAGCGCCTCAACCCCAAGGTAGGCGCGCGCTACGCGCTGCGCGTGCGCTCGGAACTCGACCTTGCGAAGGATCCGGCTCCGCGTCGCGAGCCGACGCGTTGACGGCTGACGGCGCTACGTGGTCAGCACCGCTCGCAGTGCTTCGAGGGTCGTGGGGTTCTCGATCGTCGAGGGCACGGCCATGTCGACGCCGTCGGCCATGGCGCGCATGGACTTGCGCAGTACCTTGCCCGAGCGGGTCTTAGGTAACGCACCAATCACGTCGACCTGACGAAGGCAGGCGACCGCGCCGAGTTCGTCGCGCACGAGTTGAACGAGCTCGGCGCTGACGGTCGCGGGGTCGCGCTCGACGCCCGCCTTTAGCACCACGAGGCCCCGGGGAACTTGGCCCTTCAGGTTGTCGGCGACCCCGATGACCGCGCACTCGGCGACGTCGGGGTGCGAGGCAAGGATCTGCTCGAGCTCGCCGGTCGACAAGCGGTGCCCGGCGACGTTGATGACGTCGTCGATGCGTCCCATGACGAACAGGTATCCCTCGTCGTCGACGTAACCACCGTCGCCGGTCAAGTAGTACCCGGGCAGCTGGCGCAGGTACGTGTCATAGAACTTCTGGTCGTCGCCCCAGACCCGCGACATGCAGCCCGGGGGCAGGGGAGTGCGGATCATCAAGAGGCCCTGCTGGCCTCGGGGCAGCTCCTCGCCATTCTCGTCCATCACCCGAACGTCGAAACCGGGTACTGGAACGGTCGGTGAGCCAGCCTTGGGCGCCATGGGTTCGAGTCCCATGGGATTGGCCGCGATGGGCCAGCCCGTCTCGGTCTGCCACCAGTGGTCGACGACAGGCACGCCGAGTAGTTCCTTCGCCCACTGGTAGGTCTCGGGGTCGAGTCGTTCGCCCGCGAGGAAGAGGTAGCGAAAGGTCGACAGGTCATACTTGGCGAGCAGCGATCCTGTGGGGTCCTCACGCTTGATGGCGCGAAAGCCCGTCGGCGCGGTGAAGAGCGTCTTGACGCCGTACTCTTGGATCACGCGCCAGTAGGCGCCGGCGTCGGGCGTGCCGACCGGCTTGCCCTCGTAGAGCAAGGTCGTGCATCCCGCGAGCAAGGGTGCGTACACGATGTAACTGTGCCCGACCACCCAGCCGACGTCCGACGCCGCCCAGAAGACTTCGCCCACTTCGGTGTCGTAGATGTTCTTCATGCTCCAGTGCAGCGCGACCGCGTGCCCGCCATTGTCGCGCACCACGCCCTTGGGTCGACCCGTCGTACCCGAGGTGTAGAGGATGTAGAGCGGATCGTCACCGCGCACGCTCACACAATCGACGGGCGTGGCCTCGCTCATTGCTTGGACCCAGTCGACGTCGCGCTCGGGCTTGAGGATCGCGTGGGCCTCGGGACGCTGGTAGATCACCGTGTGACGAGGTTGATGCGTTGCCTTCTTGAGGGCCGCGTCGAGCAGGGGCTTGTACTCAATGACGCGGTTGCCCTCAATGCCACACGACGCCGATACGACGACGGTGGGCGTGGCGTCGTCAATGCGCAGCGCCAGCTCCTGGGACGCGAAGCCGCCAAAGACGACCGAGTGCACGGCGCCGAGACGCGCGCAGGCGAGCATCGCGATCACGGCCCGGGGGATCATGGGCATGTAAATCACGACCCGGTCGCCCTTGCCCACGCCCAGTGAGCCCAACACGCCCGCGAACAAGGCGACCTCGTCGAGCAGTCGCCGATAGGTGTAGGTGCGCTTGGTCTTGGTGACCGGACTGTCGTAGATGAGCGCGAGCTGGTCGCCCCGTCCATCTCGCACGTGCCGGTCGAGGGCGTTAAAGCACGTGTTGAGTTCGCCGTCGGGGAACCAGGAGTAGATCGGCGCGCTCGACTGGTCCAAGACGACCGACGGCTGTTCGTACCAGTCAATGCCGTGAGCCGCTTCGGCCCAGAACGACGACGGATCGTTAATGCTGCGTTCCCACGTCGTGGTGTACTCGCTCATGGTCGCCCCCTACGTTCTGGCCCCGGACCCAACAAAAAGTATGCTCGGCGACTTGCAAATTGCCCCGCCCGTGATGAGGGTATTTAGTCCTAAATTGTCCGCGCGGGCCACGAGGCACACCAAGGGCTGAGGAAGGTAGTTCTGGGGCCGGTGGTGGCCCTTCTGGCGGCCCTAGAGCGGCGCTGACGCAGTCCCGGACCGCGACAAGGCCGCCTCGGCGTTCGCGAGCAGCTCGGTCGGGCTCACGGTGGGTTCCGTCGCGACCGCGACGCCCACCCGGGCGAGGACACCAACCGAGAAGCCACTGAGACGAAATCGGTCGGTGCAAAGTCCGCGTACGGTCTCGGCGAGGGAGGTCACGTCCTCGTGCGACCCCAGGCGAGCAGCCGCGGCGAAGTCGTCGCCCTGCAGCCGTGCGAACAGGACCCCGTCACCGAGCCGATGCTGGGCTCGGCGTCCGATCACCCATAGCAATTCTTCGGCGACGGCGTAGCCAATGGCGTCGTTGACGCCCGCGAAGTCAACGATGTCAAGGACCACCACGCCCACCACACCTGGTTCCCCGTCGGCGAGCAGACGCCCGAGTTCCTGCGAGAATGGCTCGCGAGTCATCAGTCCGGTCACGGCGTCGACCTTGAACGGGTTGGGTGTCGCGCGACGCTGTCGTGCAACCAGTGTCACGTCGAGGGCGGCACCGACCAGTCCCACACTGGCGAGGACCATCGCCGCTTGGTCGACTCCCGAGATGACGAGATAGCTCAACAGCACCGCGACGCAGACCGACGTCGCGGCGAGCGGTACCCAGGTGGCGCCGTGCTCGGCGGGACGCTTTCGACGCAGCGCTCCTGAACGCCGGCGGTCGACCGCAGTCGCGGCGAGGCCGGCGAGCCAGAGTCCAATCACCCACGTGGCCTCGAGGAACGTTCGCGACACGAACGTGCCGTCGGTGCTCTGGCTGAAGTAGACCACGTCGCCAAAGACGAACCACGCCACCGCCCCAAGGAACAACGCAACGGGCACGTTGGGCTGGTAGCCGTAGGGGGCGAGACTCGAGATCAAGAGCACCAGCAGCACGAGGTTGCCCACGGGGTAGGCGTCGGCGATGATGACGTGCCAGAGTGAGCCCGTCGCCGACAAGACCGGACCGAACCACAACAGGGCGGCGAGTGCCGCCACGGCGACGCCCGCCACGAGTCCCTCGACGCGAACCGCGGCGCTGATCCGCCCGACGTGACTTTGGGTGAGCAGGACCACGCCGACGACCAAGAGCACGTAGGCAACGAGGTAGACGTAATCACTGGTGGCCGGCACGGGCGTGGGTACGAGATTCTGATCGTGGAACGAGTAAATGAGGTCGCCCGCGGCGTGGGTCAACGCTCCTGCACCAATGAGCAGCCACGGCGCGCGCTGGGCGGGCCACCGCATCGCGCAGAGCACCATGGCGAGCACGGGCAGTATCTCGGCGACGGTGTAGACCCCGCCGTCCCAGAAGGTGTTAAAGCCGCTCGGCCGCGAGACCACGATCGTCGAAATGCAGTACGCGATGACGAACGCCCCGACGAGCACGTGCAGCCACAGATCGCGTCGCCAGAAGGCGATCGAGGCTGGTGCCACGGTTCGCTCAGCGGAGGGACGGATTGAAATCGTGGACTGTCCACTCTCGTCCATCGTCACCAGCCCTTCCTCGTCGTCACGAACCGGCTCGTGTCCGCGGCCGTCCGCCCGGTGGTTCTCTCACGAAACTACTCCGCCGCCAGCCCAAAATGGACCGTGGGCCCACCCGCAACGCAGCGGTGACAAACTCACACCATGAGCGGGCTCGTCACACGTCATCCGAGTCCGCCCAGGAGCGTGCTGGCGCGACGCCTGGGCGTGGCGGCGAGCGGCGTGGGGACCTTCACCCGCCACCTGAGCGGCGTGGCGCGCGCGACGCTCGGTGTCGCCCTCGCGGGTTCACTCGGGTTGCTCCTCGCTTCGGGGACGGTGCCCGTCCAGCGTCTCGCGATGGAGACGCCCTACAACCCGCCCGCGAACATCACGCCGAACCCGGACTTCCTCAGCGCGGGCACCTGCACCGGATCAACGGGTGCCTACACCTGCACCAATCCCTGCGTGAGCACGTCGGCGACGTTTCCCGTCTACACCGACGACCCGCTCTGCACCGCCTACGTCCTCTCCGCGATCAACAACGCCCGCGCTCAGGAGAATCTCGCACCCATGGTGCTGCCCACGAATTGGACGACGCTGACGGTGCCCGAACAGATGCTCGTCGTGACCGACCTGGAACGCGAGGCGCGCGGGTACCCCCCGTACCTCGGGCTCAACGTCGCACTTGATCGCGCGAGCTCGTTGGCCGCGCTGACCAACAGCGACCCGGCACTCGCGCGCGGTTTCGCGGCGGGTTACGACGCACTCGGCGAGGTCGCTTGGGGCGGCTCGTGGTCGTCGGGTTTTGACGTGCTTGCGGGCGACTACCTCATGCTCTACGCCGACGGGTGGGGCGGAGCCCAGGGCACCTCGAACGTCGCGTGCCTGTCGCCGGGGTCGCACGGTTGTTGGGCGCACCGTGACGAATTGCTCGGCAGCGATCCGCACTTCAACGACGGCGTCGGCCTGTGGTGCACTACGTGTGAGATGGGCGCGGGCTACGCCGTGGTCAACGGTGCCTCGTCCTACGTGCAACTCATTGAACTGCCCGCGGCCGGACGACCGCCCATGGTCTTCACCTGGCAGAGTGAGCAGTCCTACTTCCCGTCGGGCTCCCTCGGGACCGTCAAGAGCGTGTCACTCGCCCGAGTGAGTTTTCGAGCGTCCGCGCTCAAGGTGGTTTGGACCCTCGGTGGCGCCGCGGACGCCTCCTTGGCGGCGGTCTACACGTTCAGCGGTGCGACGTGCGCGCACCTCGGGCACGTCACGCTCTTTCACTACGTGCCGACCTTCAACATCCGACGCAGTACCGTGACCCTGGCCGAGTCCGGCTACTTCGCGTCGCGCGGCCGTTACTCTGCGGTGGTGCGGCTCTACACGCCCGGTGGCTCGCTGACCTCGGACTGCGTGTCCGTGGGCGGCACCTAACTTAGGGCCGAGCGCCTTCGGCGACGGCCTCGGCCCACGAGTAGTAGAGGCCCGAGGGCGGGCCGGTCACTTGGACCACGAGTTCGGCGTACGAACTGAACCCGTCGCCGCCGCCGGCGTTGACGAACCCGCCGCCCATGACGAGGTAGCACGACGAAGTCGGACACGGTAGACGCGAGCCGTTGGCGAGAATGTTGTCGCGGTGACCCCAACAACCCGCGGCCCCCGGGCCCGTGCAGTCGTAATTGTCAGTCAGGTGACCCGCCCAGCCGTCGGTGTACATCCAGACGTAGTTCGCGTCCAGGGCACTCAGTGCGCCGGCCCAGTTGGCGACGAACCCGCCCGTGGCGTCGGGGTAGTCCGCGACGCTGGCGAGAACCGGATCGCGCCGTGCGGCGGCTCCTTGTTGGGCGTACTGGTTCAACTGCGCCGATACCCCCACGACAGGCATCTCGCCGCGGCTCACTCGTTCGAGGTCGACCATCACGAGCAGTTGCTCGGGTGCACTGAGGCGAGCGAAGTTCTTCGGCAGCGTCAAGGGACCGATACCTTCGCTACTTCGCGCCCGATTCGTGGCGGCGACCTCGTCGTGTACGCACGTGGGGTAGGTGGCGCGCGGAACCAGCTGGCCCGACCGGGACCATCGCCAGCAGGGGGGCAGGGGGCCATTGACCACGTAGGACTTGTTGTTCACGATCGAATACGCCGGCACCGCGTTCACGTTGGTCGAGGGATTGCGTGGCGGCACGATCCCCGCGGCAACGACCACCGAGGCGACCAGACAGGGTGCGAAACCCAGCGCCAGGGTCGCGACGAACGGTCGAACTCGCACGCTGCCTCCGGGTCACGCCAACGGCGAGGGTCGCCGAACTCTTCAAGGTTAGGAGCGGCGCTCGCGCCACCGCCACCCACTGGTCGGGCTGGGGAGATTTGAACTCCCGATCTCTCGGCCCCCAGCCGAGCGCTCTAGACCAAACTAAGCCACAGCCCGCGAACGTTCAATGCTAGCGCCGCGACTTCACACGCCTGGGCGGTGCGCGCCGTGCGCTTGGTCTGGATTGGTCAACCACGCGCGGGCCTCACAGAGGTAGGCAATGGTCTCGCCGGTCGCCTTCGCCTTGATGGCGTCGATGATGCGCTCGTCGAGTGCGTCCAGTAGTTCTGTTGTTGACACGTGGTTCCTCCTAGCCGCCCGCCGCCGCCGCGACGATTTCGATGCGATCTCCTACGACGAGCGTCACGTCGGCCCACTCGCCGCGACGTACGATCTCGCCGTTGCGTGCGACCGCGACGCCGCGCGTCTCGATCTCCAGCGTCGCCAGCAACGACGCGATCGTCACGCCCGACACGTCCATCGTTTCACCGTTCACGAGGATCACGGCGTCGCCTCGACGAAGCGCAGCGCCTGGGTGGCCGCGAGCGGGGCCAGCGTGACGCCGTGGCGGTAGTGGCCCGACACCCAGGCCCAGCGCGTGTGGCCGAGGACCTCGAAGAACGGTTCCAGATTGGGACTCGCGGGTCGAAGCCCGAGTCGATGCTCGATCACGTGTGCGTTCTCGAGCGCGGGCAACACGTCCAGGGCGTCACGCAGGAGACGCTGCAGTTCGCCGACTTCGAGGACCGGCTCGCCCCGCTCCTCGACCGACGCGCCCAGGACCGCGTAGCCGCCGGGTCGGCTCACCATGTAGAACGCCCGACCCCGCACGAAGGCCCGGACGGTCGCCGCGTCGCTACGGTCGAGACCCTGCACTCGAACCGTCACGCCGCTTACCGGGCGAACCGAGTTGCGCGCGGGAGACGAGAGTCCGGAGGGCAGGCCCCAGGAGCCCGTAGCCACGAGACCCCACTGCGCATCGAACTCGCCTGATGCACTGAAGGCTCGCACGTGATCATCGGTGTAGTCCACTCTCGTCACCGTGTCGCTAATGGTCTTGGCGCCCAGGAGGTCGAGGGCGGTCTCCAAGACGAGGACCGCCCGGTCGGGGTCGACCCAGGCGTCGCCCTCGATGAGCAGCCCATCGGCGATGCGCGGACTCACGCCCTGGAACTGTTCGGGCCGTTGGGCACGGGTGCAGTGTGCGAGAGTGGCGCCGAAGCGGCGTGCGACCTGCGCGAACTGATCGATTAGGCGTCGGTCGCTGGCGTCCCAGCCCACGAGGAGCGTGCCGCGTTCGACGATCGGTACGTCCTCGCCGGTGAGTGACACGAGTTCCTCGCTCAGGGCGCGCCAGGCGGGCAGCGCGCCGAGTTGGAGGTGGTAGTTCGTCTCCTCGCCCGGTACGATCTCCGCGCCAGGAGCGATCATGCCGGCAGCGGCCCACGTCGCACCGCGCGCGGGCGAGGAGTCGATGATCGTGACCGGGTGACCGGCGCGCGCGAGGCGAAACGCGCTGGTGAGACCAATGATGCCGGCCCCCACGACCAGCACGCTGTCGCGTTGCGTGTTCACGCTTCCAGCGTAGGGCGCAGGTCCATCGATGATTTTCGTTATAGTTGTGGTGGGTCAGCGTTGCCCCGCAAGGAAACGCTATGACAGACCAACTCTCTCTCTACGACCCTTCGTTCGAGCACGACGCCTGCGGCGTCGGTATGGTCGCGGACCTGAGCGCGACCGCGACGCACGCCACGGTTCGTGACGCCCTGACGATTCTGGAGAACCTCGAACATCGCGGGGCCACCGGATCGGACGTTGACTCGGGCGACGGTGCGGGGCTGTTGATCCAGATGCCCGACTCGTTCATCCGCGACGTCTTCGGTGCCGTGGTGCCCGCCCAGGGCCACTACGGCGTGGCGTTCTGGATGATTCCCCGGGACCTGGACGTCGACGTCGCTCGTGACACGATCGATCAGGTATTGGGCCGAGTGGGTCTCACGAACCTGGCCTGGCGCGACGTGCCCGTCAACTCCTCGATCCTCGGACCCACGTCGGCCCAGAGTGAACCGGCCTTCGTCCAGCAACTCGTTGGCGCGACCGGGCCCGACGTGGACCTCGAGCGCTCGATGTTCAGCGCGCGAAAAATCCTCGAGCACGAGTTGCCCCTCTACGCTTCCTCGTGTTCGCCCAACGTCCTGATCTACAAAGGCATGCTCTCCTCGCCTCAGTTGCGGCTGTACTTCGAGGACTTACGCGACGAGCGGCTGACGTCGGCGATCGCGGTCGTGCACAGTCGGTTTTCCACCAACGTGCTGCCGCGTTGGGACCTCGCTCAACCTTTTCGCTACATCGCGCACAACGGTGAGATCAACACGGTGCGCGGCAACCGCAACTGGATGACCGCGCGTGAGACCACGCTGCAGAGTGACCTGCTGCCGGTGCCGGTTCGCGAACTGAATCCTATCATCACCGAGGACATGAGCGACTCGGCGAGTTTTGACGAGGTGGTCGAATTGTTGGTCCAGTCGGGACGTTCGCTGCCACACGCGGTGCTGATGATGATCCCCGAAGCCTGGGAGCGCTCGACGGCCATGAGCGCCGAACGCCGGGATTTTTATCGATACCACGCGGCCCTCATGGAACCGTGGGATGGTCCCGCGTCGGTGACGTTCTGTGACGGCAAGGTGGTCGGGGCCGTGCTCGACCGCAACGGACTTCGCCCCGCTCGTTACTGGGTCACCAAGGACCAGCGGGTCATCTTCGCGAGCGAAGTCGGTGTGTTGCCAATCGAGCCGTCCAACATTATGCGAAAGGGCCGCCTCCAACCCGGACGGGTCTTCCTCGTCGACGTCGAACAGGGCCGCATCATCGACGACGAGGAGTTGAAGAGCTCACTCGCGGCGCGCGCGCCCTACGGTGAGTGGCTCGACGAGCAGCAGGTGTCACTCGACGAACTCGAAGCGCGACCGATGCTCGTCGCGAGCCACGCCTCGATCTTGCGCCAGCAGAAGAACTTTGGTTTCAGCGAAGAGGACCTGCGCCTGATCATCCGTCACATGGCCCAGGTGGGTGAAGAGCCCATTGGCTCGATGGGTTCGGACGCGACGTTGCCCGTTCTTTCACACCAGCATCGATCGCTCTTTGACTACTTCACCCAGTTGTTCGCCCAGGTGACCAATCCACCCCTGGACGCGATTCGCGAGGAGCTGGTTACCTCGACGCGCGTGGCCATCGGGGGAGAGGAGAACCTGCTCGCCGAGACCGCCGCTCACGCCCACCAGATTGTCTTGCCTTCCCCGGTACTCTCCACCGATGAACTCGCCAAGATCCGATACATCCAAGAGAGCGACCGCGTTCGCGGTTTCACCACCGTCGTGGTCGATGGACTCTTCAGCGCCCAGGGCGACCAGAGCGCCGCCGAGCGACTCGCCAGCGCGATCGACGACGTCTGTGGCGAAGTAGTGGCGAACGTTCGCGCCGGTGCGAACGTGGTGATCTTGTCGGACCGCAACACCTCCAACGCGCACGCGGCCATTCCGAGTCTCCTGCTCACCTCGGCCGTGCACCACCGACTCGTGGACGAGCACCTACGTACCAGCGCCGCGCTCATCCTCGAGGCCGGAGACGTACGCGAAGTGCACCACGTGGCGCTCTTGCTCGGCTTTGGTGCCTCGGCGGTCTGCCCGTATCTCGCCTACGACTCCATTGACGCGATGCTCGAAAGCGGTGAGTTGAGCGAACTCAACGCTTTCGAGGCCCGTTACCAGTACGGCAAGGCCCTCAACAAGGGCATCGTCAAGACCATGTCCAAGATGGGCGTGTCGACGGTGGCGAGCTACGTGGGCTCGCAACTGTTCGAGGCGGTCGGGATCTCCGAGACCGTGCTCGCCAAGTATTTCCCCGGCTTTCATTCGCGCATCGGGGGCGTCACGCTCGAACACGTCGCTCAGAGCGTGCTCGCACTGCACCGAGGTGCGTACCACCCGGCGGTCGGCGAGGCGATCGAGATCGCCAATCGCGGTGAGTACCAGTGGCGCCGTGATGGCGAGTTGCACCTGTTCAATCCGCGCACGGTCCAAAAGCTCCAACACGCCACGCGAGAAAAACGTTTCGACATCTTCAAGGAGTACACGTCGCTGGTCGACGACCAGTCGAGCGGCAAGATGACCCTACGTTCGCTCCTCGATTTCGTGCCCAGCGCGACGCCGCTCTCGATCGACGAGGTCGAGAGCGTCGCGTCGATCATCAAGCGCTTTTCCACCGGCGCGATGTCCTACGGCTCGATCTCCGAGGAGTCGCACACGACCCTCGCCATCGCGATGAACCGAATCGGCGGCAAATCCAACACGGGCGAGGGTGGCGAGGACGCCGAGCGCTACGACACCTCGGATCCGAACAACAACCGTCGTTCGGCGATCAAACAGGTCGCCTC
>Ga0181516_10003018_pt1 | contig 11542 bp, 14 predicted proteins | sample PEATcosm2014_Bin_25_FD_121104 | JGI IMG/M metagenome (GOLD analysis project Ga0181516, IMG submission 121104) | Peatland microbial communities from MTU Mesocosm Facility, Houghton, MI, USA - PEATcosm2014_Bin01_10_metaG | ecosystem: Environmental > Terrestrial > Soil > Wetlands > Peat | place...
GCTCGAGGGCACCAGCGACATAGCGCCGGAGATGAGGGCAAAGAGGCCCAGCACCGCGGCCAGAATGTAGAAGTTGCGCGACATTTGAGTGTTGGCGACAGTTGAAGAGGACGCCTGAAGCGATTCTAGCGGCCTCGACGGCAGGCCGACGGATTGCTCCTAGCGCGCGAGCTCCTCGGAGCCAATGAGCACGACGCCGGCTGCGGCGAACTCATCTTCGATCCTTGCAACGGAGCCGTTGAGGTCGATGGCGCGGCATGCGTCCTGAAGGATTACGGCTTCAAATCCGAGGCGGCGGGCGTCGAGCGCAGAATAGCCCACGCAGTAGTCGTAGGCAAGACCGCAGAGGAAGACGCGATTAAGGCCGCGCTCGCGCAAGTAGCCGGCGAGACCGGTTGGCGTGGTGCGGTCGTTCTCGAAGAATGCGGAATAGGAGTCGATGTTCGGATTGAAGCCTTTGCGCAGAATCAGCTCTGCCTGGGGCAAACGAAGAGCGGGATGAATCTCGGCACCCTTGGTTCCCTGAACGGTGTGCGCAGGCCACAGCGTCTGTTTGCCATATTCAAGATCGATGGATTCAAAGGGCTGCTTGCCGGGATGAGTTTTGGCAAATGAAGCGTGGTTGGCCGGGTGCCAGTCCTGGGTGAGAACGATGTGTTGGAATTTAGGCGCGATGCGGTGAATGACGTCGATCACCCTGTCTCCGCCTGCTATGGCAAGCGCTCCGCCGGGACAGAAATCGATTTGCACGTCAGTGACGACTAGAACGTCCTGCGCGGTAATCTGCATAGCTGCTCCTTTTTTAACTCATTCTATGCCAGAAGCACCTCAACTCCATGTGCGCGGAGCAACTCGATGTATTCCGGAGCAAGGTCCTTGTCGGAAACCACGGTGTGAGCGGCGCTCAGCGGAGCCACGGGAAACATTCCGCCGCGTCCGAACTTGGTGTGGTCGGCAACAATAATTACCCTGGCGGCGATCTCGATCATCTTCTGCTCGGAACCAACAACGAGCGTGTTGTTGTTGCTGAATCCTGACTCGAGGATGCTGCCGATTCCCATGATCACGGCGTCGGCGCGAATGGCGCTGAGCATCTGCTCGCAAAACGGTCCCAGCATGACGCGCAGCCGTGGATCGAGATACCCACCGGTCAGCGTCAACTCGATGTTGCGCAGCGACTCCAGGCTTTCGGCGATGGGCAGGGAATTGGTAACAATGTGCAAGGACTTTGAAGCCAGCTCGCGAGCCACGGCGGCGACCGTCGAGCCGCCATCCAGAATCACCGTTTGCCCGTCTTCAATCAGCCCGGCCGCAAGGCGCGCTATGCGGTCCTTTTCGTCGCTCTGGCGCACGCTTTCGGTTGCGTAGTCGAACGGGCGGTTGCCGGGCTGCGGAAAGGGAACTGCGCCACCGTAGACGCGGCGCAAGGCTTTCTCCTGTTCCAGTATGTCCAGATCGCGCCGCACGCTTGATTCGGAGGCGTCCAACTCGCGGCAAAGGGTTTCGAGATCGAGGAAGTCCCGGGTCTCGAACATCTGGCGGATTCGAAGTTGCCGTTCAGCAGCCTTCATCGTGTCAGTGTTTCACCCCGGCGGCATGGATTGCCTGAACTCTTATCGAGAACCCGAAAAGAATCAATTGGAGCCGATTGCCTCCATCACCGCGTCCGTTACCGACAGGACCAGCGCGTCCAGATCCAGTCCCGAAAGGCTGGCCGTGGGGCCATCGCACGGTGTCGGCACGATCGCAATAGACCCCGGAACTTCTAAATCGGCCAACTGGCATTCTTTCATCCGCGAAGTATCGAAGCGAATGTCGGGCAGGCCGAGCTTCTTCTTCAAGGCCAGCAGGTCGGAGCCTTGCTTCTCAGTAATCTGTGCGATCGGGACTCCGAGTTGCGAAGCGATCAGCAGCGTCCAGCAATAAGTCTCCAGGATCTCCGCGTACCACTCGGCATGCGTGACCGTGTCAGCCCAGCAGACAATGCCGTGATTCGAAAGCAGGATCGTGTTGTGCGACTTCGCGTAGGGAAGCACGGTCTGCGCAAAGGCGGTGGTGCCAGGCGTTTCGTAGGGCGAGATGGCGACCTTGCCCACAAAGACTTCGTACTCGGGAATGATGAGATTTGGCGGCACGCGGCCGGTGATGGCATACGCCGTTGCATGCGGCGGATGGCAATGGATCACCGACTTCGCCTCGGGTACTTCCTTGTAGATTTCTAGGTGCAAAAAAATCTCGCTGGTACGCGGCTTGGTTCCGGCAATCTGCTTTCCATCCAGATCCACGAGGCAGAGATCTTCCGGCGTCAGGTCGTACTTGCTCACGAGGGTCGGCGTGCAGATCACTTCGTTGGGCCCGATGCGATAAGAGATGTTGCCGCCGTTGCCGTCGACAAACTGGCGCAGCCAAAGCTTCTTCCCAATTGCGCAGATCTCCTTCTTGATGGTCTCCGCTTCCGGCGTTGAGAACAGGCGCGGATTCGAAGCCGGACGCCCGGCCGTTCCCGCAGTCTGTGCAACCGGAATCGCCTCGGCAACCGGTGCGCTTGCTCCGGTAACCAGCGAAATCTCACGCTGCTGCGCGAGGTCGCGCGCCGAGGGAGTGACGACTGCGTTGGCAGCGATCAGCATGCGACTCGCTCCTGCTGTGGCCGCATCCTGCACATCGCGCATGGTGATAACTTTGCGGCTCGAAATGTCTACTTCTTTCCCGTTGCTGCTCACGTCTGCTCCTGACCAAATCTCTTATGACTTAACATCAAGCGCATCCACAATCAAAGCGCAATATGCATCTACGGGCGCCAAGTCCGGCCAGAACGGATTTGCTGCTTCCCGTCCTTCGGTGAACGCCACCATCTGTCCCTCGGCCGCACCAAGCTCGTCGATCGCGACCAGCGACTTGCCTCCGCCCTTACCATTCTTCGCGCGCAGATTCTCTATTGTGACCGGCTCCACGACGACAAGCGTCTTGCCGGCGTAGGCCTCGACTGCCGGATTGAGAACCACGTGTCCACGAACAATTCCGAGTCTCATGCTTTTCCTATCGCTGGAATTCCGGATCCCTGCACTTCATCCAGAATCCCCACAACCACGAGACGAGCCGGAGTGTTGTTGCCCAGCCTTTCCCGGCTTATGTCTCCGTCGGTGGAGACAATCACTGTCATGTCCCTGGCTGCGCCCAGCCAATCCACCATTACGACGGGCTCGGCAGCCGCGCTGCCATCGGCCTCGAGCCTTTGCCCCACCAGAAATCGGCATCCATTCAACGTCGGATGCTTCGCCGTCGCAACCACGGTGCCCGCAATGCGCGCCAGAAACATGGTTAGACGATCCTCAGCGCATTGCCGACTACCATCTGGCGTTCGCGCGTAAACGTGAGCGGCGTGGTGATGCCTTCGCCGGTGGGAGTTGCAATGGTGTGGCTGAAATACCCCGGTCCTCCAACGCCCAGCGAGGCCGGCGACGCGGCATTCTGAATAAAGAGTGTGGTGTTCATCGCCCGCGCCATCCTGGTGGCCGTCTCGGCATTCTGCGTGTGAACAATCGCCGTGTGCCGGTAGCCGTGTTCGGCTTTCACGGACGCGGCGATGGCCGCGCCAACGCACTTCACGCGCACCACGGGGACAAAGGGCATCATCTGCTCTTCCTGAACGAATGGATGGTCTTCATCGGTCTCGCCAAACAGCAGATTGGTGTCTGAAGGCACGCGCACGCCGGCGGCTGCCGCGAGCACTGCAACGTCTTTCCCCACCAGGTCCTTTTTTACATGCGCCCGCGCGCATCCGCCCCCGCCGCCTTCAAACGTGAAGGCAGCCTTGGTCAGCCGCTCAATCGCAGCCGCGTCCAACTGAAACGCGCCGGCACGCTTCATCGCGGCAATGAACGCATCCGCGACCACTGCCACCACAAAAACTTCCTTCTCGCCGATGCAGAGAAGATTGTTATCGAACGACGCGCCCTCGATGATGCACTTCGCGGCGCGATCCAGATCGGCGGTCTCGTCCACTACGACGGGAGGATTGCCCGGCCCTGCCGCAATCACGCGCTTGCCGCTCTTGGCCGCAGCCTTGGCAACCGCAGCGCCGCCGGTCACGCACAGCAGCGCAATCTTCGCATGCTGGAAGATCTGCTCAGCCGCTTCAATGCCGGCTTCGGCAACGGTGGTCAATACATTGCGCACGCCCAGCTCGCGTTCAATTTCGCGATTCCAAAGCTGAAGCGCGTACTGCGCCACTCTCTGCCCCGAGGGGTGCGGACCGAAGACCGCCGTATTGCCCGCTGCCAGAATATTGATCGCGTTCGACGCCATGGTCGGCACCGAGTGCGTCACGGGCAACAGCATTCCGATTACGCCCCAGGGCGCGTGCTCGATAATGCACAACCCGGTTTGATTGCTGCGCGCCTCACTGCGCATGGCTTCGACGCCCTGCACGAATCGCATGTTGGTCAGCTTCAGAATCTTGTGATCGAGGCGGCCGACTTTGGTCTCCTCCATCTCCATCCGGCCAAGCTCTTCGCGCCGGTCATTGCAGATGCGGATGATAATGTCGATCATGCGCTTACGGTCGTCGAAGCTCATGGCCGCAACCTTCTTCTGCGCCTCGAAAGCCGCATTGGCAGCCTCATCCACCGTGGCAAAGACGCCATCCCGCCCATGCGAACTCGCCGGCTTCCGCGAAGGAGTCGCAGCCTCAGGCTCCGGCTGCATCTGCGCGCGAAGCCGCGTCACCACTTCCCGCGCGATCTCGGCAATCACCTGCGGCGGCACTTGCGTTTGCGTTCCCATTTACGGCCTCTCCAAACTTACGGCTTTTCCAGAATCACGGTTTTTCCAGAATCGCGCCTTCAACTTCGACGGAATCGACGATACCGACGATTACCGCGTCAACGGGCGCATCTTTGGTTGTGGGCGTCAGGCGCGCGGAACTGCCCTGCGTAAACAGGACGCACTCGCCAATTCCGGCTCCCACGCTGTCAACCGCTACCACCGAACTGCCCGAAATCTGCAGTTTGCCATCCCTGCCGATATACGGCTGGATGAGCAGCAGCTTCATGCCGCGGAACTTCTCGTTCTTCTGAGTCGAAACAACATTGCCGATCACTTTTGCAATAAACATGGCGGCTCACCTCGTGTGCCGCGGCAGACGCCTGCCTGCCGCTTGCCCTTACTTTGGCAGTACTGTTCCCAGCGTGTCGTGCGGACGCGCAATCACGTGCACGCTCTGCACCTCGCCCACCGCCTTTGCGGCGTTCGCGCCAGCGTCAACGGCGGCGCGCACTGAGCCCACGTCTCCGGTCACAAACACCGAGCAAAGGCCGCTGCCGATCTTGTTCCAGCCCACAAACTTCACGCTGGCTGCCTTCAGCATTGCGTCCGTCGCCTGCACCAGCGCCACCAGGCCCTTGGTCTCGATCATTCCAATCGCTTCGTTTGCCATTTCAAGCTCTCCCGATCCGGTTTTACTTCAACATGCTTTCGACAAGCGCATCGTGCGGCCGCGCAATCACGTGCGCTGAGACAAGTTCGCCCACCGATTTTGCCGCTGCCGAGCCCGCGTCCACAGCGGCGCGCACGCTGCCCACATCGCCGCGCACGATCGCGGTCACAAATCCGCCGCCAATCTGCACGGTTTTTACAAGCTCCACGCTGGCAGCCTTCACCATCGCGTCACAAGCCTCGACGAGTCCCACGAGGCCCCTGGTTTCAATTAATCCAATTGCTTGGCTCATCTCGTCTCCTACTGCGCTGTACTGCTGTTTTGCCGCACAAACGACGGCAGCTCATCGTGTGGCCGCGAGATCACGTGTACGCCGATCACCTCGCCGATCCGCGCCGCCGCTTCCGCGCCCGCGTCCGTTGCCGCTTTGACAGCCGCCACGTCCCCTTCAACGAATGCAGTTACCAGCCCCGAGCCAACTGTCTGCCAGCCGCTGAAGGTCACATTCGCAGTCTTGAGCATTGCGTCGGTCGCCTCAAACAGCGCGACCAGCCCTTTTGTCTCAATCATTCCAAGCGCTTGTTTCATCGCTTCCTCTCTTTTCTGTAGCGTTGCTTTTCGAAAACCGTATTGCACTTTCGATCTCTACTTGAACAGCTCAACCTCGTTCATCAAATGCAGCCCGCAAGAATTGGCCTCGTCGGTATCCATGTGCACGTTGAGCCGACTTCCTTTGTCGATGCGGACATGGACATTGTTAAAGGTCAACCCGGAAGGACCGCCGACGCGCAGCTTCATCTTGTCGCCTTTGGTCACGCCAAAGTGCGCGGCCTCTTCGGGATTCATGTGCGCGTGGATGGCGGCGCGAATCAAGCCCTGCTTCATCTCCACCACGCCCTTCGGCCCCACAATGATTGCGCCTGGCGTGCCGGCAATGTCACCGGAGAGCCGGACAGGAATATTGTCGAAGCCAAGCATGATGGCATCGGTAAACGCCAACTCCACCTGCGACTGCTTCCGCAAAGGCCCCAGGATCCGCAGGTTCGAGATGATCCTGCTGCGCGGTCCCACAATCGTTACCATTTCATTCGCAGCGAAGAACCCCTCCTGGTAAAGCGGGCGCAGCACGGTCAGTTCCGATCCAGGACCAAACAGCACGTCCATGTCCTCGCGGCTCACATGCATGTGCCGCGACGAGGCTTCCACCTTGAGCACCGGCGCACTTCCGCTTGTTCCGCGCCCCAGGTACTCCTGCGCAACCTGGCGGACGATCCGCTCCACCATCAATCTGTCGATGGTCCCAGCCGAATTTGCAACTCCTGCGCTTGCCATAAAGTTTCCCGTGCCGTTCAGCATTCCGGATTCAAATCCACCAGCTAAAGCCCCGTGCCCCATCCATTCGCGCTTTTTGCGAATGGGTGGGAAACCAATGAATCTCGCAGGCCACCAGGCCGGACGCCTTACCTTGCCTGCCCAACCAAAGTCTGTGCCGCAGAGCGCGCCCGCTCCACAACCGCTACGGTCTCCCGCGCCACGATCAACTCCTCGTTCGCCGGAACGACCTGAACCCTGACCTTCGAGTTATCGGTCGAAATCGTCCCTTCGCATTCGAGCGCCGAGTTCTTCCTCTCGTCCAGCTCGATTCCAAAGCCGGAAAGATTCCGCAACACCCCGGCACGAATTCCCACGCCGTTCTCGCCGATGCCGCCGGAAAAAGTAATGATGTCCACCCCACCCAGTTCCAGCAAGAATGCGCCTAGATAATGCCGGATCGAATGCACAAATACATCCAGCGCCAACTGCGCACGCTTGTTGCCTGCCGCTGCAGCCTCGTTCAGGTCACGCAAATCGCCGCACGTCCCGCTGATGCCCGCCAACCCCGACCGGCTCCCGAGCAACGCCGCCATCTCGTCCGGGCTGAGGCCGAGCCGCTTCATCATATGCAGCACGGCGAACACATCCACATCGCCCACACGGTTGTTCTGCGGCAGGCCCGACTGCGGCGACGCGCCCATGCTCACATCTACGGCCACGCCATTCCGAAATGCCGCCACGCTCGAGCTCCCGCCCAGGTGACACGAGATGTGCCGAATGTTGCTCCGCCCCATCAGTGCCTGCGCCCGCTCGCTGGCCGCGCGATGGCTCGCCCCATGAAATCCATATCGCCGAATCCCGTACTTCTCGCGCCATTCGTAGGGAACCGAGTAAGTCGTCGAAGCCTCGTTCATCTTGCTGTACGGCCCGGTCTCGACCACAGCCACCAGCGGAACGCCGGGAAGCTCTCTGCGAAACGCCTGAATGGCTGCGATATAGGGAGGGTTGTGGGCCGGCGACAGGAACGAAAACTCTTCCAATGCTGCCAGGAATTCATCGTCGATGATCTGTGGCTCGTTGAGCGGCCCGGCGTGGACCGCCTTGAAGCCGACTGCGTCGATCTCAGTCAGGCTCGCGAGCGGTTTCCCTTCACCGGCAATCGCCGCAATGCACTTGCGAATCGCCGACTGGTAATCGGGACATTCGCCACCCGGCTGCCCAATCCGCTCGATACGCCCCTCGGCCAGAACCTGTCCTTCCGGCATGGCAGAAGAAAACTCCAGCAGCCGGTACTTGAGCGAGGTGCTACCGATATTTGGAATTAGACATTTCATTTTGACTGATCTTGATCGAAAATGAATGATAAAGTATATTTGTTGTCATAGTCAATCCAAAGTCAGCCAGAATCTGAGGTTTTTCTCCGGAATATGACGCCAGGAACCAGCACCTCGCGCGGCGACGGCATTCTCGCCCAGGCCACGTCCCCCGACCGTCTGGACGAGCTCGGCATCGTGGGCGCAGGCGGCGGCGGTTTCCCCGCAGCCGTGAAATTCCGGACCAGGGTCTCGCTGGTCATCGCCAACGCGGCCGAGTGCGAGCCGCTGCTTCATAAGGACAAGGAACTGCTTCACCATCATGCCGAGCCCTTCCTCCAGGGCATGAAGCTGGCCATGCAGATGGTGGGCGCAAGCGAAGGCGCCATCGGCATCAAGGACAAATACCACGACATCATCGAAGCCCTCGAAGCGGCTTGCCCCGCCGGCATCCGCGTCGTCCCGCTCCCCGATTGCTATCCCGCGGGCGACGAGTTCATCCTCGTCCACATGGTCACCGGCCGCGTGATCCCTCCCGGCGGATTGCCCAAAGATGTGGACACGGTTGTCTCCAACGTCGAAACCCTGATCAATATCGCCGAAGACCGGCCGGTCACTCACAAGTACCTGACTGTCGCCGGCGCAGTGGAGAATCCCTGCACAGTCCGCGTGCCCGTTGGCACGAGCATTGGCGAAGTCATTGAAGCCGCGGGTGGAACAACGGTCTCAGAATTCGGCGTGCTCCTCGGCGGCGTCATGATGGCCAAGCCGGCCGCGAATCTCGATGTGCCGGTAACCAAAACCACCGGCGGCATCATCGTTTTGCCGGCCACTCACTCGCTCATCCTGCGCCACAACGCGCCCATGATTCAGGTCAACCGCATCGGCCGTTCCGCTTGCGACCAGTGCCGCTTCTGCACGGAATTCTGCCCAAGGTTTCTGCTCGGACACCCTATCGAGCCGCATCGCGCCATGCAGTCGCTCGGCTTTTCAACGCCCGGCGATCTCACAGTGGCCACGCTCTACTGCTGCGAGTGCAACCTCTGCACCATGTATGCGTGCCCTGAAGATCTCGATCCCAAGAACGTCTGCGTGCAAGGCAAGCCCTTAGCCCGGGAGCGCGGCCTCACCTGGAAAGGCACGCCGGAATCCATCACGCCACATCCCATGGCCGAGTATCGCCGCGTCCCCATGCGCAGGCTCATCGCCCGACTGGGCCTGGGCGAGTTCAACAACACCGGCCCGCTCATTGACCACGAATTCAAACCGCGGTCGGTTCGAATTCTGCTGAAGCAACGCGCCGGCGCCCCGTCCATGCCTGTTGTCAGCTCCGGCGCGCACGTCCGCGCAGGCGACTTGCTCGCTGTCCCCGAGCAGGGCAAGCTGGGTGCGCGCATTCACGCGAGCATCGACGGAATAGCGACCATCGACAACGACGCAATCGTCATCGCCACCTAGAGGCAGGGACTAGGGACTAGGGACTAGGGACTTAGGGACTAGAAATTGAAGGAGATCGCGGATGTCTGGAATCGACTCCATCGGACTGATCGAACTATCGAGTGTGGCCACCGGATTCGGCGTCCAGGACGTAATGCTGAAGGCCGCCAGCATCCAGCTGCTCCTGGCGCGCACCATCTGCTCGGGCAAATATCTGATCGTGATCTCCGGCGACGTTGCCTCGGTGCAGTCGGCATTGCTGGCCGGCGCAGCCGCCAGCGGCGCATCGCTCATCGAGCGGCGTCAGATAGCCCGCGTTCACCCCACAGTGCTCCAGGCCATCTCGCAATCGGTCGAGTACGACCCCAAAGAGCTCCGCTCCATCGGCGTGGTTGAAACCTTCTCCGCGGCCAGCATCATTGAAGTTGCCGACACCGCCGTCAAATCCGCCAACATCACCTTGCTCCGCATCCATCTTGCCATGGCGCTCGGCGGCAAGGGCTTCGTCGTCATGGCCGGCGACATTGCAAGCGTGCAGGCCGCGGTAGCCGCCGGAGCCAAAGTAGCCGGCGACGATGGCATGCTGGTCGGCAAAGGCGTCATCGCCGCACCCTCGCCCGAGTTGTTCCGGGATTACATCTAGATCTCCGACCGCTCGATCTTGGTAGACAGGGGGCTCACTTCTCAAAGAACGCTTCCACATCCGTGATCGTCGCTGTCATCTTGTATGGCGGCAGGCTGGCCAGGAATGTCTGCCCATATCTCTGCTTGCGAATGCGCGAATCAAGCAGCACCAGCACTCCGCGATCTTCCAGCGACCGAATCAGCCGTCCAAAGCCCTGTTTCAACGTGAGCACAGCCGCCGGCACCTGGTAATCGTTGAAGGGCTTGCCGCCGGCCTCTTCAATAGCCTTCATTCGCGCCTGCACCACCGGATCGCTGGGCACGGCAAAGGGCAGCCGGTCGATAATTACGCAACTCAACGCCTCCCCTTGCACATCCACTCCCTGCCAGAAACTTGAAGTCCCAAAGAGAACGGCATTCGGCGTTGCGCGAAACTCTTCCAGCAGCGCCTTGCGGGGAGCCGTGCCGTGCAGCAGGATGGGAAAATCGAGCACCGGCATCAGCCGTTCGTACAGATCGCGCATCTGGCTGTAACTTGTGAACAAGCAAAAGGCGCGGCCCTTCGTGATCTCCAGCACCCGCCGTATGCACTCCGCGGCGGCCTCGGGAAACTCGGCGTCTCGCGGGTCGGGCATGTTCGGCGGCAGATAGAGCAGCGCCTGCTCGCCATATTTGAAGTGCGAAGGCACCACCAGCTCGCGCGATTCCGTCAGCCCAAGCCGCCGCCGCATGTGCTCGAAGCCGCCCTGTACCGTGAGCGTCGCCGAGGTCAGCACCACGGTCGGGATCTGTTCGAAGACCAGCTCATGGAGCAGTTCCGAGACATCGATCGGCGTTGCCTGCAAAAAGGTGGAAGTGCGTCCAGCAGACCTTTGGGCGGGAGCCGCACCGCCGCCTGAGCGCCGTTCCATCCAATACACCATGTTGCTCGAATTCGATTCGAGCAGAAATTCAAGCTCGCCGCGCAGCCGGGCGACACGCTTTCTCAGGCCCGGCGCCTCTTCGATTTCGGTCAACCCTTCCATCTCCGCTTCCATGCGCCGCAAAGTTGCCCGAACCGACAAGTACAATTCGCCGCTGGTCTCCAGGAACTCCTCTCGCCCGTTAAACGGCTGCCGCCCATCGCCGGACATGGGAAGGCCGGCAAAGAACATCCGCGCACGGTCACGAAGCTGTTGCGTCACCGCGGGCAGCTTGTCCGCTCCATCCTTGCCGCGCAGCAGAGTATCGGTGTCCCGGGCCAGCTCTTCAAACCGGACATTTGAGACCGAGAGCCCGAAGTAATTCGACGCCACATCTTCCAGCTCATGCGCCTCATCGAACACCACCGCCGCTGCCTCGGGCAGAATTCCCGCGTCCGGTGCGCCCGCTGCCTCCTGCTTCACGGCAAGATCGGCAAAAAACAGATGGTGATTGA
>Ga0181516_10003019_pt1 | contig 11541 bp, 10 predicted proteins | sample PEATcosm2014_Bin_25_FD_121104 | JGI IMG/M metagenome (GOLD analysis project Ga0181516, IMG submission 121104) | Peatland microbial communities from MTU Mesocosm Facility, Houghton, MI, USA - PEATcosm2014_Bin01_10_metaG | ecosystem: Environmental > Terrestrial > Soil > Wetlands > Peat | place...
CGCCGATTGCCTTGGCTGCCCAGGCGGTTCCGGCTGCCAAGGGGTCGCCCGCGGGCACCGACCCGTCGAAGTGGGATATCTTCCTTGGATACAGCGCCTTGATCCCCAACGGAACCGTCAACAGCGCGGCCGCGCCGGCCTATGGCTACAATGCCATCGACTGGGGCGCGATCGCCAGCATCACCCGCTATTTCAACAAGAATATCGGCCTGCAATTCGAGGGCGACGAGCACCTTCTGCTGCCCGAGCAGCGGGCCAAGACCCTCATGCAGCCGGGCGACGATTTCGACGGCGGAGAGGGTGGCTTGGCTGTCCGGTTCCCGTACGGCAACGTGACGCCGTTCCTTCACGTTCTGGTTGGCGCGGAGCAAGTGGGAAGCTACTTCCAGACGGACGTTTTTGGCTTTTCGTTGACGGCCGGCGGCGGTTTAGACGTCAAAACGCCGGCGTTTAACCACCATCTCTCGATCCGCCTTTTCCAGGGGGATTATCAGTACCTTCATGCCAATTTCGCCGCCTCGCAAGGGGGTACAATCAATTTCGATCCTCAGGGGCGCATCAGCGCGGGGCTTGTGTTTGGCTTGGGCAGCATCGTGCCTCCGCCGCCGGTGGCCCTGGCCTGCACGGCGAGCCCGGTTTCGATCTACCCCGGCGACCCTGTGACGGTGACCGCGACGACCGCCGAGCTCGATCCGAAGCTGAATGCGATCTACAGCTGGTCTGGAGCCGGGGTGACCGGCAGCGGCACGACGGTTTCGGTGGCCACCGGTTCGCTGGCTCCCGGCACCTATACGGTGAAGGGTGAAGTGAAGGAAGGCAAGCCCGGCAAAGAAGGCCTGAAGCCCGGCCAGGACGCAACGTGCTCGGCGCTGTTTACGGTGAAGGCCTTCGAGCCGCCAACGGTGAGCTGCACGGCCAGCCCGGCGTCTCTCAGCCCCGGTGACTCGAGCACCGTTACCGCGATCGGCGTGAGCCCGCAGAACCGTCCGCTCACTTACAGCTATTCGGCCAGCGCGGGCGCCATCAGCGGCAGCGGAACCACGGCTGCCTACAATTCGGCGGGCGCCGCGACCGGCTCTGTAGGCATAACATGCAACGTCGCGGACGATAAGGGCGGCGCCGCAAGCAGCGGCACGACGGTCACGATCGTGGCCCCGCCGCCGCCGCCACAGCCGCACGCCAAGTCGCTTGGCTCCATCTCGTTCGAGGACTCCAAGCGTCCGACGCGTGTGGACAACGAAGCCAAGGCTAACCTCGACCAGGTGACCGAAGCCCTCAAGAACGATCCGACCGCCACCGTCGTGCTGGTTGGCGAATCGACCACGGATGAGAAGACACCGAAGAAGGGCAAGACCGCCGGGGACATAGCCGCCGAGCGCGCCGTGAACACCAAGGCCTACTTGGTAAGCGAGGGACAGACCGGCATCGATCCCTCTCGGATCATCGTTCGCACCGGCACCGGGGATAGCAAGTCTGTGGAAGACTACCTGGTACCTGCGGGCGCGGTCTTCGACAACGATGTACCCGGAACTACGACGGTCGATGAATCGGCGGTGAAGCCGCAGGTGCGCAAGCCCCTGGGCGCGGCCGCGAAGAAGCACAAGGCCCAGTAGCCGGTAACAGCAACCCGTCGAACTCCGCATCAGGCTGTTCAGCCCGATGCGGGGCTCGAATCGGACTGTCGAGCGCCTGTCACGCAGTAATTGGGGCTCGACGATCAGCCGATTCAATTCCTCCTCAAAAAGGCTGACCGGAATAGTGGTCAGCCTTTTCACTTTTATGGGCATCCTATTCGCATCCGATATTCTATTGAAGTCAGGGAGCTTTATTCTTTTCATGAACGGTTTGCGGATTTGTTTCGATCTTCTCTGCCGGCGCGCCGGCTTCATGCTTGCCATCTCGGCAATTCTATTTGGTTTTTCGGCGCAGAGATCGGGGGCGCAGCAATCGGCGGCGCAGGCGTTTTGGACCACGGTCGGCCCTTCCGGCGGCGATGCGCGCGCCTTCGCTCCGGTTCCTGGGCAGCCCAACCATCTTTACCTGGGAACGACCAATAGTTGGGTCTACGAATCGCTCGATGAAGGCAACTCGTGGCATCGACTGGCGGAACTGGATCCGGCGGAAGACCTGGTCGTTGACAGCATCTTCGTCGATTCCGCCCATGCCAGCGTCATCTTCGCGGGCGGATGGAAGCCCAACCAGCGTCCTGGCGGGTTGTATGTGAGCCGTGACGGGGGCAGGCACTGGAACGCGGCGGAAGCTCTGCGCGGCCAGTCGATTTTCTCTCTGGCGCAATCGCCCTCGCAAGCCAACGTGATTTTCGCGGGGACGTTCGAAGGCGTCTACCGGAGCGCCGATTCAGGCCTGTCCTGGACCCTGATCAGCCCACCGGGCAGCCACGAGATTCATGAAGTGGAGTCGCTCGCGGTCGACCCCAATGCCCCGGACATTGTTTATGCCGGTACGTGGCATCTGCCTTGGAAAACGAGCGACGGCGGAAAACATTGGCACAACATCAAGAATGGCGTGATCGAAGATTCCGATGTATTTTCGATGATCATCGATCCGGACAAGCCGCGCGTGGTCTATCTGAGCGCGTGCAGCGGGATTTACAAGAGCGAGAACGCCGGCGAACTCTTTCACAAGATCCAGGGCATTCCCTCATCGGCGCGCAGGACGCGCGTCCTGATGCAGGATCCAAGCAATCATGAGGTCGTGTACGCGGGAACCACCGAGGGGCTCTACAAGACGGTCGACGCGGGCAAGACATTCCAGCGTTTGACCGGTCCGGAAGTGGTGGTGAACGATGTTTTCGTTGATCCGGCGGACTCAAATCATGTGTTGCTCGCCATCGATCGCGGCGGCGTGCTCACCAGCAAAGACGCCGGGATGACGTTCGCACAATCAAACGAAGGATTCTCAGGGCGTCGCGTCGAGGCGCTGCTGGTCGACCGCAACAATCCGGCGCGGCTCTATGCGGGATTGGTGAACGACAAGAGCTACGGCGGCGTATTTGTTTCGAGCAACGGCGGCGCAAGCTGGGATCAGATCGGCGAAGGGCCCGGTGGCGGACTGGCCGGGCGCGATGTTTTTGCGCTCGGCGAGACACAGGATGGAACCATTGTGGCCGGGACCAATCACGGGATTTTCGTCTTGGACAAGGGGGACCACCCCAGCGATAAGAGTGCGCAACCAGCACCGACCCAGGAAGCAAATGCCGAGGCTTCCGCGCCGCAATCTCCCTCATCGTCGGGGAATTCGAGTGCCAGTCGACCCAAGGATCCGGACCCTGGAACCGCGAACTCCGCGAGCGAAAGCCCCGTGTGGAAGCCGAGAAACACCATCGCGAATACGAGCGTGAAGGTGGCCATCGAGACTCACCGCGGAGAACACGTTGACGTGGAGAAGCGAGTGGCCGATCCCAGCATTGAGCTTGAGAGCCGCGTCAACGCAATCGATGTTTCAGGAGACGTATGGCTTGCCTCCACCGGCTTCGGACTGCTGACCAGCCGGGATCAGGGCGCTAGTTGGCAGGGAGGCCAGGTGATGGGCTCCAGCGAATACCTGTCGGTCGCTGTGCACGATGGGCTGATGGTTGCGGCCCGGCCCGGCGGAGTGGTGCTGTCGAAGGATTCCGGTTTGACCTGGGACCCGATGGGGATTCCGGCGACGCTCACGCGTATTCATGGCGTGATTTTTTCCGCTGATGGCTCACTCTGGTTGGGAGCGCGCGAAGGAGTCTACTTTACGCACGACCAGGGCAAGACCTGGCGCTGGATCGCGCGGCTTCCATTTACCGATGTGGACGATCTTTACTATGACGCGGCCATGAACAAGGTGCTGGTAAGCTCAAAAATAAGCGAGCAAATCTTCGCGATCGATCCCAAGACCATGACCTGGAATTGGTGGCAGACGGGTTACCGCATCGGGCTGGTGCGGACTGCGGGACAGCGCGTGGTGGCAGCCACCCTTTATGACGGCGTGGTGATTGAGCCGCAGGCTGCGGGAACGCAGACCGGGCAAAAGTGAAAAGAGCAGGGAATACGGAACAGGGAGTAGGGAATAGGAAACGTGGAGTGGCTTAAAGGCGGTGCCAAGAACGAACTTCTGTATCATGGTCCTATGAGGGCTGAACCGCTCAATTCCCGCGAATCTACCGATTTTCGGAGCCGCGCTTTTCAAACTCGCGACCCACGTCTTGAGTCGATTGCCGCCAAGGTGCTGGCTGGCCAGCGCCTCGACTTCAACGATGGGCTTGCGCTCTACGGCTCGCCGGATGTGCTGGCGGTGGGCTGGCTGGCCAACCATGTGCGCGAGCGGATGCATGGCGACGTGACTTATTTCAATGTCAATCGCCACATCAACCCCACGAATGTTTGTGTCGCGGCCTGCAAGCTTTGCGCTTTTGGCCGCAAGAAAGGCGATCCCGCCGGCTACACCATGGCGCTTGAAGAAGCCTGGGAGACGGCCGCCTCCGGCTACTCTGAAGCGGTCACCGAGTTCCACATTGTTGGAGGTTTGCATCCCGACTTGCCTCTTGAATATTTTCTCGATCTGGTGCGCGGGCTCAAGGTGCGGTTCCCCAAAGTGCACATCAAGGCCTTCACCATGGTGGAAGTGGCCTACTTGGCGCGCCGGGCCAAGCTGAGCATTGAGGACACACTCGTGAAGCTGCGCGACTCGGGCGTGGATTCGATGCCCGGAGGCGGCGCGGAGATTTTCGCCGCGAGGGTGCGTTCGATTATCTGCGACCACAAGATCGACGGCGAGGAGTGGCTCACGACCGCGCGTTTGGCGCACAAGCTCGGCTTCAGGACCAATGCGACGATGTTGTACGGTCACATTGAGAACGACGAAGATCGCGTCGACCACCTGCTCAAACTGCGCGCGCTGCAAGACGAAACCGGCGGCTTTCAGACCTTCATTCCGCTCGCTTTTCATCCGGAGAACACGCCGCTCGACCACCTGCCGGTTACGACCGGGCTTACCGATATTCGCCAGATTGCGGTGAGCCGGCTGCTGCTGGATAACTTTGCCCACATCAAAGCCTACTGGCAGATGATGACGCCGAAGATCGCGCAGATTTCCCTTCGTTTCGGCGCCGACGATCTCGACGGCACGGTGATCGAGGAGAAGATTTATCACGATGCCGGAGCCACTACACCGCAAGGCATGACGCGCAAAGAGCTGTGCAGGCTGATCACCGAGGCCGGCCGCATTCCGGTGGAGCGCGATACTCTTTACCACGCGGTGACGCGCACCGAGGACAGCTTTACGGTGGCGGTGTAATGCGGCTCGACGCTAAGGTAGACTTAGCTAGGCTGAAGGCATGATGACCATCAATATTTTCCAGGCTAAGGCCCAACTTTCGAAGCTCATTCAGATGGCCGAGAACGGCGAGGACGTGGTGATTGCCCGCGCCGGAAAGCCTGTGGTGCGGCTGACGCGCCTTGAACCCGTGAAAAAGCCGATCGTCTTTGGGCTGATGAAGGGCGAGATCCATGTATCCGACGACTTTGACGATCCGCTGCCGCCGGAGGTGCTTGCGGAGTTCGAGGCGAACTTGTGAGGAGGTCGACGCCATGAGTGGATTTGGTCCGGCTGCGGTTCTGGGCCTGTGCATCGGCTTCATGTGGGGTACTGGGTGCTCCCTGGCGATCATGTACTCGATCTATCTTGGCGGCTATCGCAAGGCTGTCGAAGATTCTCTTTTGCCGGCGAAGTCGAAGCGCTTTCGCGAGACGCTGAAAAGGATTGAAGCACGGCGGACGCAGGAAGCAGCCGAGTCCGCGCCGAAGTGAACCTAATGAAGATGAATGCATACATTGCTCTTCTTCGCGCAGTCAATGTGATGGGCGCCGGCAAGCTTCCCATGGCCGAGCTCAAATCTTTGTGCGAAGCGGCTGGCTTCAAATCTGTGCGGACGTACATCGCCAGCGGGAATGTTGTGTTTCAGTCCGCCAAGAGCGAAGCCAAGGTCAAATCCATCCTCGAAGCTACCCTTGCGAAACGTGACGGCAAGCCAGTCACCGTCCTGGTGCGCACGGCGGCTGAGATGGCCGCCGTTCTGGCGGCCAATCCATTTCCGCAAATGCCGGCCAATCACACGCTTGCTCACTTCCTCGACAAGCCGCCAGCCGCCGATGCATTGCAGACTATTTCCAAACAGGCGCGCGAGGAGCTGGCGCTCGGCCTGCGAGAAATCTATGTCTACTACGCCGATGGCGTCGGCGAATCCAAACTCAAGATTCCAGCCGCCAAAAACGGCACCGCGCGCAATATGAATACCGTCGCCAAGCTTGCTGAGATGGCGGCCAAACTTTAGGTTCAGCCTAAGCGCGCGCTTAGCAGCATCAAGACCTTGGGAGAACTGGCCGTCGCAGAGATTGGAGGACCTTTCCCAGGGTCTCTTAGGTAACCAATTGCCATTCCGTGCGCAACTTATTGCATAGCACTGCGAGCGGAAAGCACGTATTATGGATAAAGTGTTGTCTATGGAATAACTTAGTTCCCGCTCTTGGAGAATTGAATTTGGCAAATGAATTGCTGAGAAGAGGGCTATGAGGATCATCAAAACAGCCAGTCTTGTCCTTGGTCTGTCTGCCTGCTGCGCGATATGCTATGCGGACAGTCCCCCGCTCGGCGCTGCCAGCGCCTACAACCTGGTAGCCCTGGGGTACTTAAGTACGCCAGGAGATATCAACGGGCCCGGGGTGAGTTCGGACGTGACCGGGCGCATCGCTGCGGCTGGCTACATTACATCGGCAACGACCATCGGCAGCGCTTTCCAAAGCGTGGACAACACAACTAACGATCCTTGGGGATCCTTGGCCAACGGCTACGCCGTGGTGGCGGGAGCCGGAATCAGCGCGTCGGGCACATTCGACATCAACGGCGGCGGCAACGTGTATGCGCCTACTAACGCTGCCTCGTACTTCTTCAACGATGGTGGACACCTTGTAACTAGTGGTCCGTCTCCGATCAATTTCGGGGCCCTGGCCACGAGCCTGGATACCGAGAGCTTGCAACTGGCTGCTTATGCGCCAAGCGCATCGGAGACTGGGACTGTTTGCAGTTACAGCTCGGCCAGCTGTGCCCCAGCTGAAACCGGCAGCATTAGAAGTAACACCTCCCTAACAGTGCTCTATGGCTCGAGCTCGACGCTCAACGTCTTTGATCTGACGGCGGCCCAGTTTGCCAGCACAAGCAACGCTCTCGATATCGAAGTGCCGGTAGGTTCGACCGTGATCGTCAATGTCGCAGGCACGAGCGTGACGCTGGGCCAATCCGTCTACTTCAATGGCTCCGAGGAGTCGGTCAACAATGACGATGGCGGCAATATTCTGTTCAACTTCGCGGGTGCATCGACGGTGAGTATCGACGGGCAGGTGGATGGGGCGGTTCTGGCGCCCTTCGCGGTCCTGACCGCAAATTGTGGTCAGATGGGCGGCACCGTCGTTGCGGCGGAAATCGACGATAACTCGTGCCAGATGGAGAACGCCGAATTCAACGGCATTCTTCCTACTATCTCGTTGACGCCCGAGCCGGGGACGCTGGTACTGATGGGTACCGGAATGCTGTCCTTGGCGGGGATGGTCCGCCGCCGGAAGCGGGCAGGAGCAGGGTCCGTGTGCCAACCTGAAGCAGGTGCGGAGCTTGCAGGACGATGGGAGTCGGGGAATGCTGCGCCCGGGCATCGATCGCCGCGAGAAAGCAGAACGCGCAGATTGTAAGGAAGGCGAATACGCACGCGAGATGTCAGCAGCATGGATACGACTATGCCGCATTCGCTGCAGGTTGTCGATAGGCCCAAACCTCCCATCCTTTCATCAGAATGAAATGACCAGGGTTCAGAATTGCCATGAGAGCGAACGCACCCGCTCTCATACGAATGAACCACGAGAGGGATAAGGGGAGGAAAAGTTGGGCTTGAAGAAGTCGCTGCGGCTGAACTGGAAGAAGATCAGCGGCATCATCCCATCCACCTTGCAACTTCCCGTTGCAGTCGCTCTTTTTCTCGTGATCGCTGTTGCCCCCGCTCAATCGCCTTCGACCAAAGCCGCAGCCAACGACCACCTTCGTTTCACACTCATTCTCTCGCGCCACGGCGTTCGACCGCCGCTCGTCGCCAACTCGACACTCAACCTCAATTCCTCCGAGCCATGGCCAGTGTGGGAGGTCCCGCCAGGATACCTGACGCCGCACGGAGCGCTCGCAATCCAGAAGATGGGCGCCTATTTGCGCCTCGACCTGGCGCGCCACGGCTTGCTGCCCGCTTCGGGCTGCCCAGAGAAGAGTGAGATTTATCTAGAAACCGATACCGACGAGCGCAATATTGAAAGCACGCGCGCCACATTCGCAGCGCTTGAACCAGGCTGCGATCCACTTCCTATCAACGCTGGTAGTCTGGCGCCCGACGGCAAGAATCCGCTTTTCTCGGCGATTCCATTGCTGTTTCCGCCGCCGCCTCAAGGCGCGGTTGCGGCCGACCAGCGAGCAACCTTCGGAAGCGATCCTCAAGCGTTTTTTTCAGCGGCGGCCAATCCCGGACTCGATCGATTTGCCCGCATTCTCGCGCCGGATCCGGCCCATCCCGCGGCCAAGCCCATCCTCGACGATCCCAGGCCTCTTGCCGCGGCCTCGACCCTTGTTGAAGACCTTCTGCTCGAGTATGCCGACGACAAGCCGATGTCCGAAGTTGGCTGGGGCCGGGTTGACGAGCCAATGCTGCGTCGCCTGATTCCGCTGCATACAAAACAATTCAGCACGTCGGCGCGATCGCCGTTGACCGCTCGCACACAGGGCTCCAACCTGATGGCGCACATGCTTTTGACGCTCGAACAAGCGGCGCAATCGGGTGAACGCAAACCTTTTCCTGGAGCCATCGGCCCGGCCGGCGCGCGGCTGGTCTATTTGAGCGGGCACGATACGAATCTGAGCCAGATCGGCGGCTTGCTCAGTGTGCATTGGACCGCCGATGGCCGCACCGACGACACTCCGCCGGACTCGCAGATTGTTTTTGAGCTATGGCAGAACTCGCGGTCGAAGCAGTTTTCCATCCGCCTCCGATTCCGCGCGCAGACCCTCGATCAACTGCGTTCGGGTGAAGACCTCAGCTTGAGCAATCCACCGGTCGAAGTCGATTTGACGCCTCCCGGCTGCCAAGCCAATCGTCCGTGTCCCTTTTCAAACTTCGATCAAGCTGTGCATGGCCTGCTTGACCCGGCATACGTCAAAGCCGACCTCCCGCCCATGCGTGAAGTGCTGGCCTCACCCGCAATTGAAATGAAGCAGTGAAGCGTCAGTAGGCGGCGATCCCGGTGATGTGCTGGCCGAGGATGAGGGCATGAATGTCGTGGGTGCCTTCGTATGTTTTTACCGATTCGAGGTTCATCATGTGACGCATGATGGGATAGTCCTCTGTGATTCCGTTTGCGCCGAGCATGTCGCGGGCCATGCGAGCGGTTTCAAGAGCCATCCATACGTTGTTGCGCTTGGCCAACGAGATGTGCTCGTGGCCTGCTTTCCCCGCGTCTTTGAGGCGACCCACGTGGAGCGAGAGCAACTGCGCCTTGGAGATTTCGGAGATCATCCAGACTAACTTTTCTTGAACGAGCTGGTGGCCGGCAATCGGCTGCGAGTGGAACTGCTTGCGGACCTTGGCGTATTGCAGAGCCGTGTCGTAGCAGGACATGGCCGCTCCAATGGCTCCCCAACTGATGCCGTAGCGCGCTTGGTTGAGACACATCAGCGGGCTCTTGATGCCGCCGGTTCCGGGCAGCAGATTGGCGGCGGGGATGTGGACGTCTTGCAAAGTGAGGCCGCTGGTGACGGAGGCGCGAAGAGACCACTTGCCCTGGACCTCGTGAGCGGAAAAGCCGGGGCGGTCCGCTTCAACGAGGAATCCGCGGATGGTGCTGTCGGAGTCCAAGTCTTGTCCGGCAACCTTTGCCCAGATCACGGCAACGTCGGCGATTGAGCCTGAAGTGATCCACATTTTTTCGCCGTTGAGTATGTATTCATCGCCGCACTTGCGGGCAGTGGTGGTCATCCCTCCAGGGTTCGAACCGAAGCCGGATTCGGTCAACCCGAAGCAGCCAAGCTTTTCGCCGGTGGCTAGGCTGGGTAGCCAGGTGCTCTTCTGCGCCTCAGATCCAAACGTGTAGATGGGATACATGACCAGGCCGGATTGCACGCTAACGAAACTGCGCAGGCCGGAGTCGCCGCGCTCGAGCTCCTGCATCACGAGGCCGTACTCGACGTTCGACATTCCGGCGCAGCCGTAGCCCTCGAGGTTGGCGCCGTAGAAGCCGAGCTCGCCCATCAACGGGACAAGCTCACGCGGGAAGCGGCCTTCACGGAAACAGTCTTCAATAATGGGAATGACGTTGTCTTCAACGAAATCGCGAGCGGTGCGGCGAACCAGAAGCTCGTCTTCGCTGAAACTCGAGTCGAGATGAAGGAAGTCTACGTTTTGGAATTTGAAGGACATGTCGCGTCTGCCAAACGTCGGAATATTCGGAGTTATGTCTCAAAAGAAGGTGACTTGTGTCATCGGGTAGTGCTTGCGATTCCGTGTCCAGAGGGCGGCCTGGCTTTGAACGGCTGCGGCGGCTATGAGAGCATCAGGGATATCCAGGCTATGGCTCTTTGCATATTTGCGCAAGAACTCTCCGGCCACCTGGCCGGTTTCGTAGTCCGCCGCAACGCAAGTGAGGGGGCGGAAGAAGACAGAGATGAGTTGGTGTTCGCGAGGAAATGCGCCTGCCCAGACTTCCGCCGCAGTCACGGGCGAGTATAGAACAACCGCGCCGGAAGCGACAAGCGCGGACCATTTCGACAAGATGACCTGATCCCTCGCGCGGAGTACATCGATGGCGATATCGGTATCGAGAAAAACGGTCACACTATGCCCATCCGCTTCAGGCGAGTTCCCTTACGGAGGTTACGGACGTATGTTTCGGTATCAGGAAGATCAGTGCGATCTTTCCAGAGTCCAACCGCTGCCATCATATCCGCACGGCGCTGCTCTGGATTGTGCATATACCGCTCGCGGGCGGCTTTCCTGACCAAATCGGAAACAGTGGTTCCTTCTTGGCGCGCGTGAGCATGCAGGGTACTCCACAAGTCCTCGTCGAGATAAAGTTGCGTCCGCCTCATGATGTATATCATACATCAGTACTATTGAAAGTGGAAACGCTTTACTCCAGAAACTCGCGGACGAACTTGTTATCTGTGTGAAGCAATTCGTGGATGGAGCCGTCAAAGATCATTTGGCCTTCTTCGAGCATTAGGAATGTGGTGTTGGGATCAACTTGGCCGTCGGGGAGAGGGACCATGGCGCCCTGCTCCTTGTCGAAGCGGTGAGTGCAGAGGGTGAACGCGTCTTGGAGGCGGTGGGTTACGAGCAGCGACGGGGAGCGGTAGACGTCGCGCTCCTTCATGACCAGTTCGATGATGGTGGTGGAGGTGACAGGGTCGAGACCGCCGGTGGGCGAATCGTAGAGGATCAGCTCAGGCTGATGAATGAGGGCGCGGGCA
>Ga0181516_10003021_pt1 | contig 11532 bp, 9 predicted proteins | sample PEATcosm2014_Bin_25_FD_121104 | JGI IMG/M metagenome (GOLD analysis project Ga0181516, IMG submission 121104) | Peatland microbial communities from MTU Mesocosm Facility, Houghton, MI, USA - PEATcosm2014_Bin01_10_metaG | ecosystem: Environmental > Terrestrial > Soil > Wetlands > Peat | place...
CACAGATAAACGCCCAGCCCGCGCGAACCGCTGCTGCCTTCGGCATAGATCGCGGTCGCCGCATTGGTCCCGGCGGTTCCCGGGGCCGGGACCGAGTTGGCGTTGAACCAGAATTCAACGGACTTTTGGGGATAGGGGCTGGTATTGGTGTTGATATCCACGCCGCCATCCACCAACAGATAGTCACTGGTGGCGGCCCGGAGCAGGATGGCGGTGTCATTCGGCTGGCTGGGAACCAAGCTTTGGGCGCCCAAGGTGGGTTTGCCATTGGTGAAGGTGATGACGCCGTAACTCAGCGGATCCGCGCCCGTGAGGAGGCTGGCCGTGGCCGGGCTGCCGGCCGGCTCGTCAAACCGCCAGTACCGAACCGGGCCGTCCGCGACCACCCGGCCTGGATAATCCGCGCTGCTGATCACCGTGCTGAACGACGCGGTGGTGGTCAGCACATTGCCGGCGGCGGTGGTGTCTTTCAAGCCGGTGATGGTGAACAGGTAAACTTGATTAAGCTCCAGCGTACCGGTGGTCAAGGTGACCGTCAGGCCGTTGGCGCTTAAGGAGGCCCCATACAAGGCCAGGGTGCCGAGGTTGTAAGTGGCCAGGCTCGTGGCGGTGGCGGGATTCAACGGCTTGTTGAAGGTGAGCACCACCTGATCATTGGCGACGCTATAGACGCGCGCACTCACCAGTTGCGGCGCGTTGGTGTCCGGGGTGACGGTGAGCGTGGCGGTGACGCTGTTGGTCTGGCTGAATTCATTGCCGAGCACCACATAATAGCTGCCGGCCGTGCTGTTGGTGGCCGTGGCGGGGATGCCGGTCACGGTCAAGGACGGGGCGGAGGCGTTGGTGAGCAACACCCCGTTGTTATACCATTGGTAGGTGAACGGGGCGGCCCCGGTGGGCACCACGGAGAAAGTGGCCGGCTGATTTTCAAACACCGTCAGGTTGGTCAGGGATGGGTTGTTGGCAAAGCCGACCGGGCCCAGGCCGGCGTCCGTGTAGCTGAGATACAGGTTGTCAATCCAGTGTGTTTCAACATTCGTGCCGGTTTGGGCGGCGATCTCGAGCTGACCGTTGGCGACGGGCTGGAAGCCGGTGACCAGGTTGGTGAACACCACGACGCCGTCAAAGAACAGGCTCAGGTTGCCGACCGGGTTGAGTTTCAGCTCCACGTTCGCCCAATGGCCGTCCACGCTGTTGATGGGTGGAATGCCGTTGACGCCGGCAGGCACGTTGGTGACGACGGCCCCCTGCCATCGGACCACAATGGCCGGGGTCAGCACGCCGTTGACGGTATAATCATTGTCAAACGCCACGATCAGACGGTTGGCGTTGGGCGAGTCGGCCGGCAGGTAGCCGTTTTCTTCGTTGGCAAACGGTCCCGCCGGAAGATCGGCGGCCAGATTGATGGAAAAGCCGTCGCCGGACGGGACGCCGCCGCCGCTGATGCTGGCCTGAAACTGCAGGTCGAATTGTTCCACGAGGCTGACATTGGTGAATTGCAACACCCCGCTTTCATACTGGACGGCATCGGTGAGGTCCACATAACCGCCGCCGGTGGAACCGCCGCCGGGGGAGAAGTAGGCGTTACCGTAAACGGTCAGTCCGTTGGTGGCCCCGGTGGTGATATTATACGTTGTACCCGCTGCCGGCGCATAAACAAAGGTGCTGGTGGTCGGATTGGGGGAAAGCGTGTTTGGGAAGGTTGCCTGATCCTGAATCCCGGACACCGTCAACTGATAGGTCACGCCCGGCAGGAAATTGAAGGCGCCGGCCAGTGCCACGGCCTGCTGGCCGGCCAGCAGGGTGGCCTGGGTGACCACCAGGGCGGACCCGCCCTGGATTTGCAACGCGTAATTGGCCAAATTGGCGGCCATGGCCGGGTTGACGGGCTTGGAGAAGGTCACTTGCACACCGTTGGGGTTGCCGCGGGTGTCCACCAGTGTGACCACGGGCGGGGTGGTGTCCGGGGTGATGGATAAAACGGACGGCGAACTGGTCAGGGCGCCATAGACGTTGGTCACCACAAATTGATAGACCGCATTATTTTGACTGTAATGCACCGGCGAAAACGCCAGATAGGACAAATTGGCCCCGGGCACCGGCACATTGTTGCTGAGCCATTTAAACGTGGTGGGCTGTACGGCGATCACGTCCGCCTGGAGAATCAACTGCGAACCTTCGTTCGCGGCCGCCGAGGACGGCAGATCCCCCCCGTTATAGCCGTAGGGATTGAGTGCGGGGGTGGTGTAATTATAGCCCCCATAGGGATCCTGTGGATAATGCGCCAGGTGCAGCGCCGGGATGATTTCCTGCACCCCGTCCGGGCGCTGCCAACCCACCTGATAAAAGCTGTAATTGGCGAGGTTGGCCTGGTGAATGACCTCCAGATAGTACTTTTTGCCGCCGACGAGTGGAATGGGGGCGGACTGGCGGGTGTTCAAGAACGGGCCGGTGAACAACGGGCCGGTGAAGATCAGCGTGCTGGAGGTGGAGTTGGTTTCGGCCGCGATCAACTGGCGGCCCGCCACGGTCTCATTCGTGCTCAACCAAAGCTGCGAGTCATTATAACTGGCGATGAAAAAGGTGTAATTGCCGTTGGTTGGCGCCTCCAGATAGCCGCGCGCGTAGCTGCCAAAGAGTTCGGGATAGTACTGGCTGTCGCCCTTGCTTTGAAAGCCAGACACGGGCGGGTTGAAATCATCGTCAAACTCATAAAAGGACGGATCGTTGGGAAAGGTCGGCTGGGCGAGAAAATTGCTGACCGTCCCGGCGGCATCGTAGTAAATCAGCCGTTCAATCGAGCCGGCGCGGAGCGGCCGGGCGGGGACGGCGAGCACGGCGAGGGCTAGGGTGAGTTTGAGGAGGTAATCGAGCCGGATCGTTTGGATTATTTTCATGGCATGAGAGGGCCGGGTTGAAGGGACCGGCGGAGATTTTATATCTTATTAATTTTTATATCTTATTAATTTATATGCACTTTAAAAAATTTTGGACGGGCCGGCGGGCGTTGCTTATTCGGCGTTCACCCAGGCGGGAAACTCCTTGGTGGTCCACTCGTTGACATCCCAGGCGCGGCTCCATTGCAGCCCCCAGAGCTCCTTGACTTTCAGCCCGTGGGCGGAGCCGTCAATGAACAGGCTGTTTTCGCGCTTGCCGTGCCGGTTGATGAAGGCGAAATGCTCCATTTCATACTCGGCAAAGCCGTTGGGGGCGGCGCTGGCGGAGCCGTCGCCCGTGCCGGATGACACTGAATAGGCGTCCGGCTGGTCGGAGGCCTGCCACTGGACCACCGAGGCGTAATCAGGTCCGCCGCCGCGCCAGCGGGAATCCAGCATCAGGGGGATGTTGGCCGAATTATACCCGCCGACGGCGCTGATGGAGCCCCAGTCGTTGGTGCCAGGGCGGCCCTGGATGTCCGCCTGCGTATAATAAACCCACAGGTTCAAGCCGTAGCTGCCCGGCGTGCCATCCACTTCCACATAAGCCGTCGTGCTGCTCCCATAGGTGATGGCCCCGGCATTGTTCGACAGCACATTGACCGCCACCGGGCAGGTCACCAGCGGGACTTTCTGGTTCTGGGAGTAATTGCGCAGCACCATGTACCATTCCCCGCGCGCCTGGCCCTGCGCCGACGGGTCGGTGCCGGTGGTGAAATGGCCGCCAAAATCCATGGTATAGAGGTTCCAGGTCACCCCCCACTGGCGCAGATTGGAGATGCAGCTGATGGTCCGGGCACGTTGCTTGGCCTGGGCCAGGGCCGGCAACAGCAACGAGGCCAAGATGGCAATGACGGCGATGACCACCAGCAGTTCAATGAGGGTGAAGCCCTGGGCACGTCCCAAGGGCGGGTTAACCGGCGGAGAGATCGCCGGGGTGGAGGTTTTCTGGGGAAAAGCGGGCTTTTCCGTCCAAGTTTGACTGGCGCCGACCGGCGCTCCCATAATTTTTTTCATAATGGTTCACGTCTTCAGGGTTCATGTTTCACCTCCAGTGGAAACCGGTCGGCACCGTTTTAATATGCGACCATATCGGTCGTATTTGAGCTTATCTTAAACCGAATAACGACCAAGTCAATAGTTATTTCATTTTTTAAAAAGTTTTCGCTTGTTTATATGCTTTATTATATTTGCTTAAATTAGTGACGGAGAGTTCACCGGACGGGCGGCCTGCGCATCACCCACCGGGACACCCCGGGGCATGCCGAGGACGGCGTGACCTATGTCGTGGGCAACTGGCAGGAGGACGCGCCGCACATGGCCATGGTGGGGGACGCCATTTTTGCCGGGTCCATGGGCCGGGGCAATGATTCCTGGGAGCTGGCGCGGCAGAAGGTGCGGGAACAGATTTTGAGCCTCCCGCCGGACACGTTGATCTGTCCGGGTCACGGCCCGCTGACGACGGTGGCGCAGGAAAAGGCGCACAACCCGTTCTTCTGAGCCGGGGCGCGGACTGAAGGATCCATTTTGCGGCGCCCGGGGACGGGCGCACTCCGCGGTCGCCCGTCCGACGGTCTTGGCGGTAAATGGCGGCGGGCCAGCCACAGGGATCCCCAGAATATTCCACCGAGGATTTCCAGGGTCGCGAGTTGCGGTTCGGGCATGGCGGTGAGGTTCAAGGTCCAACTGTTCAAGGTGCTGGTGCCGCCGCCGCTGACTTCGTCGGCAAAGAATAATTCCCAGGTACCGTCCGGGGCGGCGCCGTTGAAGCCGGCCAGCAGGCCGGCGGCGTTATACGACCCGGTCAACACCGACGCACTGGTGGCGTTCTGGATGGAACCGTTGGCGGCCCCGGCGTCCTGGAGGGTGAGGTTCATGCCCGGACCGCCGGCTCCAAAGGGATTGCCGGCACTCACCCCGGGTTCGTTCATGAGCAACACCTGCGTTCCGCCGGGGGAGACGAGATAGGCATAGAGGTTGCCATTGTAGCCGCCGCTGAGGTTCAAGCCGACGGTCAGGCCGCCCACGGTCAACCCGGCAGGGACATCGGTGACGGTTCCGCTGAAGGTCACACCGATGGGGTTGCCGTCGGGGATCGTCCCCACAGAACCGCCACTGGCGAAGTTCTGGATATAAAGGGTCTCCTGGGCGCGGGCGACCAATATAACTTCACGGACCCGGAGAGCCGGATCATGAAGGCGGCAACGGCCAACATTTTGAGCAAGGCTACAACGCCCAGGCGGCCGTGGAGGTGGACAGCCGCTTGATTGTGGGTCAGCGCGTCAGCCAGGCACCCAACGACAAACAAGAACTGGTCCCCACCGTGGCCGCCGTCGCCGCCCCGGTGGCATCGGTGGCGGCGGTCCTGACCGACAGCGGTTTTTTCAGCGAAAAAGCGGTCCTGCAGGTGGAGCAAGATGGCGCGGGCCAGCCGACCGGCACAACGGTCTATGCGGCCATGGAAAGAAAAGACCACCATCGCACCGTCCGCGACCTGGAACGGCCGAGCGATCCGCCGCCGCCCGTGGCCGGGGCCAGCTTGGGCGAGGGGCGGGGTGACGGCGGACGGGCGGACGGCGCAGGAACGACCTGTGCAGGGCGGAGATTTGCCTCCCGGATGCCCGGCCTCCGGCTCACATGCGTGGTTTAGGCTGGACAGGAGTTTTGCGCAATGGGACGGCAATTCGCTCCACCTCCGGCAGCGCGTGCGCGAAAAATTTCTTGAGTCCGGCGCACAGGTAATTCAGCCCCGGTTCGCCGTCCGGCGTGCGGAGGAACCGGTTTCTGGGGCATTCCCCCCAACAGTCCTGGAGATAAGGGCACTGGCGGCAATACTGCGGCAGACGTTCGCTCTTGGCGTAACCAAACTTGACCTGTTCCCGGGAAAACACCATCCGGTCCAGACGCTCCGACTTCAGATTGCCGAGGCGGTATTCCGGATAGACGTAATGGTCGCAGGCATAGACGCTGCCGTCCTGTTCCACCGCCACGGCTTTGCCGCAGGTCTCGTGGTAAATGCACATTTGCGACGGCAGCCCCAGATGCTGCGCCACCAGCGTCTCAAAATGGTTGACCATCACTTTGCCCCGGTCCTGGTTCAACCACCGGTCAAACACCCGGCTGAGAAAATACCCCCAGTCGTCGGGGTCCACCGACCAATCCGTGACCACCGAGTTAGGATGGCCGGGCCGGGCTTCCGGCGCCCCGACGGCCGGCATTTCGGTGTCGTTCCACCGCTGCGGGGCCGTCCGCGCAAAACTCTTGGGCTCCACGATGGGAATGAACTGGATGTAGGTGGAGTTGAGTTCCTGCCGCAGAAAGCGGTACACATCCAACGGCTTCCGGCCGTTGAAGCGGTGGACGCAGGTCAGCGTGTTGAAGGGCACGCCGTGCCGCTGGAGCAGTTTGGCGGCGGCAAACACCGCGTCAAACGTCGGGCGGCCGCCCTTGGTCACCCGGTAGCGGTCGTGGATTTCCCGCGGGCCGTCAATGCTCAACCCCACCAGAAAACGATGGGTCTTGAGAAACCCGGCCCACTCCTCGTTGAGCAACGTGCCATTGGTCTGCAGATCATTTTCAATCCGCTGGCCCGGCTTGGCGTGCCGCTTCTGGAAGGCCACGACCTTTTCAAAGAAACCCAATCCCAGCAGCGTCGGTTCGCCGCCCTGCCAGGAAAACACCACCGTCTCCCCCGTCACCCCTTCAATGTATTGTTTGACAAACAACTCCAGCAGTTCGTCGGACATCCGCCCGGTGCCGGGGCCGCCGGCCAGGTTTTCCTTGCTCAAGTAATAGCAGTAGCTGCAATCCAGATTGCAGGTGGAACCGACCGGCTTGGCCATGGCGTGGAACCGCCGGGGTCCAAGGCCGCCCGACCGCAGCGGGGCGTCATACTGGTCAACGGGTTCGGCGGGCGGAGGATTCATTTTTTATATTATCAAGGTATTTGGCGCAGGCGCGCAAACTAGGACCGAAGATACCAGCCGGACGGCCTGTCCGCAAATCCGGTCCAAGCTGCCGGCCGAACCATGGTCCGGCCGGGGATCCACATGGACGGGTAGAGAGTCAGATGACAAAGTCGTCTTCCACGCCGGCCGCCGGGTCCAACCGCCGTAACTGCGCACGGATTTTCCGCCGCTCATGGCGGTGTTTGAAGGTTTTGGAGCTGGTGCGCACAAAGCCGGGTCGGGACGCGGCCGTGTTGTTTTCAGCATTGGCATTGATTTGCGTTTTCATAATTAATTAGGGTCGTTAACTCATTCCAAACGAAAACGGCTATGAAGACGGAGCCCCCGGTCCCGCGCCGGTTTTGCCGGAACGGTTCCACGGGGCCTTGGCCAGCACAATGGCCATCCCGCAAATGTCCGTCACCCCGGCAAAGACCAGCCCGGCGCCGACCAGGCCCGCCAGAATGAAAAAGTACCGTTGCACAAACCAGCCGAGCACCGTGCCGGTCAGGACCAGGAGCCCCGCGCCAATGCGGACCTGGCGTTCGATGGAGATGGTCTTGCGGCCGCGAACCACCAGCAGGCCGGCGGCCGCCCAGGCATTGGTGCCGCCGGCCACCACCAGCACGTTTTCGAGGCCGGCACCGCGCAGCTTTTCCGCCGCCTTGGCGGCGCGAATGCCGGAAGCGCAGAGCAGATAAACCGGTCCAGGATTGGCCCCGGGGACCGCGTCCACCGAGGCGCGGTCCAGGACATCCAGCGGCACCAGATGCGCGCCCGGCACATGAACCTCGCGGAACTCCGCCGGCGTCCGCACGTCCACCAAGACTCCTTGTCCGTCGGCAAGGGCGGTGGAGGCTTCAACCGGCAAGATGGTTGGATTTGACATAATTCACCTCGTTTTCGATTGGGTGTCAAAGCAACCAACCCACGCTCACCCCAAACGTGTTCTGGCTCATGCGCAGATCGTAGGAGGGGGCGCCGTTGACCTGTTGCTCAAAGGCGTGGGCGTAAAAGGCGCTGACCTCCCAGTCGTGCGCAAACTGCCAGGAGACCCCGGCCGTCACATGATGTTGGATCACGGCCGGGGCCAGCACGTTGAAGAAAGTTTGGCTGTCCGGGATCGGCTGGGTGCTGTAATTGTAACCCGCCCGCAGGGTCAGGCTCCTCGTCACATCATAAGCAATGCCGGTCTTGACGGCGGTGACGTCCCTCCAGCCAAAGCCCGGGCCATTGTTGGAACCCAGGGGCTGCTGGACCTGGCCGCTGTCCCCCACCGCCTTCACTTCGCTGTAAAAGATCCGCTCCACATCCAGGGCCACGGTGACCTGCTTTTGCGGTTTAACCGCCAGCCCCAGGGCAAAATTCGAAGGAATGTCAAACGAACCTTGTTCCGCAAACAGGCCGGCGTACTTGTCAAAACGGGTCGTGAAGATCCGGCTCTGATAGGTCGCCCCCACCGTGAGCCAGTCCGTCAGTTTGCCCGTATAACCAATGCGCACCCCGCCGCCATAGGAGTAATCATAACCATTGTCCCCCACCCCGAAGTTTTCCAAGCCGTAGGCCTTGAACCTTTGCAAGGCGAAGATGGGGGCGAGGCCGATGGCGTGGTTTTCATTGATTTTGTAGGCCAGGGTGGGCGCCACGAAGAGTTGCTCCAAATCAACCCCGACATGGCCGGGGCCAAACGGCGCCGGCAACCCGGCGTAATCCGTGTTCATGCCGCCATTGCCATAAAGGGCCAGGTCAAAATCCCAGTTGGCGGCCACCGCGTGGTTGTAGCCAATCTCGGGGATGTAGAAATTTTCCAGCCCGTTGCCGCTGTAGGTCGTGCCGCCCGCGCTGGCGGAACGGTCCGGGTTCAAATACGAAAGGCCGATGTCAAAACGATTGTCCAGGAAAGCGGCCCCGGCGGGGTTGGAAGCCGGCGCCAGGCCGTCCTGCGGAAAGGCGACGCCCGCCCCGCCGATGCCCTTGGCTTGAACGCCGTAGCCATAATCAAAGTAGCCGTCGGTGGCATGGGCATTGGCGCCCGCCAAGGCGGTGAGGCCCAGAATGGAAATCCATGAAGTGCGATTGAGTTTGGTTAATGTTTTCATTTTTGATTTTTAATGTTTGCAAATTATGACTCACGCGTGGCGGGAAGATGCCACCACCCGTGAGCCTGCTCCTTTGGTGTGAAACCGGACCGCAGCAGCCCGGGATAAGTCGTCACAAAAGCAGTCTCCCCGGTTGGGAAGGGAGGCGGCCGAGATGGCCGCCAACAGGGCGGTTGAATCCGGACCCAAACCCCGCTCACCGGCTTCGTCCGACCGCCCCGGTGGCCACGCCGGAAAATCCCAAGCGCGTTGGCGATAATCAAAGCGGCATTGTAACAATAACCAGCCGGCCTCCCCCGCAAACGGGCTTTGAATTGGCATAGGCTTCATGAGCATTGAAATGGTTTTCGCCGGTCCCGGCTGTTTCCCTCCTTTGGAGCGCCGGGCATTCAATATACGATTAGATTGGTCGTTATCAAATTCAAATAAAAAAAGTTTTAAATCGTGGACGGGCTATAACTTGATGCCGCGTTGAAGGCAATCCGCCAAGGCGATGGCGGAGGAAATTCCCACTTCCCGGGCGTGCAGCGGTGAGGCGAAGTTACGCCAAAAATAGGCCACTCGCTGGCCAAAATGGCTCACGGACACGGCAAATCTTCCCAGGCCCTGGTCGCTGACGCTGACCTGGAATCCTTTCGGCAAACGTTGCTTTATTTTCATATTTGTTTCGTTATCGCCAATCTGAATGACGACTCATTGTGTAGTTATTAAATCACAAATCGCGGCCTTGTCAAAATATATTTTTGTTTTTTAAAAGTTGCGGCTGATGCAGTGATTTCTTGCTCGGACTTCAATGCAGTGCATCCCGAAGTGAACGCAACGAACGGCTCCAACCGAACCCTGCGGTTTTGCACCTCAAATACCCCGTTGGCTGCCAACCGGCGACCCGGCGGACTGCCAATCCGCGCCACCCCACCCCGTACAGCCGACTTCTGTCCGCCCGGCGTTCAGGCGAGAATGGATTCAACCGGCAGGTTCGAATCCAACTGATGTTCTTTCAGCCATTCGGGGTTGAACAGCTTGGACTGATACTTCAAACCGGAATCACACAAGAGCGTTACGATGGTCTGACCCGGGCCAAGCTCCTCCGCCAGGCGCACCGCTCCGGCCAGATTGATGCCGGAGGAAAGCCCGAGAAACAACCCTTCCTCCCGCAGCAGTTGGTTCAGGATGGTCAAGGCCGGCTGGTCTTCGATGCGGTAGGCGCGATCAATGCTGACGCCTTCCAGGTTTTTGGTCACGCGTGTCTGCCCGATGCCCTCGGCGATGGAATCACCGTCCTTGATGTTGGTGTGGCCGTGCGTAAACCACGACCACATGGCGGCCCCATAGGGATCGGCGCAAACGGTCACGATCCGGGGATTGCGCTCTTTGAGATGAAGTGCCGTGCCCGCCAGCGTGCCGCCGGTGCCGATGGCGGAGACGAACGCCGTGACCTCCCCGTTCGTCTGCTCCCAGATTTCCGGCCCGGTCGTGCGGTAATGCGCCAGCCGGTTGGCCAGATTGTCGAACTGGTTGGCCCAAAACCAGCCCTGCTCCCCGGCCAGCCGTTGCGCCACGCGGTTGTAGTTGCCCGGATCGCTGTAGGGCTTTTCGGGCACGGTGATCACCTCCGCGCCGAGGGTGCGCAGCAAACTGATTTTCTCGGGCGACTGCGTCTCGGGAATGACAATGACGGTGCGATACCCCTTGGCGTGGCCCACCACCGTCAGGCCGATGCCGGTGTTGCCGGCCGTGCCTTCCAAAATGGTGTCGCCGGGTTTCAGCAACCCCTTTGTCTCGGCATCAAGGATGATGCCCAAGGCCGCGCGGTCTTTGACGGAGCCGCCGGGGTTCATGAATTCCGCCTTGCCCAAGATCTCACAGCCGGTCAGTTCGGACAGCCGCCGCAGCCGGATCAAGGGCGTGTTGCCAACCTGGCGCTCAATTCCGTGATATCGCGAGGCACTCATGGTTCGAATCGTTTAATTGCTGGGGGGAGCGCGGGTTTAAGCGGCGCATTCACCGCCACGGGCGCCCACGGCAAACGGCTGATCCGACCCGAGGTCGCGGTAAAAGGCGGGCTCGTCCGCCGGGGACGCCACGAGGGTGAAGGGTTCCAGCCGCCGCCGCAAGGACGGCAGCCCGACCCGCCCGACAAAGGCGGAAAAACTCTCCGCCGCCAGGCGTTCGGATTGATAATAACGGATGACCTCCCGGACGGCCGCCGCCACATTCAAGGCGGGCACTTCCAACAAGCGGGTGCCGAAAGCTTCCGCCGAGGATACGCCGCCCAACAACAGCGCATAATGCGGCACCGGCCGCTGGTGAAAGTTCTTGGAGACGCCGAATAATCCGATGTCCGAGGCATGATGATGACCGCAGGAATTCGGGCAGCCGGAGATGCGCAGCCGCAACTCCCGTAGCGCCGGATCGGCCGCCAGTTCCTGTTCCAGCACCTGGATGATCGCTTCGGCCGCCGGTTGCGGATTGGTGATGGCGGAAAGGCAGGCGGACGCCCCCACACACCGGGTGATGTCCGGCAACTGTTCCGCCGCCGCGCCCGCCAAC